>Ga0075012_10000036_pt1 | contig 120824 bp, 87 predicted proteins | sample All_14_2_FD_71474 | JGI IMG/M metagenome (GOLD analysis project Ga0075012, IMG submission 71474) | Freshwater microbial communities in response to fracking from Pennsylvania, USA - Allegheny Zone_MetaG_DW_15 | ecosystem: Environmental > Aquatic > Deep subsurface > Groundwater > Drilled... | reverse complement strand
AACATTAAACTGATTACTTTCACTAAAACAAGCCAGATAAAACCATACATTCGTCCGGTATTCGAGTTAATTAACAAAACCTACAAAAGCATATATGGTTTTTCGCCGGTGAGCGATAAAGAAGCTGACCAGTTTGCTGAAAGATACCTTCCGTTCCTTGATGCAAAACTTATTAAGGTAGTTGTTAATAACGATGGCCAGGTTATAGCATTCCTGGTGGCTATGGCCGATTTCAGTAAAGGAATAAAGCAGGCAAAAGGCAGGATATTCCCATTCGGCTGGTTCCCTATACTTCGGAGCATGAGAAACAGCGAAACTGTTGTGCTCTTCCTTGGTGCTGTTGATGAAGAATACAGGCACAGAGGACTTGATGCACTCATGGGCCATAGCCTGCTGATTGACTGTATCAAGCTGGGTTATAAATATATGGACAGCCATGTTATTATGGAAAGCAACATTAAGATGCGCCGGGAACTTGAACGACTGGACGGCTCAGTGCTTTACAAACGCTATTGTATCTACCAAAAAGAGATATCGGTAATTAACTTTACTGAAGAACAACAACCGGACATTAAAGGACACAACCCTCCAAAAACTGAAAAGATCATTTCAGCATAACATCTAGGATCGGTTGACAGTACACTTACTAACTGTTTATCAATAATCTGGTTTTAATTCATCCTTTTTATCCTTTATTTGTTTTTAAAGGGTAACCCATAAATTTCACGATGAAAAGAAAAACAGTAACAGGAATGCGGTTTCCTTTTTTCGCAATAAGCATTATAGCAATGATTTCTTTAATGGTTAGTGCATGCGATAACAGTAAAATATCCGGTAGTGGTAATAAAAACGGAAACACCAGTGAAGCTGAAGGTGGCATCAGGAGCGAAAGGATAGTCTACATGTCAGGAAATGACACACTTATCGGATATCTGTTCTATGATTCGTCTACTGAAGATGCCAGGCCTGGAATTATTGTTGTACATGAATGGTGGGGTAATAACGAGTATCCAAGAATGCGTGCAAGGCAACTTGCTGAACTGGGATATACAGCTTTTGCTGCCGATATGTATGGAAACAGTAGAGTTGTTGAAACTCCTCAGGAAGCCCAGCAACTGGCAGGACAGATTTACTCAGATCCCCAATTACTGAAGAAAAGAATGATGGCAGCATACGACACTTTGTCGAAGATGAGCCAGACTGATAAGTCGAAGATAGGGGCAATAGGTTATTGTTTTGGTGGCACCGTCAGTCTCACTGCTGCTTCAATGGGAGTACCGCTCGATGCAGTAGTTAGTTTTCACGGTGGCCTTAAAGGATTCAGTTCATCTCCTGAAATGAAGAACATTAACGTACTGGTATGTAATGGAAGGTCTGATGAGTTTGTCACACGTGAAGACATCCGCAGTTTTAAGAAAGAGATGGAGAAGAACGGAATTGCTTATGAATTTAAAGAGTATGAAGGAGCAACGCATGCTTTCACTAATCCAAACTCAACTGAAACAGGCAAAAAGTACCAGATGCCGATTGCATACAATGAAACAGCAGATAAAGCATCATGGCAGGATATGAAAGATTTCTTCGACCAGCACTTTCCGGCCAGGTAATTGATTGACTATTACACCACATTTTACTCCAAACGAGCGCACAGCTGTGCGCTTTTTTGCGTGTTTACAAATCCTTAAATCAGCACAGTAAATTTTTTAGATTTTTTTATTTCTCTGTAAGAGCCAAATATTCAGCATATTAGAAAGGAAGGACCTGTTACCTCAGGTCCTTTTTCAATTACAGGCATACCGCTTGCCTTGGCCGGATCAATAAATAACGCATATCCGGCATGAAGCAATTATTACTTACTCTGTTCATCACCTTAACAACGATCCTGGTTAACGCCCAGGTGAGCAATGTATATGTCCTGAACGATAACGGCCTTGTTGGTACCAGTATTACCGTATCGGAAGATGTCAGCGGTGTTACAGTTGATTTAGCACTAAACAGTTTCAGCGAAAAGGAAGCACTGTTTGATGGTAAGCCGGCATCAGCCATATTGCTTGAAGATGGAATATCTGTAATGGAACAGGGAGTTCCTGATATACAGTACCTGTCAGCCAGTATAGCAATCCCATACACAGGCAGTACAGTAGTTGTAACCAATGCTTCAGAATACACCGATTATCCTTCATTTAACATCGCTCCATCAGTTGGTGATCCCGGAATTTATGGATTCAATTCAGCAATCAGCATTAATAGCGCAATCTACAATACCAATTCTTTCTATCCTTCAGAGGTTGCCATAGCTGATGAGCCTTATATATTTGGAAACACACGCGGGCAGTCAGTTTATTTCTATCCCGTACAATATAATCCCGTTACCGGAACTCTCAGGGTTTATCATCACATTAATATTACTCTGCAGGTAAACAACAATCAAGGCAAGAATGAACTAGTACGATTCAGTCCCCTGATGAGTACAGCGCAAAATAATATCGCAGGGGGGCATTTTTTAAACAGTAAGACTGAGTCATCAAGCCGTTACACCACCATTGAAGAACAGGGCAACATGCTTATTATCGCACACCCTGACTTTATTGCTCAGATGCATGATTTCATTGAATGGAAAAACCAGAAGGGAATCAGGTGTGAACTCGTAGATGTTACAAGTATTGGTGATGCTCAGAAAATTCGTGAATTCGTTTCAGACTACTATTACTCGAAAGGACTTACCTATCTCCTGCTTGTGGGGGATGAAGCTTTTGTACCATCCAATGTTGCCGAAAAAGGTCTCAGTGATAATGTTTACGGATACCTTTCAGGCGATGATCATTATCCGGAGGTTATGGTCGGCAGGTTTTCCTGCGAGACTGCCGACCAATGCCGCCTCATGGCAGAGCGCACAATCAGTTATGAAAAGGAGCCTTCAATGTCTCCTGAGTATTCCTCTTTTCTTGGTATAGGCAGTGGCCTTGGCCCTGGTGATGACAATGAACTTGATTTCGAACACATCAGGAATGTGTCAAACGCAGTCAGCAGTACTTATTCAAATATCATGGAGATGTACGACGGATCAAGAGGAGGCAAAGATGCGAACGGAGATCCTGTGGCATCTATGGTAAGCGATGCTTTAAACAAAGGAACCGGTGCAGTAATGTACCTCGGACATGGATCCGTTGGCTCTTGGGTTACAAGTAACTTTTCTGGTAGCGAAGTACGAAAACTGAACAATACCGAGGTATTCCCTGTAATCTGGTCAGCTGGTTGTGATAACGGCGACTTCAAAGGAGCAACCTGTTTTGCTGAATTCCTCCTTCGTGCCGAGAACAATGGCAAACCAACAGGTGCAGTAGCGGCACTGATGTCAACAGCCAACCAGAACTGGTACCCGCCAATGGAAGCACAGGATGAGATGGGATTGATTTTGAGTGGTAATCATGAAACGAATAAGTCGACAACTTTCGGTGGCATTTCTTTAAGCGGATGTATGAAGATGAATGAAAAATACGGATTTGGTGCATACACTGTTACTGATAACTGGACCATTTTTGGAGATCCCTCAATTGAAATCCGCACAACTACCCCGGTTTCACTTAATCCGGTGCACAAAGGTATGCTCGGGACTGATGCAGTCTCCTTTACTATAAGCAATCTGCCGGTTAATTCACAGGCCAGCCTTTCAATGGGAGGTGTACTTATTACAACTGCCCTTGCTGCATCTGACCAATTAACTCTTGATCTCCCTTCGCTTGCCGGAGTCAGTAAGCTTACCCTGGTAATAAGCGGACAAAATATTAAGCCGTACATCACCGAGATCGCGGTAACTGATCAGCCGGCAATGGCAACTGCCATACTTCCACAAAACCACAGCAATAAAGTATCTGTGCAGACAGCCTTTGCATGGAACCTGTCAGAAGGTGTAATCCCCGATACCTATAAGTTTTGCATCAGGAAGCAAGGTGCTGTTACATGGGAGGAACAATTAATCACTGATGCTTCACAGATTTCATTAACTCCGCTTGCCTACCTCACTTCCTATGAATGGAAAGTAATTTCAATTGCCGGCTTAAACACTTCTGAAAGCGCTGTATTCAGTTTCTCTACAATCGATCGTCCGGATGAAGATTTTGAACAGGAAGGTTTCCCTCGTACTAACTGGGTAAACACCCATGAGTGGTACGTGGATAACTCTGAAGCATTTGAAGGATACTTCTCCCTGCATTCAGGCAGCACTGAATCAAGGTCAACAACTTCCTTATTCTATGAGTGCACAACCACTACCTGCGATTATATTTCTTTTGAACTAAAGTTAATAGCCCAGAGTGAGGGTGCAGCGTTAAGCTTCTTCGTTGATAATTTCCCTGTAGCTGAATGGGATTATACCATGAACTGGACCAACATAACCTACCAGATAGAACCCGGAAACCATGTATTCGAATGGAGGTTTACTTCAGGTGATTCACTTGGTAATAATTCAGCGGCATGGCTCGACAATATTTACCTGCCGGTTAATGAAGCAGTGAATGTAAATGAATTAACCAAGACTATTTGTCCTTCAAACGCTGTTAAGCTGGAAGCAGTTGTTGCAAACCACGCATCACTTACATGGCGGACAGAAGGAAAAGGTTACTTTGATGACCCTTCAAAGATGGATGCAGTATATTATCCATCAGCTGAAGAGCTGCTTACCGACAAAATCAACCTTTATCTTGATGTAACAGCTAACAGTACCTGTGGTGCTGAGCGTTATGATTATGAAATATCACTCGACCAGTTGCCTGAGATTCCAGAAATCAATGATACTACTATCTATTTGAATGAATCGTTTACAGTGCCTGCACCTGAGAAACATGCTGCATTCTTCATACTATACGGTAATGATACAACCCCCGCCTCCCCTGTTATTGATGCCGCAAGACTCAGCCCGGGGAGTAACCTTATCACCGTAATATCTGAAAACAGCCTTGGCTGTGGAACTGTAAAACAGTTTAACATCAATGTAATCGGAAGCCCGAGGCCTGAAACATCTGTCCTTACCGTTTATCCGAATCCTTCGGTTGATATCATAACAATCAATAACCCTGTTGCCGAAGGTACTTCCACTTTAAGCATCTTCAGCCTGGAAGGACAATTGATTGAACAACATGTATTACAAGGAACCAGTACCGGCACACTCGAGGTAAGTCACCTTGAACCGGGTCTTTATATAGTGCGAGCTGAAAGTAATGGTAAATCCGTAACTGGGAAGTTTATAAAAATATAGTAAAATCCCCCGCTTACCCAGGCCTGTGGCATTAGTAATAGTGTCCGCAGGCTTTTTTTATTCCGCCGGATGATTATATGTTGATTATTAGTATTTTCACACCGCAATAAATACATTCTGAAGAATGAAGATAATTTTTCTCTTTATAGCATCTGTCTTTTTATTCACAACGGCACCAGCCCAGGTTAACGATAATGCCATGATACCCGGACAGCTTCTAGTAATGTTGAAAGGCAACGCTGACCTCAATACTGATGCCTCACTAAAGGCACAGTTTGAAGCGATAGGTGTCAGGGTGGATGGTAAACTGACAAAGACAACCAATGTGTGGATGCTTACTTTTGATGAGCAATTGTTCTCTCCTGATAAAGTTCTGCAGGCCGTAAAGAACCATCCTGCCATTGAAATTGCCCAGTTCAATCACAAGGTAGAGGAGAGGGAAATAGTGCCCAACGATCCTTCCTTTAATCTGTTGTGGCAGCTTAGGAATACCGGGCAATCGGGTGGCACGGTGGGTGCTGATATCCATGCAACACTAGCCTGGGATATTGCCACCAGTGGCATAACTGCTCTGGGTGATACTATCGTAATAGCTGTGATTGATGGAGGTGCTGACCTCACTCATGAAGACCTTAACTTTAAAAAGAACTACAACGAGATTCCGAACAACGGCATTGATGATGACAACAATGGCTATGTTGATGATTTCAACGGATGGAATGCATACTCAAATACCGGTAATATGGTACCGCATGACCATGGAACCCATGTAATCGGAATTGCTGCAGCTAAAACAAACAACGGAACAGGTGTTTCAGGTGTGTCATTCGGTGCTAAGGTACTGCCTGTTGCAGGTTCAAGTACCAATGAAGCTACTGTAGTAAGGGCTTACGACTATGTATACACAATGCGCAAGATATACAATGAAAGCAATGGTGTGCTGGGTGCCTATATCGTAGCATCTAACTCTTCATTCGGAGTTGACCAGGGCGATCCTTCCAATTACCCATTATGGAGTGCCATGTATGATTCTATGGGAATGGTTGGCATCCTGAATGTTGGATCAACCGCTAACAGAAGCTACGATGTTGATATCGTCGGCGACATACCAACTGCTTTGACTAATGAATCGCTGGTGGCAGTTACCAACACAACCAACCAGGATCTTCTGAACTCCCAGGCCGCCTGGGGGGCAAATAGTATCGATCTTGGGGCTCCAGGCACTAGTATCTATTCAACAAGGCAGGGCAATCTGTATGGCTATAAGACAGGTACATCAATGGCATCTCCTGTTGTTTCAGGGTCAGTAGCGCTTATGTATGCGGCATCCGATTCAGCAAGGCTTGTTGAGTTTAAGCAGTTTCCTTCATTGGCCGTGTCGAAGTTTAAACGTTACCTTATTGCGACCGTCGATACCATCCCTTCACTTGTTGCAAAAACAGTAAGTGGTGGCCGTGTTAACCTGCTTGATGCTCTCACAATGGCAGTAAACCCGCCACAGATATTCACAGATTCTTCATCTATTTACGTTGGACTAAAGCCCAATACGGCCGATACCGTGCTTGTTCAGTTAACAACTTCGTCTACTGAACCAAACTCTTTTATCCTGTCATTACCTCCCGACAGTACATGGATTAGCACTGATATCACCCAGGGCCTTATATTCCCGGGCCAGCAGCAGTATTTCAGTGTTATATTCAATGCTGAGGGACTGGCTGAGGGAACATACACCGTATCATTGTCAGTGAATGATTATTTCCTTAACCAGCTTGTAATTCCAATTACCATGCTGGTTGACCATCGGATTGCTGTTAAGGACATAAGTACAAATGTGTCGGCTATGATCAGCCCTAATCCTTTTACTGAAGTTCAGAAGATACATCTCAACCTGATGCGTACATCTGATGTTTCAGTCAGGGTGGTTAATACTTACGGTGTAACTGTGGCTGATGTGTATAACGGAAAGCTTGTGCCCGGTATGCACACCTTGTCATGGAACGGTAAAAATGCTAATAATCAAAATGTTGGAACCGGTGTTTATTTTATTGTTGTGACTGACCAATATGGATCAGTAACAATGAAGTCTATAAAAAAATAACTACGGATCTAACTAAAATATAACTACTTATGGAGTTTTTTCTACAAAGGATCATGCTCCTTGGCATCATCCTGTCTGTTTCAACAACAGTCCTTTCCCAAAACACACAGTCAGCTGCGGCTCCCCGATTAACCCATGAGATGACTCCCGATGAGTTACTCAGGATAGATGAAATAGGAAAGTCATTTATCCAGACTGACCCTCCAACAGGTGAAATTACAAGTATAGCAGAATTCGACCGTGCAATGGGTTCGGTTATTGCATATCCTTTCGGTATTCCTATGGACCTTATCAGGGAACTGGCTAAGGATGCAAAGCTGTATACCCTTGTAGCTGACCAGGCTGCACAAAACACAGTAATTAACATTTATACCCAGAACAGGGTAAACCTCGATAACTGCGAATTCCTCCTGATAGATACAGATACATACTGGACACGAGACTTCGGCCCAATGTATGTAGCCTACGGTGATAACCAGGTAGGGATTGTTGACTTCCCATATAACCGTCCAAGGCCTGATGATGACGATGCTCCGAGGCTTATGGCCGAAATGCTCGGTATACCCTGGTTTGGTATGCCTGTTACCCACACCGGTGGCAATTATATGAGTGACGGATACGGTTTTGCTTCATCTACTACCATAGCCTATACCGAAAACCCTTCCATCACACCTGCTGAAGTCGACCAGCGTATGCATGATTACCTTGGGATCAACGATTACTCTGTGCTTGAAGATCCTAACAATACCTACATCGACCATATTGATTGCTGGGGTAAGTATCTGGGTCCCGATAAGGTTCTTATCAGGTCAGTGCCAACTTCACACCCTCAGTATGATGAAATAGAGGCCACTGCTGCCTATTTTGCCAATAAGAACAGTATCTACGGAACTCCTTACAGGGTTTACAGGGTATATACTCCACAGAATGAACCTTATTCCAATTCCTATATAAGGAACGACAAAGTATTTGTTCCTATCATGAACTCACAGAACGACCAGGCAGCCCTGCAAGCCTATCGTGATGCAATGCCGGGGTACAAAGTATTCGGATTCCTAGGACAGTCGTCAACACCCTGGCAGTCAACTGATGCACTTCATTGCCGCGTTCATGAAATGGCCGATACTGAAATGCTTTACCTTAAGCATATACCATTGCAGGGCAATGTAAATGTCCAGGGCAGTTATAACTTTGTGGCGTATGCCAAACCTTTTGGCAGTCAGCAGGTGTTGCAGGATTCAGTGCTTATGTATTACAGGATCAATCCTAATCCTGTAACTCCATATACTCCCCTCACAATGAATAATGCCATGGGTGATGCTTATAGTGTATCGCTCACGGCACCTGAGGAAGGTTCAACAGTTGAGTATTACATCTATGCTGCAAGTAATACAGGCAAAAGGGAGTACCAGCCATTTATCGGGCCGGCCGATGCTTTTAAATTCTATGTGGGAAGCCAGATGAGTGCACAGGTTGCCGTTAGTCCTTCATCATTAGCCTTCACTGCCATGAAGGATACTGAAGATACTGAAAAAATTACAATTAGCAGTTCAGGGCAGATCGGAGTGAATTATACACTTGCAGTAGCCACAGACATCAATGATACCCTCAGCTTCAACCTCAATAACAGTCCTGCACAAACAGCCTGGAATTCCAACACATTAACTGAAGATAACTGGACAACCTTCTCAGTATCAACCGAAGGACAAGTAAGCAATGTGGTACTGTCATACCAGTGGAATACCGACCAGTATTATGAGGAAGGTTCTGTGTGGATACAGTCACCATCAGGCACAAGTTACAGGGCAGGCTATCAGCAACTCGACGGTTACTATAAGCTCATCATTCCTGTGTTTACCGGTGAAACACTCAACGGCTCCTGGAAAGTCTGGCTTCAGGATTCTCATGGCGATGGCGGCCACCAGGCTACCAATGTAGTGGTAAAGATCGTGAAGCAGAATCCTCTTGGTAACTGGTTATCAGTTAGCACTCCCAATGGAGTAGTGGCAGCCGGCCAGTCAGCCGAAATAGATGTAATTGCTGATGCACAAGGTATGCCCCTGGGCGATTATGAGGGCAGGATAACCCTGTATTCTAATGATCCTGACCAGCCTGCAATCCAGATACCTGTTACATTCACCGTTACCATTAATACAGGTATTAATAGCAATGATCTTTTAGCTGATAAGGTAGGGGTTAACCCAAATCCTTTCTCTGATGAATTAAAGGTTGATCTTGAACTAATGAAAGAAGGTGTAGTGAAGATCAGCCTGTTTAACTCAACTGGAAAAGAAATCTATACCAGTGAATATAAGGTAGCCGCCGGAAAGCAACAGATTGTTATTCCTGCAACCGGCATTAACCAGGGTATTTATTTCATGAAAGTAAATACAGGCAATAGCATTGAGAACTTTAAGCTCATTAAGGGCAGGTAAACTCCTGTCAGGTTCACCAAAACAAAGAGGCAGTTAATCTTAATAACTGCCTCTTTGTTTTTTGATGCTTTTTACTCATGTTTAGAACAGGAACCCTATTCCTATATATAATCCGCTTTTGCCATCTAGTTTATCGGCGGCCATGCCATAATCAATGGCAAGGATGAAGTTCTCATTCATGGCAATATGAAGTCCTGCACCGTATGATAAATGAAGTTTATCCTTTTCAAGGTTAAAGAATTCATCACGTGACTCTGCGGGAATTAAGCTACGGTCAATTTCTATCGGTTTGGTGATCATACCGAAGTCAGTAAAGCCACTGAGTGCAAAATAGAAGTTTTGCTTCCAGACGTTAAACTCATAAAATTTATAACGGAGTTCAAGGTTGCCAAAGGTGTAAGCATCACCCACAACCCTGTTTCTCAATATTCCCCTCAGTGATTTACCTCCCCCAAGTCCCTCGTTATGGGTTGCCTTGGTATATGAAGTTAACATATAAGGCTGCATGTAGAAGGGTGTGGTTCCGCTCACAGTACCCTGCCATCCTAGGCGGTAAGCAAAGGTAAGTTTGTCTTTTACCACCGGCACGTAATGCCTGTAGATCAATGCCAGCTTTGTGTAAGGTGATTCATCGTTACCAAGGAATGAAGGTGCTGTAACGCTCAAAGCTTCAATCCAGAATCCTCTTTCAGGGTTAGGCTCATTATCGCGGGTATCATAGACCAAGCCAAGCTTTAGGGTGTTAAAGGCACCACCATCGGCATCCTCTTGAGGTATTAAGCCGTAATCAACATACTTGTCATACAGGCTCTCAACATCCGGCAGCTTTTTGTCGTCGTCCAGGCCCTCGTTCAACTTGTTAATATCAACAGAGGCAATGCGGTTATCATACCTTCCAAAGCCAGCCAGCCACCTGAATTTTTCACCCGACAGCGCACCCTGGAAGTCGAATGTCATGCGAAACATCTTCCTTTCATGGTTATAGAACATGCGGGAGATATATTCAGGATTATCCGGATCATCATCCTCATATTCGGCGAAATAAGCTGCTTCGTACCCGTTGAAGCCATAAAAGTCGATGGCTTTCTCCGTAAGGTAACTCACATCAGCAGTGATTCTTATTCCGTGAGGCAACAAGTATTTTGAATCGAAGAAAATCTGGTTTGTGCCTGACCCTTTGGTTGTCCTGGACCACTCTCCGTATAACGACCATTTGTATTCTGGGTAATATGTGCCATCGCCGTAATTAAACAGATTGGCCAGTAAACCATACTGAAATCCAAGGTCAGAGTCAAATGAAACTGCGGGCAGGATTCCCAGGTTAAAACCTGACTTATTTTTACTTGCTTTAGCTGTTGTATCAGCATCCTGGGCTGTTGTTGTCATTAGCATTGTAAGGCACAGTGCTGCTATCAATGGTAATTTTTTCTTCATAAAATTACTTTTAGGCAACTAAGGTACAACGAGAATCGTGAATTTCCTATTACCTTTACTTTATAAAACTGCCGGCTGTGAAAAAAGACATGCAGAATACTGAAATTAAGAAAGGTGACAAAAAAGTCATCAGGGGTTGGGTAATGTATGACTGGGCTAATTCAGTGTATCAGTTAACCATAACCACTGCAATTTTCCCTATCTATTTCCTTGAAGTAACCACTAACGCAAATAATTCTGAAGTTAATTTCCTTGGTTTCAGCGTTGTTAATTCGGTGCTCTATTCATGGGCTATTGCCACAGCTTACCTGATTGTAGCGGGCCTTACACCGCTGCTTTCTTCACTGGCCGACTATACCGGCCGCCGTAAAGCTTTTATGCGTTTCTTTACGCTTGTAGGAGCAATCTCATGTGCCGCTCTGTTCTTTTTTGACGGTCAGCATATTCAACTGGGGGTTATTGCTTTTACCCTGGCTACCGTGGGTTATGGCGGAAGTCTTGTATACTATAACTCATTCCTCCCTGTAATAGTAGAGAAAAAGGACCAGGACAAGGTAAGTGCCAGGGGATACTCCATGGGTTATCTTGGCGGTATCGTGCTGATCATCTTTAACCTTCTGATGATACAGAAACCTGAATGGTTTGCGTTAACTAAAGGTACTATGCCTGCCAAAATATCTTTCCTGACGGTGGGTGTGTGGTGGATTGCCTTTTCACAGATCACCTTCAACAGGCTTCCTAAATACACTTTCAGGAAAAGAAGCAAAGAGAACGAAACCAATATGTTTATTGAAGGCTACAGTGAGCTTAACAAGGTATTCCAACAGGTAATCAAGTCACGTAAGTTCACCTTGTACCTCATCGGCTTCTTCTTTGTGATGATGGGTGTTATTACAACCATGTTTATGTCAGTTACGTTCGGGAAGAAGGAAGTAGGCCTTGACGACGGGGTGCTTATACCTGTCCTCCTGATTATACAGCTTGTAGGAATGGGTGGTGCATGGATTTTTTCTAGGCTGTCAGCACGATATGGGAACCTGAAGGCACTAATCATCTCTGTTTCGATATGGGTTATAGTTTGTACAGGTGCTTCTGGTATAGTAAATGCCACACAGTTTATTGTGGCAGCATTTTTCATAGGCCTTGTAATGGGTGGCACCCAGTCACTTGCCCGGTCAACATACAGTAAAATGATACCTCAGAATACAACCGACCATACCAGTTACTTCAGTTTCTATGATGTGATGGAAAAGCTTGCATCAGTGGCGGGTACCTTCAGCTGGGGCTTAATTGAAGCTCTTACCGGTAATATGCGCTATTCAGTCGCTGCTATAGGTACCTTCTTCGCCATCGGTATAGTATTCCTTGGCTTTACCCTTTATGTTGAACTGCACGAACGCACTGTAGCTAAACCTGCCCCGGTTAAAGCCGACTAAGCTGCCTTCAGTTTTATACTAAAAGACTCATTTTTTTGTTAGTAAACTGTAACCTGATCTTTTATGAAAGAAAAGAGTGGCAGTTTATGGAATGATCTTATGGAGTGGGCTTATCGTCGTGCCTTAACCGGTTCCGGTGGCCTTGATAAGGCATCAACTCTCGCCATGCGGTTTTACCACCCTTCACTAACTATCGATGAGCAGATAGATGCCCTTGTGCGAAGGCAGAAAATACTTGCAGGGAGCAGTGGTTTTCTTACCGGGCTCGGCGGTATTATGTCGTTACCCTTTACCATTCCTGCCAACCTTGCAAGTGTGGTATTTATACAGTTGCGTATGATTATTGCCATAGCATACCTGGGAGGTTACGATCCTGAAGATGAAAAAGTGAAAACTATGGCCTTTGCCTGCATGGCCGGGAATGCCGCAAAAGATGTAGTGCAGGAAATGTCAATACAGGCAGGTAAACGCACTACCCGCAAACTGCTACAGAGAACAGGACTTGCAAACCTCGGCAAAGCTATCCCCCTGGCAGGCGGTATTATAGGCGGGTCAATCGACGTTTTAGCTACTGCTATTGTTGCCAGATTAGCAAGAAAAACTTTCATTGAAAAAGCGGTATAATTAGTTAATTTTGCTTTTCAATTTCTGCTATAAACTGCCTCATTCATTAATCAATCAACAACCATCCATGAAAAGAGTATTTTTTTTAACCTTAATTGTATTGCCACTCTTTATGTCGTGCAAACAACAAACAAAGAATGCTGATAACCCATTCTTCACTGAGTACAACACTCCTTTCGGAGTACCTCCTTTCGACAAGATTGATACATCTGACTACATGCCTGCCTTCACTGAAGGTATGAAGCAGCACAATGATGAAATCCTTGCCATTACTGAGAATAAAGAAACTCCTACTTTTGAAAACACTATCCTCGCTTTCGACAAATCAGGCCAACTGTTAACGAAAGTAAGCAAGGTGTTTTTCAATGTAAAACAGGCTCACAATAACGAAAAATTGCAGGAAATTGCCCAGAAAGTAACTCCTTTACTTTCTGCACATTCCGACAATATTTCAATGAATGCCAAGCTGTTTGAAAGGATCAAGTCAGTTTATGAGAATCGTGATAACCTCAAACTTGATGCTCAGCAAAAGCGTGTTGTTGAAAAATACTTCCGCGATTTTGAACGCGAAGGTGCCAACCTGCCTGCTGATAAACAACAGGAACTGAAGAAGATTAATGAGCAGCTGGCAATTCTTTCAGTAAAGTTTGGTGAAAACCTGCTTGCTGAAACCAACAAAAACTTCAGCCTGGTAATCGATAAGAAGGAAGACCTTGCCGGACTTCCTGAAGGAGTTATAGCTGCTGCCGCTGAAACAGCCAAAGCTGAAGGACAGGACGGCAAATGGGTGTTTAAACTCAACAAGCCGAGTATGATACCTTTCCTCCAGTATGCTGATAACCGTGACCTCAGGCAAAAGCTTTACACCGGTTACTTTACGCGTGGCAACAATAACAATAACAACGATAACAAACAGGTAGTTCTTGACATGGTCAGGCTCAGGGCTGAAAAAGCCAAATTACTGGGCTTCGACAATTTTGCTGCTTATGTAATTGATGAAAACATGGCCAAAACCACACAGGCTGTTGATGATTTCCTTATTAAACTCATGGCTGCCGCTACTCCTGTTGCAAAGAAAGAACTTGCTGAAATGCAGGCTTTGTCTGATAAGGAAGGCAACAAGTTTAAACTTGAATCATGGGATTGGTGGTACTATGCAGAAAAACTCCGCAAACAGAAATATGACCTCGACGAAAATGAACTGCGCCCCTATTTCAGCCTCCAGAATGTACGCAATGGTATGTTTGCTGTAGCCACTAAACTTTATGGTATTTCATTCAACCGCATTGATAACCTTCCGGTATACCACAAAGATGTCGAAACCTATGAAGTAAAAGATACTGATGGCTCGCACCTCGGAATACTCTACCTCGATTACTTCCCCAGGCCTACTAAGGATGGTGGTGCATGGTGTACCGACTTCCAGAGTGCCGGTTATGATGAGAATGGCAAGAAGGTTGACCCAATCATTTCAATTGTCTGCAACTTTACACCGCCAACCGGTGATAAGCCATCACTGCTTAACTGGGATGAAACTACCACATTATTCCACGAATTCGGACATGGACTGCACGGACTGTTCACACAGGGAAAATTTACCCGCACTGCCGGCAACGTTCCTCAGGATTTCGTAGAGCTGCCTTCACAGGTAATGGAAAACTGGGCTGGCGAGCCTGAGGTTCTCCGTATGTATGCAAAACACTATGAAACAGGTGAAGTAATCCCTGAAGAACTTATTGCCAAGATCCAGAACAGCGGACTCTTCAACCAGGGATTCGATAACAGCGAATATATAGCAGCTTCTATCCTTGATATGGATTTCCATAAGCTCACTTCTCCCGTAACGCTCAGCAATGTTGAAGAGTTTGAAAAAACTGCAATGCAGAACATCGGACTCATCAACGAGATATGGCCACGCTACCGCTCAACCTATTTCGCTCACATTTTCGATGGTGGATATGCAGCAGGATACTATGTTTACCTGTGGGCAGCTGTTCTTGATGCCGATGCATTCGACTATTTCAAACAGTCGGGCGATATCTTCAACCAGCAACTCGCAGCCAGCTTCCGCAAGAATGTATTAACCGAAGGTGGTGATGATGAAGGTATGATTCAGTATATGAAGTTCAGAGGACAGGAACCATCGATTGAACCATTGATGAAAAAGAGGGGATTGAATTAATAGCCCTTTCTGGTAAAACAATCGTACTGTTTAAAATTAAGAGGAGGAAGAGCACTGGCTTTTCCTCCTTTTTCATTGGGGATTCATTCGTATCAAACATACCCTTGGGTTACCCTTGAATTACCTTCCGGTTACCCTTTTGGTAATGGGAAGGTAAAGGGGAGGTAACCCAAAGGTAACCGAAAGGTAACCGAAATACGAATGAAGACTATGTTCAGGTACTTGAAAACCTGAAATTGTGACCGAAATGGTTTATTTTGCAAGGAGTTGATTAGCCCTTGTGAGTGCTGAATTTATCTCAGCGCATACATTGTCGGTACCTACCATTGTAATCAGGCCTGCTTTATCAAGCGCATCGTAAACCGATTTCTGTGGACCGGAGATTATAACCTTAATTCCCGCTTTCTGAGTGCGCCTGATAAAATTGCGCAGGTTATTGATACCTGTTGAATCCATAAATGGCACCCTCCTCAATCTGATAACCAGGATCTTCGGCTTGCGGGTCACCTGTTGTTCGGCTTCTTCAAACTTATTAGCAACACCGAAGAAGAAAGGGCCGCTTACTTCAAATACTTCAACTCCTTTAGGTATACTTAGCTGTTCAGCATCCTCTGCAATACCTCCGGTTTCATCATCAACAGCCATTTTGATAACCTCAACACCGCTGGTTTCAATCATCCGCTTAAGGAACAGCAGGACTGCCAGCAATAAACCGAACTGAATGGCCACTGTAAGGTCGACAATAACGGTAAGAAAGAAGGTGAGCAGAAGTACAGTGACATCGGAGCGACTGTTCCTGAACAGTCCTTTAAACGACCTCCATTCGCTCATGTTGTAGGCAACTACGATAAGGATCCCGGCCAGGCAGCTCATAGGAATTAAACCTGCCAGTTTACCGAAGAACAAAAGTATAAGTAGGAGCACAACAGCATGGATAATTCCTGCAACCGGTGTTTTGCCTCCATTCCTGATGTTGGTCATAGTACGGGCGATTGCTCCGGTAGCCGGAATTCCTCCAAATATCGGAGTGATGATATTGGCAATACCCTGGCCGATCAGCTCAGTATTTGAGCGATGCCTTCCGCCTGTTGCACCATCAGCCACCATGGCTGAAAGCAGTGATTCAATAGCACCCAGCATGGCTATGGTAAAGGCAGGTGCCAGCAACAGCCTGAATGTTTCGAAATCAATCCTTGGGATTATTGGAGAGGGTAAAGAATTAGGAATAGCACCGAAACGACTTCCGATGGTTTCAACATCGAGGTGTATGAAAGTAACAGCAAGGGTGCTGATTACCAGCGCAATCAATGTTCCGGGTATCTTCTTATTGACCTTTGGCCAAAGAAAACTGATAAGAACGGTAAATGTCCCAATAGCTACAGCATACCAGTTTACAGCATCAAAATGCGCAAAATAATACTGCCACTTGGCTATAAAGTCTGCCGGTACAGGTTGTGCAACCTGCATCCCGAAGAAATCCTTTATCTGTGATGAGAATATTACCAGTGCTATACCGCTGGTAAAGCCTACAACTATAGGATAAGGCATAAATTTAATGATAGTCCCCAGTTGCAGGAGGCCCATGGCAATAAGCATAGCTCCTGCCATCAGGGTGGCTATCACTAGTCCGTCCACCCCAAACCGCTCAACTATACCGTAAACAATAACAATAAAAGCTCCTGTAGGGCCGCCAATCTGCACCCTGCTGCCTCCTAGGGCAGAGATCAGGAAGCCGGCAATGATTGCTGTTATAATGCCCTTTTCAGGAGATACACCTGATGCAATTCCGAATGCAATAGCCAACGGGAGTGCTACCACACCTACAATAATTCCTGCAATAAGGTCGCTGGTAAAAGTTTTAAGGTCGTAACCTTTGAGTGTTGTTAGGATCTTTGGATGGTAAACCTGACTTACGCGTTCAAAAAAATATTCTGACATTTCCTGCCTCCTTTAACAAGCGGCAAAAGTACAAATTATGTACAAAACCTTTCTCAGAAGTTATTCTTTAAATCTCATTAACAGGATACCTCTCACTCCGCCTCTAATTTCTCAGCATAACTATTAATAACCTGGTAATAGCCGTTGCGGATGGCAAAAAGTTTATCGCGGGTGAGGTCTTCTTTATAGATTCTTACCATGTCGATGATACCATGGTTTTCGTAGAAGAAAGCATTGGCAGCATCGAAGTAGAGTAGGTTTATATCAAATTGCACCTCCATGGTTATTTCTTTAAACTTGCTCCATGAGTAATGGCTGGGGATAATAAAGTATCCGTGATGCGGCTCAAACACATCAAGGTACATCATGTCGCCGATGGGTTCAAGGAAGAATGACTTCTCGAGCCTGATGATGCCTGTTTCGCCTTCAACCTTCTTTATCTTTTTGTGGAAAACCATTCCCTCTTCTGCAAACAACCGCTGAAGTTCGAAGATATGTTCAAACTGTTCGAGGTTCCTGAGCCTGATGATCTGGAGTTTCATATCAAATATCTCGAGGTAACCCGGAACTGCATCAAATTTATGTTTGAAACACTTCCTGACCTTGAGGATTATACGCCAGATCTTCTCAAGTGAGTAATGGCCTTCAAGCACCATATATAGGTACAGTGGTTTCTGCTCATAGGTAAACCGCTCGTAATATCCCCAGAATGGTGATTCGGATTCAAGCAGACAGGCGTTGGGCAACAGTTTTTCGTTGTCAATACACCGTAGCACTTCCTCTTTCTCAAGGCAGCCAAACCGTTCTATAGTTATCTTATCCATGGTACCAAAGTGTTTAAAATGAACTATTAGTAAAAGTACGAATTCTGGACATAATTATCAAGTGATTTTAACTTCAAATTCAGATTGAAGATCCACATTAAAAGATAAACCAGAATCTGAATCCTGAATCTGAATCCTGAATCTGAATATAGAATCTAATCCATCCCGTTAATGAAATGTTAAAAAAACTTATAATGAATCAAAAGCCTTTTAATAAACTTAACTTTGTGCCTCTAATTTTAAAATCAATGAAACTCTTTACATTCCGCCTGAAATCAATTGCTTTGGTGCTAATTTGCTTACTTTTAAATCTCTCACAACTAGTTGCCCAGACAAATCCGCAGCGGGCTAAAGGCAACGGCAATGGCAACGGGCCGCAGGAAGGGTATGGCGTGATATCAGGTGCCGTGCATGATGAAGCAACCGGTGAACATGTGGAATATGCCAACATTCTGCTGTACAGTGTGAAAGATTCTGCGATGGTAACAGGTACTATTACCGATGCCAAAGGCAGATTCCAGATAAATTCAGTGACTCCTGGCAGGTATTACCTGAAGGTAAGGTTTATAGGATTTGAAGATAAGGACATATCAGGCCTGGCAATCAATCCGAAAAGTGCCGATATTAAGCTTGGTGATATAACCATCAAGAGTAAATCATCAGTTCTTCAAGGTGTTGAAATTACATCTGAGAGGTCGATGATCACCAACAACCTCGATAAGAAGGTTATCAATGTTGATAAAACGATGGCCCTTGGCGGAGGAACTGCAGCTGATGTAATGGAGAATGTACCATCGGTAGCCGTTGATGCGGAGGGTAATGTGAGCCTGAGAGGCAATTCAAACATCACTCTGCTCATTGATGGCAAACCGGCAAGCCAGGCTGGTATCGCAGCCAGTGATGTTCTCAATACTCTCCCTGCAAGTTCCATTGAAAGTGTTGAAATTATTACAAACCCTTCTGTCAGGTATGATCCTGACGGAACAACAGGCATCATCAATATTGTGCTGAAGAAAAAAACACTGCAGGGATTTAACGGACTGGTTTCATTGAATGCAGGCACAGGTGATAAGTACAACGGATCAGTGGTGCTGAATTACAGGCATGATAAGTTTAATGCTTTCCTGAATTTTGATGGCAGGAGGCACAATATGGAACGTAGTGGTACTAGTTCACGCACATCGCAATTTGGTGAACAGGTTAATGTACTTGAACAAACCGACGAAGGCAGCATGCACAGAAATATGTCGAGGATTAGTGCCGGTATTGACTACTTTTTCGACAGCCGTAATAACCTCACTTTAAGTGTTGCAAAAAGGGATATGTCGTTCGGTAATGATGGAATGCTGATAAACCGTTCAACTATTGATGGTAGCCTCGGTAGATTATTCAACAGGGATAACAATTCTGAAAGGAATATTGATTCATGGGAATATTCTCTCTCTTATAAGCACCTTTACCCTGAAAAAGGCCGCCAGTTTACCAACGATATCATTTATAATGACAATGGTATGTTAGGTGATTCATACATTAACCAGCAGGATTTTGATCCGGTTACAAGCAATCCTACCGGTGGAAAATCAAGCCAGTGGAACAGAGCTGAAAACACCAACAAAAGCCTTACTTTACAGGGAAACTATGAATATCCTATGATATCAGGCAGCCGGCTTGAAGCAGGGTATAAAGCTGATATCCGCGACCTGGGTATGGATTACGACTACCAGAATCTTTTGCCGAATGGTGAATGGCAGAGCCAGTTGAGCCTCAACAACCGTTATGCTTACAATGAACAGATTTATGCTGTATACGGAATATACGCTTCATCATGGAAGAAACTTAAATACCAGGGCGGTTTAAGGATTGAACAGGCATTTACAGATTCAGATATTGACCAGGATGATCCGGATGCAAGGGATACTACTTTTAAAACACAATATACCAGTCTCTACCCGTCACTTCATTTACAGTACGACTTAGGTAAACAGAGAGAACTGCAACTGAGTTATAGTCGCAGGGTAAGGCGCCCTCACCCACATAACATGAACCCCTATGTGGATTATTCCGACTCGCTCAACCTTAGAACCGGAAACCCGGCACTGAAACCTGAGTTTACCAATTCGGTGGAACTGGGATTTCTTAAATACTGGGGCAATAATTCACTTACAACAAGCTTATTTTACAGATATACGAACGATGAAGTTGAAGATGTAACAACTCTTCTTCCCGGCTCATCAAACGTTACTATAAGCAGGCCTTTGAACGTGAGTAAAGAAACAAACTACGGCCTTGAGCTGGTCGGTATTGCAAATCCGGCTAAATGGTTAAAGGTAAATGCCAACCTTTCATTTTACCAGGCTCTGATGAGCGAGATACCTGAATATAATATTGAGGGAAGTGAACGGTTTACATGGACCGCCAGGTTAAACATGAATTTCAATGTATGGAAAGACGGTTCATTCCAGTTAATAGGAAACTATAATTCACCCCGGAGATCGTTGCAGGAGTATATGGAGGATTCCTATATTGCTGACGTTTCTTTCAGGCAGGACCTCCTGAAGAAGAAGCTCACACTCTCATTCAGGGTAACAGACGTCTTCGACTCAAGAAAATTTGAACAAACGATCTATGGCACCCGGTTCACTTCAGTATCTGACAGGAAGATGGAGTCAAGGGTATTGTACCTGGGTATCCAGTACCAGATTAACAACTTTAATAAGAAAAGTTTAAAAAGCAACGGCAACTCGGAAGAAACAGAAATGGAGTTTTAATTCTCCATCCATGACTTGATATCCTCAATCTTAAGGGCGGGGATATCAAGTTTCATTTTCTTGCGGAGTCCGCCAAGGTCATTCAACAGTTTATTGGGATTAGCCTCTTTCAGTTGTGAAACTGTTTTAAAGCCATACTTCCTTAAAACTTCCACCCAGTTACCCGGTACACCTATGGCAACAAATGCTTCATCGGGATCAGAAGCCGGGGCTGCTTTCTTTTCAGGGCGCATCTGCGGGAACAGCAGTACATCCTGGATAGATGGCTGGTTGGTCATAAACATGGTTAGCCTGTCGATACCAATTCCCATACCCGAGCAGGTAGGCATACCATACTCCAATGCCCTTACAAAGTCCATATCAATGAACATGGCCTCGTCATCTCCTTTCTGCGAGAGACGTAATTGTTCCTGGAAACGGTTTAGCTGGTCGATGGGGTCATTGAGTTCTGAATAAGCATTGCAAAGTTCCTTGCCATTTACAAACAGCTCAAAGCGCTCAGTAAGGTCAGGGTTTGAGCGGTGCCTTTTGCAGAGTGGTGACATTTCAATGGGATAATCCATGATGAAGGTAGGCTGAACGAGGTGATGCTCACATTTCTCTCCGAAAATGGCATCAATCAGTTTGCCTTTACCCATGGAAGGATCTGTCGCAATCTGCATTTCTTTACAAACAGCCCTTAGTTGTTCCTCATCCATACCGGTGATGTCGACACCTGCATACTCTTTTATGGCATCAGTCATGGTAAGTCTCCTGAAGGGGGCTTTGAAATTGATCTTCTGCTCATTAACGGTAACTTCTGTGGCAGAGTGCAGGCTTGTGGCAACCCGCTCAAGCATCTGTTCCACATATTCCATCATCCAGAAATAATCTTTGTAAGCTACATAGATCTCAAGAACGGTAAATTCAGGATTATGGGTACGGTCCATGCCTTCATTACGGAAATCTTTTGCAAACTCATAAACTCCTTCAAATCCACCAACGATAAGCTTTTTGAGATAGAGCTCATTGGCTATTCGAAGGTACAGCGGCATATCAAGGGCGTTGTGGTGAGTAATGAAAGGCCTGGCAGCAGCACCTCCCGGGATGGGCTGCAGAATAGGGGTTTCAACTTCAAGATAGTTGCTCTCGTTGAAGAAATCCCTCATTACTGAGATAATCTTATTTCTCTTGATGAATATATCGCGAACCTCCGGATTAACAATCAGGTCCACATACCGCATACGGTAGCGGGCTTCAGGGTCACTGAAAGCGTCAAATACCTGGTCGTCTTTCTCTTTTACAACAGGGAGGGGGCGGAGCGATTTGCTGAGGATCTTTAATGATTTTACATGGATGGAGATTTCGCCCATTTGGGTAATAAAAACAAAACCGGTAATCCCGATTATATCGCCTATATCAAGAAGTCTTTTAAATACTGTATTGTAGAGGGTTTTATCTTCACCGGGGCAGATGTCGTCGCGCTTAATATACAATTGAATCCTGCCATGGGAATCCTGCAGGTCGACGAAAGAGGCAGCCCCCATGATACGGCGTGTCATGATACGGCCTGCAATACTTACTTCCTGGTAGCGTGTGTTATCTGCAGGGAAATTGTCGTGTATTTCTTTTGTTGTTACATTAACCTTGTACGCTTCGGCGGGATAGGGATTAATACCCAGTGCCTCAAGTTCTTTTAGTGAATTCCTTCTTATAGCTTCCTGTTCGCTGATTTCCTGATACATCCTTCAAAAATTTTTGCAAAGATAGTACTTTTGGAAACAGTGGAAAGCTACTGGTTCATGATCTCATGGAGGACTTTTACCGACTTAAGCTCGGTAAGGTCGGGCAGGTGTACTTTGTAGAAATCGATCAGCCTGTCGAGCAGGTCAAGTCTGACAACCCTCGGTGCATTAAAGCCGGGCAGGTCGTTATAATCCATCGAAGCAATCTGTGTCAGAAGGCTTAAAGTTTCTCCTGATATAATGTAAGAATGTCCGGGATTTAGCGGGAGCATGGAGCCGGTCAGCAGGTCGAAATAGTTACCATCCTCTTTTAATGATCCGGATGGACCGAAGCCGAGGTGTTCAGCCAGCCTGACAAGGAACAATAAGTGGAATGAGTTAACGGGGATACTGATATTGTTGAGGGATTCCAAAGTATATTCAATAAACTCAAACAGGTGCTGGTTGGCCTCTTCTTCCTTCACGGTTTTATAAAGCACCTCATTGATAAACAGCAACACTGAGCTCCTGCCAATGTTATCTGTTATAACGCCAAAGTCCTTATGGAGGGAAACTTCTTTTAGATACTGCAGCGAATGTCCCGGTTTTTCATTGTAAATAATATCAATGAGGCGGAGGTGGCCGAATAATGCAGGTTTAAGCCTGCTACTCCTGCTGAAGAGTGATTTAACAATAAAGGATTGTAATCCGTGGTCTTCAGTAAAGATCTTTACAATGCCTGAACTGTCGGAATACCGTGATACATGAAATACCAATCCACGTGTGGCAAGCAGCATACGCAGTTAGTTTAATACCATGATCTTTGTTACCTCGGTAGCCGAGCCATCGCGGTTACTTATGAATACAAGATAAACGCCTGTTTTTACCTTTTCACCATCAAAGTTACGGCCATTCCAAAGAACCTGGCCTCCTTCAGCATTTACCGTATAAACGAGGTTTCCGGCAATGTCAGTTATCTTAACGTTAGAATTTTCAACCAGTCCCTTGATAGCAATATTTCCTGTGAAGTTGCGGTATACAGGATTTGGGAAGACTACTATTTTATCGAGTGTGGGCTCTGGCTCAACAGATTCTGACCTGTAAGAGATAAGTCCCTTTGGTGTGGCAATAAAAAGTTCGCCTGACGCAGTAAATACAAGGTCGGTGATGGTGTTCGACAAAAGAGGGCTGTCCTGCTCAGTGAAATGGGCTATCTGTTTGGTGCCGTCAGCTGACATGCAGAACAATCCTGCCCGGTCAGTACCAAACCATTTGCGGTTGGATCCATCAACAGCAATAGCTGTTACAGTTTCTGTTTCCAGAAGATATTGTCCGTAGCCGTCCTGCTCAATCAGTACCTGTTGGGCGTCGAAGTTCTGGTTGGAGAATATATTCTGCGGAGTATAAAAAACCTGTACACCTTTATCAGTGCCAAGCCATACCAGTCCTTCCCTGTCAACGGCAATGCTCCTTACAAAGCTGCCGAGGAGCGCACCGTTGCCAGCAGCTGACGAAAGTTTCCTGGCCTGATCGTCCGATTTATCATCAGGTGTGTTATTGTCGTTAAAAACTATCAGGTTCTGGTTACGCCCAAGTATCCATTTTTGTCCTGTCTGGTCAATTATAATCTTATCAACCTCAATACCTGATGCAACTGATCCCATAGAATAAGAGGTCCACTCACCCTGAGGCGATCTTCTGGAGAGTATAGAGCCGGCAGAGGAGTTCACTGTCCATAGGTTATTCTGCGCATCAAAAGCCAGACCCGTAACATCGATTCTTCCGGGAGCAAGTGAATGCTGCTGGAGAGAACTGTTCTCATCTGTATATCTTTTTACGAATTTCCCATCTATGTATTCCAGCAGTCCATAGCCGAGAGTCCCTATGTAAACATTCTTGGGGTTTGCCGGATTAACAGCAACTGAGAAAGCATCGCGGTAATCGAGAAGGAAGGTATCCTGCTTCTCATCAATTGTAATCCAACTGTTATCAACAAATCCCGCAAAGCGGGCCCTTCGGTAGAGGGGTTCAAAAGAGCTGGTTCTTCCCCCCGGCACCACCCATACATCATTTGCTCCTGAAGCAAGAGCAAATGCATCAGGGAAATCAGGACCGTTTAAGATGAAATGTTCAGAATTATAAATGTTGGTTACTTTGGCAAGTCCTTCTACTTCATCGCCAATCCAGAGTGTATTATTTTCCAGCATAATTGCATCGCGCGGATTCACTGAACCAGGGTTATATGTCCACACCCTGTAATCCATAGTACCATCTGGTTTAAATACATCTAGGGCAAGGTTGTTCGAAACCAGTAGCCTGTCCTGGTGTACGTCCATATTAAACCTGTCTGAAGTATTTTCCGATTGGAAGGCCTGCCAAACATTATCAACTTTAACGTACATATGGTCATCGCCATAATTTGGCCCTGATTTATTTACATATATGCGGTTATTGAAGGCAACTATTTCATTAAAAGGGCCGGCAGGCAGCACGGCAGAGACTTCACGGTGCCATTCAGCAAAATTCGCAAGGTTGGCAGTGAAATAATTAGCAGAGTAGATGCCTGTTTCAGTAGCAGCATAAATCAGGGAATCAAGGGGATTGAAAGTTATGTCATAAACACTAACAGATGTTCCCTCAGGGCCGATATAATAAATGGGTTCAGGGAATTCTTCTTTCTCAATATCAAGCACAACAACTCCGAATCCGCAGCACAGGTATGCCTTGTTTTCAATGAACACGATACTGTGAATTGATTTATCGCCAAGAATTGGCTTGCGTTTTATATCCGAAAGGTTAATGATCCTGTCACCTTTTATCAGGTCGATATTTGCGTTGCTGTAGGCAATTGCAAGCGTATTATAGTTCTTGTTGTACTCTATATCACTAATACCAACATCACTTAGTCCGTTAATCTTTGTAACACGGTTAAGGCTGTTGTCATTATAATCTAGATAAAATACCGCATAGGGTGTAGCAGCATACATACGACTGCCTGCATCGGTAACAGAGATTACTTGCCTGTAAGGAAGGTGGTCGCGCCATGAACCAATGCCTATTTCCTGGGAGATAACAGGTGAAAGGGCGATCAGTAACAATAGAGTCAGTGGTGTAAAATATCGCAGGAGCTTCATTAATAAAGCAATTAGATTGATGGATGATAAAAGTTGTTTAATCCAGACAACATTTAAACTGCAATTTTAATAATTTATTGCAGGCGGAATGAGGAAAGATTCAAGTATTCTTCATGTCTGATCCTATTGCAGAATTTGGTGGTTAACTTTTTATTTTTTTTTAATCACAGAATATCATTTTTTTATATCTTTATAATCAGAAGTATATGTATTGTGTATATTTTCGCGAACTGAAAAATAAGCAGAGAGAGTACTATTGTGCTAAGCAACAAATAATTACTGATGATACACTATTCCGACAGCGCAATCATACAAGGATTAAGGCTTAATAGTGATTACATCATCAAGCATGTATATACCGAATTTTATCCTACAATTAAGTATTTGATTAAAAAGAATACGGGTAATGAGGAGGATGCTGAAGACATTTTCCAGGAGTCGCTGCTTGTTATTCTGAAAAATGTTCAGAAGGAGGAGTTTTACCTCACCTGTTCTTTCCTTACCTACCTGTATTCCATCTCCAGGAACCTGTGGATGCAGCGCTTAAAGACCAAGCGGCGGGGGATGGATAATTTTGAGCTGATTGAAAAGATCATAAACATACCTGAAAGTGCTACCCGTGAACTTGCTGAAGAAGAGCAACTGAGGTACAGCATTTACCGTGAGCACTTCAATAATATGGAGAAGGATTGCCAGCGCATACTGCTGCTCGCCCTCGAGAAATACAGCTCAAAGGAGATTGCTGATACAATGGGTTACGGCTCAGAAAATTATGCAAAAACCAAAAAGTATAACTGCAAGGAACGACTCAAAAAGTCGATAATGGAAGACCCAAGATTGCAGGAAATATATTAAGGTGGCTTTTGGCTGTCAGTTATTAGCTATTAGCTTGATTCTTTTTCCAAACCAAGAGCTAATAGCTAACAGCTAACAGCTAAAAGCTAAAAATCAATAATTGCTTTGCTCCATTTCAAAATATGCCTGCGGATGGTCACATACCGGGCAGTTCTTTAATGCTTTTTTACCTTTATAGTGATATCCGCATTTGCGGCATACCCAGACAACTTCTTCGTCTTTCTGGAATACACGTTCAGCTTTAAGGTTGGCAAGCAGTTTCAGGTAACGTTTTTCGTGTTCGGCCTCTACCTGTGCGATCAGTTTGAAAATACTTGCAATTTTCTTGAAACCTTCAGCTTCAGCTATGGCAGCAAATTCCGGGTAGATAAGTGAATGCTCTTCGTTTTCGCCTTCAGCCGCAGCAAGCAGGTTCTCACTTGTTGATGCCACAACACCGGCAGGATAGGAGGCTGTTATTTCAACCATACCACCCTGCAGGAATTTAAAGAAGGTCTTTGAATGCATATCTTCCTGGTTAGCGGTTTCTTCAAAGAAAGCAGCTATTTGTTCATATCCGTCTTCCTTCGCCTGGTTGGCAAACATCCGGTAACGCCTGGCTGCCTGTGATTCTCCTGCGAATGACTTCAGAAGGTTCTGTTCGGTCTTTGTGCCCTTAATCGACTTCAATTCCATGATCTGAGCGGGATCTTTTAATGTGTTTTCCATAACTTTTAAGGTTTCTCGTTGTTAATCCCAAAGGTATAAAATCTAATTTGTTTGAGTAAGATTATGTAACAATTTCTGCAACTTCTGTAACACATTTTAGGTATTCTCACCCGAATTTTGTAGAACTGTCATTTGACGAATTTCAGAGGAGAAAATAGGGATGATGGATAAAATAATAGTACGCAGCAACACCAATCGTGGACTCTTCCTGACGACAAGGGAAGACTACATAGAGAAGATAGACAGGCTTCTCAAAATGGTAGAGGAACAGGATCCTGAAATATCAGCTTCTGTTCATAAAAAGATAGATAATCTCTGTGAGGAAGGATCGTTGCATGAATTGGTTGATTATTATGACAGATTATACGAGAAAGTAAAGAATTTTAATAGTCCTTCTTACAGACCGCACTGGATGTTCAAGACAAAGTTTTATTCATGATTGGTTGTTAGGTTGCATGAAAAGGGAAGAGTGGTTTCTTCCCTTTTTTCTTTTAATTTTGGCAGAAATACCAAACATTAATGACTACTCCTCCCTTCCTGTCTGCCGGTGATACCATAGCTATTTGCGCACCAGCAAGGAGAATTTCACCTGATGACCTGAAACAGGCAATAAATACCTTTGGATCGTGGGGACTTTCAGTAGTTACTTCACCAAATATCCATGCATCTGATAATCAGTTTGCAGGCACTGATGAACAAAGGGCTGCTGACCTTCAGTTGTTACTGGATGATGAAACTATCAAGGCTATAGTATTTGCACGCGGGGGATATGGTATCGTGAGAATCATCGACAGGCTCGACTTTACCTCCTTTGCAAGGAAGCCTAAGTGGTTAATTGGCTACAGTGATATAACCGTGCTGCATTCACATATCAGCCGTAATTTCGGAATAGAAACACTGCATGCCACAATGCCGGTTAATTTCAATGATAGTTCTGAAGAAACTTCAGAATCAATTGACTCTATGCGAAAAGTATTGTTCGGTGAAACCCCGGTTTATGAATTAGTAGGTCATTTGTTTAACAGGCAGGGTGAGGCACAGGGAATTCTTACCGGTGGAAACTTATCGATATTATATAGTCTGCTTGGCAGTGCATCAGATGTTGATACATCAGGCAAGGTGCTGTTTATTGAAGACCTTGATGAATACCTTTACCACATAGACCGTATGATGCAATCGCTGAAAAGAGCGGGCAAACTCGACAACCTCTCAGCCCTGGTGGTTGGAGGAATGAGTGGGATGAGAGATAATGAAGTGCCCTTTGGTAAAACTGCTGAAGAGATTGTGAGAGATGTTGTTGAAGAATACAAATATCCGGTCATATACGGATTTCCGGCAGGCCACCAGTTACTAAACAAGCCTCTCATCCTGGGCAGGGAAGTAACAGTTTCTGCCGGCACAACAGGAAAGGTGGTTTTCAAAGAGCCGGTGCCCAGGAAAGGTTTTCGCAGATACAGAAATCTTCTTAAGCCGGCTGCATTTGTTATAGGAGGATTTATATTACTCTATGTGCTTTATGCACTGCTACTTGGCCGACTTTAAAATACACTAAAATACTATGGCTGACCACAATGAACTAGGGAAAAAAGGAGAAGAAATTGCGCTTCAGTTCCTGACTGATAAAGGATTTACTATACTTGAAACCAACTGGCAGTTCGGTAAAGAAGAAATAGATATTATTGCCATCAATAAAACACACCTTATCGTGGTTGAGGTTAAATCTCGCAGCACCAGTAAGTTTGGGGAACCATGGGACTCGGTCAATAAAAATAAGCAACGGCTTTTGGTGCGTGCTGCCCAGAAATATTGTGAACGTTTCAGGATTACACAGGAAGTGAGGTTTGACATCATATCCATTGTGATGAACGGCACCATAGCCGAGGTGACCCATATGGAAGATGCCTTCTACCCTGTTTTATGAGATCTCCCTGGATTTAAATACTAGCAACGGCTTGTCGATTCTCTGCATTATCTGCCGTGTAACACTTGGTGTAAATAAACTATTGAGTAATCCCCTCGAATGGTTGGTAAGGGCGATAACATCTACGGGTGTTTCGCGGATATAGGTTTCAAGTCCGTTCAGGATATCATCGCTCACTATAATCGAGCACCTGAAGGAAATGTCACTATACTCTTCATCTAAAAACTTCTTAAGTGATTCCATCTTCACCTTTTCATAGGCCTTCTTCTGACCTACACTCACATGCACACAATGGATGGTAACCTTAAGGGGATGAATCAGGTTAATAAGCCTGCTAAGTGCAGTCTGGTCGTAATTATCAAAATCTGTAGCATAAAGAATATGCCTGAAGTCTTCTGCCTTTAACAACTTTGAATTCTCCGGCAAGGCTATTACGGGTATTTCAGATTTGGCGACAACCTTTAAAGTTACACTTCCGATCATGCCTTCGGTTTGCTTACCCATACCTTTGGAGCCCATAATTATAAGACCGGGTTTGTATTTGCGGCTCAGTTCAAGTATCTCATCAGCCGCAATTCCGTTAGCCATTGAATGAGTGATTCGTGTTTTAGACTTTAGTTCCAGCACCTGTTTTTTAAGGTTATTCAGCTTTTCAGTGAGTTGCATCTTTGCATTCTGCTCAATCTCATGAAGATAGTTTGTAAGGTTAACCTGATAGGTGTGGCTGGTATCAAAGGGTGCAATTTCAATTACAGGGTTGTAATAAACATGAAACAGCCTTATTTCAGCTTTCAGCAGATTGGCAATATCAACAGCCAGTTCAATGGCCTTGTCGGAGGCTGGAGAGAAGTCAACTGGCACAAGGATACGGCGGACACTCTTAAGTGTTTTTAAGGATTTTTCTTTCTGAACTCCTGTTTCTTTTTTGTAAAGCTCAATAAGTTTAAGCGCTTTCTCCATGTCGGATTCACGCACCTTTATTTCAACACCCATTGAAATAGCGGCCTGAACAAGGTTCTGGTGAGACAGGAAACAATCTATACCATCCGACTGAAGCCTTGCCTGTAATAATAATGCACGGTTGTAGGGAAATCGTGCAATAGTTTTGACATTTTCACTGATCGTTTCCATAGCTTTTGGGTGTATATACAAAGTAATAAAAACAGTTGTCTAGCAACCTACGAATATACAAAAAAAAGCCTTATAAGTCAAGGGAAACAGGGGTTTTTAAGTATGCTTTACAACTCTTTCCTGAGTCGTGCAACGGGAATATTAAGTTGCTCACGGTACTTGGCAATTGTACGCCTGGCAATGTTGTATCCTTTTTCTTTAAGGATATCAGTGAGTTGCTCATCAGTAAGCGGTTTCCCTTTTTCTTCTGCGGCGATACAGTCGGTGAGTATCTTCTTTATTTCACGTGTTGAAACCTCCTCACCTGAGTCTGTCTGCATTGATTCAGAGAAGAAACTCTTTAGCAGGAAAGTGCCAAAGGGAGTCTGAACATACTTTGAGTTAGCTACTCTGGATATTGTAGATATGTCGAGACCGACCATTTCTGCGATATCCTTAAGTATCATCGGCTTAAGCTTTGTTTCGTCACCGGTAAGGAAGTATTCACGCTGATAATCGAGTATAGCCTGCATGGTAACGTAGAGGGTATTCTGCCTTTGCTTGATCGCATCTATAAACCACTTGGCTGAATCAATTTTTTGCTTGATAAACATCACTGCCTCGCGCTGGCTGTTGGTTTTACTTTTGTTCTCAGCATAGGTCTCCAGCATGTCAACATAGTTGCGGCTTAACCTCAGCTCAGGCATATTGCGTGAGTTGATCTGCAGTTCAAGCTCCTCATCACGGCTATAGACAAAGAAATCGGGCATGATATACTGGCTGCTTTTTACTCCCTCATCAAGTGAATTACCTGGTTTAGGATTCAGTTTCAGTATTTCATTCATGGCATCCCTGAGATCATCGTCCGAGATCTTCAGTTTCTTAGTGATCTTGTCGTAATGCTTTTTGGTAAGTTCATCAAAAAACTCATCAACAAGTTCAATAGCGAGCTGCACTGAAGGTGTTTGTTCTTTGCGTTTTAGCTGGATTATGAGGCATTCTTTAAGGTCGCGGGCACCAACTCCCGAAGGGTCAAACTCCTGCACTACCCTTAGCATATCATTGAGCTCATCTACATCGGTCATGATATTCTGGGTAAAGGCAAGGTCGTCCACCATGGCGGTGAGTTCACGGTTAAGATATCCGCTGTCGTCAATATTTCCTATGATATAGGTGGCAATCTTGATCTGTTTTTCAGTGAGTACCCTTAGACCGAGCTGTGAGATAAGGATTTCATGGAAACTTGCACCTGAAGCGTAAGGAACTTCCCTGTGTTCATCATCGCTGCTGGTGTTGCCTGCATTCAGCCGGTAAGCAGGGATATCATCATCATCAAGGTAATCTGTGATATCAAAGTCCTGCCTTTCACGCTCAAGTTCATCAACAGGATCAGATTCAACTTCAGACGACATATCGTCCCCTTCATTGAAATCTTCAGGGTCGTTGGCATCTTCAAGGGCAGGGTTTTCTTCGATCTCCTGCTTTATACGTTGCTCGAGGGCAATAGAAGGAATCTGCAGTAACTTCATTAGAAGTATCTGCTGAGGTGACAGCCTCTGGAGTAGTTTTTGCTGTAGCTTCTGACTTAACATGCAAATTCCCTTTTCTTTCTATTGATCAGTATTACAAGTATAAAGTAATCTTATAACGTTTTGTTTAACAATATTATTCTGCTAAAATTCTGCATTTTGCGGTGTTCTTGGGAAAGGGATAACATCACGGATGTTTGCCATGCCTGTGATAAACAGAATCAGTCTCTCAAATCCCAGTCCAAAGCCACTGTGAGGGGCTGTCCCAAAGCGGCGGGTATCAAGGTACCACCACATATCTTTCTCAGGTATGTGAAGTTCTTTTATCCTGTTGATCAGTTTGTCGTAATTCTCCTCACGCTGTGAACCACCGATTATCTCTCCTATACGGGGGAACAGAACATCCATGGCACGGACAGTGCGGCCGTCGTCATTCTGTTTCATGTAGAATGCTTTGATAGTCATGGGGTAATTAGTAAGGATGACTGGTTTTTTGAAGTGTTTTTCTACGAGGTACCTTTCATGCTCACTCTGTAGGTCGGTTCCCCAGTCAACCGGGTATTCAAATTTCTGTCCTGATGCTTTAAGTATATCAATAGCGTCAGTATAGTTGAGTCTTTCGAAAGCGTTGGTTGTAACGAATTTGAGGCGGTCTATAAGCTCATTGTCATACATCTTGTTGAGGAATTCAAGGTCGTCGTAGCAGTTTTCAAGTGCATAGTTGACCAGGTATTTGAGGAAATCCTCGGCAAGGTCCATGTTATCAGTAATATCATAAAATGCCATTTCTGGTTCTATCATCCAGAATTCTGCCAGGTGCCTTGGTGTATTTGAGTTTTCAGCACGGAAGGTTGGGCCGAAAGTATAGATATTTGATAAAGCCATTGCTCCAAGCTCACCTTCGAGCTGTCCTGACACTGTGAGGTTCGTTGATTTGCCGAAGAAATCTTCACTGAAGTCAACTTCACCTTCCTTAGTAAGGGGAGGATTCTTGGCATCGAGGGTTGTAACCCTGAACATAGCACCTGCACCTTCAGCATCTGATCCGGTGATGATTGGTGTATGCAAGTAATAGAAACCGTGGTCGTTAAAATATTTATGTACAGCAAACGACATGGCATGCCTGATCCTCAGCACTGCACCAAAAGTGTTGGTACGTGGCCTCAGGTGGGCGATCTCACGAAGAAATTCAAGCGTATGGCCTTTTTTCTGTAAAGGATAAGTTTCAGGATCAGCGGTGCCATAGACTTCTATTTCTTTTGCCTGTACCTCAACAGCCTGTCCCTGCCCCGGTGATTCAACAAGTATACCATTAACTGAGATGCTTGATCCTGTAGTTATAAGCTTAAGAGTCTGCTCATCAAATCCGGCAAGATCAACTACGATCTGGATGCTATGGATGATTGAACCATCATTCAATGCAATGAAAGCAACACTTTTATTCCCTCTTTTTGTACGCACCCATCCTTTTAAATTTACCATCGTACCTGCACCAATTGATTTCCAGTCACGCAGTAAGTCAACTATCCTTATCCTTTTAAGTGATTCCATGTAATGTGAGATTTTCTGATCAATGTAATAACTGCCTGATATCGGGCAGATTGAACTACCATGGGGCAAAGTTAAGAAAAATGTGTTATAGACACATGGCCCTAAAGGCAGCCTATCTTTTACTAATTTTGCAGAAAATTAAAAAATGGAATTTAGTCCCCTGAACAGTTGGATACCTTACAAGGAAAAACCTTTTGTCATAGCAGGCCCCTGCAGTGCTGAAACCGAAGAACAGGTGATGAGCACAGCCAGGCTTATTGCTGCTGATGACAGGGTTAAGGTATTCAGGGCAGGAATATGGAAGCCCCGCACAAGGCCCGGAGGTTTTGAAGGTGTTGGCAAGATTGGGCTTGCATGGCTAAAGCGTGTAAAGGAGGAAACAGGCTTGCTTACCACCGTGGAGGTGGCTAAACCACAACACGTGGAACAGGCTGTGGAGGCCGGAATTGACATACTCTGGATAGGGGCACGAACGGTGGTAAATCCATTTTCAGTTCAGGAACTCTCTGAAGCAATGGCGGGAATTGACATTCCGGTGCTTGTAAAGAATCCGGTAAATCCTGATGTTAAACTCTGGATGGGAGCCATTGAGAGGTTCTATAAATCCGGACATACAAGGATTGCAGCAGTGCACAGGGGCTTTTCTCAAATAGAAAAATCCGGCTACAGGTACCCACCCATCTGGGAGATACCCATCGACCTGATGAGGCTTATGCCGGGATTGCCCGTTATATGTGATCCCAGCCATATAAGCGGCAGCGCTGATATGATTCAGCAGGTTTCTCAGCAGGCACTAGACCTGGAGATGCAGGGGCTTATGATAGAGACACATATCAATCCATTGGGTGCCCTCACAGATGCAAAGCAGCAGGTATCTCCACAGTTACTGACCATGATTCTTGATAAATTGATAATCAGGGAGTCAGGATACCTTGTGGAAAGTGAACGCGACCTTGAAGCCCTGCGCCGGGATATAGATAATATTGACGACCAGATGATTAAGCTGCTGGCAAGAAGGATGGAGATTGCCCAGGAGATGGGACTTTACAAGTATACCCACAACATTACTATCCTGCAGTTAAAGAGATGGAAGGAGCTGTTTGCCGACAGGATGGCCAAGGGATTAAGTCATGGACTAAATAACCGGTTTCTTGCAAACTTGCTGAGGCTTGTTCATGAGGAATCAATCCAGATACAGACAAACGTAATGAAAGGCCATAAAGAAGGCGAAAGTTAATGCAATCAATACAGGCACTGATTTTGTTTTCCTTATAATGCGCCAGTTAACGAATTTCAAACAGATTTATGATAAATACTGCAGTACAACCCGAAAGGACAATACTCATTGGCATAATTACCGGTAAACAGGATGAGCCCCGGGTAAGGGAAACTATGAACGAGCTTGCTTTCCTGGTTGAAACAGCCGGTGGTATCCCTGAAAAGCGGTTTATACAGAAACTCGACAAACCGGATCCCCGTACTTTCATCGGGTCAGGCAAACTGTTGGAGGTGAAAGACTACATTACAGCTGAAAAGATAGGTACAGTAGTATTTGATGATGAACTCAGCCCTTCTCAATTGAGGAATATCGAGGGAGAATTACAATGTAAGATACTCGACCGTACCACTTTAATTCTTGATATTTTCGCAAAAAGGGCACGTACAGCCACTGCCCGTACCCAGGTGGAACTCGCCCAGTACGAATACCTCCTACCACGTCTATCAAGAATGTGGACTCACTTAGAAAAACAAAGAGGGGGCATTGGTATGAGGGGACCCGGAGAGAAGGAAATAGAAACCGACCGAAGGATCATACGCGACAGGATAACACTGCTGAAAAAGGAGCTTCAGTCGATTGACAAACAGAAGATAACCCAGAGGAGCGGCCGTGAAAAGATGGTAAGGGTTGCCTTGATTGGATATACTAATGTTGGCAAGTCAACAATGATGAACCTGCTGAGTAAGTCAGATGTATTTGCCGAGAATAAGCTGTTTGCAACCTTGGATACTACAGTCAGGAAGGTAGTTATTGATAACCTGCCTTTTCTGCTGACTGACACTGTTGGTTTTATCAGGAAGCTACCCCACAGTCTGGTTGAATCTTTTAAATCAACCCTGGATGAAGTGAGGGAAGCTGACTTGTTGATGCATATTGTAGATATCTCTCATCCTGATTTCGAAGAGCAGATTCATGTAGTAAACCAGACGCTAGCCGAGATTAATGCATCAAATAAACCTACAATGATGGTATTCAATAAGATTGATGCCTATAATCATGTTATAAAAGAGGATGATGATCTGAGCCAGCCTAACAGGGAAAATATTCCACTTGAAGAATTGAAAAAAACCTGGATTGCGAAGACTAATGCACCGGCAGTGTTTATTTCAGCAAAAAACAAATATAATATAGATGAATTAAAAGAGGAATTATACGACGAGGTTTATTCTATTCATGTAAAGAGATATCCGTTTAATAAAATGCTGTATTAATTGAAATTAAGAATAATTTAAGGTCAAACCATATAACAACGGGTTGAGATATTATTCTTAAATTAGCCACATCAACCATAGTGTTTAAGCCATGAGAGATATAATAGTTGCCATTGATTTTTCATCAGGTTCACTGCATGCTCTTGATTATGCAATCTCTTTTGCAAATCTCCTGAAGAGCAACCTGATGATGGTGTGGGTTAATAATCAGGTGACCCATGATTATTTTAACGGAGAGGTAAACCCATTCAAAGATGAAGCCCTTAAAAACTTTGAAGAGTTAATGAAAGCCAAGAAGGATCATCTTACGCACGGAAAACTCAGTTATAAACTGAGGAAAGGTAAAGTATACCAGGAAATTGCTGCCCAGGCAAAGGCTATTGATGCTGAACTCATCATTGCGGGCACACATGGAGTAACAGGCTTTGAGGAGTTCTGGATTGGCAGCAACGCCTACAGGATAGTTTCTTATGCACCTTGTCCTGTAATCACCGTACGATATGACTTTATGATCAAACCTGCCGGGATCAGGAACATAGTACTGCCTATTGACAGTAGTGCAGATACCCGGCAGAAGATACCTTTCGCCATTAAACTTGCTTCCTCATTCAATGCAGATATACATTTAGTATCGATTTACTCCACAAACCTCAAGTCAATGCAGAGGAGGGTTGACAACAGTGCTATTATTGCACAGAAGCACATCAGTGAAGCTGGTTTGAAATACACATTCAACAGTGTGCATGCAGAAAATATTACAAGTGCTACACTTGAATACGCCCAGCAAACTGATGCCGACCTGATCGCCATCATGACGGAGCAGGAAAGTAATGCCTCCAACATACTGTTAGGCCCGTTTGCGCAGCAAATGGTGAACTATTCCAATATCCCGGTGTTAAGTATACAGCCGAAGGAGATTTATGAAATATCCACCAGATAGTAACTATGAATCGCTTTTATACTACTCTTTTACTCGTTTTTCTCGTTGTGGCTCTGAAGGCTCAGAATGAACGTGCTGAGCTTATTCAGGATAATAGGGTGGATTTACTTGTTGATAAACATATTTTTCTTAACCGTCACCAGTTTACACTTACTGGCTGGAGAATCCAGATTTTCTTTGATTCAGGTGCCAACTCAAAAAAGAAGGCTTCCGACGCTTTAAGGCAGTTTAGTGAGAGGTATCCTGAAACAGAAGCTTATCTCTCATTTAAAGAACCCTATTACAGGGTTAGGGTAGGTGATTTCAGGACCAGGCTCGAAGCCGAAGGTTTTTTGCGAAAAGTTCAGACTGAATACCCTAATGCCTTTGCCACAAATGATTACATAAATCCTCCACGTCTGGAGTAGTTAATTCTATTAGTTTTTTTTATTGTTTTTTACTTAAAATGCCTAATACTGTTGATTGGCGACTCAGATTTTCATATATTAGCATAAAATTAATCCGCCAAGAGTATGAAAACAATCCTCTCCGCTATTGACTTCTCAGATGGATCAATAAATGCACTTGAACATGCTATTACCATCGCACGGGCATCAAAGTCCAACATCCTGATGTTATGGGTTAACAACCCCAACACTACAAAAACTATACTTTCATCTGACTTGTCTGATGACCTGCTTGAAGAAGTGGAACATCAGTTCTCAAGACTAATAGCTAAATACAGTCCTCAACTACCTGAAAGTAAAATTGATTATATTATCCGGGAAGGTAAGGTATACAAAGAGGTTGTTAATCAGGCAAAGGAATCGGATGTTTGGCTTATTGTTGCCGGTACACATGGTTCATCAGGCTTTGAAGAGCTATGGATGGGCAGTAATGCATTCAGGATTGTAAGTGCAGCTCCTTGTCCGGTAATTACCATCCGTACAGGTATTCCTATTGAACGACACCTGGAAAGGATTGTTATGCCAATTGACAGCACTCCTGAAACCAGGCAGAAGGTGCCTATCGTATGTGACCTAGCTGCCATGTTTAATGCTGAAGTACATATCTTAACAATGTTTACTACAAATGTGAGTGAGGTAAGAAGTCTTGTTAAGAGTTATACAAAACAGGCAGCAGAGTATTTCAAAAAATATAAAGTCAACACTAAAATAGTTGAAATTGAATCCGACAATATAACCACTGAAACTATTGATTACGCAAAAAAGAACGATGCCAATCTGATATGTATCATGACTGAGATGGAAAAGACTGCAAGTAATCTCTGGCTTGGGCCTTACTCTCAACAGATGGTGCATCATTCCCCTATACCTGTTCTGAGCATTCACCCGATGGAAATACCTATTTCTCTAGGGCTCTGAAGATATGAGATAACTTATTCTGAATGATAAAACTTCCTGGTAAAGTACTTATCCTTAGGATTGTATTTATTACCCTGGCCATATTATTGCTGCTGCTTTCATACCAGGCATATCTCAGGATCTACCGGATTAATGAAACTACTGCCCGGTTGTATGAACACTCAACCAACCGTAACCTTTTATTACAATCCTTGAGCAATTTTAAGGATATTGAAACTTCATCAAGAGGTATTATCATGATCGGTGATCCCTTGTTTATTAATATCAAGGACAGAGCTTCTCAAAGATTACCGCAGATAATTGATGCACTTAAAAGGAATTATATCGATGACTCTATACAAAGAAGGAATCTGCAGAATCTCAGCAATCTTTATTTCAGCAGGATAAATGAGCTTAACAGGGTACTGGTAAGTAAAGATAGCACTGTACGGCTTAAAGTAGTCAGTTTATCTGCTGAGTTCTCTGAAAATAGTGAAGAACAAGTTGATAGTATGGTTTTGATAGAAGAAATGGCGATGGCTGATATTAATAAAGAATTAAGCAAAAACCTTTCTTCTGCACCTGTCAATTTTCTTATAGTAATCAGCGTTTTTGTTCTGGTTTTACTTCTGGCTTATTTGTCGCTGTCAAAGCAATTGGTTACTAGTCAGAAACTACAAAATAACCTTGAAGAATCTAACAGCAGCCTTGAAATAGCCAACACAAGTCTGGCCCATTCACAGGCATTCCTGAAGTCTCTACTTTATTCAAACCCTAATTCTATCGTTACGTATATTGCAATCCGGGACAATCATGGTAAAATACAGGATTTTGAACTTACCTTTCAAAATAGTAACAAGCTTGTCGGAGCCGACGGGCAACCTGAAGATGTTATAGGTAAAAGAATGAAAGAGGTGTTTCCTACCATCGATCAAACGGATTTGTTTAAGAACATGGTTAACACCATAGAAACTTCACAGCCAAGGTCAATAGAGGTTTTTTATCCTCATGATGGTAGAGTACATGGTTATTACGAAGTACATATTTCTAAATTGAACGATGGCGTTGTGCTTAACGGACGAAACATTGACCATATAAAGTATGCCCAAAAGGAGCTTGAGAGAAGTATTCATCGATTGAATGAGCAAAACAGGGAAATTGAATCAGCCAATGAACAGTTAAGGCAGTTTACCTTCATCGCGAGCCACGATCTGCAGGAACCCTTAAGGAAAATAACGATGTTTTCAGACATGATCATAAATAAAGCCCCTAAAGATCCTGAAATTGAAGGTTATGTCAGCAAGTTACATGGTTCAGTGAGTAAGATGTCGGATCTTATAAAAGCTATTGGTAAATATTCCAGACTTCAACTGAAACAGGTTAATCTGCAGCTGGTTGATCTTAACAAGATTATGCAACAAGTGATTGATGACCTTAATCCTGTTATCACGGAAAAGAATGCAAGTATAACAATCTCTGAGCTTCCAACCATTAACTGTGACCCTCAGCAGATAAGCCAGCTTTTTATGCACCTGCTGAGTAACTCACTCAAATTTACATACAAGAAACCGGAAATACAGGTTCAGTGTATGCTTGTTGATGATCCCCTGATACTGAATACCCTTAAGTATAATTTCTCATATTACCGGTTCAGGTTTATCGATAACGGCATTGGCTTTTCAAATGAGTTCAGCGAAAAACTCTTTGTCATCTTCCAGAAACTTCATGATGAAAGTAAGTTCCCCGGCACAGGGTTAGGACTGGCGCTTTGCCAGAAAGTTGTAGAAAATCATAAAGGCAAAATCTCGGCTTACTCAAAAGAAAATGAAGGTTCCACATTTGATGTATATTTGCCCGCAAATCTGCAGTTGAATCAGTAATCTGACATGCAGTGAGTTATTCAAATCGGGCTATATGGGTAATCTTATTTTAATTGGCGTAGGAGGTTTGGCAGGTGCCATAGCCAGGTTTTTGGTTTATGAGCTAACACATAACATCTATCATAAAACTTCATTTCCCTACGGAACACTCATAGTTAATCTGGCAGGGAGTCTATTAATCGGGATTCTCCTTGCATTATCACTTAAATATTCATTCTTAGCCAGGCATCATACAGGACATTATCTGTTTATCACAGGATTTCTGGGTGCTTTTACAACCTTTTCCACTTTCAGCCAGGATAACATGGTGCTTTTGTACGATAAAAATTATCTTGCATTCATACTCAATATAATGCTCAATGTAGGTCTTGGTCTTGCATTGGTAGTTGCAGGTTATTCCATTACCCGGCGATTAATCTGATTAACAGCGTTTATTGCCGTCTTTTGCAGTATTTTGCCTACTTTTGCCATCATGAATAAGAATCTTAATGCTTCACCGGAACAACTAACCTCAACTGAGCGTGAACTCGAGAAAGTGCTTAGGCCTTCCGACTTTACTGATTTCTCTGGACAACCCGGTGTAGTTGATAATCTTAAGGTTTTTGTCAAAGCTGCCCGCCTCAGAGGTGAATCACTTGACCATGTATTACTGCACGGGCCTCCGGGACTGGGCAAGACCACCCTTTCACACATTATCGCCAATGAATTGGGTGTTAATATCCGCATAACCTCAGGTCCTGTGCTTGATAAACCGGGTGATCTGGCGGGCTTACTCACCAACCTTGAGCCTAACGATGTGCTTTTTATTGATGAAATCCACAGGTTAAGCCCGGTAGTTGAAGAATATCTCTATTCAGCAATGGAGGATTTCCGCATTGACCTAATGATTGAAACAGGCCCCAATGCCAGGAGTGTTCAGATTGCACTCAGTCCCTTTACATTGGTGGGTGCCACTACACGCTCGGGACTTCTTACAGCTCCCCTGCGTTCAAGGTTTGGTATCAATGCAAGGCTTTCGTATTATGATGCTATTACACTCCAGCATATAATTGAGCGTTCTGCAGGAATTTTAAAGATAGGAATTACTTCAGAAGCAGCATCCGAAATAGCACGCCGTAGTCGTGGCACCCCACGTATTGCCAACCTTTTGCTAAGAAGAGTAAGAGACTTTGCACAAATTAAAGGCACAGGTTCTATTGACCTGGCAATCGCCCAGTACAGTCTTCAAGCCCTGCAGGTGGATAAGAACGGACTGGATGAAATGGATAATAAGATACTTTATACCATCATTGATAAATTCAGGGGAGGGCCGGTAGGACTTACCACAATTTCCACTGCAGTAGGCGAAGACCCCGGTACCATTGAAGAAGTTTATGAACCTTTTCTTATTCAGGAAGGTTATTTAATGCGCACACCCAGGGGCCGTGAAGTAACACCACTTGCTTACTCACACCTCGGAAAAGTTAAACCTGGTACACTACCTGAACTTTTCTGAGAACAGAACTACAACAAGAAAAAAGTTGTTGAATCCTGTTTAAATATTTTACACCGGTAGTTTCATTATAAACAATATAAGCCAGTCATGACCCGCGATCAACTCAGCCAGTTCATAAAGGAGGAAGCCCATAAGAGGGGGTTCAGCCATTGTGGTATTGCGAAAGCGGAAAGATTAACTGATCATGAACCCAGGCTTGAAGCATGGCTGAAACAGGGGATGCATGGTACCATGAAATACATGGAAAACTATTTCGATAAACGACTCGATCCACGCCTCCTGGTTGAAGGTGCAAAAACTGTGATCTCGCTCATGCTGAATTATTTCCCCGGGCATATTGCAGCATATGGTAAAAGCAGTACCAATCAGAAGGAGGTAACCGAATTCCCTGATATCCCAGGAATTAAGCCTTATACTTCAACTCTTAAAGTCTCAAAATACGCATGGAATAAGGATTATCATTTTGTAATAAAGGATAAGCTGAATGACCTTATAGAAACTCTAAAAGAAAAGACAGGTGACTTTAACTACAGGGTATTTACTGACTCTGCTCCGGTTCTTGACAGGGCCTGGGCTGTCAGGGCAGGGATAGGATGGATTGGTAAAAATTCAATGCTTATCAGCCGGAAGAACGGGTCGTTCTATTTCCTTGCCGAGATTATATGCGACCTTGAACCTGCTTATGACCTGCCTTTTGGAGGAAACTATTGCGGTGATTGCAGGCGATGCATCGAATCATGCCCAACGGGTTGTATTACTGAAGATAAAATGATAGATGCCTCGAGGTGTATTTCTTATCTTACTATTGAACTAAAGGATGACATTGAAAACTCATTTAAAGAACACTATAAAGACTGGATCTTTGGTTGCGATGTTTGTCAGGATGTGTGTCCCTGGAATAAATTCTCCATTGCCCATGCTGTTCAGGAGTTTAAACCTCAGGGAGAATGGACGCAATGGAAAGAGGAAGACTGGCACAATCTAGATAAACCATTGTTTGACGAACTTTTCAGAAAAAGTCCTCTCAAAAGAGCAGGTTTCAACAAGTTGAAAAATAGCATTAATTTTGTCACATTATCAAAAAATACCAATGAATAACACCGAAGTACTTAAAGCTCAGAAAATCAATCCACTCGTAAACTCCGAGATCGGTAAACTGGAAGGTGTTATCTTGCATACCCCTGGCAGTGAAGTGGAGAACATGACTCCTGAAACTGTCCAAAAGGCGTTATACAGCGATATCCTTAATCTTGAAGTGGCCAATTATGAATACGACCAGTTCAGGAGAGTGCTTGAAAAATACACATCAACATACCAGGTGCGTAGCCTTTTAGAAGAAGCACTTAAAAATACAAGGGCTAAATCAGAGCTTGTACATAGTATTTGTGACAATGAAAAGGTGCATGGATTAAGGGAAGAGTTATTGTTCATGGAACCCGACAGGCTTGCCCGGGCCTTAATTGAAGGAGTGGAGCTTAAACGTGATAATCTTTCGAGATACCTCAGCAGGGACAGGTATGAACTTGAACCTCTGCACAATTTCTTCTTTACCCGCGATGCTTCAGTCACGGTAGGCAATGAAGTTTTTATAAGTAAAATGGCAAGCAGGATCCGTGACCGTGAATCACAGATCATGGAGACAATCTTCGATTATCACCCTTTATTTGAAACCAATACTGTAAACCCTGCTTCAAGCAGGCATATGTGCAAGGAATTCAGTTTTGAAGGAGGCGACCTGCTAGTAGCCCGTGAAGATATACTCCTGATAGGAACAGGCTCAAGAACCTCACCGAAAGGTATCGACTTTATTATTGACCACTATAAGAGGAAAAAAGTGAAGCAGCACCTGATTGTACAGGAGCTTCCTTATGAACCTGAGTCATTCATCCACCTGGATATGGTTTTTACTTTCGTTGACAAGGATTTATGCATGATCTATGAACCTCTGATTATACATAACAGCCGTTTCCTTACAATACATATCCATATCGAAAACGGTAAAGTTAAGATCACGGAAGAACCTACCATCCCTCATGCTCTCAGGAAGCTTGGACTGGAAATTAAAACAATTAATTGTGGAGGCTCTAAAGATATTGTAAGCCAGGAACGTGAGCAATGGCACAGTGGTGCTAATTTCTTTGCTTTTGAACCAGGAAAGATTATCGGTTACGGACGTAACAGGCATACTATTGAAGAACTGAATAAGCACGGCTTTGATGTTATCAAGGCAAAAGATATCTGCAAAGGCAAAGAATCCATTGAAACCCATAAAAAATGTGTTGTTACCATTGAGGGCTCTGAATTGTCCAGAGGTGGGGGTGGCTGCCGTTGCATGACTATGCCTGTACGACGCTCAAAGATTGATTGGTAAGATCTTTGCTATAACCAAACATACCTAATTATGACTAAATTATTTAAACTGATCACTATGGGAATCCTATTAGGTTCACTTCTCACAAATCTGCCTGTCAGTCAGGCGCAGAAAACCACTACCGGCGATTTTAAGGTAGATTTTGAAAAATACGAGCTGGGTAACGGGCTACAGGTAGTACTGCATCAGGATCATTCCGATCCTATTGTTGCTGTAGCTATTTTATATCATGTAGGCTCAAGTCGTGAAAAACCTGGTAAGACCGGTTTTGCCCATTTCTTTGAACATATGCTTTTCCAGAATTCTGAGAATGTGGGTAAGGGTGTATTCTTCAAGAAAATAGATGACCTGGGCGGCACTTTCAATGGAGGCACATGGAATGATGGTACGGTGTACTATGAAGTTGTTCCTAAGGATGCTCTTGAGAAAATATTATGGATGGAAAGCGACCGTATGGGATTCCTGATTAATACAGTTACCCAGGGTGCTCTCGATAGGGAAAAGGACATCGTTATCAATGAAAAAAGGCAACGAGTTGACAACCAGCCTTATGGTCATGCTGATTATGTGATGGACAAGAACCTTTATCCCTCATCTCATCCTTACTCGTGGCAGGTAATCGGGTCAATGGATGACCTGCGTGGCGCTACACTTGATGATGTAAGGGAATTCTACGATAAGTATTATGGCGTAAATAATGCAACGATGGTTATCGCCGGTGATTTCGATAAAGCTGAAGTGAAAAGTATGATCGAAAAGTACTTTGGTGAGTTTAAGCCCCGTATGAAACCCGAAGCACTTAAACCCATGCCTGCAGTGCTTAAGGAAACTAAAAAATTATACCATGAAGATAACTTCGCCCGTTTACCTGAACTTACGCTGGCAATACCAACGGTTGAGCTATATCATGATGATACTTATGCACTTGATGTTTTAGCCGATCTGCTTGCTGAAGGTAAAAAAGCTCCGCTGTATAAAGAGATCGTTGAAAAGAGAAAACTGGCCCCAGGGATTTCCGTATATAACCAATCACTTGAAATTGCCGGTAAATTCAATATAGGGGTTAAAGCCTTTGAGAATGTAAGCCTCGACAGTGTAATGATTGCTATTAATGAAGGATTGAGGTTATTTGAAGAGAATGGCTTTTCTGAATCTGACCTGCAGAGGATTAAGAATATTAAGGAAACTGCATTCTACAACGGTATATCAAGTCTTCTCGGAAAATCATTCCAGTTAGTGCAGGCCAATGTTTTTGGTGGTGACCCTGCAAGGATGATGGATGATGTTAATCTCCTTAATGCAGTGACTAAGGAAGATGTAATGAGGGTTTACTATAAGTACATTAAGGGTAAAAACTTCATTGCCACCAGTTTCGTACCTAAAGGACAGGCCAACCTGATTCTTACGGGCTCAGTAAAGGCTGATGTTGTTGAAGAATCAATTGAAGAAACCGGTTCTGAGTCAAGTGGTGATATTGAAATTACAGAGGACTTCCCAAGAACACCTACAACTTTTGATCGCACTAAAGAGCCGGCACTTGGTGAAAAACCTCTGCTACCCATCCCTCAGATTTACACTTCTAAACTTTCAAATTACCTTGCCGTATACGGAATCGAAAGCCATGAGCTTCCCCTGGTACAATTCAGCATCAGGCTTAAAGGCGGACAATTGTTGGAAAACAGTGAAAAGTTAGGAGCCTCCAAGCTGCTTGCCGAAATGATGATGGAAGGAACAAAGGATATGACTCCCGAGGAACTTGAAGAAGCAATTGGTCAGCTTGGTGCAAAAATTACAGTAAATTCTTCAGCCGAATTTATTACCATCAGTGCCAACTGCCTGTCGCGCAACTATACTGAGGTACTTAAGCTTGTCGAGAAAATACTACTCGAGCCAAGATGGGATGTAATTGAATTTGAACGCCTGAAGCAGGCAGCTGTAAGTAATATCATTCAGCGTGAAGCCAATCCTAATGCCATTGCCGGAAATGTATTCAACAGGATGATTTATGGTAATAATCATATCCTGGGTAATCCGGGTTCAGGTACTGTAACATCTGTTCAGAGCCTTACTATGGAGGACCTGAAAGAATATTACAACAAGGCATTCGCTCCAGGTGTGGCAAGCTTCCATATTGCCGGTGATATAAAAAAGGATCAGGCACTTAAGTCTTTACAGAACATTGAAAAGCTGTGGAAAGATAAACCTGTAGCCTTCAAAAAATATGACTTGCCTTCTACCAACGGCAGCCCTTCATTATACTTTGTGGATGTTCCTAATGCAAAGCAATCGGTTATCATGATAGGTTCACTTGCTGTGTCAAGGGACAATCCTGATTTCTTCCCGATTAGTTTTGTGAATTATAAGTTAGGTGATGGCTCAGGCTCTAAATTGTTTGAGGTGCTTCGCCTTGAAAAAGGATACACTTATGGAGCATACTCATTCCTGATGCCCCGCATTACTGCAGGATCTTTCATTGCAAGTTCAAGTGTTCAGTCCATGTATACCCTCGAGTCAGTAAAGCTCTTTAACGAGATCATGACTAATTACGGCAAAGATTATTCTGATAACGACCTGGAGGTTACTCGTAACGCTATGATTCGTTCAAATGCCGGAAAATTCGAAACCATTGGTAGCCTGATGGGTATGCTGCATGATATAAGCACTTTCAACCTTCCTTCAGATTACGTTAAAAAGGAAGAACAACTTGCAGAACAAATGACACTCGACCAGGCTAAGAAGGCTTATGAAAAGTACATTCAGCCAGGGAAGATGGTATACGTTGTTGTAGGAGATGCTCGAACACAGTTCGAAAGACTAAAAGATGCCGGTTTAGGCCAGCCTGTTATGCTTGACAAACAAGGCAATACAATAAAGCTCTGATTGGAGGATAAAACTCTGATTATAAAGAAAAAGCTCCTTAACCAGGGGCTTTTTCTATTCTTGTATTGATGACAGGTAGGCCTCTACAGCTTGTTCAAGGTCACTGATAGTCCCATTGTTGGTAAATATAACATCAGCCATTTCCATACATTTCCTGATGTTTTGCTTGTTTGGGTCGCTGGAATCCATTTCACGACGCTCATTATCAATAAATGTATCAAATGAGATACTGTCGGTTTCTGAATTCCTGCAGGTAATCCTCTCATACCTGAGGGTGGCCTCCGCATCAACCGCCAGAAGGAAAAAATGCCCTTTATTTCTCAGTGACATCACTTCACCGGGTGTACGGATACTTTCTATAATACAATTCTTTCCGCTGGCAATAGCTTCTTTATATAACTCATCAATAATAAACGAAGGTGAGTTCGCAGCCCTTAATCCATTGGCCACTTCAACCATGCTATCCCTGTTAACCAGAAGTCCTCGTTTTTCAATTTGCTTAATCAGGTATCCTCTGACTGAAAGATGCACAAATCCCTTATGCTTTGTTAGATAATCAACTATGGTGCCTTTGCCTGCTCCAAGTGTTCCTGTAATACCAATGATAAGCATAAGTTCCATTTTTTGTCAAATTTACTAAAAAGCCCGTTCCTGAGTAAGGGTTCAACACCTCCTGTGTGTATTTATATCAGTAAGTGCGGTTGATATGCTAAAATCAACTTTATTTGCTCTTGATTTTTATACATAGGGGACATGGGTATTATTGTTAATAAGAATATCGCTGTAAGCGAAACGGGATTCGTGTTTAATCCCGGAACAGGAGAATCTTTTACTGTAAATTCTACAGGTGCAAGGCTTCTGAGCCTTTTAAGGGAAGGACTCAGTGATGAAGAGATTATCAGTCGGATGCATAATGAATTTATGGCTGAGAAGGAAGATATTGAAAGAGACCTTTCCGATTTCAAGCAGTCATTGAAGCACTACAACCTAGGTACCGACAATGAATAAACCTACAATCACGATAGCTGTAACAGGCCTGAATGCCATTGATTCTCCCGGCCCGGGAGTTGGTGTTATAAGAGGTCTCAGGGAAGCAAAGTCTTTTAATGCAAGGATCATAGGATTAGCATATGAAACACTTGAGCCCGGAATCTATATGCCCGGACTTACCGATGCTACCTACATGATTCCATATCCTTCCCAGGGTATTGACGCATTGTTTGACAGGCTGGCTTTTATCCATATGAAAGAGAAGTTGGATGTAATCATCCCCAACTTCGATGCTGAGCTTTATTCTTTCATGAAACTGGAAAATAAACTAATGTCACTGGGTGTAAACATGTGCTTACCTACCCTTGCCCAGTTTGAAGAAAGGCATAAAGTAAACCTGTCTGACTTTGGGAAGAAGTACAACATAGAAGTACCCAACGGAAAGCCCGTATCCAGCGTTACTGAGCTTATTGATAACCTTCCTGATTTTGATTATCCTGTGATGATTAAAGGAAAATGGTATGATGCCTATATTGCCTATAATCCACAACAGGCTGAATCATACTACCATAAAATAAATGCTAAGTGGGGATTGCCGGTAGTAATTCAGAAGTTTATTCAGGGAACTGAATATAATGTTATAGGTCTTGGCGATGGCAAAGGAAATTTACTGGCAGCTGTACCTATGCGTAAACAGTTTATTACTGATAAAGGAAAGGCTTGGGCAGGCATAAGTATAGAAGACAATAAACTGATTGACCTGACCCATAAGTTTGTAAGCGCCACTAAATGGAGAGGTGCCTTTGAACTGGAGCTGATGAAAAGCGGCAACAATACTTATTACCTTATGGAGATAAATCCACGCATACCTGCCTGGGTTTACCTGGCAGTAGGAGTAGGCCAGAATATTCCTGAAGCCCTTGCTAATCTCGCTTTAGGTAATGAGGTGGAAGCAATGCATAATTATGAAGTGGGCAAACTCTTTATAAGGTATTCCTACGATATGATAGTTGACAGAAGTGAATTCGAAAAAATATCGGTGAATGGTGAATTACATTCAGCCGGTCATTAACATAAACATAAATTATACAAGCAGGAATTAATGGGAACTCAAGTATACGAAAGGCCGCATATTGTAAAGTTAGAAGCAACAATGCCCGGTAAATTCGGGGTGAGAAATGATGTTGCTGTGATGACTCATATCGACAGGGTTGCTGTGAAGGATATAGTGAATGAGCATGGGTCACCGGTGTTTGTAATTTCTGAACAAACAATAAGATTAAACTACAGAAAAGCTTTTAAAGCTTTTAATACCCGTTACCCAAAGGTGCAGTTTGCCTGGTCTTACAAAACGAATTATCTGTCGGCTGTTTGCAATATCTTTCACCAGGAAGGTTCATGGGCCGAAGTTGTGTCAGGTTTTGAATATAGCAAGGCTGTAGCCAATGGTGTTGAGCCATCGAAAATAATTTTCAATGGTCCTTCAAAAAGTGACCAGGAATTGATCACTGCCGCTAATAACGGATCACTGATTCATATTGACCATCTTGATGAGTTGTACCAATTAATCAGCCTGAGTGACCAAACCACCATGAAGCCAAGGGTAGCTATCAGGGTTAACATGGATACGGGTATTTACCCGCAGTGGGACAGGTTTGGTTTTAACTATGAAAATGGCCAGGCATGGGATGCACTAAATAAAATTATGCATTCAGGGAAGCTTGAACTTGTGGGATTACACACACACATCGGCACCTTTGTAATGACAGCCAATGCTTACGCTGTTGCAACTTCTAAAATGGTCGACCTGTTCCTTAATATTCAACAGAAGTACCAGCATACGATAAAGTATATTGATATGGGCGGAGGCTTTGCCTCAAAGAATACCCTAAAGGGCTCTTACCTTCCTGGAAGTGATACAAACCCGGGGTTTGATGAGTATGCTGAAGCAATAACATCTGTGATTCATAATAGTGCTATTAAACCAGAATCTTTGCCACTGCTTATCCTCGAGACAGGCAGGGCACTTGTGGATGATGCCGGATACCTTGTTTCCTCTGTAATCGGGACGAAGAGGCTTTCTAACGGCAGGCGGGCAACCATCATCGATGCAGGTGTAAATATCATGTTTACATCGTTCTGGTACCAGCATCATGTATCACCGGCACAAGGAGCCTCACAGTACAGGGAAGACACAACCTTATATGGGCCGCTATGTATGAATATCGACTGCCTGCGCGACAGTGTTTACCTGCCTGTATTATCAAAAGGCGACCAACTGGTTATTCACAATGTGGGGGCCTATAATATCACACAGTGGATGCAGTTCATCACATATCGCCCGAAAGTTGTGCTTGTAGATACTAACTCAATTGTGCAGGTTTTAAGGGAACCTGAAGATCTTAACAGTATACAGGAAAGAGAACGGATACCCGAAGGCTTAAAAATCGTATAATGGGTAAGGAGTCAGTAAGAACATATATCAGAAGCCTGCTTCACAGCTATACGCTGGTTTTCTTTTCAAAGAACAACTGGTTCGGACTTATTTTGCTTATAGTTAGTTTCTTTGATCTGTATACCGGCATTGCAGGATTGCTTTCTGTTGTAATTACTAATGCTTTTGCATTAATGCTGGGACTTAACTATAAAAAAATCAGTTCTGGTTATTATGGTTTTAACTCACTCCTTACAGGTTTAGGTATTGGAATGGCAATACAACCGTCGCCGGCTTTTTATATCATCCTTGTCTTTATCTCCTTAACAACGCTTTTACTGACACTGGTTTTTGAGGGTATTTTTTACAAATATTCCCTGCCTTTTTTAACAATCCCATTCCTTATTGCTCTGTGGATCACCATTGCAGCGACAAGGAGTTACACTGTGCTTTCACCCAATGAATCAGGCATTTTCAGTCTCAACACCATGTATTTGAGGGGAGGGCAGTCATTTGTCGACATGTACCTGTGGTTTGATGATCTGTCATGGCCGGTTTACATAAAAACATACTTTAAATCACTCGGTGCTATTATATTTCAGTACCATCTGCTTTCAGGTATACTTATAGCTGCAGGATTGTTACTTTATTCAAGAATTGCTTTCCTGTATTCAGTCATCGGTTTTACCTCAGCGTGGTTATTCTATATAATTACAGGTGCTAATATCCATGAGCTGGACTATAGTTATATTGGATTTAACCACATACTCACAGCAATTGCCATCGGATGCTTTTTCACGGTTGCCTCCGGTTGGTCGTTACTCTGGGTTATCCTGCTTACACCTGTTGTTACAATGTTGATCAGCGCATCAGGCGAACTCTTGTCAGTTTATCAGCTTCCTGTCTTTTCAGTTCCGTTTAACCTGGTTGTTATCGTCTTCCTTTATGCGTTAAAATTCAGGGAGCGGATGATAACAAGGCCTGAAGTTGTTACAATCCAGCATTTCTCCCCTGAGGAGAATCTTTATGCCAGTATAAATGCCGGCGAGAGATTCAGGAACAGTTGGTATTTTCCTATATCTCTTCCTTTCTTTGGCTTCAGGAATATCAGCCAGGCCCATAATGGAGAAGTGACTCATAAGGACGAATGGCGGCATGCTTGGGATTTTGTTATTACTGATGAAAACGGTAAAGAATATGCCGATAACGGACTGGCACTTACTGATTATTATTGCTTTAACAAACCAGTACTTGCCCCGGCTGATGGTTTTGTTCAACAAGTTATAGACTATGTGGATGATAACGAACCGGGGAAGACAAACTTACAGCAGAATTGGGGTAATAGTATTGTAATAAAACATACTGAACAGCTTTACACAAAAGTAAGTCATCTGAGAAAGGGAAGTATCACCGTATCAGAAGGCACTTATGTTAAGAAAGGGCAGATTATTGCCCAAAGTGGTAATTCAGGCCGGTCGCCGTATCCTCATTTACATTTCCAGGTGCAGTCTAATCCTGATATCGGCTCGGCAACAATCAAATATCCCATAGCCCAGTATATAACCCTCAATGGTTCCCACCAGCTTAAACTTTATAATATCCCGTCAATCAACGATCAGGTATCCAATATACAGGCTGAACCGTCACTTGAAAAAGCGTTTAACTTTATACCCGGACAAACAATAAAGTTCATTGCTTTTAACGGATCAGAGGGTAAGTGGGAAGTAAAAACCGACAGCTATAATAATATGTACCTTGAATGCCTGAAAACAGGTGCAATTGCATGGTTCAGGACAAATGAGCATCTGTTTTTCTTTACTCATTTTGAAGGCGATAGGGAAAGTGAGTTATATTACTTTTTCCTGGGTGCATATCAGATTCCCCTTGGTTATTATAGCGATCTTAAAGTTAAAGATGTATTCCCGCCAACAGTTCTGAAGTATAGTCCTGTGAGGTTCTTGCAGGATATTGTTGCACCGTTTTTTCTCTTCCTTAAGCCTTCATACAGCATGATGTTTGGTAAGAAAGAGGAAGATATTACAGGGAACAAACTAGAGGTAATCACTCAGTCAATGCATCGTCTTTTTGGCATCAGCTTTATGAAACTGGAGTGTAAATTAAAGATTACGGGGAGCGGATTTGACAGGATGCAGATATTAAAAAATAGCAAAGAAAGTTCAATAACCTTTATTCGTTAGTCAAAGTGAATCCCTATAAAGTATTCAACCGGTTAATTATCGTATTCTGTTTACTGATTACATTCTCAGTAAAGAGCCAGAATTTTAGAGTGGAAAATATTCCTTCAGCTAATACAAAGGTTGATTCAGGGTATAGCTATTATGAGGCTCTCAGCTTAAGATTGTACTATGAGCAAAAATGGGATAGCTTGCTAATGACAGGCAGGGAAGCCATTGATAAAGGGTACGACTATTTCTATATGCAGGTAAGAACGGGCGCAGCAGGATATTATCTTGGGAAGTACGCTTTGGCTGCCCGTTACCTTGAAAATGCGAAAAAACTCAATAGCAGTGATGAATTTACCAATGAACTGCTCTTCATGTCGTACCTATACACCGGCCGAGATAATCATGCTGCTTTACTTACGGGCAAGATGCCGCCACAGAGAGGTGAGATGCTTTACAGGAGTTATATAAAGCCTTCTCTTTACTTGGAGTTTGGCCCTGTAATTACAAATGGCCGCCAATCAGCCAAACATTATAAAGAAACTGATTCAGTTAATTTCAGTGAAAAGTATGCTGACGATAAGGCTATATATTCTGTAGTTGGCTGGAAGCAACCTGTAAACCACAGATTAAGCGTTAATACGGCAATAAGTTATCTGGATTTTAATAAATACAGGGAAGATAAAATCAGGTTTGTCGATTCATTGACAGGTAATTATAAAGTTAGCCAGTACGAGTTCTACCTTTCGCCCAGTTTTACTATTAATAGGCGATGGTCATTATCACTGGCTGGCCGAATGACGTCAACCCGCCTGACAGAGCCAATAGTTAGTCAGGACTCTGTCGTAAATCTTTATCTTGGAAACCCGATTGCAGGAACGTGGCATGACTTTGTAGCAGGAGGCGAAGTGCTTTATTCATCCAACTACTGGAAATTGAGTGCAGGAGGCTGGTATCTTTCAATAAATGATAAGAAGAGCTGGCAGGGCTCTGCCTCAGTTGTACTGCTCCCACGCGGAAATCTTGACCTTTATACTATTACAACTCTAACTTATCGCGACAGGGCAACACAACCATTCATTTTTACTCAAAGGGCTGGTACAAAAGTGTATAAAAGGTCGTGGCTTGAGGTTTCAGGTACTTTTGGAAATATAGCCGGGACTACGGAGTATAACGGACAACTGTTCAATAATCAGGTTAACAAGGCAGAATACAGGTTATCATCCCTGTTTTTTGCTGATGTCTCTTCAAGGTTAAGAATCATGGTCAGGTATCAGTTTATCCGGAATGTTTCCGATATTTACTTTCTTGATGCAGGCTACATACTGCAAAAAGATGCATATAATTTCAATTCACACACGATTACCGGAGGTATCACATGGTTCGTTTTATAGCATTAGTAACTGCTTTCACTCTTCTTCTGCTCAATATAGCCTTTGCACAGGAAAAACCTAATATTGTAAAGGCATTTTCTGAAAGTTACAGCTATGAAAACTCTGCAGATTACACCAAAGCAATAGAGTCAATCAAGAAAGTATACGCTGCTGATTCTTATGAAATGAACCTTCGGTTGGGATGGTTATACTACCTCGCCAAAGATTACAAGGACTCAGAGACTTATTATACTAAAGCCATTACAATCATGCCTCTTTCAATAGAAGCAAGACTAGGTTATGCTTATCCTGCATATGCGCTTGGTAATAAAGAGGCTGTTATACGAAAGTATAAGGAAATAATTACTGTTGATCCTTACAACTACTATGCTAATTACAGGCTGGGAGCACTCTATTATGAAATGGGTGACTTTATTAATGCCAAAAAGCACCTCGATAAAGTGATCAATTATTATCCTTTTGATTACGATGGTATCATAATGTCAGCCTGGACTAATTACCGGCTGAATAAACTCCGCGAGGCAAAAGTGTTATTCAATAAGGCTTTACTTAACAGGCCAAATGACGCTTCAGCCCTCGAAGGTCTCAGTTTGATCAAGTAAACTTTCAGATTCATTTTCAGTTACCCTATACCCTAGGTTTTATCTAGGGATGCTCTACCGTTGCTCTACGGTAACCGTAGACCAACCGTAGACTAACCGTAGACCAACCGTAGACCAACCGTAGACCAACCCTCAATCTAGCAGTATAAAAAAGAGGCAATCTTTTTTAAGACTGCCTCTTGATTTTATGTGGTTAAGCTACCGGACTTCGCCTGGTCCTTTACTTTTTATTTAGCGCTTTCAGTGCTTCAGCCGCGGCATTGATGGATGGTGTAATAGAAATTTCACTTCCTACGGCACCCTTCATCCAAACCTGCGGTACTAAACGGCCCTGTGTATACATACGGTCGAATTCAGCAGCCAGCGACTTTCCTTTTACTTGTTGCTCAATCTGGAAATCGATGAGGTGTCCCATCGGATAGTTTGAAAGATAAAGCGGGTTATCGATCATGTGAGAGTATATGGCAAGAATCGGCTCATCTTTACCTCCGAGCACCGGTGCATAATAAGCATTCCATACTTCCTTGGCAGCTGAGATCACGGCAGCCTTTAATTCAGCAGGAGTAGCATTTGGATTGGCATACATCCATTTCCAAACTTTCATATCAACCAGTGAAACTCCCATAATTTCATAACTACCCCAGAAGTTATCAAGGGCCATCATGTGTTCTTTGTCAGGATCAGTGTTTGGCATTCCAAGTAATTCAAGGTCGCGTTTCTGAAAAAGGAATGCCACAGCCTCAGTGAAAGCTGTGTTGGGAACACCCTGTAGCATGAAGTAATCCACATCGTTCATGGTAACAGTTTGCTCAACATTGTGTCCGAATTCATGAACTGCAATGTTATAACCTTTATAGTCCATTCCTTTGTCGCTGATACGGGTACGGAGATGTGCATAATCATTTCTCATGGCGGATCCCCATGCATGTCCCGATCCTCTGGCAGCATCAACCAATATAAGTGAACAGATTTCTTCTGCTTTCTTTTTATCCCATCCCATTTTAACCAAAATATTAGGCATATCAGCCTTAAAAGCTGCAGGATCAGGGTATTTGGATGATGTTATAGCAGTGAGCTGGTCTTCCGGCATACCTCCGCGTGATTTAAAGCCATTGTACCAGATATCAAAAGGCTCAAGCTTCCTTCCAAGCTGCTTGCTGATGTAAGCGGCAACCTCTTTAACCTGGGGAGATGAAACGAATTCAGTAAACAAACGTTCAACATCAGCCTGTGATATTTCCATACTTTCCTCAAAAGCCCTGTCAATGTATGTGGGCAGGGTAGGAGTATATTCATCCATTGCCTTGAGTGCCTTGAAATTCGAAAGCAGCACATCATATCTTTTATCGGGTTCGGAAGTGAAAGTTTGTTCCTTTCCGTCTTTGAAGATCTTGTTGACTGCCGGATCCCATGTATATGCACCGCTATTGATTACCTGTTGCGGAATACTCTGGTCAATAATTCTTTTCATAACATTGTAGATGATACGCTGCTTCTCAAGCCCGTTTTCGCCTACATAATTAGATTTCAATTCATCCCTCAATCCCCAGTGGGTGATCAGTTTCATGTCAGCAGGAAATAATTGCTTTCCCTTTGGACTAAGCAGGCTACCCATGAAGATGTTGTAATCTGAAATGTATGAATCGGCTTCTGTAAGTGTCCTTGAAGCATTCATTACGATATCTGCCGGAACTCTCGAGGTGAAGCGATCGCCCATTCTTGCATATGCCCATTGTTTCCTCGACCAGCTGGTACCCTGTGCAGTTTTCTCTTTAAGACTATAGTATGGAAAATTCAGCGCAGTGATAAAGGCAATTTTATTGTCAAAGAAATCATCATTAATATGGGCACCCACATTATAACCACCAAACATCATGTCAACCGGTTCTATTTCACCACCTGTAAGATGAAGTGGTTCTTTGAGTTTGAGGTCAATGATGTTAAAGTATCCGGAGAAGATCTCGAAATTCCTTTCAAGTTTAGAATAAAGTCTGTCGAGGGCAGCTTCATCGCTGATAAAGTTTTCTATACAGAATGCATGAAAATCTTCGGCTGATCCATCACTTTCTCTCCACAGGCCTGCTGCCTGCTGAACTCCACGTTCAATTCTGAACCTGGCTGATTCACCGTACTTACTGATAAGTTCAGTTTTTACTTTATCCATAGTGGCTTGGTCAATGTTTTTTTTGTCGACAGGTGTTGCTGCCTTTAACGACAACATACTTGTAATCAGAATGGCTGCCAGCAGAACCGGCATTAATTTCTTTATTGTCATGATGTTTAGAATTTGATTGAGACAAAGTTATGAAAAAGGTTGAACGGCTTAAATCAGTATCTTTGTACGTTAATTAAAATCGGGATGTTTACAGACGAAACAGGACACAGGCCAACGCAAAAGATATTTACAGAAGTTCCTCCTAAGTATGATTTGCTTAACAGGGTGCTCACTTTGAACCTTGATGAAGGCTGGCGAAAGAAGACCGCCAGGGAGATTCTTAAAAACAATCCTTCAAGAGTGCTCGACTTATGTTGTGGCACTGCTGACCTGACAATGCACCTCGCCAGGTGGGCCAACAAGGACACTGAGCTTTTCGGTCTTGATTTTAGTCATACAATGCTTGCCCGTGCCAAGGAAAAGGTTTCCATATTCGGAATCGACAGGGTCAAGCTTATCCAGGGTGATGCAGGGAATATGCCGTTTGAGAGCAATTATTTCGATGCTATAGGTATTTCATTCGGATTCAGGAATCTTACTTTCGAAAATCCCGATGCACAATTGCATATCAGGGAAGCGCTCAGGGTGCTTAAACCGGGTGGCCGATTCGTTATAGTTGAAACAAGTCAGCCTTCAAATCCTTTAATCAGGTCGTTATATCACCTTTACCATAACATTATTACAGCTCCTGTAGGTGGAATAATTTCAGGTAATATGCCTGCTTACAGGTATCTTGCTTATTCTGCTAATAATTATTACTCCCTTAATCAGTTATCACAATTGCTGAAAAATGCAGGGTTCAGTCAAACGACAGGAATACCGCTTATGCTTGGTGCAGCAGCGATTATGATAGCCGAAAAGTAAAATACCCTTAAAGGCAGAAGCAATTTATTTTCTGAATTTTTCTTCAGCAAGTTGCATAATAACTGCAACAATTTGCTGATGGGTTAACTTGCTGCAGTTAACATGGAGATCGTACAATTCATTTACATTCTCTGTCCCTTTCATTACCTGGGAAAACATTTTGTGACGACTCAGGTCAGTTGATGTGATCTGTTTCATCATGTGTTCCCTGTTAGCATGATAACGTTGCATCAACGATGCAAGTCGCCACTCTATAGGTGCGAACAGCTTTATATGGATGGAAGGAGTCAGCCCCTGAGTAATTGCAGCACCTGCCCGTCCCACAATTATAGTATTCCCGTCAATTGCTGCCGAAGAAACTACAGAAGCAATAGTTTGCCTTATTTTCCTGTCACTTTTATAATACTTCTGGCTTAAAGCTGAAAGTACTTCATCCATGACTGTTCTATCGGTTGATTCAGAGATTTCTTTCACCTGCCTTGGATCCATCTCTAGTTTCCGGGCAGATTCCATAATAATCTCCTTGTTGAGTATAGACCACTTTTGCCCTTTCTTTTGAAACTCTTCTTTAAGCATGCGGGCTATTGTATTCGCCTGGCAGCCAAAATCCCGCGAAATGGTTATGAATGGTTTACTTTCATATTTCTTTGATACCGGCTGGCTATGGTCGAAACTTTCAACCATGTATTTGATAAGGATACTGTCACTTTCATTCATAATCTTCCGTTGATAAGTTGACTCGCTTTGTCAAATATATTAAAAATACCGATTATTTCAACCGTTCCCTTAATTCTTCAGTCTGCTTTTCAAAGCCGGGCTTGCCAAGCAGGGCAAACATATTCTTCTTATATGCTTCAACACCGGGTTGATCAAAGGGATTTACATCAAGTACATATCCCGATAATGCACAGGAGAATTCAAAGAAGTAAATAAGTTGTCCGAGAATGTTCTCATTTATCTGAGGAACAGAGAGTATAATATTGGGAACTCCTCCGTCGATGTGTGCCAGTAAAGTGCCTGATTCAGCTTCTTTATTGACCTGGTATAGACGTTTGCCGGCAACGAAATTAAGTCCGTCGGCATCATCCTCTTCACGCGGAACAGTTATATTTTTATGCGGTTGGTCAACACTTATCACTGTTTCAAACAGTATTCGCAGTCCTTCCTGCACATACTGGCCCATACTGTGGAGGTCAGTAGTAAAACTTACACCTGCAGGGAAAATGCCACGGTTCTGTTTTCCTTCACTTTCACCGAACAGCTGTTTCCACCATTCAGTAATGTAATTGAGAGATGGCTGGTAGTTTACCATCACTTCAACTGGTTTGCCTGCCCTGTATAATGCATTTCGTGCAGCAACGTAATGGAATGCAGGGTTTTCCTGAAGTGTTTTAGCAGTAGTTACCAATTGTTTCATTTCCCTTGCGCCATCAATCAGTTTCCTGATATCAAAGCCGGCTACGGCGATAGGCAGTAAGCCAACAGGAGTTAATACCGAATAACGTCCCCCTACATCATCAGGCACTACGTAGGTTTTATAACCTTCTTCCATGGCAAGGCGCTTCAAAGCACCCCTTGACTGGTCAGTAATTGCTATTATCCTTTTGCGTGCTTCTTCTTTACCGTATTTTTCTTCAAGGTGTCTCCTGATAATCCTGAAAGCTATTGCCGGTTCAGTGGTAGTTCCACTCTTTGAAATAACTGTAAGTGCATAATCCCTCTGGTCAAGTATCCTGAGCAGGTCAGCCATGTAGTCTTCTGATATATTGTTACCTGCATAGACTACAAACGGCTTTCCGCGGTGGTCGTTGGAGAGCAGTGATGCAAAATTGTTCTGCAGGGCTTCAATTACAGCCCTTGCACCCAGATATGAACCTCCGATTCCGATAACAACATAAATGTCAGCACTTCTTGCTATGAATCTTGCATCATTTTCAATTGAAGTTAGCATTTCATCGCTAATTTCATCAGGCAATGTAATCCATCCAAGGAAGTCATTTCCTTTTCCTGTCTTATCCAGCAATGCGTGCTGATGCTTAACTAGTTCTTCAGTAAATGAGTCAAGAGTTTCCTGATTGATAAAATTCTTAAGTCCCCTAGTGTCAATTCTCAGGTCTGCCATTATATAAGTGTTTTGAAAAATTACGATGAAGTATCTTGATTAACCTTTAATTTACAAAGGTAGTTCAATTGAAGAAATAAAAAAGCGAATGCAGTTCCCGGAGAACTGCATTCGCTTTTCACACAACAAAACCAATTTATTTATTCACACACACAACACTATAAAATCATTGGTAAGGGTCAATCATTTTTGACAATACAAAGATACTCTCATGTTATAGGAAGACCTGTTAACCAAATACAACAAACGTTAAAAGATGTTAAGCATTTGAATCAATGACTTAAACCTCACATACATTTGTAGTATGAACAGCAAGCTCATAATCGGGATAACCTTTATGGTAAGTTTGGCAATCATTATACTGATTGGCATTCAGACTTACTGGATAAAGAATGCTGTTAAGTTGAGGGAGGGAAATTTCCAGCGCAGTGTTACAGAAGCTGTTGGTGACTTAATGTCAAGAATAGAAAGGGAAGAAATAAGACGACAGATCAAGAAGAACATTGAATACAATTCTTTGCTCAGGTCAATTGATTCACTGGATTACCTGATTTACCTTGAAACAGGTAAAACTGATCATCTGAATGCAGGCACTAGCTTTAATTATGAGCGGAAGCAGGAGTGGGAAGAAAAAGTTGATGATAATGAAATTAAACTGGAGAAAAAGTCGGACTCTGTTAATGTAAGTTTCCCGGGAAGCGACAGCACAATTAAAGGGAAACTGGATTCTGCGGAGATCCTTAGTGAAAGGGCAAGGCAGCTTAACCGGAAAAAGGCTTTCCTGCTTAACCAGGTGTTCGAGGAGATGTTTAACAATCCATTTTCACCATATATTGAAAGTTGGCTGAGCAGGGGTAAACTCGACACATTGCTGAAAGCGTCATTAGCAGATAAAGGAATTAAAGCTGATTACCAGTTTGGGATATATAGTAAGCAAAGAAACCTTGTAGTAGTTGAAAAAGATCCTAAGTACAGGGAGTCATTAATGAAAGAAGGTATGTATTACAGGTTGTTTCCTGCCAATACAAACGCTCCTCAGGATTTCCTGGTGGTTTATTTCCCCAACCAGACAAGGTACCTGTTACTGCAAATGGGGGGAATGCTTACCATTTCAGGGATTTTACTGTTGTTCATCATCTTTGCCTTTATGACTGTGATAGTGGCCATTTTCAGGCAAAAGAAGTTATCGCAGATGAAGAATGACTTTATTAACAATATGACCCATGAATTCAAGACACCCATCTCAACCGTGTCATTGGCATGTGAAGTGTTGAATGATAATTCAGTGCCAAAAAGTGAAGAGTTTATCCATTCATACATCAATATAATCAGTGAGGAGAATAAGCGACTTGGTGTAATGGCAGAGAAAATACTGCAGACAGCCATACTTGAGAAAGGCCAGTTAAACCTCCGCAAAGAGAAAATTAATCTTCAGAATATTATCGCTGACGTCGCTCATAAAATTGCCATCCAGGTTGAGATAAGGGATGGAAGCATAAGCACTGTGTTTGACGCTGCTGATCATGAAATTATAGCTGATAAGGTTCATATCACCAATGTTATCAATAACCTGCTTGATAATGCTAATAAGTATTCACCTCGCAAACCATTGATAACCGTAACAACGCAAAATGTTAACAATGGTGTAATGATCAGTATCACTGATAATGGTATCGGAATTAATAAGGCAAACCAAAAAAAGATATTCGATAAACTATACAGAGTTCCCACCGGCGATGTTCATAATGTAAAAGGCTTCGGACTGGGGCTTAGTTATGTGAAATTTATTGTTGATAAACATGGGGGCAGGGTGAGTGTTGAAAGTGAACCGGGGAAAGGATCAACTTTCAGAATTTGGTTGCCTCATAAAGCCTGATTGTGTAAATTTGTTATATGGAAAAGCAAAAAATTAGGGTATTACTGGCGGAAGATGACCGCAATTTAGGGAACATCCTCAAATCATATCTTGACGCGAAAGGGTATACAACCAGCCTCTGCGTGAATGGACAGGAAGCGTATGACCAGTTTCAAAGGGATAAATTTGATTTTTGTGTAGTAGATGTTATGATGCCGCTTAAGGATGGGTTCACCCTGGCAAAGGAAATCAGGCAACATGATAAGAATATTCCGATCCTTTTCCTGACAGCTAAATCACTTGAGGAAGATAAACTTAAAGGTTTCCAGGCAGGTGCAGATGATTACCTTACAAAGCCATTCAGCATGGAAGAACTTCTTATGAGAATGGAAGCCATCATGCGAAGAAGCGGGGTCGGACAGACGGGCAATAAAATACTTAAGGTGGGAAAATTTGAATTCGATCATAATCTGCAGATACTTAAGCTGGACGGGAATGAGCACAGACTTACTTCTAAGGAAAGTGAACTTTTACGCCTGCTTGCTGAAAATATGAATGAAACCGTTGACAGAAGCATTGCCCTTAACAAAATATGGCAGGACGATAGTTACTTCAACGCACGAAGCATGGATGTGTATATTGCTAAGTTAAGGAAGTACCTGAAAGATGATCCGGGTATTGAACTGATAAATGTACATGGTATAGGATTCAGATTGGTGGTAAAGAGCTGATCTTTATCTCTTTTTACGGTTAGATTTCGATTTGCTTTTCCTCTTTTCTTCTTCTTTTTCAGCTTCTTCAATAAGGCTGCGCCAGTCTTTTGGTCCCTCTGCTGAAAAATCAATAGTTTCCTGGTATTCGCCCTTAGCGATAGAAAGCACCTCTATTTCTTTGTCAAGGTATGTCTGTATTTCATCCAGGACAGGTTTTTCATTACTGCTGCAGAAAGACACGGCTGTCCCTCTTTTTGTTCCTCTGCCGGTGCGGCCAACCCGATGCACATAATTTTCTGCTTTTTCAGGAAGGTCGTAGTTTACTACATACTCAACATCCGGAATATCAATTCCCCTGGCTGTTACATCAGTGGCAATCAGAATATTTATTTCTGATTTTCTAAACTTTGAAAGTGCCCTTTCACGCTCCTTCTGATCCTTATCACCGTGCATAGTTACGCTCATAATACCAACTCTTTCAAGAGCAGAGGCGACTCTGTCGGCACGTACTTTAGTACGGACGAAAACAAGCACTTTACTCGAAGGGTTTTCCTTAATAATCCTTTCAAGGAAAAACCTCTTATCATCCATCTCGATAAAGGTAACAAAGTGGTCTATATTTCTTGATACCGGGTCTTTAGGAGATATCTGGATTCTGATTGCTTCCCTTACCATTGAGTAAGCCAGCTTCTTGATGTCGTGGTTTATAGTTGCAGAGAAGAAAAGAGTTTGTCTTCGTTTCGGGAGGCGGGCAACCAATTGCCTGATATCATTAATAAAGCCAAGGTCGAGCATATGGTCGGCTTCATCCAGTATCAGGATTTTTATCCTGTCCAGGTTAAGGTGTCCCTGTGAAGCAAGGTCGAACATTCTGCCGGGAGTTGCTACCAGCACATCTGTACCTTTCTCAAGTTTACTTATCTGCGGGTCCTGCTCAACTCCGCCATAAACGCATAAAATTCTTATACCGGTTCCTTTGCTGATATCCTCAAACACTTGTGTAATCTGAAGGGCGAGTTCTCTTGTGGGAACCATCACTAAACACCTGATACCGCCGGGATTATTTTCCCTCATAAGGATATTAATAACCGGAATAGCGAAAGCCGCGGTTTTACCTGTGCCGGTTTGTGCTATAGCAAGTACATCTTCACCCTTGAGGATTGGAGGAATAGCTTTAAACTGAATGTCTGTTGGCCTTTTAAAGCCAAGTGCTGCAAGGTTGGCCTTAATGGCAGGGGCAAAGTTTGAATCCTCGAATCTCATCTGTGCAGTGTTGTTTAAGGAGTAATTGTAAATTGATCCCAATCAAGGGCTACCCTAAAGGTTTCCCTGAAATGAAGCAGTGATTTATAGTCAATTGTTGCTGTTACTGTTTCAGCCTTGTTGTCTTCACAAGCTTTGATCAGTTTACCCTTAAAGTCAAGAATAACTGAGCCTCCACGGTGAGGTATACCTTTCCCATCTTCACCAATCCTGTTAACTCCTATACAGTACGACTGGTTTTCAATAGCCCGTGCAGCCAGCAGTGTATTCCATGCAAAGCACCTGCTTGCAGGCCAGTTTGCTACATATACCAGGATGTCATACTGGTATTGATCATTGACCAGCCTGTTTTTGCTCCACACCGGGAAACGCAGGTCGTAGCATACAAGTGGTTTTATTTTCCAACCTTTGAGTTCAAATACTGGTGAATTACTTCCCTGTGAGAATTTAAGATGCTCGTTGCCCATTCTGAAAAGATGACGCTTATCATATTGTTCGAAAGTTCCGTCAGGGCGCATCCAGATAAGCCTGTTATATATACTGTCATCTTCTTCAATTGCAACACTGCCAGTAATAACTGCATTTATAGAAGCAGCTTTATCTTTCATCCATGAAATAACAGATCCCTCCATTGATTCGGTGTGGTCGAGTACATCCGTAACAAATCCGGTAGCAAACATCTCAGGGAGGACAATAAGGTCAATATTACCTGATAGTTTACTCAGTTCTCTGCTGAAGTAATCGATGTTCGACTTTTTATCACCCCAGGCCAATTGTGCCTGTATGATGGCAATGTTCAGTTTATCAGGGTTCATAGCGAGAGGAGTTTAAATGCCAATTATTTTATCCTGCAAAGAATTTCAGCAGCTTTCTCAAGTGTTTCATTTTGTTTGGCAAAACAAAAGCGGAGCATATGCTTGTCGGTTCCGTTATGATAAAAGGATGACACCGGTACAGAAGCTATACCATACTGAGTGGTCAGTCGCACTGCAAAATCGTACTCTTTTTCATCACTTATACCTTCATAACTCAATACCTGGAAATATGTTCCCTTTGCTGGCACAGCTTTAAAAGCTGAATCTTTGATGAGTTTCAGGAAAAAGTCTCTCTTTTCCTGGTAAAACGACCCAAGGTGGATAAAGTTTTGCTTGTTTTTGAGGAACTCAGCAATAGCAAACTGAACCGGTGTATTGACAGCAAATACAACGAACTGGTGTACTTTCCTGAATTCAGCGGTAATATTCGAAGGTGCCAGCACAAAGCCACACTTCCAGCCTGTGGCATGGAACGTTTTACCAAATGAACCAACCACAATTGATTGGCTGGCAAGAGAAGGGTATTTACAGACACTCTCGTGTTTTTGTGAATCAAAGATCAGGTGTTCATATACCTCATCGCTGAGCACAATGATATCACGCCCCTTGATTAGTGTTTCAAGTTTCTTCAGGTCGGATGATTTTATGATACTTCCTGTTGGGTTATGAGGAGAGTTAATAATGATCATCCTTGTATTTCCCGAAATAAGGGATGGCAGTGTTTCCCAGTTTATCGAATAATCAGGGTATTTAAGCTCAGCATATTTAACCATACCACCCTGCAACTTTATGGCAGGGCCGTAGCTATCATATGCCGGTTCAAAAATAATCACTTCATCACCTGGACGTATAAAGGCAGAAATTGCTGAGAATAAAGCCTGTGTTGCACCGGCAGTTATAGTTATTTCGGTGTCGGGCTGATATGAAGCTTTATATTTTTCATGAAACATTGCTGCTATCTGCTCTCTCAAAACCATTACACCCTGCATAGGCGCGTATTGGTTATTGCCTTTAAGCATGTTCTGATTAACAAGGCTGATCAATTCTTCACTTATAGGGAAATCAGGGAAACCCTGTGAAAGGTTGATTGCATTATGTTCTCTTGCAAGGCCGCTCATTACCGCAAAAATACTTGTACCGGTTGCAGGCAGCTTTGAGATGATATTGCCATCAAAATTCTCCATCACGTAAATATTATTAATATAGCAAAGATACGGAACTTTGATTGAACTCTCCCTGAGGTCTGATGTTATAAAAAGACTGGTTTTTTTAGTTATCTTCGTAGTCTGAATAATTAACTATATACAATATGAAAAACATTGATTCTTATGACTTTAAGGGGAAACGTGCCCTTGTAAGGGTCGACTTTAATGTACCTCTTAACGAAGGACTGAAAATTACCGACACTACACGAATAGATGCTGCCCTGCCAACAATCCGTAAGATACTTGCCGGTGGCGGATCTGTAATATTAATGTCTCATCTTGGCAGGCCTAAAAAGAATTTTGAAAACAAGCTTTCGTTAAAACATATTATACCATACTTATCTGAGGTACTTGGTCAGGATGTGAAATTTGCCGATGACTGTATGGGTGAATCCGCAAAGGAATTAAGTGCAGGGTTAAAGCCTGGAGAAGTCCTGTTGTTGGAAAACTTAAGGTATTATGAAGAAGAGGAAGGTAAACCACGCCTTGCAGATGATGTTTCAGAAGAAGAAAAAAAAGCTGCAAAATCTGCTACTAAAGAGAAGCAGAAAGAGTTTACCAAGAAACTGGCATCATATGCCGATTGTTATGTGAATGATGCTTTTGGCACAGCGCACAGGGCACATGCTTCTACGGCTCTGGTTGCTTCATACTTTCCTGATGATAAAATGTTTGGATATCTCATGAACGATGAAGTTGCAGCATTGAACAAGGTTATGAAAGAAGCTAAAAAACCTTTTACTGCAGTTCTTGGAGGTGCTAAAGTGTCAGGTAAAATTCAGATTATAAACCACTTACTTGACAGTGTAGACAACCTAATCATTGGGGGAGGAATGATGTTTACGTTTATTAAGGCACTTGGCGGAAAAATAGGCAATTCACTGGTAGAAGATGATCTTCTCGAACTGGCTGTTAATACGCTGGAAGGTGCAAAACTTCATAATGTAAATATTATACTCCCTGTTGATGCTGTCGCTGCTGATGGATTCTTCAATGATGCAGCCACCCAGGTTGTTAGTGCAGGTGAAATACCCGACGGATGGCTTGGTCTTGATATTGGACCAGAATCAGTTAAGATATTTGATAAGGTGTTAATGGAATCAAAGACTATTCTGTGGAATGGCCCTATGGGAGTATTCGAAATGCCTGTATTTGCTGAAGGAACTATCCAGATTGCCAAGTCAATTGCAAAATCTACAGAAAATGGTGCTTACTCTCTTGTTGGCGGCGGTGATTCAGTTGCAGCGGTAAATAAGTTTAAACTTGCTGATAAGGTTAGTTACGTAAGTACAGGAGGTGGTGCAATGCTTGAATTTATTGAAGGAAAAATTCTTCCGGGCGTTGCTGCAATAGAAGAATAAAATAGTTCTAGTATACAAATAATGGGTGCGACCAATCTGGTTGCACCCATTATTTTTGCCATGCTAATTTAGTTGAAGTTTTGATATGTGAAGACTAAAACATTTTGAACACAAAGATGTTAACCATGTTAAAACATTAGTAATTCTTCACACATTATCAACAATTTAATCATTACGTTATGAGATCAATTCTTACTATGTTAGGCATTCTTTCAGTACTTTTTGCACTGAGTTACTGCACAAGTAAAAATGAGCCGGATTCCGCTAAAGAGCAGTCGACCAGCCAGAAGACAGAGCTTACTGACCAGGAATTAATTGCTGAGGGAGAGTACCTTGTAACCATTATGGGTTGTAATGACTGTCATACACCCAAGAAGTTCGGACCAAACGGCCCTGAGCTCAATATGGATTTGCTTTTATCAGGTTACCCCGGTGACAGGGAAGTAATGAAAGCTGACCAAGGAGCGTTGCGTAAAAACTGGGTAATTATGACCCCTGACCTGACTCATGCCGTAGGACCATGGGGAGCATCGTTCTCAGCAAACTTAACACCTGATCCAACAGGGATAGGCAGTTGGACAGAAGAACAGTTTAAGACAGCTCTTAAACATGGAAAATTCAAAGGAATGGAGAATGGACGTACTTTATTACCTCCAATGCCATGGCAGAATTTTACTAATCTTAGAGATGAAGATGCAAAGGCCATATTCGCTTATCTGAAAAGCATCAAGCCGGTTAAAAATGTTGTGCCTGCGCCTATTCCACCTGATGACTTATAGGCCATTATTCATCTAGCAGGAAAAATCCGCTTTCATACGGCATTAGCATAAGTGAATTATTAACCAGGGGATGCATCAAAGCATCAACCCTGGTTATTTTTAATTTCCTGCCGTTCTTGAAGGTTAGAGATGAAAGGTCAGCCTGTCTGCCAATTGTTTCCCTCATATGTATCATGATGCCTTTATATGCAGGTTGCATGTTTATAAGAATCATATTCTCGGGCCAGTTTGCAATAAGGGATTCTGAATCTTTTAAAGGAACAGTGCTTTCACCTCCACCTGCTAATACTCTTGTAAGAAATGGAGTCCGATTACCCCAACCGAATCTTGCAGCTGTAATTTCTGATGTGTCGCCGGTTGAAGTAATGTAATACGACCACTCATGTTCTCCACGCTGGTCAGGGTTGAAATTTGTAACCCAGTAATTATTCATAGGCCAGGAGTATAATGCACTTGATTCAGGACATGCACCTGCTTTAAATCTTCCGGTATTAATATTGCCAAACTGAACAAGCGGAGCCTCCATGCTGCCAAAAATCACTTGGTTGGTTTTATTACGGATTGCTGTGTAGTTCTGGAAGGTATTCCAGTCGTTCGATGAGCCTTCAAGCTGATCCTCGCATGCTTCCATTATACCACCGGCAACTTCTGCGAAGTGTTTACCTTCAGTTATATGAAAAGGGAATGAAATATAGATGCCTTCCGGTTTGATATCCGCTTTTTTTACAATAGAATATTTGAGGTCTATTCTTTTCAAGGTGTTAAAGAGGTTTATCTCTATCTCTGTATCATAACCTTCAATTGAAGCTTCGGTTCTGCCTTTTAGTTTTAAGGTATTCCATACATCTCCCTCAATGTAATTATCAATCCATGCGGTATCAAAAAGTGTGCGGTTGAAATTGTTCAGCTTTTTCATCTCCAACTGCTCCCTGTTGCCAAGTCGTTCATAAATGAATTCACCAAAACCATATTTTGCCTTTTGATCGACAAGCTCTTCTTGTAATTCTTTATCATAAAGGGAACTGATCATCCCTCTGCCTGGATTTATTTTAATGGCGTACCATTTATTTACAATAGTATCGGTTAACTGCCTGTCTAAGCCTGTATCCGTAGGAACTCCTTTATCAATGATTAATACCTTATACCCGGTTGCCGGGACCTTTTTAACCCACACAGCCCAATACGCACCATCTGATCTTCTTGAAATTAACTGGGCGGGAAAACGTTCACCTTCTGATGAGTAAAATCTTGGTTTGTAATCTATGGGAATTATCTGGTTGTCGATGTATAAGGTAACAAGGCCATCCCTTTCCCAGTTAAGGGTATTGAAAATAAGGACTGAGGGTTGATTAAGCCGGGGGAAATGCGATTGCAACTGCCCCATTACTTCTTCACCAAGCATCCTGGTCCTTCTGTAAGCTTCCCATGCATAGGATTCCTTAATAGCCCGCTGTTCCATAGTCTGTTGGTGATATGGTTCCCTCACACTCTCTGAATATCCGACGGTATGCTCAGTATAAAATAACTGTGCATTGTAAATCGACTCAAGTTTTTCTGGGAAATTATCAGGTATTTCAGAACCCAGCAGTTTTGCCATAGCCATGCCTGCTGTAACAGAAGATATTTCAGACTGGGTTTTTCTAATTGCTGCCACTTCACGGGCTGATGCACCAAATCCGTCGGTCCACCAATCAGGCCAGGCATCCCTGTATACTGGAAATGAATCGCCATACTTTTTCTCCATATGCTCAAAGAAATCAGTCACAGTTGATGTCCTGAGCTTTGGCCATTCATACAGTTCATTCCATTTGCTGATTACTTCGGAAGAAATGGTTGATGGTGGAGAATTATCTGTAAGATAACCTGAATGCTGAATTGCTATTTCATCATAAGCGTAACCCCTGGCTTCAAGATTCGTCAAATAATTAAGCAACCGGTATTCAAAATTATTCAGGTCACCTTTATCAATTTGTAACAACGTGTTACCGGTCATATAATGTTCTGCCCTGAAAGCAAGCATTCTTTTGCCGGATGGCGCTTCCCACCAGAACATAGTAGGTTTATTAAAACAGATTAAGGCTCTGTGTCCATGTGTACCCATATTAAGATATTTCACACCAAGGTCATGGTAGTATTCGCTCATGCACCATGCAATACCGTTAACATCATTTTGCATGGCACTTTTAACCTCTATGCCGTTCTCATTGAAAGTCTTCAATGGCTTAAGAGAAGAAGCCATTGTATTCTCATCAGGCAGTTCATCGAAATTAAAATACATAGCTGTAACATCAATGCGCTTTTCACCAATTCTTTTCTTAAGTCTTTCAATCTGACTGGCAGGCCTGCACTTCAGATATTCATCAACAGCCCACGATGACTCACATGTCCATCTGAATCTTGCAGCATCAGGGAATGAATCAGTAATATCACAATAGTCAAGAGCATAGTCAATGTATCTAAGGTGTTCTGCTAAGATTTCGGATTGCGAGCGGGTATAACCTATGTCAGTATGGGAATGCTGAATCAAGTCTATATACCACTTCTTTACAGGATTTTGCTCGAGTGTAAGTACTTGGTTATATCTTCTAGTGCTGATTTTAAGATTGATATTTCTCTCAACCTCTGACTCAGGAATGCCAAAACGTATATGGTTATATCCAAAGACAACAGGTTTGGAAAAATGCAGCTTTTCTTCAAGATAAATATTAAGGGTATCAGGATTGCCCATCCAAAAAAAGCCTCCTGAAACAAGCTGCTTATAATGACTTTCCGTTTTTAGAATCGAGGGAAGAATTTTTAAGGCGCAGTAAGGTTTAACCTGAAGTTTAAAAGTCATGTACCACGAAGTAAGATCGTTGTTACCTCCGGTGATCATTATTGTGGATGGTTTATTCTTAGTGACTGACACAACAGGCACAGTGAGGTACATGAATCCAAACTTATCACCATACTGGTCAATCATATCCGAATGAAACATTAATTCTCTTCCTGCTTTATCTGTCAGTTTCCAGTCATTCAAGCCATCAGTCCTGAAAGTGAAAATCTTCTCACCATTCAAGGACAAATCCATATTGGCCAACCCAGGACTTGAGCCTATGCCTGCCAGCCATACATAGGTGATGTACTTTCCGGTGACATCGGAGGGTATAATATCTGTTTCCCACTCCATACTATAAAGCCCGTCAGTCGCCCTTACAATCAATGATTCTTCCGTTCCTGGTACCGAAGAATGATAGTAGTAATCATCTCCACTCACTTTATTGATATAACCGTTTATCAATAAAGCATCTGGCTGTCCGCCGATTGTCTGGCCAACGCTTTTGTTGAAGTAAAAAATCGAGATACCAAGGAGAATATAAATTAGTAACTTACCTCTGTTTGATACCCTGAAACTACTATCATTAAAAGAAATAGCCATCTGTTGTACTGTTTTAAGGAATTATGCGTTTTACTAAAGAGCTTTAAGCTATAAAAATATAGATTGGTTTCATACATTTGCAGGTCGCAGTGAAAGAAACCTGTTTTTAATCTTCAATTAAATTTTAATGGTCTCTCATTTTATAAGGAAAATCTTCTTTCTGTTGGTACTGGTACCGTTTGTTTTGACTGCGCAGGAAAGTGAAGTACAAAATGATTTCATGACCTGGACTACATTTGATTTAAAAAAGGACTTAAACAAGTGGTCGTTGGGAACCGAAATTGAGCTAAGAGAATTTGGCTTCTTTGAAAAGACCCAACGATTCAGTGCACAGCTGGGTATAGACTATTCGTTGGTTAAGGGATTAGAAATTGGTACAAGTTATACCCTTATGCGTTTTTATGATGCTAAATATGATGACTATCAGACCAGAAATAGGTATAGTCTTTTATTAACCGGAAAACTTAAGGCCGGCAGATTCGCTTTTACTTTACGCGAAAAAGGAGAACTTACAACCAAAGATGAAAGTGACAGGATAAGAGATAACGGTAAAGTTGACACTTACCGTATTAACCCTGAGTTAGTCTGGAGGAACAGATTGAAGGCAGAATACGATATCAAAGGTTTTCCTTTGGTTCCTGCCCTGCTTGCAGAAACATTCTATGAACTGAATAACCCGGATGGCAATCAGCTTGAAAAAGTAAGATACACGTTATCTTTAGAGTACAAATTGAATAAGATGCATTACCTTGAATTATACAGTCACTATAATGATGAGTTTATTGAAGGAGAGGCGGATACTTATGTACTAGGGTTAGGCTATACAATTAAACTGTGATATCGCAGCCCAACAAGACCATACAATGAAAAATCTCTTTATCATTTTATTCACATTATTGTTGCTGGTAAACGCTTCTTCCTGCAAAAAGGAAGAAGATCCGGTAGATCCCGATGTCTCTGATACTTCCGACGGTTACAGCCATGAATCACCTGATGATTATGTGTGGGATAATGCTTCTCTAATTGACATAATCATGAACGGTAATTCAGTAAGTTGCTCATCAAATCTTGTTGAAATAACCGGAACTACGGCCGTTATAAGAGGTGCAGGTAATTTTCGTATTACAGGAAGTCTGACATCCGGACAGCTGAAAGTTGATGCAGATTCTAGTGCTCTTGTGAGGTTAATTCTTGATAATGCCGCTATTACTAATCCTTCAGGTCCTGCTCTTCTTGTTGAAAAATCGCTGAAAACTATAATCAACCTTGCGTCCGGATCAACTAATAATATTAATGACGGAGCAGTTTATGCAAATCCGCAGGATAGTCCGAATGCAGCCCTTTTCAGTAAGTCTGACTTTACAATCTTTGGTGAAGGCACCTTGGCAGTGAAGGGTAATTTTAAAGATGGCATTTCTGGCAAGGATGGGGTATTAATTAAAAGCGGTACCATAAACATTGAATCGGTTGATGACGGTTTATGCGGAAAGGATTATCTCATTATTAAGGGGGGTGATATTTCTGTTAATGCTAGCGGGGATGGTTTAAAATCTGATGATGCTTCAAACAGTGCTGTTGGATATGTGCTTATCAATGACGGAAATATTACAATCAATGCCGGAGCTGACGGCATTTCAGCCTTTACCAATGTTGTAATTCTTGATGGAGAATTCAATATTACAAGTGGTGGAGGCAGTGATATACTGCCATCTGAAATTTCTTCAAAAGGGATAAAGGGACTAAATAGTATAAAGATTACAAAGGGCGATTTCCATATAAGTTCTTCGGATGATGCAGTGCATACTAATAATTTCTTACAAATAGCAAGTGGAACTTTTATTGTTTCAAGTGCTTCAAACGGGTTTCATGCTGATGATAGTGCATACTTTATCAATCCTTATATTCAGGTGAATAAGTCGGATGAAGGAGTAGAAGCTAAATACATCCTTGTGCAGAACGGAACAATCATTATAAGAGCTTCTGATGATGCTTTTAATGCAACTGCCGGTGCTTCCACAGAACAGAATGATCAGAGTATGATTTATATTGATGGTGGCCTTATTGTTTTAAATACTACAAAAGGAGATGGAATTGACAGTAATGGAAATATCATGCTTAATGATGGAACTTTATTAATCCATGGACCGGAAAGTGCTCCTGAAACAGGCTTTGATTATAACGGAACGTTCAATATTAACGGTGGTTTACTTGTAGTATCAGGCACAAATTCAGCTTTATCGCAACCTCCAAGCCAGTCCTCTTCGCAAAATTCAGTGAAAGTCAATATTACAAGTTTACTTCCAGCCTCAACAATTTTTCACATAAATGACAGTCAAGGCAATCATATAGTTACTTTTGAGCCCGAAAGAGCGTATCAATCCATGATTGTTTCATCTCCGCTTCTTCTTACTGGAAAGACTTATGAAATATATACATCAGGCTCAACAACCGGAACTGATAATTATGGTCTGTTTGAGGGAGGAATCTACACTCCGGGAAATAAGGTGGCAGAGTTTGTTATCAATGACCGGATTACTATACTAAATTTTTAATTCAATGAATGATATTACTGCCATACTAAATGAGTTTAAAACAGTGAACCTTGCTCAGGTTGAGAGGGTGGAACTGCTTGACCGTATGGAAGTAAAATACCTTTTTAGGATTGAACTCCTCCATGAAATACTTTCAAAGCTTATAAATGACTATTGCGTTCTTATGACCGATGGCGTTAGGTTACGAAGGTATGAGAACCGGTATTTTGATACCAGTGATCTTAGGATGTACCTTGACCATCACAATGGGAAACTCAATAGGTATAAAGTACGTTATCGTAAGTACACAGATACCGGGAATACCTTTTTTGAAATAAAACAAAAAAGCAATCGCAGCCGGACGATTAAAAAGCGAATTGAGGTTCCTGAATGTGAGCACAACATTGCAGGAAAAGCTGCAAACCTTTTACTTCAAGAAACTGGATTCTTGAGTGAGCATCTTGTTGAATCAGTTGTTGTAATTTATGACCGTATTACTCTTGTTAAAAAGAAAAGTACTGAACGTGTGACTATTGATCTGGATTTAAAGTGCATTTATAATAACCAAAAAGCCACATTCCCCGGAATGATCATTGCCGAAGTTAAGCAACCACGAAGTTGTTCTTCAAAGTTTAATAGTATAATGCGCGAGCTAAAGATATATCCATTCTCATTCAGTAAATATTGCCTTGGAATAGCAACCTTATATCCTGACGTAAAAGTCAATAACTTTAAACCAAAATTACAGTATGTCAATAAGCTACATAGGTAGGTACTGCATAATACTTTGTACTTTTCTATCACTTTCATTAATTCAGCCAATAGCTTCATTTGCCCAGGTTGGCTATACAGATATGGTAACTGCAACCACTGATGACGCAGTAGGTGTAAACGAAATAGTCACTATATCACCGAGGTTTTTCTATGGACTTGGTATTGATGTGCTTATGGTACTCCTGATTATCCTCATAATTTATTATCCTAATTATAAGAAACTCGATACAGTCTTTACCTTCATCGTTTTCAACATTGTCATATTCCTGCTCACGTTTGTACTTAACAAAGTAAAAATATCCATGGGGGCAGCTTTTGGTTTATTTGCAGTATTCTCAATGCTTAGATACCGTACTGAAGGTATTGACTTAAAGGATATGACTTATCTGTTCATCTTTATTGCACTCGGACTTATAACTGGTATAGAGCTTGATTTGGATGTACTACTGGTTATTTGTGCAGTTATCTTTCTGACAACTTTGGTATTGGATAGCAAGCTCTTATTACGAAGAGAAGAGTACCAGAATATACTCTATGAGCGAATAGAAATGGTAAAACCTGAGCTGCGCCAGGAATTAATTGAAGAACTTAAGAAACGAACAGGATTGAATATCCACAGAATTACTATTTGCAAGCTTGATTACCTCAAGGATGTTGCTACAATCCGGGTATATTACTACCACAAATAAACTTTTCAAAGCGTTTATTCTTATTCCTTTTTTCCCATTACACTATACATTGTGCACTAAATCTCTTATTTTGTGCATTACGCTGATAGAGTAATTTTCGAAAATTTCTTCACTATCTTTGAAGCTGTCAATGACGTACCTGATGTTGGGGCTAAGAAGCATCTTCTTACTTATCTTAATTGCACTGGCACCGCTTATAGCTTTTAGCCAGCAACCGTCGTTAAGGAATTATACTGTTGATGACGGATTACCAAGTTCAGAGGTTTATCATGTAATTCAGGATTCAAAAGGCTATGTTTGGTTTGCAACCAACATGGGAGTAAGCCGTTTTGATGGTCGCTCATTCCGCAACTTTGACGTTCAGAATGGCCTTCCTGAAAACACTGTTTTCGAAATTTATGAAGATTCCAAACAGCGCCTCTGGTTTGTGTGCTTCCCCTTTCAACTGGCTTATTATGAGAATGATTCAATTTATCAATATAAATACAACAGTGAATTAAAAGAGGTAGCTGGCCACGGGCTGATTCCGATTAAGAAATCTTTTTATGTTAGTCAGAGCAACGATGTTTACTTCAGCTTTATCACGGGTAGAAAAATATTTAGGCTGAATGATAGTGGAAAGTTTGATACAATTCTTGATATTTCAAAGACCAATAGCTATATAGCTTTTTATAAAATAGGAAATCAGATATTGATAGCTCAGAATGGAGAACAGTCCAATCGTAATTATATCACATATCTTCATGACACAATCAGAAAATATTATTTAAAGACGATAGTACCGCCTAAAGGATTCTCTTATGGAAACGTAATTGCACAAATAAACGAGGGAAATGATCTTCTATTTGTGAGGAATAATACTGTGCATCGTCTTGTAGGTAATCAGGTTCATTCATTTGATATCGGTGATCGTATTCTTTGGATGAACCTTAACAGTGATGGGACTTTTTGGATAGGTAAAGAGAGCGATGGTGTTGAACTTTATAGCTTCTATCAATCAAAAATAAAAATGATTGAGAATTACCTGAGTGGAATTGCTGTTTCATCGGTGCTCACTGATAATGAAGAAGGCGTATGGTTTACTACATTAGGTTCCGGGGTTTTTTATATGCCGACCAAAGCATTTGTGTCATATACAAAGAGTGATGGCTTGTTGAGTGAAAATATTCCCAGTATTGAAATTTTTAATAATGAGCTATATATTGGCACTGATAATTATGATCTTCAAGTTTTTGATGGTTCAATAATTAAGACACTAAAGAATTTCGATAACGATAATAAAACTATAAACATACTCAAGTCATTCTATAACAGCAAACTTTGGATCGGCGCCAAGACTAACCTCTTTAGTTTTGATGGACAAAATTTCTCAAAAATTAGCAATAATCACTTAAAATTACTCCAGCCCGAAATAAAAAGAGATTATATTTTTAGCGTCAAAGACATATTCCCTATTGATTCATCAAACATTTTGGTTGGTCAGATGAGAAGCTTGTCAAAAATTAGTTCTGACCAGGTAATCTATGACTCCTATCTTGATGATAAAGTATCATTGCGGGTTGAAGTAATTGAAAAGGACCATGACGGGAGTTATCTACTTGGAACATTTAATGGATTATGGAAGTACAATAACGGTATATATACTAACCTCAGTGAAAATTCAGAGCTGCTTAATAGAAGAATTACAGATATTGTTATTCTTGGAATGCCTGACAGCTATATTGTTGGTACCAAAGGTTTCGGTTTAGTCGTTAAGTTAAAAGATGAAATTTTTAAAATTACCCAGTCAGAAGGTTTATCTTCTAACTCAGTATCCTCCATGGTTATCACTGGAGATACCTTATGGGTAGGCACAAATAATGGTCTTAATATTATCCGGTTAAGTCAGATAAATAAAAATTTAAGAATATTAACATTCAGGAAAGAACAAGGGCTTATCTCTAATGAGATAAATCAAGTTAAAGTCAACGGTAGTGATATTTTTATTGCAACGACAAGTGGGTTTACCGTTTTTCATACAGAACGTTATACACCACTTAAAAAAGCGCCACCAGTATTTGTAACTAATGTGAAAATTAATGGGCGCGATACCATTAGATCGAATTATTTTTCCTTGCCACACAGCCAAAACTACATAACAATTTCCTATGGAGGTGTGAATTTCAGGGATGCAGGCAATCTGCTATATCGATATCGGTTGAGCGGACTTAAGGATTCTTGGATATTTACCAGGAATTTACAAGTTGAATATGCTTTCCTGCCACCGGGGAAATATACTTTTGAAGTATATGCTATTAATTCTCAAGGTCTTGTAAGTACCTCACCTGCAACTATCAAATTTACTATAAAACCACCCTTCTGGAGATCTTGGTGGTTCATTGGATTAATGATTGGCCTTTCTATCATTGCTCTGACTATCTATTTCAAATTCCGTATCAGGATACTTCGTACTGAGCATAAACTGCAGAGTGACATCAGTAAGTATCGAGAACAGGCCCTAATAAGGCAGATGGACCCTCACTTCGTTTTCAATTCGCTTAATAGCATTCAGTCGTTTATCTTTAAGAATGACAGCCGGTCATCGTCGCATTATTTGTCGAAGTTTGCGAAACTCATGAGACTAATTCTTAATAACTCCCAAAAGCAGGCTGTGGCACTGAGTGAAGAGATTGATGCCCTCAGTCTGTACCTTGAGCTTGAAGCGATGCGCTTCAGGGAGAAATTCGACTATAGTATAAATGTTGACCCTGACATTGAAACCGAGATTACAAAGGTCCCTGCTTTCCTTGTACAGCCTTTTGTTGAGAACGCAATCTGGCACGGAATAATGAATTCTTCAAATCCAGGGGTTATAACTGTTGATTACCAGAAACAAGGTGAAAAAATAATATGTAATGTTACTGATAATGGTATAGGTAGGACTAAAGCCGCAGAGATTAAATTACAGGGCGGGAATACTAGGAAATCAATGGGTATTTCCATTGTTGAAACCCGCCTGAATCTTCTTTCAAACTATTATGGCCATAATCTGGGCATAGTGTTTACCGATTTGCTAAATCCCGATAATTCCCCCGCCGGGACACGAGTTACAATTACGATTCCTATCGTTAAAAGCGTAACCTACTCAGAGTGAATTAAAAGCTTTGATATCATTCAAGAGGATTTCTCAGTACTCTACTCTAATACTGTTGGAGCAATGCACGACACTATGAAATTTAGCAAATAATTTCCGAAAATTTCCCCTTCCATAACTATATTATACATATTATTTTTCATAAGTTTGCTTATTGAATTAAGTAAATGCCAGTTTTCTTGTTGTTGCTTCTTCTTTACTAACCGCTAAAATCGACTCGATGGACTCAAAAATTACACGTAGAATTATCTCCGGATTTAGTATTTTATTTTTATTTTTTAGCTATAGTGTTGTTGCACAAGTTTCTTCTCCAACGGATCATTTTAGGAGTAAAGCAGATGGCCTTTGGGAAGCAAAAAATTGGGAGAGCTCACCTGATGGTATAATATGGTATCCGGCCACTTTATACCCTACTCACATAAGTGCCTCTATTAGTATTAGCCACAATGTCTCATTAAATCAACCTATTCAAGTTGATGATATCACTGTGCAGGAGTGGGGAGAACTTTCAATTGTTACTTCAAATGCTCAGATAAAGTTTAATACTGATAGGCCAGGGATGATTGTCTATGGAACATTTCATTCTAAGACTCTGATAAATATTAATGCTCAGGCTAACACAATACTTATTAAATCTGGCGGAGTATATGTTCATCATCTTTTTGTTGACGGCAATCACAATAGCGAACTTTATAAATGTATCTGGGAAGATGGTTCTACTCTTACAGTAACTGATATGATAAATCCTTCAACAAATACTACATTTTTAAACGGCTTTAATCAATCATTTTATGATGTCAATTGGGAAGGCACTTCACAGAACTCATACATAAAGATAGATGCTGAGTCTATGAATATCAGAGGAGATTTCAACCTAAATATTTTAACTGGCAAAATCTTGTATCTCACAAATTCTTCTGGAAACAAGCAAATTAATATTGACGGGGATTTGATAATAAAGAATAGGTGCTTTATTTATCTTTCGGATCCAAGTAATAGTTCTAATGTAAATCTTCAAATTAATGGTAATGTTCTGGTTGGTGAAGGAACTGAAATAACTAAACTCGAAATTGGAAACAAAGGATCTGGTAATATAATAGTTATAAAAGGGAACTTGACAATTGCTTCGTCCTCATTCATAAATGGGCATTCTGCTTCAGTTAATGGTACACTTTATTTCGCTAATACCTTCAATGAACAGACAATTATAAATAATATAGGCACAATCAAGAATGTAAATTACCTTCTAAAAGAAAACGCTTGTGTCACTGCACCTAATCTTAATATTAATACCGGACATACGCTAACCCTTGAGAATGGGGCATCTCTTAAAACAGACAGTCAGGTTAACGGAACGGTTAAATATCTAACTTCCAATGCTGACTGGTTAGCATCTCTTGATGGATGGCACCTAGTGTCATCCCCGGTAAGTAATCAATTATTGACAGGTGGTAGTTTCCTCACGGCACCTTATGACTTCTATGCATGGGATGAACCAAATAATCTATGGCTTAACCAGAAGGATGTGACTAACAACATCACTTTATTTCAACAAGGCAAAGGATATTTTGTGGCTTATGATAATGGTGGTGTTAAAACATTCTCCGGTGCTTTGAATAACTCAGACATAATTCTTACCGGCCTAACAAGGACAGGTAACTCTTCCTATGCCGGTTTTCAGCTGCTGGGGAATCCTTTCCCTTGTTACCTAGATTGGAATCATAGCTCATGGAACAAAACCGCTGTAAGTGCTGTGGCACAAATTTGGAACGAAGAAGCTAGAAACTATATTCCACTTACTGCTGATAACGGACTTATCCCTCCTGAAGCAGGGTTCTTTGTGCAGGTCACTTTACCAACTTCTTTTACTATTCCTAAAGCTGCAAGGACCAACGCCGTTAATTCAACTTTTAAAGATGCACCCTCAGGGATTCTCCGACTAAGGATCACTGGGGCTGTAGACAGTACTTTTGATGAAACAGTTATTCGTCTGGCTGATGATGCTTCAACAGGTCTTGATGCTTATGATGGGATCAAACTCGAAGGAAGCGGCGATGCCCCACAAATCTATACTGCTTTGCCGGAGGGAGAGAAACTTTGCGTTAATACCTTTGCTACTGAAGCCTATCCAACAGTCATTCCCATATATTTCAGGGTTGGTGCGGAAGGTGATTGTTTCATTGAGGCAACACTTAATACTATGCCAGATGATGTATATCTTGAAAATAAATCAACAGGCAGCCTAACTCTATTAAAAAAGGGTGAGAAGCTAAGTCTTTCTTCTTCATCGGCATACAATCTTCATTTTTCTGCATTAGGCAAACCGGAAAACGAAATCTCCGCTGATGTGGTGTATTCATCAGGCAACAAAATATTTTTCAGAAATCTACCGGGCCATTCTCAGTATAAATTATATAACATCGTTGGTAATCTTGTAATGAGCGGTATCCTGGGAAACCAGAGTATCGAATCAATTAATCCACAAGTAAAGCCTGGGGTGTATATTATTACTATCCTGAACTCTGACATGCATTATTCCCGGAAGATTGTCCTAAACTAAAACCACTATGAAAACTTCAATTCCTATTCTTCTTGTTGCATTTGCAATCACATGTTTAACAGTTATTTCAAATAATACATACTCCCAGGCACCACCACCTCCTTCAGGTGGACACGGACAAGGTTCCAACCAAAATGGCGGCAGCGCGCCTCTTGGCTCAGGGCTTGCGATACTTCTATCGCTTGGAGCAGGATATGGTATTTATAAGTACAAGACCACAAAAGAAGAGTGATAGTCTAGACTGCACTAACTTTTCTGCATTGACCTGTCAGTTCCTCCGCATAACCAACCATATGCAGAATAAGGTTCTGCAGTATTACATTGCTGGTTGGTTTAGTGATACATAAGTTTGCTCCCAACATCCGGGCAGTTTTAATTAAACCGGGATTGAACAGACATGAGTATGCGACAATGCACAACTCATTGTGCTTGTATCGGTTTCTCAACTCACGGATACTCTTTAGCGAAGCCTGCATCGGTAAATTAATCCCTACAAATAGCAAGAGAGGTAAAGGGTTTGAAGGTTCATCAAAGTATCTGATCAATTCATCCCGAGTAGGTAAGTTGATGATCTTAATGTCATTCATTAGATGTTGAACGGCAGTCTTGAAAAAATCTGCTGCATACCGATCATTGTCGGCAAGGATTAGAAGTCTTGTCTCCACGAGTGATTCCAGTAAGAATTATATACTATATGTTCCCAGCAATGAAACGACATTCACATTAAAGTGTTCAGCAGTTGCTTCCGTTTTTTCTTCATATAGATATTCGCATTGTAAATTCCAACCCCTATTTATTTAGTCTGTCCTATGTCAATTTGGAAAACTCCGGATTGACTTGGATAACGTCATAATAACAGTAAGTCTTCCCTAGCAGGCAGAGGTGAGGTAGAGTTGATCAGTCAGGATATTATTGTTAACAACCTGTTAATAATATTCTGCCCCGATAAGATAACTTTGGCTTTATTGACGTTAACTTTACAATAAAGGAATTACGGAGAGAGTTTAGTATAGAACAAAGTACCTTTTATGGCAAAGAGCAAAACTACTGACACAAAACCACCCAAGACTTCCAGGATCAGTTCACTAGTAGCAAAGAGAGATAAACTTGTCACTGAAAAGAAGCCGGTGATGAAAAAATCCGGTGGTAAAACAGAATCCGAAGTAAAACCACCTTCACAGAAAAAGATTTTTGTACTCGATACTTCGGTTATTTTGTATAACCACGACTGCATAAGGACTTTTGACGATAATGATGTGGCACTCCCAATTACAGTTCTTGAAGAGCTTGATAATTTCAAGAAGGGCAATGATACCATAAATTTCGAAGCTAGAGAGTTTATCAGGATCATTGACCATATGTCGGAGAATGGGACACTTACTGACTGGATACCTCTTGAGAAAACTAAAGGTGGTAAGTTTAAGGTGATCATGAATGAGAAGAGTTCTCTTGATGCAAGGCTTATTTTTGACGATAATAAACCTGATCACCGAATACTCAATGCTGCCCTGTCGCTCACCCAGGAATACCCCGAGAGGAAAGTTGTGCTTGTTAGCAAGGATATCAATCTCCGGCTAAAAGCTAAGTCACTCAATATCCATGCAGAGGATTACCTAACCGGTAAAGTAAAGAATGTGGAAGGCCTGTATACAGGTATATCTACCATAAGTCATCTTCCAGCCGCAGTCATTGATAAATTATACAATCAGGGATCTTGTAAACCAAAGGACATTGGAGTTAAGGATCCAACGCCAAATCATTACTTCATCCTGAAGAATACCAATAATTCAGCACTTGCTTTCTACAATGCTGCTACCGGATTAATTGAACGAATCGAAAAACGTTCTGCTTTCAGGATAGTTCCACGTAATGCCGAACAGGTGTTCGCTATGCATGCAATCCTGAACCCTGAAGTGAAACTGGTAACCCTGCAGGGTGTCGCCGGTACAGGAAAAACACTGATAGCTCTGGCAGCAGCACTTGAACAAAAACGAAACTTCAAACAGGTCTTCCTTGCCCGACCGGTGGTTCCCTTAAGTAATAAAGATATTGGTTATCTGCCGGGTGATATTAAATCGAAGATCAATCCTTACATGGAACCGCTGAACGATAACCTGAAATTTATCCAAAGCCAGTATAGTGAAAAGGATAAAGAATTCAAGAATATAACTGACTCTCTTGAAAATGAAAAGATTGTAGTGCAGCCTCTCGCATATATCAGGGGGCGAAGTATTTCAAATGTTTGCTTTATTGTTGATGAAGCTCAAAACCTCACCCCTCACGAGGTAAAGACTATCATAACCAGGGCTGGACAGAACACAAAAATTATCTTCACCGGTGATATATACCAGATTGATACTCCTTACCTGGATGCTCAGAGTAATGGATTGAGCTACCTGATCGACAAGATCAAGCACCATGCGATTTATGCTCATGTCAGACTTGAGAAAGGGGAAAGGTCAGAACTTGCGAACCTAGCCAACGATCTTTTATAAAACTGAAATATAAGACGGATAGTTTACTTGTCAGGCTGCCTCGTATACTACTGTTATAACTGTTTGTCCAACGGCCTTCAGGGTTTCTTTGCTGATTTTATCGAGACTGTCCTCTAATGTATGCCAGTGGTCAAAGAATCCTTTTTCTCTCTCCTCATGATAATCTATGATGTCGATGGTAGGGATCCTGATAATGGTGTTAACATAGTAATGGTCATCGATTATAGGGCCTATCCTCTTGCTGACAAAGAAATTACCGTATCCGATCCTTTCAGCGGTTTGCCATACATTCCTCACAATATTCGGAGCAAAATCCCTTGAATACTGCTCCTGTCCAAATGAAGCATCCTTAGCTCCGACCATGTCCAGGAGTATCCCGAACCGTGCACTATAACCCGGAACATGCGGGTTTTTCGACCAGTATTGAGACCCAAGAGCCCATGCATCTTCATAAGCACCCTGTAGTTCCTGTTTCTCTCCGTAATCTTCGGCATCAAAGAAAACAATATCCACTCCCAGGCCGGGATTGCTGATGCTCATCTGGCGTGCTATCTCAAGCAGCACTCCTACACCACTGGCACCATCGTTAGCTGCAGGTACCGGTTTATTCCTGTTTGCCTCTATGGGGTCGTGGTCTGCCCATGGACGTGAATCCCAATGTGCACAAAGCAAGACCCTTGATTTGGACTCAGGGTTATAACTGCCTATAATATTGCGTGCATCGAGCATGGTACCGTCATAAGCTCTCAGCTTAGTCCTCTGTTCAATAACTGTGGCATTGAATCTTTTTAATGTAGCTACCATCCAGTCGCCGCATTCCCTGTGTTCTTTGGTATTAGGCACCCTTGGACCGAACGACACCTGTTTCTCTATAAAATAATAAGCTGAATCAGCATTAAATGATGGTACTTCAACTATTTTCTTCGGTTCAGGCGTGTTTGTCTGACTGGTAGTTTCATTATTCCGGTGGCAGGCTGTGGAGGTTAGTACCATTGCCATTATAAAATGCAGCAGGTGGTTATTGATGTTTAGCATTCGTGTCTGGTTAATTATTAATTACAATATAATTCAGAAGTTCAGTTTGAAAACTGCACCTTCTCCAGGTTTAGATTTAACGGTAATGGATCCTTTATGCAGGTGCATTATTTGCCTGGAGAGGCTTAATCCGATTCCAGACCCTTCTTTTTTAGAAGTAAAGAACGGCATAAAGATCTTGTCGAGTATGTCGGGTTTAATACCCGTGCCATTGTCGGCAAAGTCAATAGTGATTCTTCCGCCCTCATTTACAGATGCTACAATTTCAATCTGTGGGTCTTGAACTTCTTTCACGGCGTCTATAGCATTAAGCAGCAGGTTAATGAAGACTTGGTCCAACAAATCAGGGTCAGCAGTGATCATCATATCCTCAGGAAATAACCTCTTAGTGCAAGAAATGTTGTATTTATCAATCTTGGGTTTCAGAAGTAAATGGGCTCTTTCACAAAGTTCTTTAACTGGAAAATATCTGAAATTCGGCCTGGGGATACGTGTGAGGTTGCGGTAGTTTTCCACAAAAGTGAGCAAGCCCTGACTCCTGTTTCTGATGGTTATTATGGCCTGTTTTACATTTTCAGTATCATCTTCATCTAATTCGTTCAGCACAATATCTTCATTCTCTTCAGTTTCTGAAAATAAGATGTCATCAACAGTCGAGGCCAATGAAGAAATGGGTGTTATAGAGTTCATTATTTCATGGGTAAGCACCCTAATAAGGTTCTGCCAGGATTCAATCTCCTTTTCATCAAGTTCACTTGTGATATTCTGCAGGGATACCAATAGAAATTCTTCACCACGCATCCTGAACTCAGTTGAGTATACGGCAATTTGCATCAGGTTATCGTCGATTACCATCTTTATCAGTTGCCTTTCACCTGCTTTCATGTTAAGCAATAATTCAGGCAGTTCAGCTTTAACAGCTTTAAGGTCCTGTATGTACTGGATGTTATTAACCCTGAGTAATCTTTTTACCGCATTGTTAAAAATATCAACTTTACCATCTTTTTTAAAAGCAAGGATGCCAATATTAACATGCTGAACCACGGTGAGCAGATAATTATAATGCTCCTCTTTTTCAGCCCTGTTTTTGCGAAATTCAGTGATTACTTCATTAAATGCACGGTTAAGACCTTCAAAACTTCCCCCTAGTGACCTGTCGCTAAACGAAGTGCTGAAGTCGGAATGCCTTATGCTTTCAAGGAAGTGAGTAAGCTTTCGATTGGTACGTTCCACAAAGAAAACAAGGCTGGTAACCTGAACAACAACAATAACAAAAGCGATAAATGAGGTGATCTGGTGCTGACTACTCTGCAAAAGCCACAGCAGTACTGCCAGGTTTAATGTGATCAGGACAACCCTGAGTGTTATCCAAATGCGGAATTTCTTAAAGACCATGTTTCTCTATCCTTCTATAGAGTGAAGCCCTTGTCAGTCCGAGTTCCTTGGCAGCCTTGCTTATATTCCCGCCATGCTTGTCAATAACCTTCCTGATCAGCAGTTTTTCTCTTTCCTCGAGGTTAGTTACATCCACAGAATTATCTTCAGGTTCACTGTCGTCCATTTGAGAAAGGAAGAAATCCTGCGGTTGAAGTACATTACTTTCGCTCATAATAACAGCCCTTTCGACAGAGTGCTGCAATTCACGGATATTTCCGGGCCAGCTGTGTTTTTCCAGCCTGCGGATAGTGGAAGGATGAATGCGCTTGAGTGGCATCTTATACTTCTTGCAGTAAATGGTAAGAAAATGCTCAACCAGTAATTGAATGTCACCCAGTCGGTCCCTTAGTGCAGGAAGATGGATCTCAACGGTATTAATCCTGTATAATAAATCCTGCCTGAACTTGCCTTCATTCACCATTTGGTAAAGAGGCATATTAGTGGCACAGATCAGCCTTACATCTATAGGAATCTCACGATTAGTACCGAGTCTTACCACCTTACGGTTCTGTATTACACTAAGCAGCTTTGACTGCAATGCAAAAGAGAGGTTACCTATCTCATCGAGGAATATAGTGCCCCTGTTGGCAGCTTCAAAGCGCCCGGCCCTGTCTTCCTTCGCATCAGTAAAGGCTCCTTTTTTAAAGCCAAAGAGTTCACTTTCAAAGAGGGTTTCGCTTATTGCACCAAGGTCAACACTAATAAACACTTCATCCCTGCGTGCTGATGCTTTATGAATGGCCCTGGCTATTAATTCCTTGCCTGTCCCGTTCTCGCCAAGTATCAGGACATTTGCTTCTGTACGGGCAACTTTTTCAACAGTTGCCATAACCTTTTGCATGGGTGGCGATTGGCCAATCAGGTTAGTATAACCCATCTCCTGGTCAGCAATCAGTACTTTCTGTTTTGTTTTAAGGTCACTGATTAGTTCGTTGGACTGCCTTACTTTCAGGTTAGCGGTAATAGTGGCGAGAAGTTTCTTATTGTCCCACGGCTTTAGGATAAAGTTGGTAGCTCCTTCCTTAATACCCTGAACGGCAAGTTCAATATCGCCATATCCGGTTATGAAGATCACAACAGCCAGAGGATCAATTTCAATAATCTTGTTCAACCAGTGAAATCCTTCTTTACCACTGGTAGCATCCCTCGAGAAGTTCATATCCAAAAGGATAAGGTCGTAACTATCCGATTTAAGAAGTATGGGTATGTTTTCAGGGTTTTTCTCAGTGTGAACAACCGTTACATGTTGTTTGAGAAACATCTTGGCCGCCAGGAGGACATCGGTATCATCATCCACAATAAGAATTTTCGCTTCTATCTTACTCATGAGGTCAGATTTTTAAGTTCTTTGTATTAACGCTGAACTAATTGTAATTTGCAGCTAATATACGCAATTATGTACGTAATCGTACAATGTAGGTTCAACATTGAACAATAATAAAGGCAAAAGTATTGGTAAACGTGCTAAACTCTTTGATAATAGGGCAATCTGAGGAAATGGCACAGTATTTGGCTAAGTAGTATTGGTAAATCATATCTAACCACCGGATTAATGGACAGAGTTATTGAAAAACGCACCTGGACAACAGGTAAAATCACGGCAGTTGTAGCCGGAAGTGCTTTTGTGATGCTGGTTTTGTGGATGTTTATTTTCAGGGATAACCGGAGTAAACTGTATGTTCAGAAAGACCAGGTTTCCATTGCAGAAGTCGTTAAAGATAACTTCCAGGAGTTTATTCCTGTTGATGGAGTAGTGCTTCCGCGCAATACAGTTTATATTGACGCTGTCCAGGGTGGGGTAGTTGATGAAGTATATGTTGAAGACGGAGCTATCCTTAAAAAGGGTGATCCTATTCTTAAACTCAGCAACGCTAATATGGAACTGAGTTACATGGATCAGGAAACCAGGATGTACGACGCTATAAACAATCTTGCAAATACTTCTATCAATATCGAACAGTTGAAATATACAAGGCAAAAAGAGATTTCTGACCTTAATTACCAGATTGATAAGCTTAAACTTGACTTTAAAAGAAAAGAAGGATTTTTTCGTGATAAACTTATATCCGCCAAAGAATTTGAAGATGCAGAGCGTGATTATAACCATGCACTCGAACAATTGAATATTACCCTGAAGCTTAAACGACTTGATTCTATTTCTGGCGTGAGGCAAGGACAGCAGATCTCTTCATCCATGGAGCGTATGCGCAACAATCTCGAACTGCTCCGCCGTAACATGGATAATATGACAATAAAGTCGCCGACCGATGGGAAACTCTCTTCCTTTAGTGTTGAAATTGGAGAAACTAAATCTGCCGGTGAACACCTCGGGCAGATAGACATTGCCGGTGGCTTTAAGGTTCGGGCCAATGTGGACGAACGTTATATTTCAAGGATAGTAAACGGACAAGAAGCTGAGTTTGAGCTATCCGGAAAAGTTTACCAACTCGTGGTCAATAAAATATACACAAACGTTACAAACGGTTCTTTCCAGACAGACCTTGTTTTTGCAGGAGATGAACCTGAGAGCCTTAAACGTGGGCAAACATTACAATTGAGAATAAAGTTTTCAGGAGAAACAGAAGCCCTGACGGTAAAGCGCGGAGGCTTCTACCAGGAAACAGGCGGAAACTGGATCTATGTGGTTAGTGACGACGGTAGTTACGCAACCAAACGTGATATTAAAATAGGGCGCCAGAATATATATTCATACGAAGTACTAGAAGGCCTTAATCCGGGAGAAAAAGTAATTGTTTCTTCCTATGAAGCTTTTGGAGATAAAGAAAAACTGATATTTAAATAACCAAAACTCCTTCCGATGAACACTATTATGCTTAAAACAGTAAACCTGACCAAGATATTCAGGACTGATGAAGTTGAGACTACTGCCTTGCACAACGTTTCATTCCAGATTAATAAAGGTGAATTTGTTGCAATTATGGGACCTTCCGGATGCGGTAAGTCAACATTGCTAAATATTCTCGGGCTTTTAGATAATCCCTCAGGAGGAGATTACTTCTTCCTTGGACAGGAAGTTTCAAAGTTCAGTGAAAAGATGCGGGCAAACCTCAGGAAAAGAAATATCGGTTTTGTATTCCAGAACTTCAACCTCATTGATGAGCTAAATGTATATGAGAATGTCGAACTGCCTTTGATATATCTGGGAATGAGTTCTTCAGAAAGGAAAAAGAAGGTTGAGCAAACGCTTGAGCAGATGCAGATCATGCACCGCAGGAAGCACTTCCCTCTTCAATTATCCGGTGGACAGCAGCAACGCGTAGCTGTTGCTAGGGCAGTAGTAGCTAATCCACACCTCATACTCGCTGATGAACCTACAGGTAATCTTGATTCAGCACACGGTGAAGAAGTTATGAACCTCCTAGCCCAGCTCAACCAGAATGGTACTACTATAATTATGGTTACACACTCACAGCATGATGCTGAATTCAGTCAGCGCATTGTTCGACTATTTGACGGTCAGATAGTAAATGAGAACATCAGGACCGAAAGACCTGGAATCACTATAAAGGAAGCATAATGTTAGTGCTTAGTTATTTCACCACTTCCCTGCGTAACCTGTTACGTCAGAAAACTTACCTTATTATAAATCTTGCAGGTTTATCAGTGGGCATAGCTGCCTACATGGTGATCATGTTATATGTTTCGCATGAGAAGAGTTATGACCGACACCTGGAAAATGGTGACAGGATGTTCAGGGTGGTGGAAGTGCAGGAAGAACCGGGTGTTGGCACGCAGCATGTAGCCATTACAATGGGCCCGCTGGCTAAGTCACTCAAGGAGTATTTTCCACAGGTAAGAGAAGCTGCCAGATTGGCTCCTGCATTTAATATCTCTTCTTTCAAGGTAGGCGACAAACTGCTGAGAGAAAAGAATATGTCGTATGCTGATCCAAGTGCACTAGGCATGTTCTCAGTCAAGCTAATCAGGGGAAATCCTTTCATGGTATTAAAGCAGCCGAATACAGTGATAATATCAGAAGATATTGCGAAAAAATACTTTAAATCTATTGATGAAGCCTATAATTCCATTGTAACTCTTGATGGTAAGCCTTTTAAGGTAGAAGGTATCATGGAGAACCAGCCAAAGCACGGGCATTTGTACTTTGATGTGCTCATTTCTATGCTTACCCTTGAAGCGAATCCTGAGTTTGAGTGGATGAAGCATTGGGGATCCAATTCGTTCATTACTTATCTGTTGCTTGATGATAAAACCAGTGCAGAAACTATCAATGCTGGTTTCCCAAAGTATATTAAAGAAAATATCTTCAGTCAGGATGAAGGGTGGGAATTCCTTGAGATGTATCTTCAGCCGGTTAACGATGTATATCTGCGTTCCAACCACATTAAGTTTCAGATGACTTCATCGCTAGGTGATTACACATATGTAATGATATTCTCTATTGTCGCCATCCTTATTCTCCTCGTTGCCTGTGTAAATTATATAAATATTTCACTGGCAAGGTCAGTGAAGCAGGCTCGTGAGGTTGGTATGCGTAAGGTTTTAGGAGCCGACAGACTTAGCCTTGTCTACAGGTTTATAAGTGAATCATTTGTGATTACCCTCATTTCCATATTGTTCTCCATCGGTATCCTTGAATTGGTACTTCCGGAAATCAATAAGATGCTGGATGCTGATTTTACGCTTGATTTCCATAACCCGCTCTTTAATGTTGGATTGGTTGTACTGCTACTGGTCATTAGTCTTATTTCGGGTTCTTATCCTGCTTTTTATCTTTCAAAATTCCAGCCGGTCAAAGTTTTGAAAGGTGGTATACAGTCAAACGGAAGATCAGCCACACTTAGCAAAGTGCTGGTAGTATTCCAGTTTATGATCAGCATAGGGTTGATCTTCTCTATTCTCATGATCAATAATCAACTTAATTATATTGCCCGGAAAGATCTTGGTATTAATTATGATCATTCAATGTTTGCCCTTTTCGGCAGAGAAGATTATAAAAAGGCTGACATCCTGAAACACGAACTTATGAAAAACCCTGCTATAAAGAGCGTATCAGCATCAGCCTTCCTGAACGGGGTAAGTGGTTCTCAGGGACCTGTTTTTATTGATGACACAGCATCAACCAGGCTTACTGTAAGGTTTGGCTTTGTTGATGAGAATTTCTTTGATGCAATGGATATCAAGCTTGTTAGTGGAAGGAACTTTGATCCTACACGGAAAGCTGACAGTATGGGCGTTGTGATCTTTAATGAAAGTGCCATGCGGGCACTTGGCTGGGATAGTTTTGAAGGAAAACATTTAAGATTTAATCCGGATGGTGATTCATTGGTAAAACCTGAAGTGATTGGTGTAATACGCGACTACCATTATTTTTCACTTAAATCATTAATTGAACCTGCAGCCTGGTTTTATAACCCTACCCGCTTCAGGGGGTTATCGGTAAAATATGCAGGACAGAGTGATAAAAAAGAAATAGAAGCCTATATAGAGAAAACCTGGAATGAAATTCTCCCACAAACACCGTTTGAGTCTTTTCCTGCTGAAGAGTTTTTAAATGACAGTTATAAGAGTGAGATAAGGACCAGGAGCCTTTTTATCTATTTTGCAATTATCAGCATGTTCCTTTCCTGCCTTGGATTATATGGACTTACTTCCTTACTGATAGAACAGAAAACTAAGATTATTGGTATCAGGAAAGTTCTTGGAAGTCCGGTATTTTCTATCGTCTTTGGCCTTGTAAAAGAATATATGATCCTGGTAAGCATAGCAGGAGTAATTGCCATACCCATTTCCTTGATATTTATTCAACGCTTTCTTGAAGTATACCCATACCGGGTTAGTATTAGTATTCCTGACATTGGTATTGCCGTGGTATCTGCTGTTGTAATCGCATTTATAACCATAGTATTCAAAGCAAGTAAAACAGCACTTTCAAACCCTTTGGAAGCTTTGAAGTACGAGTAATAAAAATGTATCCGGACAATCCGGATACTTGTTTTTCTATCTACCTGATTTTCTGAATAATGATTTACCGGAGAGACACAGTTTCATGTGTCTCTCCGCATTTATTGGCATCTAATTTGATAATGTTGTGTCTATTTTAAATTCAACGGAAGAGCTTTAGACCTCAAATCCAACTAACGCGGATTGAAAAAAAATGTTAAATCCGCCTTAATTGAAAAATATCTAAGATTAATTTCCGTAACTGCTTGATTATACATTAAATTTGCAAACTTAAAATTTAGAACCACCGAAAAGAGAAATGAAGAACAAGTATATTGACCTTATTGAACAGACTTTTGACTTCCCGCAGGATGAATTCCACGTAGAAGACAATGAGTTGTATTTTCACAATATACCACTGATGGATATCATAAAGCAATATGGTACACCGTTAAAAATCACGTATTTACCTAAAATATCCTCACAAATACAGAAAGCTAAAAAGAACTTTAATGTGGCAATGGCTAAGGCTGACTACCAGGGAGATTATCATTATTGCTATTGTACCAAAAGCTCACATTTCTCTTTTGTTATGGAAGAAGTGCTTAAAAATGATGTCCATCTCGAGACCTCATCTGCATTCGATATCTTCCTTCTTGAGACTTTACATGAACAGGGATTGATTAACAAACAGAGTTACATCATATGTAATGGCTTCAAACGTCCACAATACATTGAGAATATAAGCAACTTAATCAATGAGGGCTTTGAGAATACCATTCCAATCCTGGATAATAAGTTTGAGCTTGATCAACTCGACAGGAACATTACAAGAAAGTGCAAAATAGGCATCCGTATTGCTTCGGAAGAAGAACCTAAATTTGAATTCTATACATCCAGGCTCGGTATCAGGTATAACGATATTATTCCTTATTACGAGGAAAAAATCAAAAACAATCCTAAGTTCCAGCTCAAGATGCTTCATTTCTTTATTAATACCGGAATTAAGGACTCGGCGTATTATTGGAATGAATTGTCGAAGTGCGTTAACTTATATTGTCAGTTAAAGGCTATTTGTCCTGAACTAGACTCTCTCAACATAGGAGGTGGATTTCCGATAAAAAATTCATTGTCCTTTGACTACGATTATGAGTACATGACTGAGGAAATTATTGCCCAAATCAAGATGATCTGTCAGCGTAATAACACTGTTGAGCCGGATATCTTTACTGAATTCGGATCATACACTGTTGGTGAAAGCGGGGCTATACTATACTCCATTATTGACCAGAAGCAGCAGAATGACCGTGAGCTCTGGAATATGATCGATTCTTCATTCATGACCACCTTACCTGATACATGGGCTTTAAACCAGAGGTTTATCCTGTTAGGAATCAATAAATGGGATTCAGAGTATGAACGGGTGTTCCTCGGCGGACTAACCTGCGACAGTGAAGATTATTACAATGCTGAAGCACATGCCAATGCCATCTTTCTTCCGAAACTCGACAATGATGAACCCTTATACATCGGATTATTCCATACCGGTGCTTACCAGGAATCTATTGGTGGGTATGGTGGTATACAGCACTGCCTCATACCTGCACCCAAGCATATAATCATTGACCTGGATGAAGAGGGTGAGTATACAACCAAGCTCTTTGCAAAAGAACAGTCGCACAAATCCATGCTCAGGATTCTGGGTTATTGATTTTTCTTCTTAAAAACCTTAACTTTACACATTCTTTGGTAGGGGTATCCGGTGAGGCTACCCCTTTAATTACCAGTTATTCACTAAATCCGGGATTATGAAATGTAAGAATTTCGGGGGACTACCCGACGAGTACTCTAAGTTTGAAAATTCCAAAGTAGTTATTGTTCCGGTGCCTTATGATGGCACAAGCACATGGATAAAAGGTGCTGATAAAGGACCGGAAGCACTTATTGAAGCTTCCTGTAATATGGAAGTTTATGACATTGGTACGGATAAAGAGGTTTACAAGGTTGGTATACACACTGCTGATCCTGTGAAAGAACGCAGGTCACCCGATAAATTGGCTAAGGAGGTTGAAACCAGGATTACTCAATTACTTAAGAAAAAGAAATTTCCTGTTGTTATTGGTGGAGAACACTCCGTTAGTATAGGTGCATTCAAAGCATTTGCTGATTTTTACAAAGATTCCGATTTTACCATCATTCAGTTTGATGCCCATGCTGACATGAGGCAGGAATATGAAGGCAGTAAATACAACCATGCTTGTGTCATGGCACGTGCAAGTGAATGGGCTCCCATACTTCAGGTTGGAATCCGCAGTATGAGCTATGAAGAAAGGGCAGACATTAAACCTGAACGTATCTTTTACGCTGATTATATTACTGACACCAGCAACCAAAGCTGGATGTACGACTTTCTCAACAAGCTGGGCAAGAATGTTTATATTACTATAGACCTGGATGTTTTCGACCCTGCTATTATGTCATCAACCGGAACACCTGAGCCAGGTGGCCTTCTCTGGTACCAGATGATTGACATTCTTCATAAGGTTAATGAAAAGACAAATATTGTTGGCTTTGATATAGTTGAACTGTGTCCCATGAAATACAACAAGGCACCGAACTTTTTGGCCGCAAAGCTTTTGTATCAGTTACTGACCTATAAATTTGTTGGCTCTCTGAAAAAGTAGGCCGATAAACCAAAATAAAAGGGCTGTCATGAATTGACAGCCCTTTTATTTTATGCTTCAGAATCTTTCCTGACCAGTAATTACCAGCCCAGTATATAAGCAAACATCAGAGGAGCAACAATTGTAGCATCACTTTCCACAATGAACTTCGGAGTATGAATATCAAGTTTACCCCAGGTGATTTTTTCATTTGGAACCGCACCGGAGTAGCTACCATAAGAGGTTGTAGAATCGCTTATCTGGCAGAAGTATGACCAGAATGGAACATCATGCCACTCAAGGTCCTGATACATCATTGGAACAACACAGATAGGAAAATCACCTGCGATACCGCCACCAATCTGGAAGAAGCCTACTCCTTTACCTGATGAGTTTTTACGATACCAATCAGCGAGCCACATCATATACTCAATACCTGACTTCATTGTTGAAGGCTGAAGTTCACCTTTAATGCAGTATGAAGCAAAAATGTTGCCCATAGTTGAGTCTTCCCAGCCCGGAACAACAATCGGGAGATTCTTTTCAGCGGCTGCAAGCATCCATGAGTCTTTTGGGTCGATCTCATAATCAGCTTCCATTACTTTACTGAGGAGGAGCTTATACATATATTCATGTGGGAAATAACGCTCACCATTTGCTTGTGCGTCTTTCCAGATCTTTTCTATGTGATGCTGTATTTTGCGGAAGGCTTCTTCCTCAGGGATACAGGTATCGGTAACCCGGTTAAGGCCACCTTCAAGGAGTTCATATTCCTGTTTAGGGGTCAGGTCCCTGTAATGTGGTACTCTTTTATAATGTGAGTGAGCCACCAGGTTCATTATATCTTCTTCGAGGTTAGCACCGGTGCATGATATGATCTGAACTTTATCCTGACGGATCATTTCAGCCAGGGAAATCCCAAGCTCAGCAGTGCTCATGGCACCCGCCAGGGTAATCATCATCTTGCCACCTTCCAGTAAATGAGTTTCATAAGCTTTTGCAGCATCAACCAGGGTGGCAGAGTTAAAGTGCCGGTAATGATGCTCAACAAACTTAGATACAGGTCCTTTTTCCATTATATTAACTTTTTTGCAAAGATACGAAACTAAATAGTTTTATTTCTCATAAAACACTATCTTTCCAGCCAGAACGGGGCTTAGGCCGGCATTTTATAAAATATTAACTATCAACCACTTCTTCTCGGAAATAGAGGAAGCAAAAACTTATATGTTTCTAAGGATAAGGGCTTTCATAACCACTTTCAGCCTCATTTTTGTTTTTGCCACTTTTATTCCTGTGTATGTTTCAGGCCAGGTAACCCTTGAGCCAACGGATGTAAGTGTCGAACTCGGCAACAGGTACTATGATGCCCTGGAATATCTTGAAAAGAATACCTGGATCTATGATACCCTTGTTAAAGCCAACATCTCTCCTGAACTGGCTTATTCTATAGTTTTCCCAAGCCTCACACGATATTCAGCCTTAAAGGATATCATGGAAACCAGCGGTATGAAAACTCTTTATGTACAGTCGGGCAGAAAGTACTCAAAGTATGCAGTCGGCCGTTTCCAGATGAAGCCCGCCTTTGCTGAAATGATTGAGCGTAATGTGATAAAATATAAGCTCTGGGACTATAAATTTAAGATGCAGAATAATCCAAAAGCAAGGCTTGAGCGGGCGCGGCGTCTTGACTCTCCCGAATGGCAGGTTCAATATCTAATTCTGTTCACTAAGGTCATGGATAAACGCTTTGCACATCTTAAATGGAAAACCCCATCAGATAAGATCAGGTTTTATTCAACAGCTTACAACGTTGGCTTTAATAAAAATGAACGTGCTATCCGCTACATGATGTCAAGGCGTTCATTGCTGCGTTCATCACGCGATCCTAAGTCAAAACTCAGGCATGGTGATGTAGCCGTGTGGTTCTATGAAAATGACAGTCACAGGTTTAAATCTCCTATCCCAATCCTGCCTAAAGAACAGGTAGAAGAGAAGAAATAGCAACCGGCTAAATCAATTACTTCTGAATAATTTAATGCTGCCGATAATTCCTTTTTCTGTGGTCAGATTTAGAATATAAACCCCTGCCTTTAATTCACTTACACTCACTTCCATGGATGACTTACCTGAAGGGAAGGTGATATCAGGGAATCTTAATACATTCTTGCCTGTAAGGTTATTCACAGTAATTGTTACCGATTCACTCTTTAAGAAATTGACATTAATCTGTACAGTTTCATTAGCAGGATTAGGATAGATCGAAACACTGGCAAGTACTTCCGGATCCTTAATAGCATTAGGGTCTGGTACAAAGCCAATCTCAGTTAATGCCGGTTGAATCTCAGGGTTAGCCATGAAGTTTTCCCATAACAGTCCACTGCGGTAGTTTTCTATCATATTAATAATCGGGCCCTGGTCTATCGCAAGGTATGAATCGGCATACCAGTTAAGCTTTACATTGTAGGCGTCATAAAAGCCCATCCTGCCCCATATTCTTTCACCTCTTTCCCTGTACATGTGTTTTAATGCTGCTATGGATTGCTCCGGGGTATAAGGCATTGATGAAAGGGCAGCGGTAGGAGTAATGGTGCCGTTATCCCTTGAGGATGTAGGTTCATGCACACTATAACCTGAAGGATCGTCACTTGCTGTCAAACCCCATTCATTCTCACCATAATTAGGAAATCTTTTGGGATTAGAAATGGCATAAGCCCTGTGGATCATGGTAACATTCCTGTTGAGGTTGAAGTAATTGGTAAACTGGTCTTTTATATTCCTTGGATCGAAACCCTGGAAAGAATAGTGTGCAAAGAATAACGGGCCTCCGTAATCCCAGCCCACATCAAGCTTGTAACCATAGAACGACCTGCCATTCTTATAATAGGAAGAGCCGGCCCATCCTGTAGTCCATAAAGATCCGGGTATACCATGTGTTGGGGAGGCCACTCCCAGTATATATATGATAGCTGCTTCATTCCATCCCCTGATCTGCATGTTGATCTGCCATCCGTAGTTTGGCGACCAGTGCCAGTAAAGTACATTGGAGTTGTTCTTGCGATACCAGTCCCATTCAACACCTTCCCATAACTGGGTTATCCTGTTTCGTATTTCCGTCTCCTGCTGGTCAGTGCCATCAAAGTATTGCCTGGCAGCAAGAAGTCCCTGGACAAGGAAAGCGGTCTCAACGAGGTCACCGCCGTTATCATACTGGCTGAAAGGATGCACATCTCCTGTTATTCCATTGAGCCAGTGAGGCCACACACCATGAAACCTGTCGGCTGTCTGCAGAAAACCGGTAATCCTGAGCATTCTGGCGATACCCTGTTCACGTGTTATGAATCCCCTTTCAATACCAACAAGCAAAGCCATCACCCCAAATCCTGAGCCTCCGCTCGTAACCACATCAGCTGAGGTATTCCTTTCACGGGCAAGTCCTGAAACAGGATGCGCAAAATCATAAAAGTACCTGAACGTATATTGCTGCACCATGTTGAGGAATTCTTCATCAGTAAACTCTCTTGTAGCTGCTGAAGTTGTATCCGAATATTCGGAAATCTGGTTAACAGAGTTTATTGCAGCTACTTTATAATAGAACTTCTTACCGTAACCAGATGTCCTTACCCAATCAATATATCCTGAGTCAGCAGCAGTCACCATTCCTACTGTCTGAAAGTCGGAGCCATTCTCTGAACGCTGAACATGGTAGCCGTTTAGGTTCCCTGGAGTATTGGCTTTCCATAAAACCTCAATATGGCTGTCGTATCCCACTGCAGTAACATCCTGCGGAATATCCGCAGGAGGGGCAACACCTGTTCCTTTATATACCCGCATATCATCAACCAACAGGGTATGGGTCACTGCATCTGCTGCTCCTTGTGTAAAACCAATGGTCTTGATTTTAGCAAAATTAACAGGATCACCTGCATCGAGAAATAATGACATTGGCACTTTCACAGTAGTCCATACACCGGGTACAAGGTCAGTAGTGTACGACTGGAAACTATGGAAACTGGTTTTAGTATTATTTACATCCTCCATAAAAACCAGTGGCAGGTTTTCTACTGAAATGCCTTCAACCGAGTAAAGCATAAAATGCAATGTATCTGTATCTGTAAGGTTCTTCTCAGTCCAGTCAAGTCCTGCCGCAATGGCAAACCAGCCACCACCGTTAACAGATTTCCATTTAAGCCTGAGGCTGTTTAACCCCTGGGCAGGCTGAATGGTTTCTTCAACAGGGAATCTGCGGAGGTCAGAACCTTTACGCTCCAGTTCACTTGGACTAGTGAGTTCCATCCAACTGAAATCATACATTTCGGGGGTAGGACTATCCTGGAAGAACAAATACGTTTGTCCTGAAACTGAAACAACGCTGAGCAGTAAGACTACAGCAGCAGTGAATAATACTTTTTTCATAATTTGTAATATAAAAGGTTGCCATAGAGTATTGAAATCCCTGATGGCAACCTTATCCTGATATCAGCAGTGCTGATAAAAATCTTTATCTGATAGAACTTCCTTTAACTGCAAAGAAGAAAATGTACAGGTAACAAACAGCAGGTACAATAAAGGCCCATGTATATCCGTAACTATCAGCTATAATTCCCATAACAGGAGGAATAATTGCACCACCAAAGATCATCGTATTAATAACCCCTGATGCAGTACTTAGTTCACCTGAATCAAGATCCTTAACTGCAAGGGTGAAGATATTCGGGAACATAATAGAGTTGAACAATCCGATAGATACAACGGTCCACAGGGCAATCTCACCTGAACTGAAGGTTGTAATGAGGTCGAGTGCTGCTGCAACCAGTGCAAAAACAGCGAGTGTCCTTGCTGCTTTACCTGTGCCGATCTGCATGATAATAAAGTTGACAACGGCAATTATTGTAAAGATCAAACCGATATTCCAGTTCCAGTCGGTTACAAAGGAACCTGATACAAGTGCCAGCAAAAGAACGGGTAAGGCATATGTCATTTTCTTTGAGAAGCTTATTCCTGAGAACATAAATGAACCAAAGAAACGGCCTACCATAGCACCTCCCCAATAGATAGCCACATAGTTAGTGGCATCCTCTTTTGTAAGGCCTACTGTGTTTACTATATAGTTTGTGAGAAGACTTCCGTTACCTACTTCAGCACCAACATAGAAGAAGATACCCAAAGCTCCGAGGAGTACGTGGGGGTATTTCCATACACTTTTCCTTTCAGTTGATGAACTGGCAATTTCAGGAAGCTTTATAGCCATGATCAATAAGGCTATAAGAATGATGATTGATGCCATGATTACAAAAGGCATCTGCACACTCTCAGCTTTCTGCACTGCTGTGAGCATTTCAGAAGTCCCTGTGATGATGAAAGTTGCTATGATCCATGGTGCAAGCATTGTGGCTATGGAGTTCAGAGCCTGCGTAAGGTTAAGGCGGCTGGAAGCTGTATCCTGGGGACCCAATGCAGTAACATATGGATTTGCTGCCGTCTGAAGGAACACTACTCCGGCTGCAAGGATGAAAGTTGACAGCAGGAAGAGGGGGAATGAAGCTAACGTTGCTGAAGGGAAGAACATGAATGCGCCCAATGCCATCATGAATAACCCTATGATAAGCGCTGTTTTGTAACCGATCTTTTTAATATACAACCCGATAGGAATTGAAATAAAAGCATAGGTTATGAAGAATGCGGTATTAAGTAGTTGTGCCTGAAACTCTGTAAGGCTGAAAATATCCTTTACCTGGGCACTGAGGGTAATAATAAACGTTGTGGCAAAACCGAAAATAAAGAAGATAGAGCTGATTACCGACATCCCTATCTTGTAATTATTTGACTGGTTGATTGACTTAGGTTCCTGACCGTTCATGTTGCAATGTTTAAGTTGATGATTTACCTTTTTAACTGCATTAACTGTGTAAAGGTATACCAACAACCGGTTATTTGCAAATAAAATAAATCAGACAAAAAAGCTATTCGGTTTGCCAAACCTTAGGTAGTCAAGCAAGAGGGCAATATCGCCAGATTTCACGCCATTAGCAAGCAAATGTTTGCGGTCTTTATTGTAACTTTTAACGAACGACCGGATTCCTTCAGGCCTTAAACGGATACTTGAACGATAATAATTTATTGACTTTTCTTTCTCACCAGTGCAAAGTGCGACATGCCCTGCATTAAGGAAATCAACAAAATTAGGCTCCATACCAAGCAGCTGGTCGTAGTATCCTGCAGCATCTTCTGTGCGGTTAAGCAGGAAAAGACACCAGGCCACAGGGCGTAATGCGGCCGGTGTGCCGGGGTTCGCAAATTCAATCCGGTAAAAGTATTCTATTGCCTCGTCAGGCCTCTCAAGATTGAGGTAACAAGTGCCAATAGAAGCATTGATACTCTGGTTGTCCGGCTCCAGGGTGCTAAGTTCCAGATATTTTTCCAATGCAGCTTCAGTATCGTTCAAAGCCATATAACATTGTGCCATTTTCCTCAGCAGCCAGTTATGATTAGTGTCGAATAAATCAGCCCTTTCATAAAGGTTAATGGCCTGAAGGTAATCACCGAGCATTTGGTGGCAATAACCGGCTTTCTCATATAATTCAGCATAGTTCTCATCTTTGGCTATCAGCCAGTCAAAAACCTTCAATGCATCGATAAAGTGGTTATTGTCAAAGTAAAAATTACCGATAATCCTGTAAAAGTCATAATCAGCTATGAGGTTTGTGAGTATAGTTGATTCATGCACCTCAAACTGCCTGATGAAGATATCACCGGTTTCATTCCTCAGTGGGTGTAGCTTAAAGAACCTGTACAAATCCTGGATATACTGGATGCTGATTCTCTTTTTGGCAAGGGCAGGATCGGATAGCTCTTCATTTTTTAACTCAGCAAGTTGTTCTCCTTCACTGTCAAACATCTGAATCATCATGTTTTTCTGAGGCTCCGGCATGAATCGCAGGTTCAAGGCAAATGAGAACTTATCAGAATTGCACATGTACATCGACAGGTCAAGGCCTTTTAGGAATGTTTGTCTGAAGTTTTCACTTTCTGATGACAAGGCATCCTGTACCGCAAAATTCTCAGGATAGAAAGGTATAAACCAGTTAGGTGCATCACTGAAGAACGGGAAATTCTTTAATTGGGCAAAAGCAGAGATAAAAACATCCACTCCTTCCATCTGCATTTCGGTAAGTTCTTCAAGTTTCCTGGTAAGTCCGGGCTGACTGTCGAAGTATTTCTCCCAATCAGGATTCTTATCCATAGGATCCCCTGACTGTAATAGTTTCTCCAGGTCGAGCTTTTCATTCAGGTCTTCATTAAACTTTATAACCTGTGGCAATATCTCGTCTGTAAGTTTCTTTGAAACCCTCTCTGTATCTTTTGACCGGTAAAACTGGGTCATCATGCCAAGTGTATCATCCCTGAACGAAGGTTCGAACGACAGTTTTACAAGCTTTTCCTTTAACCTTGGATAATACTGGAATCGTTTATCATAAAGGAAAACCGAAATCAGAACGCCAAAGAGTGCACGCTGGTTTATCTGGTAATCAGGATGGCCGTAAAGATCAATAAGCAAACTTATCCGTCTTGAATCAAAAGTCCTCAATGAGCCGAGGGTAAGGGCGCTTATCATCATTGATTTCTCAAACCAGGGAATGGAGGCACTGTTAAAAATATTGGTAATCACCTGCTCATCGTTCTCTGAGAATTTGTCAGTAAGCCATAAGTTGTAAAACGACCTTGAGATAGCCTGACGATGGTTTTTAGCTGATTCACTTTCTGATTCATCATCAAAAAGCGAAGCACTCCTCAGTATTTCCTGTAACTCATTATCAAATGACAGTCCCATTAAGTTTTCCGACAGATCTTCATTTTCTCTTAGAGCCAGTTTGTCAAGATCAGCCTTTATGGCAGCCAATTTGCTTCCTGAACCTGCTACCATATGCAGTTTAATCGCATCGGCAAGTTCATATACAGACGCCATAAGTTTACTGTAGATCTCATCCCCAAGTGGATCAGAAATTCCTTTACCTGTATATGCAAGTATGTTATTATAGGTAAAGCGGATATCATCAAGTCTGGGCTGAAACCTTTCAGTTGATTGTTTAGCCAGATACTCAATGGTTTCATAAACGCGCTGTTGCCTTAACAGTTCAATAGCTTTTGAATACCATTGTTCAATATCATAAAGTGTCATTCGATTTTCTTTAATGGATTTGATACCTCAGTTAAAGTTACCTCAAAAATCATACTGCTTTTACATAACTGACAATTTTTCAGTAGTTAATAGTATTTCTGATGTAACTTTTTGACTGTTTTTGCGTCTAAAATTTATTCAAACACACATAATTTCTCCTGCCATGTTCAGAAACTATATCCAGACTGCAATCCGAAATTTCACGAAGAGCCGCTTTTACTCTATTATCAACATTCTCGGCCTCTCATTAGGTATAACCGCAGCTGCTTTTATACTGATGTATATAAGGGAAGAGCTTGGTTACGACAAACATGTCAAAGATTACCATACTATTTACAGGCTAGAAAGTGATTTTTCAATAAACGGCAAGCATGACAAATTTGCTGTTACTTCGCTTCCTCTTGGTAATGCTTTTAAGCTTGAGTTTCCTGAAGTAAAATCATTTGCCAGGTTCCTTGGTAATGATAATGAGGTGTTTAAGTATAATGAGAAAGAGTTTATTGAGAAAAAAGTATTCTTTGCTGACTCAACGGCTCCGGAAATGTTCGACCTGACTTTTATTCAGGGCGACAGGCACGCTTCTTTAAAAGAACCATTTACCATGATTCTCTCAGAATCATCAGCTATGAAGTATTTTGGCAAGGAAGAAGCTTATGGAAAAACTATCCTTACAGGTGATGGAAGAAGTTATAAGGTAACCGGTGTTTTCAAAGACCTTCCTCATAATACCCACATGCCTTATGATATGCTGATTTCAATTGAGTCACTGGCTAAAATATTTGGTGAAAGGTTCAATAGCATGGACCCGGAGAGATTCTGGAACGTTAATAGCTACACCTTCATTAAAGTTGGTCAACCTGAGGATATCAATACCATAATGGCCGGCTCACAGAAAAGGGTATACGATAAATACATGAAATCTGTCGGTGATCAACTCAATGCTACCTTCGCCCTGATGACAACAAGGCTTGACAAAATCCATTATACTTCAAAGCTTGAAGGTGACCAGCCTGTAGGGAATATTAACTACCTGTACCTTATGATCGCAGTAGGGGTCATGATCCTTATTCTTGCTGCTATTAATTATACTAACCTGGCAACTGCCAGGGCAACCAAGAGGGCAAGGGAGATAGGATTGCGCAAAGTGTCAGGGGCTGACCGCTATATGCTTGGATGGCAGTTTATTGTTGAAAGCCTTGTGCTTTCGGTACTCGCATTGGTTATATCCTTTGTACTCATCAACCTGCTCCTGCCATTCTTTAATGAAATGGCTGATAAACAAATCAAACTCGATATTTTCAGCAATCCGCAGGTCTACCTGCTGATTACGGGTATTGCTCTGGTTGCAGGGTTATTGTCGGGAATCTACCCTGCCTTGTATCTCTCTTCGTTCCAGCCAAGCAATGTGTTGAAAGGGAAAGTAAACATTGGTCGCCAGAGCGGACTACTGCGTAAAGGTCTTGTTACATTCCAGCTTATTATTTCCGTCGTAATGATCACCGGAACGATCATGATTTATAACCAGTTAAACTATATGCGTAACGCCGATCTTGGCTTTGAAAAGGAGAATGTTATGGTACTTTCAGTGCAGGACACAACATTCCTGAAGAAGATCAAGTCATTCAGGGAAGAGCTATTGCAGAACCCTAATGTGGTGGCTACTGCTATGTCGTATGCAGTGCCGGGTAACGGACAGGGTGTGCAGTTGATGAAGGCCGAAAAGGATGGGCAGATGAAGGAGTTTGTATTCAACACTATAGGATGTGACCATGAATTTCCTGAGTTGCTCGGGCTAGAGTTTGTAGAAGGAAGAAGTTTCAGCCGTGAAAATAAAACCGATGATACTGCAGCTGTAATTGTAAATGAGGCTGCTGCCAGGGCTATGGGCTGGGGTAACAAGGCACTGGGCAAAAGAATAAACAGGGACTTTGAACTGGACGGAACAGGGGGACATGACCTGAAAGTAATAGGAGTTGTTAAAGATTTCAATTTCATGTCACTGCACAACGAAGTTGAACCTATGATGATGTTTATTCCCAACTTCCCTGTAAACCTGCTTTCAATCAGGCTCAAACCGGGTTCTGGTGAAAATACTATCAGTTTCATAAAGTCAAAGTGGGAAAGCTTTGGCAATAACAGGCCTTTTGACTATTACTTCCTGGATGAAAACTTCGACAATAAATATTCCTCCGAAGCAAAGCTTGGTAAAGTGTTTACTTCTTTTGCAATACTTTCGATAATTATTGCATTGATGGGCTTATTAGGACTGTCATCGTTTGCTGCTGCACAACGTACAAAAGAAATCGGAATCAGGAAGGTGCTTGGTGCTTCTATGGAAGGAATTGCTAAGCTGCTCTATAAGGAATCACTTATACTTGTACTGATTGCCTGTGCTGTAGCTCTGCCTGTTTCATGGTATATTATCTCACGATGGCTTGAGAATTATGCTTACCACATTAGTATCAGTTGGATTACTTTCGTATTGTCAGCTTCTACAGCAATATTTATCTGCCTTGCTTCAGTAAGCTACCATACTATCACTGCAGCTCTTGCTGATCCTGCGAAGTCAGTGAAATACGAGTAAAAAATTATCGAACGGTTTTTTTCAGGTCCCTGACACGCAGAGTATAGTGCTTAAGACCCTCTTCTGTTACAATTCCTCTTATAAAATTCTCAAACATCACTTCAAATAAGGTGCTGAATGAGAATTTTTCTGGTGGGAAGAAAACCGGGTTATGCATGTCGATTAAACGGCTGATGTAAATCCTGGAGAGCAGTTCAATACTCAGGTCGTTCCTGTACATACCCTGGGCAATGCCCTTCTGGATGTTTACCTTGATTTTCTCGAAGATAAAATCAATCCGTTCCTCCATATGCTGCTGATAGATATCAGGGAACAGAGATTTAAGCTCCAGTGTTTGTGCAGGTGATATTTCATCAAATCTTTTGTGAATTTCATTACTCACAAAAAGTAGTATATCAATAGAATTCTGCCCGTCGAAATTATAGGTGTCAAATATTGAACTAAAAGCTTCCCTTTCCTTCCGGAGGATGCCTTCTGCAGCTTCCGCGGTTAGATTATTTTCTTTCAGATGATCAGCCATCAAGTGTGATCAATTATGTGAAGGTATATTACTAAAAAAGTGGTGCGAAAATATGGAAAAATAATTTATAGACGATGGATTAACTCAATTTATTAAGGCTTTAAAACTACCTTATGTGTAGTAACCTGATTATCAACCTTTAATACAAAGCAGTATATTCCTGGTCTTAGATTATACCCTTCTCTTTCAAGTGTCCTTGAGTATTTACCAGCACCGAGTTGCTCATTATTCATGAGGGTTATTATGCTTCTTCCGGTTATATCATTAACCGTTAAGCTAACATTGGCGGGCTTTCTCAGCTTAAATGAGAAACCGGTATTTGAAGTGAAAGGATTAGGTGCCACATTGGTTTCAGTAAAAGGTTGCATTACATCTTGTTCTGCCTTTACTGCCATCGGGTCAACAATCGCGGTGTTAATGCTCATTAAACCATTGTCAAGCACAGTCCAGATTGGGCGGATTACATCGTTCACGGCACTGATATTATTATAGTCGCCAAAGAAGTAATTGTTTGAAGGCAAAAAGGGCATATCACTCACCTTGAAATTAATGAAGGTTTCTCCGCCATCCTCTGAAACCGCCATATAAACATCTGTTGCATAGTCATTATGGTTGCGCCTGTCGTAGAACACCATCCATATTTTCCCTGTCACCTGATCAACGGTCATCCAGGGGAAAAACTGGTGTTTTGTTGTTGCATCATTGTTAACCTGCAGGGGAGATGTCCAGCTATTTCCACCATCGGTTGACTTAACAAACATAATATCCGTATCTGTACCATCGAATTCCTGGTCAGCATAAGCGATATAAATACTTCCTCGGTGCGGGCCGTTACTCCTGTCGCAATCTGTAACCGGCATTCCGTTACACCGGTAAATACCCGGGATATACTGATCCCACCCACCCGGATGCGGAGTTACAGAAATGTCCTGGTCAAGCCAGGTATTGCCACCATCAAGCGACCTGTCGAATACAATACCTGCAGGGCCTGACCATGAAACATATATTTGTCCTTCAGGGCCAACCGTTGGAACTGCCCCTTCTACTGTATTATCGCTGTCGATACAATCACCTGCTACTTCACTCAATCTAACCGCTTCACTCCATGTATCTCCCATATCTGCCGATTTAGAGAATCTGATAATCGAACTGTCCTGAGGGTCATTGCTTCCGTAGTTGTCAAACTGAGTCCATGTAACATAAATTTCATTATTCGCCGGATTAACAACGGCCCATTCCTTATCCTGCTCTTTACCTGGCACATAGCCGATACCACTGCCTGGAGTCCATGTATTCCCAAAATCAGAAGTGCGCTGGCATACAATGCGGTCAATCCAATCACCACCGGGAGGATTACTCAGGTGAAAGAAGTAGAAATTACCTGCTGTATCAGTTATTATACATGGATCGCCCCACACACCAAGGCTGGATGTAAGGAAGGAAGTCTGCCATGTGTAGCCACCATCATGTGAAACATGATAATCGCGAATATTATTTGCTGCCATTATCCTCAGGGGATCTTTTGGATCGATGAAGATCGAAGGCTCGTTTGGCTGCCCTGATGTGGTAATAGTAATGTTTGTATGTTGCCCGTACGCTGCGATTAAAGGCAGTGATAAAACAATAAGCAGAAATGATCTTAGCTTCATTTTAATATTCATTATCAATATCAAAAGTACAACCTTTTTGCATTAAACAGGTTCTTCATTCGTATCTTCTTTACCCTTGGGTTACCTTTGGTTTACCCCCGGTTTACCCCTGGTTTACCCCCTAAGGGTAAAGGGAAGGTAACCCAAAGGTAAGCCGGAGGTAACTTTGATGCGAATGTGATATATTTGTTACCTCAGACAAAATATAACAAGCGAAAATCAAAAATCACCTTTTCAGAACATTATGAGAAAACTGGAAATGCACTGGCAGATACTTATTGCCCTTACATTGGGTGTGCTGGCAGGAGTTTATGCCACACAGTATGTGCCTTATATAAGCTGGATGGGCGACCTGTTCCTGCGATTACTAAAGATGGTCATTATACCCCTTATACTCAGTTCCATAATCTCAGGTGTTGCAGGTGTGGGAAACTCAGCTGGAATTGGCAGGCTTGGACTTAAAACTTTGTCGTTCTATATTATCACAAGCCTTCTTGCAATTATACTTGGACTTTTCCTTGTAAACATGATAACTCCGGGCACTGGCGTTGATTTCTCTTTTGCGGAGAAAGTTGAATCATTGCCAGTGGCTGACCAGTCGCTAGGCCAGTTGCTTCTTAGCAGTATTCCTGAAAATATCTTCAAAAGCCTTACTAATGGTGAAATGTTGCCGATTATTCTGTTCTCCATCGTTTTTGGATTCTTCACAAACATGGTGGAAGAGAAATACCGTAAACCCGTAGTTAACTTCTTTGCGGCAGCTAGTGAAATCATAATGAAGATTACCATGGCCGTTATTAAGCTCACTCCATATGGCGTGTTTGCAATAATGGCAACAGTAATTTCAAAATATGCATCTGATGCAGCTTCACTTCAGCGACTTGTTTCGGGCATGGGGCTTTACATGTTTTGTGTTCTTCTGGCTTTGACAATACACACGTTTGTAACTCTTCACGGGATAATGTACTTTATCGGGAGGATTAACCCCTTTAAGCACTTCAGAAATATGTCGGTTCCTCTGCTTACAGCTTTTTCCACATCATCATCCAATGCAACATTACCTTTAAGCATGGCTGCAGTAGAAGAAAAGGATGGTGTTTCAAACAAAATTGCCAGTTTTACCCTTCCGCTCGGGGCTACCATTAATATGAACGGCACTGCACTGTATGAGTGTGTTGCTGTTATGTTTATCTCACAGGCATACGGTATAGATTTAAGTTTTGCACAGCAGGTAACAGTCGTGCTGACAGCACTGCTCGCAGCAATAGGCTCTGCTGGGATACCTATGGCCGGACTGGTTATGATGACGATAGTACTCAGTGCCGTTGGGCTTCCGCTTGAAGGCATCGGTCTTATCCTGGCAGTCGATCGCTTGCTGGATATGTTCAGGACCACCGTTAATGTGTATGGCGATACCTGTGCAGCTGCAGTGATTGCCAAATCAGAAGGTGAGAAGGTCAATGTGTAATCCTGATGTATCTTACATAATTAAATGCTTGCTTTGTGTGTTTCCTAATCACTAATTAGGATATTTTTGCACCCGGTACATATTGTTATCTTAACTTATTGCTTTTTCAAACAGGCTTAGAATCATGAACAGGCTTTTATCAACTTTTCTTACCGTTTTAGCAGTATTATTATTTGTTAACTCAAATGCGCAGGACTGGCAGACTTATTATGAAAAGTCAGGTTATAAGGACACTCCCCGCTATGAAGAAACTATTGACTACTGTCAGCGGCTAAACCAATTCTCTCCACTGGTAAGCATTGTTAATCTTGGCAAAAGTCCACAGGGCAGGGATATTCCGATGATGATAGTTGATAAGGACGGTCTGTCTGACCCAGCTATGATCCGGGCCAAAGGGAGGATTATTGTACTTATTGAGTCCTGCATCCACCCGGGTGAACCTGAAGGTAAAGATGCTTCCATGATGTTTGTAAGAGACCTCATCATAGACAAGAAAAACAGAAACCTGCTTGAGAAAGCCTCCTTACTGATCATCCCGATATTTAACGTTGACGGACATGAACGTTTTGGCCCTTACAACCGTATTAACCAGAACGGCCCGGAAGAAATGGGCTGGCGCACTACAGCCACTAATTTAAACCTGAACAGGGACTTTCTTAAAGCCGATGCCCCTGAAATGAAACACTGGCTTAAAATGTTCAGCGACTGGCTTCCAGATTTCTTTATTGATATCCATACAACTGATGGTGCCGACTACCAGTATGAACTCACTTATGATGTGGAAAAATACGGTTATCTTGATTCAGGTCTCACCCGTTGGCTGAATGATATTTATGAGCCAAGGCTTGAAAATGGAATGACTGAGGCAGGATTAAAGATATTCCCTTACGTTCAGTTCAGAAGATGGCATGACCCTAGAAGCGGTTTGCGCAAAGGCGCTGCTCCGCCACTTGTATCAACCGGATATGCTGCTGCGCAGAACAGGCCTTCTGTACTGGTTGAAACACATATGCTTAAAGATTATAAAACCAGGATAAATGCTGTATATAACTTAATTGTGCAAACGCTTGCCATTGTCAACCATCAGAGTGAAACCCTGAAGACACTCATCAGCATGGCTGATAAATCAACGGCATCGCCCAATTTCCGTAAAAACCCCTTGCCGGTATCGTTCGTTACCAGCCAGAAGGATTCTATAATGGTTGATTTCAAGGGATTTGACTATACCATTGAAAAAAGTGACCTTACAAATGGAGAGTGGTTCAAATATGACCCCAAAAAACCGGTTACGATGAAGGTGCCTTTCTTTAACAAGAATGTGGTTGAAAAAACAGTTAAGCTCCCTGCTTTCTATATTATTCCTGTTGAATGGAAGGAAGCTACCGATCTTCTTTCCCTCCATGGTATAAAATATACTACCCTCTCGAAAGATTCGCTGATGAATGTTACAGTCACCCGTTTCAAAACATTCGATTTCAGGAAAACACCAAACGAAGGACGTCATATGGTTACCGTTACAACAGAAGAGTCGCTGGAGAAGAGAATGTTTCCTAAAGGCTCAGCGGTAGTGCCCACTGATCAGAGAACAGCCAAAATAATAGCCTTCCTGTTTGAGCCAACTGCCTCCGGGTCATTGGTTGAATGGGGTTTCTTTAACAGCGTGTTTGAACAGAAGGAATATTCCGAAACCTATGTAATGGAGAAAATGGCACGTGAAATGCTTGCTAATGATCCACAGTTAAAGAAAGAGTTTGAGGAGACTGTTAAGAATAATCCTGATTACAAAGATAAACAATGGGAAATGCTGAATTGGTTCTATAACCGCTCAGCTTATAAGGATATCAATTACCTGGTGTATCCGGTTGGCAAAGTTTACTAATTAGCTTTTCATGGATTAGCCATAAAAAAGAGGCCGCTTTTTTACAGCAGGCCTCTTTTCCATGCAACACACTACACGACTAAACGTCACGTTTAGCCAGATAAAAATCCACCATCTCATAGTCACTCTTCTCGCGCTCCTGCATTTCTTCCAGACTGCGGGGAGGCGGCACAACAACTTTATCTCCGGGCTGCCAGTCGAGAGGCAGCACTACCTTATGCTTATCCGAAAGTTGCATTGCTTTCAGAACTCTTATTATTTCATCCATATTCCTGCCTACATTATGCGGATAATGCATAATAAGCTTGATTTTCATCTTAGGGTCAATAAAATAAACAGCCCTAACAGCCGAAGTGTCGCTTTCTCCGGGTGCTATCATGCCGTATAACCTGGCCACTTTCATGTCAAGGTCGGCGATGATAGGAAATTTCATCAGAATTCCCATTGATTTATTTACACTGTTAATCCAGGCAAGATGGGAATGTATGCTGTCAATACTTAATCCGATAAGTTTTGTGCCGAGTTCCGTAAACTCTTCTTCTCTCACTGCGAACCCTGTCATTTCTGTCGTACATACAGGAGTAAAATCAGCAGGATGGGAGAAAAGAATTACCCAATGATCTTTAGCGAATTCCGAAAATTTGATTCTTCCAATGGTAGTTAAAGCTTCAAAGTCAGGTGCATCGTCTCCGATTCTCGGAGGAGTATAAGGAATATCCTGGTTGTTGGTATCCATAAAGTGCTTTTTTAGTAAAGAGTAGTAGTGTTTTATAAGTTAACCGTGCTCATCAGTTACCTTGATTTGACAAATCGCCTGACAATTGCTGGTTGATTTTCAATTTTTAGTTCTACAAAGTAGATTCCTGGCTGTATCTCAACAATCGGTACCGGCAGGTTGTTTGTTCCCTGCTTTATTAAAACTTCATTACTGATTAAACGATTACCAACAAGATCATAAAGCGACAGTATAGCTGTAGCCGATTTAACAGATGAAATTAAGAGTGAAGTCTGCTCTTTGGCAGGATTAGGATATAACCTCACATTGGAGGATATTACTTTTTCAACCAGACCCAATGTTCCACTAGCAGTAAACGACCCGGTCATACCCAAAGAAGCATGCGGTGTGCATACATAACTATAATTGCCGGACACTGTTACTACATATTCAAATTGGGATACTTCACTGGTTAACGGACTATCCCATGTTTGGGCGCCATCCGGAACAGATGTTGATGTAGTTGTGTGAACACCACTTGTCCACAGCCATCTGATTGTATCACCAACAGATACCGTAACTGAACTGGGATTAAAGGTTAGATCTTGCTGGGTTATAACTATTACAGTAGCTTTTAATGATATTGTTGATGATAGTATGAAAGCTATTAGAAACAGAGGTATAAACTTCTTCATATGGCATAGGATTAGAAATAGAAATTCTAAAATCCTAACAAAAGCTACATGGAAAAGTTTGTATAATTAACCGGCTGTTTATTGCGGTTTAACGCGTAAATCTAATCAACACTTCCACTATTTCAGGACGGTTGCCAATTCTTACCGGAGGGCCCCATGAGCCATATCCGTTTGATACATAAAAATGCGAGTTACCTTTCTTTTTATATCCCATACTTACTTCATAAATAGCCTGGGTTATATAGTTAAGCGGCCACATCTGCCCATGGTGTGTATGTCCGGAGAATTGAACATCAACTCCTGCTTCAACAACCTTATCAAGTTCAAAAGGCTGGTGATCCATCATGATAATTGGTAATGACTTATCAACAGCCATCAGAATTTCATTGATATTTTTTCGTTTGCCTGAACTGTTCTTCGACCTGTCTTCACGCCCTGCAAGGTAAAAGGCATTTGAAATCTTAACTGCTGAATCCCTGAGGAAAGTAATGTTATGTGCTTCAAGATACTTAACCGCCTGGTTTACACCTCCAATGTATTCATGATTTCCGGTAATGGCATAAATACCCATGGGTGCTTTAAGCTTAAGCAGCACTTCACCCAGGTTGTGCCTGATAACCGGCTGTAAGTCTTCATCCACCACATCTCCGGCAAAAAGTATCAGGTCGGGCTGCATCTGGTCAATCTTATTAACCAGTCTGTTCATACGGTTTGGACCGATAATAGTACCCATATGAATATCAGAAGCAAGGGCGATTTTCACTTGCTTAACTCCATTAGCCGGCTTATCAATTTCTATAGTAAGTTTCCTGATATTGGTATTTACGGCATTGATATGGCCTGCAAGTACAACCAGGAAAACAGCAGATATTGAACCTGCAAGGAGTCCGAGTTTAAACTTCTCTGTATAGAAAAGCGGTGGAAAGTACCCGATGAAGAAATTACTTACACGCAGTATATCAATAACGAGAACAAGCATAAAAAAGTACAGCATCGCTGCAAGCCAGAATGAGCCTGTCCAGGTGAGAACATCAGTAAACCATGATATATGGAACCGCTCGATTACCCTTCCAAGGATATATGTTGAGACTAAAATCCAGAAGCCGGCTTTAAGCCATCCCTTATAGGCAGCAGCCGGAGGCAGGAGTTGAACACCCCTGTGGTATATGTAATAGTTTACTGAAAAGTAAACAAGCAGTACAATACTGAAAAAAATAACGAACATTCCTGTTCTCATTTTACGAAATTTAGGTCACATAACAGGCAACACCTTTAAATGTTTGATCAGTTCTGAGTTCGTAGTTCGAAGTTAGAATCTCAACCACGAACCCTGAACCGCGAATCCCAAACATTTATAGTTTCGACTCTATAAACTTAATGAGTTCCTCTTTAGAGCTGCTGAAAGAAAAAGCATCAGCCACCCTGTAATAGTTTTCTTTATCAAGGGTATAATCCCAGGCAAATTTGGCTATTTCCAGTTTGCCGCTTTCAAAAGAGAACTCATTGACTATGTCCCTGACCTGGGGCGTTAAAAAGCATGGCCTCGACCTGAGTATATTCTTTGTTATAGTAAGCTTTGTGCTATTGAAAGTTTCTTTCTTTATTGACTGAAGCATATCACTGAACTCCTCCCTTGTTACACGGCACTCCGGAACAGCAGGTGGATTATTGCCTGAATTGTTAATCATGTCATTAAAGGCTGATCTGTTTGGAATGTGCGAAAAAAGCTGTACTCCGAATGAAAGGTTTCCTTTATCATAGATATTTGGCAGGGCCGCAATAAACAAAGGCAGCCTGTTATTTTCATTATCAAGCAGCGAAGCCAGTTTCATTACCTGTGCCACACTTACACAGTTATCACGCACAATCTGTGTGAATAATGAAAGCCTGTTCTGTTCATTGTTGTTGAATGCATACTGCCTGGTGAGCGACATAAAGTCAACTTCAGCAAGAGGCTGCCTGCAGTTAACCGGTCCTTTATAGTTCATGGCATCAGGGTAATCAAGGGCGGGGAAATTCAGGTTTACGGGAGCATTCTGAGGAGGAAGCGGATCAAATGGCTGCCTTTCTATCCCTGTTATATAATCATGCAACATAAACACCGTTGAGAAGTAAGCAAAATCATCATAAACAAAGTAGTAGTTTTCCTTATCAACTGTGTTGGCATAAGCAGTTTGTGCAAACTCAAGCCTGCTAAGGTCATCAATGAACAGTGCGGCTATACTCTTAACCTGCTGGGTGCTGAGGCAGTTGCCAACTGCAAGGGCATTGGCAGCTTCAAGGCGCATCTGGTCACTCTTTTGCATGGCTATAGTCCTGAACCTTTGGTTAAAAGCACTTTCAGGCATTGGTGTACGGCATACTCCGGGCTGGGCTTTGATATTTGATACCAGCAATAGCAGGATTACAAAAGCAAACAGTCTTCTCATAAGTCGGTTATAAAGATTATGTTAAAGTATTATTATTTATTATCAGGCTTTCATCCATTCAAACAGCCGGTAATGCTCATCGGTCATACCCATGCGCTTGTATACTTCTCTTGCCCTGATGTTGGTATTGTCAACATACAGCCTGATGCCGGCAACATCTGCTTTTTCAGTAACAAGTGATTTAATAAAGCAGTACATCTTGCCATAAATGCCCATCTGCCTCATTTGGGGTACAACATAAACAGATTGTATCCACCATACCCAATTGTTTCTCCAGTCGCTCCATTCAGGAGTTACCATCAGGCATGAACAGTGTAGTCCCTCTTTTTCCGATACGATATAAAAGCCTTTCAGCGGATCATCAAATACTGCCTTAACCCCCTGCTCAACAGTACTCCTGTCAAGCTGCAGATTTTCAGTTTCAAGAGCCATCTTTAACTGGCATTCAATTATAAATGAGCGGTCACTCTCATTTGCGTACCTGACAGTAATATCGTTCATAATTTATAAGTATTTAACTTACAGATAGTTAATACACTTCAAGGGTTGAAGGAAAATGCTTAATTTTGCACTTCTTTCAGAAGTATTATCTGAAAGACAAATATATCGGGAATTATTCAATTATCCATACCAACATGAGTGAGCAGATAAAACATGAATGCGGTATTGCCATGGTGCGGTTGCTTAAGCCTCTGGAGTATTACCTCAATCGCTACGGTACTTCAACGTGGGGACTCAACAAGCTTCACCTGCTCATGGAAAAACAGCACAACAGGGGACAGGATGGAGCAGGTATAGCATGCATTAAGCTTGATCCTCAGCCGGGCTATAAGTATATAGACAGGCATCGCTCAAACTCGGGCACCCCGATATCTGACATCTTCAGCGCTGCTTACTCAGAAATTTCCAACTATGCTAAAGAAGTTCCCGGCCGTCTTAATGACCTTCAGGGGCTTAAACGAAATACGGGTTTTGCCGGTGAACTGTTCCTGGGGCATTTACGCTATGGTACTTTTGGTAAAAACAGCGTGCAGTACCTGCACCCTGTGCACAGGGCAAATAACTGGATGACAAGGAACCTTGTACTGGCAGGCAATTTCAACATGACCAATGTTGATGAGCTTTTCAACCGGTTGGTTGAACTTGGCCAGCATCCTGTACAGACTTCAGATACTATTACAATACTTGAAAAAATAGGCCATTTCCTTGATGAGGAGAATGAGCGGCTTTACCAGAAATTTAAGGCAGCGGGTTATACAAAAATCGAAATCACAAACAAAATTGCATCCTCAATCGATCTTCCGGCCATATTAAAGAATGCATCTTACCGGTGGGATGGTGGTTTTGCTATTGCAGGCATGATCGGCCATGGCGATGCATTTGTATTCAGGGATCCTTCAGGCATAAGGCCTGCATTTTACTACCAGGATGAAGAGGTTGTAGTTGTTGCTTCTGAAAGGCCGGTTATACAAACAGCCATGAATGTTACTGCCCAGAATGTAAAAGAGATAAAACCCGGCCATGCGCTGCTTATCCATAAGGACGGAACTGTAAGGCAGGAGCTTATTCTGGAGCCTGCTGAAAGAAAGGCCTGCAGTTTTGAGAGGATTTATTTCAGTCGGGGGACCGACATTGATATCTATAAAGAAAGAAAAAGGCTTGGCCATGCACTTACCCCGGCTATTCTTGATGCTGTGGGACATGATATAAAGAACACAGTGTTCTCTTATATACCTAACACTGCCGTGGATGCCTATTACGGACTGATTGAAGAACTTCACCGTTTCTGCGACAATATTAAAAAAGATGAGTTGCTGAAGAATGCTTCAAAGCTAACTCCTGCCATGATCGATGAAATCATGAATCTAAAGCCAAGGATTGAAAAGGTGGCAGTTAAGGATATAAAGCTAAGGACATTCATTACTCAGGATAATGCACGTGATGACCTTGTCGCCCATGTGTACGATGTAACATATGGTGTTGTGAAGACGGGGGTTGATAACCTCGTAGTTATTGATGATTCAATCGTGAGAGGTACCACTCTCAAGAAGAGCATTATCAGGATACTTGATCGATTAGGACCGAAAAAGATTGTTATCGCTTCTTCTGCACCACAAATCCGTTATCCTGACTGCTATGGAATTGACATGGCAAAACTTGGTGATTTCATTGCTTTCAATGCAGCCATCCAATTGCTGAGAGAGACTAACCAGGCGAATATCATCAATGAAGTTTACCAGAAGTGCAAGGACCAGGAGTCACTTCCTAAGGAAGCGGTGGTAAATCATGTTAAGGATATCTACCGGCCTTTCACCGCCAGCCAGATATCCCGGAAAATTTCTGAACTGGTTACTCCCCAGGACTGCAGGGCTGAGGTAGAAGTTGTTTTCCAGACTATTGAAGACCTTCACCAGGCAATTCCTGACCATACAGGCGACTGGTATTTCACAGGGAACTACCCGACACCCGGCGGGAATAAGGTAGTAAACAAGTCGTTCATCAATTACATTGAAGGAAGAAACGAAAGGGCGTACTAGTCTTTTGTAATTGGTTCCTGCTTTTTAGCACAATTGGTTTCCTCAACAATAAAAGGCGGGCGTTTTTTTACGTCCGTAGAAATCCTGCTGATATACTCTCCGATGATGCCAATGCATAATAACTGCACCCCTCCGATAAACATTGAACTGATCATCAGGGATGTCCAGCCAGTGACTACTTCATGAAGTACGAATTTGGAGTACAGGGCATATAGTATAATCAGGAAAGCTATAAATGAAAATATAAAACCGAGAAAAGTGGCTATTTTCAGGGGAAAGTTGGAAAATGAAGTTATTCCGTCAAGGGCAAGCTTCATCATCTTACTTAATGAGTATTTGGTTTTGCCTGCTTTTCTTTCCTGTCGTGTAAATTCAACTCCTGTCTGTTTAAATCCAAGCCATGCAATCTGCCCTCTGAGGAACTTACTCCCTTCGTTCATATTGATCAGGTGGTCGGCAATTTCCCTGCTGATTAGCCTGAAATCGCCTGTATCTACCGGTATATTAAAAGAAGTAATTTTCTTCATGAATTTATAAAAAAGCCGTGCAGTTAACTTCTTAAAAGCTGTTTCTCCCTGCCTTTGGGCTCTTTTTGCATAAACCACTTTATAACCTTCGCAGTATTTGGCATATAATTGAGGTATTACCTCGGGAGGATCCTGCAGGTCGCCGTCGATCAAAACAACAGTTTCACCCACACTATGCACAATGCCTGCCATCACTGCATTTTGGTGCCCGAAGTTCCTGCTGAAACTAATATACCTGATGACAGAGTGCACTGATGAATATTGCTTAAGAAGCTCAAGTGAATTGTCAGCACTTCCATCATTCACAAAGATCAGTTCATAGCTGATGCCCATGCTGTCGCATGTTTTCAGCAGCCTTTCAGACATTTCAGGAATTGTTTGTGATTCATTGTATACGGGAATCACAACACTCATCTGTATTTTCTGCATAGTGAGCTATTTTATCTGTTTAAGGGAGTCAACCTGCAAAACCACGATGTGATAGTAATTTAACAGATCCCTTGTATGGTAATTCTTCCTTAAAAATTCTTTATCACCCCCAAGTGCAGCAATAACCTTATCACCCGGCCTGATATCGTTGTCGCGGGAAAGGTGTATATTGATGCCTTTTTCATTCATCCTCCTGATATAATACTCAAGATGGCCGGTGTAGTCACTGTATCTGAGCTTCGTATTGTTGAGTTCAAAATCCCCCTTTAGTCCATCTTTGAGAAAGTGTGATATCAGGGTAAAATGGAATCCTTCAGCTTTCTCTTTGGGTTGATACACTTCATCAATGATCAGATAGTAAGGATATCCGAAAACAAGCACGACGAACAACACTCCTGCCAATAGTTGCTTTAGGCGGTTTCCCGACAGAAAAGTAAGAAGGCTTGAATAAATAACATACACTGTGGCAGCAGCCATAAATGCAAGTAACGGAATTAGCGGTGCAGAATACCAGGCAAGTTTTGTTTTAGCAACAGACATTATGAGCAGGTATAGCAATGCGGTAAGAGAGATATATCTGATAAACCTCCTGAATTTCTGGTCTTCAGCAAAAAAGCTGGTGAAAAAGCCAATAAGCGGCAGGATAAAGTAAAGCCTGAATTGCGAATTGATAAGAAGATCGGTGTAATAAGTGACAGGTCCGGTATGCCCTTCAATGGTTTCAAGCATCCTTCCGCCAAGTTCATTATTATGCACAGCTTCGATATAACCCGGGTTCACGGATTCCCTTGCAAGATAATACCCCACGATTACCGCTGCAGTGATAAGTGCATCAATGTAAAGCCATTTCCCGGTCAGTAACTTTCGGGTTCTTTTGACTGACAACGCATAGATTAACATGGCTGGTGCAAACAGCAACCCCTGCACACTTTTAGTAAACACAGCCAGTATAACCGACAGGAAAAAAAGATGAAGATACTTGAGTTTACCTGTCTCAGTGTAAAGAAAGAAAATAAGTAGACCGCTGACCATAAAAAAGGTCAGCAATGAGTCATAATCGCCGGTTCTTGCTACATGCTCACCTATATGGCCGGTTGAAGTAATAAGGATAAGCACTGTGAAAAGTCCGAACCAGTAATTTTTTAAATATCGTGCACTAATAAGCACAATTATGATACATAAAAGGAAACCGGCTATAGCCGAAGGCAGCCTGTAAGCCAGTTCTTCATCACCAATCACATTCAGCGACAATACCTGCATCCAGATCATCAGTGGTGGTTTAGTATTCCACATATCCGGTGAGCCATGGAAGTGAGTTACAAGATAATTGCCATTTTCATGCATCTCCCAGGCATTGGCTATTAACCTGGCCTCATCCCATGCTCTGACCGGGAGATTTCCGAGGTGCAGGAAGTAAGGAGAGTAGATCAACACTAACAAAAGCAACGCCTTAAGATATTTTTCGTACCGCATTTTCAGTGTTGCAGGATTAAAATTTTATTTTATCAGTTTACAAATTTAATCTTATTCATGGCATAAAATACCATCTTTAGCAACAACCAACCATGGGAGAAACGTGAAATGTTAGTATCACCATATTTCCTTGCCCGGTATCTGATAGGTACCTCAACCAGCTTAAGATTGAGTTTGGCTGAACCAAATATCAGGTCGAAATCACCAAAAGGGTCAAAATCACCAAAGTATGAACGGTTGGCCTTCAGTTTATGGTAGTTTGACGCAGTTAAGACTTTAGTTCCGCAAAGGGTATCCTTTATGCGCTGGCTCAATAACCAGGAGAACATTACTGAGAAGAACTTATTACCCATCATATTCAGTGTGCGCATGGCCTCGTCTTCCATAGGGTAAACCAATCGTGTTCCATTGATATATTCACCGCGTCCGGTTGCCAGTGCATTGTAGAATTTCGGAAGGTCTTCAGGCGGTACGGTAAGATCAGCATCAAGGATCATCAGTATATCGCCCTTTGCATTTTCAAAGCCAAGTCTTACGGCATCACCTTTACCTTTGCCTGTCTGCACAAAATTCTTCACATCTTTTATACCCTGCCATTTTTCACAAACTCTTTTTATTTCGTTGAGCGTACCATCCGAAGAGCCACCTTCCACAAAGATGATTTCCGTGTGGCTTCCCATATCAGGTATCCTTCTTACAGCATCCTCAATATTGCCCTCTTCATTCCTTGCGGGGATGATAACACTAACTGAAAAATCAGTATTATCAGCAGGCCTGTTTTCAGGAAGCCGTGCAATAATATAACCAGTGAGGCACAAGCTGTTCAGCAGGGGAAGATATGCAAGGTATTTATTAAAGAACCATGAAATAAGAGGAATATACATTGGCATCAGGTATCTTTTCCCTGTTTTAATCACATCGTAGCCTTCAATATCAAGCAGGTTTTCTACATCAGCCCTGTTAAGCCAGTTGAGCCTCTTGTGCGGCATCTTTAGGTTTAGCTTCTGTGCCAGGCTCAGGAAAGGTTCCCAGAAAAAGTTATGGTAATTGATGATAATGCGGGTTTGAGGGGTGCAGACAGACTTAAGGCTGATAAACGCTTTCTGTATATCCTCAAGATAACCAAGCGTGTCAGAGATTATAATGTAATCGAACTTTTCATTCAGATCCAGGGATTCGGCATCCTGTTGATAAAACTTAAGATGCGGGTATTTCTCTGAAGCAATCCTTACCATCTCACCCGAGATATCAATTCCAACACCATATGCCGGCTTCACTTCATTCAACAAATATCCGGTGCCACAACCAATCTCCAGTACCCTTGAGTTCACAGGAATATTAAACCTGTAAAACCGCACCAGGTTCCTGTAATAATGTCGGCTCTG
>Ga0075012_10000032_pt1 | contig 123980 bp, 90 predicted proteins | sample All_14_2_FD_71474 | JGI IMG/M metagenome (GOLD analysis project Ga0075012, IMG submission 71474) | Freshwater microbial communities in response to fracking from Pennsylvania, USA - Allegheny Zone_MetaG_DW_15 | ecosystem: Environmental > Aquatic > Deep subsurface > Groundwater > Drilled... | reverse complement strand
GGTGGGGCTGGAGGCGGCGTAGGCTTTGGCGGTGGGCATGGCGGGTGGGAGTGGGGGGTGTGTGAGTCGGAGTTACAACGCGAGAGATTGGAAGACCGCAGAGAATACGGGGGTTAATTGAGCTGGGTGGGTTGCTGGTATTCTTCGTCGGTGACGTGTTCGAGCCAGTCGACGACTTTGCCGTCGAGGCTTTCCTGGATGGCGATGTGGGTCATGGCGGTGGCGGGGGAGGCGCCGTGCCAGTGTTTTTCGCCGGGCGGGAACCAGACGACATCGCCGGGATGGATTTCGACGACGGGGCTCCCGAGGCGCTGGGCGCGGCCGCAGCCGGAGGTGACGATGATGGTCTGGCCGAGCGGGTGGGTGTGCCAGGCGGTGCGGGCGCCGGGCTCAAAGGTGACACTGGCACCGGCTGTGCGTGCGGGTGGAGACGGCTGAAAAAGGGGATCGATGCGGACTGTGCCGGTGAACCAGTCGGCGGGGCCTTGGCCGGAGGGTTGGGAGCCGTTTCGGTGGATGGTCATGACTAGTGCGGAGGAATACGTCTGGCCTGCGCTTTGTGCAGAGTTTTTTATTCGAGCAGGAAAATGAGCTGGATACAGTGCGGCATGGCCCGCCCTTCGCTTCATGACATCGCCCTCAGGCTTGGGATTTCCAAGATGACGGTGTCGCGTGCGCTGCGCGGGGGCAAGCACGTGGAGGTGGGATTGAGGGAGAGGATTGTGCGGAAGGCGGAGGAGATGGGCTACCGGCCGGACCCGGAGATCGCGAAGCTGATGACGCACATGCGAGGTGCGAGGCGTGTGAGCGAGCCCCTGACGCTGGCGTTTGTGTGGGCGGAGCGGAGTTCACAGGAGATCGAGCGTTCGTCGTGGTCGCAACAACTGGTGCTGGGGGCGCGGCAGCAGGCGGCGAGGCTGGGGTTTCAACTGGAGGAGTTTCACTTGGCGGCGCGAGGGATGACGGGGAGGCGGCTGTCCGGCATTCTGGAAGCGCGGGGAATTCCGGGATTCATTCTTTCGCCGCTGGTGTCGCGAAGCCGGGGGCATGTGTCGATGGCGTGGGAGAAGTTCAGCAGCGTGGTGATCGGCCTGGGGTATGCGCGGCCGCAACTGCACCGGGTGCATCATCATCACTATCTGGGGATGATGAATGCACTGCGGATGCTGAAGAAACAGGGGTACAAGCGAATCGGCTTTTACTGCGGGAACACGATCAATGAGCGGATGTTTCGGGCGTGGTCGGCGAGTTTTCTGGCGCATCACCCGCTGCAGGAGCCCGGCGCGCTTCTGGGGCTGCGCAAAGTGCTGAGCCGCAATGATTTCCTGCAGTGGCTGCGCACGGCGAAGCCGGATGTGGTCATCGACGGGGGGCATTTGGTGAAGGAGTGGCTGGCTCCCCTGCCCTGCGCGCGACGGCCGGACCATGTCTCGCTGGGCTGGCGGGCGGACATGGCGGAGGTGCCGGGAATCGACCAGCAGGCTGACGTGCTAGGCGCGGCGGCGGTGGATCTGCTGGTGACGCAGTACCAGCAGAATGAGAAGGGCATTCCCGAAGCGCCGAGGATCGTGATGACCGAAGGGGTATGGCGTGGGGCCACAGCCTAGGGGGGGGCCTGCTGAAAACGAGGGACGACAATGCGGGCCACGGTCTGACAGGCCCCACAAATATAGCGATTTATGGGACAAGATCGCTCGTTGTACTCGGTTTGAGCGGCGCGGCAGCAGTCACGCACAGGCCTATCTATGTTGTTGAATATCAGTAATTAACACCTCCAATGAGCCCACACCCCATTTCTGTTTTTATCTCCTTTTGTGGTGCCGCCCTTTGCCACCGGTTGCGGTCAATGGTGCCGGGGATGGGTGCAAAAACCCCCTGTCGAGGGTATATGAATGGGCAGCAGTCTGTGGCTTCGTATGCACCAAGAATGGAAATACTGCATATCGCTTCACGGAAATCACTTATTTATGCTGGCTTGGCGGCCAGCCTCCTGTTTAGCGGCTGCCACCCCAAGGAGGCTGAGCACGAAGAGAAGGAGGAAGAGCCGCAGCTGATCCTGACCAATCCCCTCAAGAGGGATACGCTGGTGACGCGAGAATACGTGTGTCAAATTCGTTCCTGCCGTAACATTGAGCTTCGCGCGGTGGAGCGAGGCTACCTTCAGTCCGTCTTCGTCAAGGAAGGGCAGACGGTCAAAGAAGGCGAGCCCATGTTCAAGATCCTGCCGCTGGTGTACCAAGCCGAACTGACGAGCGCCGAGGCTGAGGCCCAGGTGGCGAAGGTGGAATACGAAAACACCAAGAGACTGACGGAGAGCAAGGTGGTGTCTGACAAAGAGCTGGCGATTTCCAAAGCCAAATGGGAGCAGAAGCTGGCGGTGGTGAACCTGGCCCAGGCGCATCTCGGCTTCACCAACATCAATGCTCCGTTTCCGGGGCTGATGGACCGCCTGCACCTGAGGAATGGCAGTTTGGTGGACGAGGGGGATCTGCTGACGACGCTTTCCGACAACAGCGAGATGTGGGTCTACTTCAACGTGCCTGAGGCGGAGTATCTGGACTACATGTCCGAAGAGCAACCGGACGAGCGAAAGAAAGTGGAACTGCTGATGGCGAACGGCAAAATCTTCAATCAGCCCGGAAGAGTCAACGTCATTGAGGCGGAGTTTAACAACCAAACGGGAACCATTCCGTTCCGTGCGGATTTCCCGAATCCGGACCGACTGCTCCGCCATGGAGAGACAGGCAACATCCGCATGAAGAAAATGGTCAAGGATGCGTTGCTGGTTCCGCAGAAATCGACGTTTGAGATCCTGGACCATCATTACGTTTTTGTGGTCGGAAAAGACAACATCATCAAGCAGGAGCGAGTGCACGTGGTCGAAGAGGTGGAAGACCTTTTCATTATCAGCTCAGGTGTTTCACCTGATGACAAGATCATCTTTGAAGGAATGCGGCAGGCCAAGGATGGAGAGAAGGCCGGAGAGTGCAAGTTTGTGAAACCAGAAGAAGCCTTCAAAGATTTGAAGCTCAAGGCTGAATAAAAGAACAGACCATGTTTACCAATATCCTGAAAAGGCCAGCACTGGCCATTGTGATTTCCCTGATCATCCTCTTCCTGGGTGGACTCTCAATTCTAACGCTGCCGATTTCACAGTTTCCCAACGTAGCACCCGTGCTGGTGACGGTGACGCTCGATTACCCGGGAGCGAGCGCGAAGGTTCTCGAAGAATCCTGTCTCATTCCGCTGGAGCAGTCGATCAACGGGGTGCAGAACATGAAGTACATGGTGTCCAGCGCCGCGAGCTCCGGGGAGGCGGTGATCCAGGTCTTCTTCCACATGGGCTCCGACCCCAACCAGGCGACGGTGAACGTGCTGAACCGTGTGAATGCGGTGTCGTTCCGACTGCCGCCCCTGGTGGTGCGAGAAGGCATCATCGTGTGGAACCTGGCGCCGAACATGTTGATGTATGTGAACATCTACAGCAAAGACAAGAACGCGGACATGAAGTTCCTCTTCAACTACGCGTACATCAACCTGTTCCCGGAACTGTTCCGCACACGCGGCGTCGGATTCGTGAAAATCCTCGGGACACGTCAGTATGCGATGCGTGTGTGGCTGAAGCCAGACCGCATGCGTGCCTACAACGTTTCGAGCGAGGAGGTCATGAAAGCGCTACGAGAGCAAAGCATGATCGGCTCCCCAGGGCGAATAGGACGAGCGGACAGCAAAACGTCTCAAGCCCTGGAGTATGTGCTGGTCTATTCAGGACGATTTAACACGGCTGAACAGTACGGAAACGTCATCCTGCGGGCCACAGAAAACGGCGAACTGCTCAAGCTGAAGGATGTGGCCGAAGTGGAGCTGGGCAGCGAGTTCTATGACCTTTATTCCGACCTCGACGGAGATCCATCCGCCGCGATCATGATCAAGCAGAGCTATGGCAGCAACGCTGCGGAAGTGATCAAGGAGCTCAAGGCCAAGCTGGAAGAGGCCAAGGAGAAGCAATTCCCGCCCGGGATGGACTATAAAATCAGCTACGACGTCTCCAGCTTCGTGGATGCCTCCATTCATCAGGTGCTGCACACGCTGGTGGAAGCTTTCGTGCTGGTGGCGCTGGTGGTGTTTGTGTTCCTGGGCGACTGGCGTTCCACGCTCATCCCGACACTGGCGGTGCCGGTGTCCCTGGTGGGGGCGTTCTTCCTGATGCAGATGTTTGACGTGAACATCAACCTGATCACGCTCTTCGCCCTGGTGCTGGCCATCGGCATCGTGGTGGATGACCCCATCGTGGTGGTGGAGGCCGTGCATGCCAAGATGCATGGCACGTTTTTGTCCCCCTACAAGGCAACGCAGATGGTGCTGCATGAGATCGCGGGTGCCGTTATCGCCATCACGCTGGTGATGACCGCGGTGTTCGTGCCGGTGACGTTCATGACGGGCCCTGTCGGCGTCTTCTACCGTCAGTTCTCCATCACCATGGCGTCGGCCATTATTCTCTCCGGGGTCATGGCGCTCACGCTGACGCCGGTGCTGTGCGCGATGATTCTGAAGAAGACGGACCATCACCACAAGCCGCGCGGGCCGATTGCCTGGCTGCTGGGAATTTTCAACTACTGGTTCGACAAGGTCACGGACATCTATGTCGCCTTCCTCAAGCGGATCGTGCATCGCCGCCTGCTGACCATCGCCGCACTTGGAGCCGCTTCCGCAGGCATCTATTTCATCAACGCGACATTGCCGGCCGGCTTCATCCCGACCGAGGACCAGGGCATGATTTATGCCATTCTTCAGACACCCCCGGGCACGACTCTGGAGCGAACCTATGCGAAATCACGGGAGCTGATGAAAGTGGCCAAACAGATCGAGGGCATTCAATCCGTCTCCACGCTGGCAGGGTATGAAGTGCTTACCGAAGGTCGTGGATCGAATTCGGGCACCTGTCTGATCAATCTTCACAACTGGGAGGAGCGCCATCTGACAGCGCCGCAGATCATTGCGGAGCTCAAGGAGAAGTGCAAAGAGATCTCCGGCGTGCGAATTGAGTTCTTCGAACCTCCGGCGGTTCCTGGTTATGGTGCGGCGGGCGGCTTCTCCCTGAGTCTTTTGGACAAGACCAACTCCGGTGACTATGACAAGCTCCAGGAGGTGAATGAAGAGTTCATGGCGAAGCTGGCCAAGCGCAAAGAAATCCGCGGTCTGTTCACCTTCTTCAGCGCCAACTACCCGCAGCTGGAAGTGGTGATCGACAACAAGATCGCCATGCAGAAGGGCGTGTCCATTGGCAAGGCCATGGACAATCTCGACATCATGGTCGGCAGCACCTACGAACAGGGCTTCATCTTGTTCAACCGGTTCTGGAAGCTGTATATTCAGGCGCATCCGGATTACCGCAAACTGCCGAAGGATCTGCAGGACTTGTATGTGGCGAATGAAAAGGGCGAGATGGTGCCGTATTCAGCCTTCATGAAGCTGGTGCCCAAACTGGGGCTGAATGAAATCACGCGTTACAACGCCTATCCGGCCCCGAGCATTCAAGGTGCTCCGGCCGACGGTTTCAGCAGCGGCGAAGCCATTGATGCGATCAAGGAGGTGGCGAAATCGCTGCCGCGTGGCTACGACATCGCGTGGGCGGGCCTTTCATTCGACGAAGCGCAGCGGGGCAACGAGGCCATTGTCATCTTCGTGGTGGTGCTGCTGTTTGTCTATCTGGTGCTGGTGGGACAGTATGAAAGCTTCACCCTGCCACTGGCGGTGATTCTTTCCCTGCCGATCGGGGTGATGGGCTCGTTTGCGATGCTGAGAGGCATGGGACTGAGCAATGACATTTATGCGCAGGTGGGTCTGATCATGCTCGTCGGTCTGCTCGGGAAGAACGCGATCCTGATTGTCGAGTTTGCGCAGCAGCGGTACGGCGAGGGTCTGACAATTCTGGAGGCGGCCATCGAAGGCGCCAAAGTGCGATTCCGTCCGATTTTGATGACCTCCTTTGCCTTCATCGCCGGCATGATTCCCCTGCTGAGGGCGCATGGTGCGGGGGCGATCGCCAACAAGACGATTGGTGCATCGGCGGCGGGCGGGATGTTTTTGGGAACAGTGATCGGGTTGCTTGTCGTTCCCGGACTTTACTATATCTTCGGCACGATCTCAGCTCGCGGCAAACTTCTTCCAGATGAAGATAAAATGCCTTTGAGCGAACTCGGAGAGTACGGCCACGGCCACGGTCATCAAGAACATGAAAAAACTGAAGAACAAACTCCTAGCATTTAATTTCGTCTGTCTGCTGCTCATGGTGCAGGGGTGCTCATCAGTGCTCCGCCGAGGCCCGTTGCCTTCGAGTGATCCGCCGCTGCCGGCCAACTTTCCGGACACGGCAGGAACGAAGAATTCCGCCATGATCGGGTGGAAGGAGTATTTCAAGGACCCGAACCTGACTTCGCTGATCAGCCAGGCTCTGAAGAACAACCAGGAGCTGAACATCCTGATTCAAGAGATCGAGTTTGCCAAACAGGACGTGCGCCGTACGCGGGGGGCGATTTTCCCCTTCGTCACCGGAGGAACAACCACGGGCATCGACAAGGTGGGACGCCACACCGCGGCGGGAGCAGCGGAAGACAACACAGCGAACGAGATCGCGGCGGGAAGGCCGATTCCGACGAACACGCCGAACTTTGGGTTTGGCGCGGATTTTGACTGGGAAGTGGACATCTGGAGGAAGCTGCGCAACGAGCGTGATGCGGCGATCCTGCGCTATCTGGGAACCCAGGAAGGGCGGAACTTCATGGTGACGAACATCGTGGCGGAGATTGCCGAGACCTACTATGATCTGGTGGCCTTTGACAATCAGCTGATCATCCTCAAGCGCACGATCGAGATTCAGCAGAATGCACTTGAGGCGGTGAAGCTGCAGAAAGCAAACGCCCGGGTGACGGAGCTGGCCGTGCGCCGTTTCGAAGCGGAAGTGCTGAAGAACAAGAGCCGGCTGTTCAAGATCCAGCAGCAGATCACCGTGACTGAGAACAGACTGAACTACCTGGTGGGCCGGTATCCCCAGCCGATCAAACGCAGGTCCGAAGGCTTTGACAAGCTGATGCTGACCCACATCAACAGCGGTCTTCCAGTGCAACTGCTGCGCAACCGCCCGGACGTGCGGCGTGCGGAGCTGGAACTGGCGGCGACCGGTCTGGATGTGAAGGCGGCTGCGGCGAGATTCTACCCAGCCCTGAGCATCCAGGGTGCGCTGGGCCTGCAGTCCTTCACCCTTTCCTCCGCGTTTAACGCGCCAGCGTCGATCATGTACGGCGCCGCAGCCAATCTCATGGCGCCGCTGATCAACCGCAGCGCGATCAAGGCGGCCTTCCTGGGCGCGAGCGCGAAGCAGATCGGGGCGATCTACACCTATCAGCAGACGGTGCTGAAGGCGTACATTGAAACGGTGAACCAACTGGCCCAGATCAAAAACTACGGCAGGAGCTACGATCTCAAGAGCCAGCAGGTGGCGGCGCTCAATGATTCGATCACGATTGCAGGGCAGTTGTTCTTCAATGCGCGTGCGGACTACACGGAAGTGCTCTTCACGCAACGTGACGCGCTGGAGTCGAAGATTGACCTGATCGAGCTGAAGCAGGAGCAGCTGACTGCGTTTGTGAAAGCGTACAAGGCGCTGGGCGGCGGCTACAACCGCGCCGATGGTGGATCTGGGAACACCACGAAGATGGCGGTGCCTAAGTCTGCCGGAGAGCTGCGGAGCGGATCCTAGCCGCCACTGACCGCACCACACGGTGCCTGCATGCTGAGATGATGCGGGCACCGACCGGAGACTTTCTGTAAGGAGGCGTCACTGAAGTCCCTTTTGCCTGAGTGGTGTTAGCGCGGCCCTGCGCGCATCACACCGAAGGCTTTGCCTCCCGCAGGGGCCTTTCCAATCGCACGGGCATGGTGCTGGCGATGGCAGCGAGGACGGCGCATCTTTTGGATGGCCTGCGGGTGCGATAGACCCGAGAAGTGGGACGCGCACAACGCATCCCTACCAGCCCTTGGGGAAGCGCGGCTGGACGGGCAATCGGAAATCAGTTTGGAAAACTGCCATATCCGGGCCGCAGCAAAACTGGGCCGGTGGAGGCTCGCTCGCCCTCCACATTGTCCGTTTTTTGAAGCGTCTGAACCCGATGTGGGCGATGCTTTTCCAGTCCCGTGGGTGGCAGGTGCGACAGCACGCGCGGGATTTCCTGCTCGAAGACGACGAAGAGAGAGGCCGTGTTTGTCGAGAGACCGAGCTTTTCACCTTGTTTGATGCGGCTGACTGTCTTTATACGAACCACCACCATGAAACCACGCCTTCTTCTTGCCGCATTCGCCCTGGCCGCCTCAATTTCTGCTATTGCTGATGACTTCGTGCCGCTTTTTGACGGCAAGACGCTGACGGGATGGAAGAATCCATATGACTGGGGTCAGATCGATATTGTGAACGGAGAGATCCATCTGACGGGCGAGAAGAAGTTCTTTGTGGTGACGGAGAAGTCGTATGGCGACTTCATCTTTGAAGGCGACATTCTGCTGCCGGAGGGACAGGCGAACAGCGGCTTCATGTTCCGGGCGCATGTGGAGAAGAACAAGGTCTTTGGCTATCAGGCGGAGGTGGATGGCGATGCGAACCGCAAGTGGAGCGGTGGATTGTATGATGAAGGCCGCCGGATGTGGTTTGCGAGCCCGATCAAGGGCAACAAGGAGAGCGAGGCGGCCTTCCGAGCGCGTGCGGGAGATGCCTTCAAGCGCAATGACTGGAACAACTACCGCATTGAGTGCCGTGGGAAGAGCCTCAAAATCTTTGTGAACGGGGTGCTGACCACGGATGTGGAGGACGACAAGGATGCGAGCGGCGTGATCGCGATCCAGCATCATGGTGAGAAGGGGCAGACGTACAAGTTTAGGAATCTGAAGATTCAGGAGCTGAAGTAAGGGCGAAGCGGCCGAGAGGATTCCGGCGGAGTGAGCCAGGGGGTGATCTTGCCTCGGGGGCCAGCGCGACAAAAGGATCTTGTCTTGGGCGGGGGAGTGGTTTTGCTTGAGACCCACCATGAACCCGCGCCTTTTTTCGCCGCCTTCGCCATGGCCCTTTCGATGTCTGTTTTGGCGGATGATTTTGTGCCGCTCTTTGACGGCAGGACGCTGGCGGGATGGAAGAATCCGTTTGAGTGGGGAAAGGCAGAGGTGCTGGACGGAGAGATTCATCTCAGCAGCGACAAGAAATTCTTTCTCGTGACGGATCGAACCTACGGTGACTTTGTCTTTGAGGGTGATGTGTTCATCCCACCGGGGAAGGCCAACAGCGGGTTCATGTTCCGTGCCCATGTGGAGAAGAACAAAGTCTCCGGCTATCAGGCAGAGGTGGATGGTGATGAAACGCGGCAGTGGTCCGGCGGGCTGCAGGAGGCGGGCGGGCGGGCGTGGTTCACCAGTCCGATCAAGGGCGACAAGGAGAGCGAAGCTGCGTTTCGCGCGCGTGCGGGTCAGGCTTTCAAACGCAATGAGTGGAATACGTACCGGATTGAGTGCCGAGGGAAGAGCCTCAAGATTTTTGTGAACGGTGTGCTGACGACGGATGTGGAGGATGACAAGGCTGCGAGCGGGGTGATCGGCCTTCAGCATCATGGGGAGAAGGGGCAGACGTACAGGTTTCGGAATTTGAGGATCCGGGAGCTGAAGTAGAGGCGGCGGATGAATCAGGAGTCGTCCGGAAGCGATACTGCAGGGCGGTGTATGAACATCGGCGACAGTGCTTGCGTGTTCAGGTCTGGGTGTGGCGGCGTTTTTGTGCCACCGCTACGCGGTTCCACGAAATTGGGAGGCATGGGTGATGCGGTTCCGTGGGTTGGCACCCACGGCTACCGTTGTGCCAGCGCTACGCGCTTTCGGACAGTATGGCCAGGCTGCGCTCTGGTCTCAAAACGCTGGTGCCTCAGTGTCCGAAGCACATGAGACTTGTCCCCCGGAGCGCTGGATGCAGTGAAGCAATAGGGTACTTATGCTCCATTGAAGGTGTGGAACGCATCCCATGGCGAAAGTGTTTTCGAGTGTTTGAAAAGTGTGAGGGGTATTGGGCGTCTTGAGCTCATCCCGCAGGAGCGAGATGGCTACTTTCCAAACATTGCCTACAGGCCCAGCATCGCGTCCAGCACCTGACGGCAAAGTTCGGAGACGGTTTTGCCATCGGTGTAGTGATTGACCATGAGGGCGTAGCAGTATTCCTCGCCTGATTTGGTTTTGGCGTAGCCGGTGTAGGTGCGGATGCCGGACATGGCGCCGATCTTCCAGGAGAGCCCGTTTTCGGAAAGGAGCGAGGCTTTGTAGGCGACGCCCTGCGGGCCGGTGCCTGCGAGGAACTGGAGGCGGGCGAGATCGAGCGGACGAATGAAGTCGGCGCGGGAGAGGCCGCTGCCGTCTTCCATGCGGAGGCCGGCGAATTCGAGGCCGCGGGCTTTCCAGTGTTCGCGGATGACTTCAGCGGAGGGTTTGCCAGCCTTGAGGCCGAGCACGCGGAAGACGCATTCCGTTTCCTGGTTGTCGGAGACTTTGTGGATGCTTTTGATGATGTCGAGCAGCGGCGGGGAGTCGTGTTTGAGAAGTGAATGACTGGCGGTGGCTGGGGCGATGCTGGCGGCTACTTCACTACCGCTGCTTTTGGCAGGGCCACTGCCACTTTTTTTGGCGGGACCTGCACCTGTGTCTGGGCTGCCCACCTGGATGCCGGCGGCCAGAAGTGCGGCGCGGAAATGGTGCGCGGCAAAACGCGCGGGATCTGGCACGGCACCGCGGGCTTGAAATTTTGCGGCTCCCAGAGGGACGGTACCGCGCAGGTAGATGGCGGTGGTGTTTTCGCCGCCGTGAATCATGACGCCGTCGCCGGAATCGGCAGGGCCGGTGGTGACTTCATTTTTCCAGATGGCGCCGGGGACTTCCAGATTGATGCCGAGCAGTTGGGCGGGAGAACCCACCTCTGGCCCTGCCTGAAACATCAGGATGTAGCGGTTGTGGTTGAGATTCAGCCCTGCGACGCCGCTGCCGTAGCCGTTGCCGATGTCGCCCCAATTCCAGAAGTCGCCGTAGAGGCTGCCGCTGAAGAAGCTGGGGTCGACACGAATGCTGCCGGTGATGCGAAGGAGGCCGCGCTGTTTGAGATCGGCGGCCCAGGCTTTCAAGTCGTCGAGCTTCAGCATGGGATCCCCCCCGCCGACGATGACGAGATCGCCCTTGATGATTCCTTCCTGGATGGGGGCGGTGGATTTGAGTTCGGTGGTGAAATGGAAGTCGGGGCCGAGGATCTCCAGCGCGGTGGCGGTGGTGAGGGTTTTGAAACTGGAGGCGGGGATGAAGGCTGTGCCGGCGTTTTCATTCATGGTGACCGCGCCCTTGCTGTCGATGAGGCAGAAGCCGATGGCGGTGCCGATGAGAGCAGGATTTGAGCGGGCCTCCTGCAACAACTTGGCGACGGCGTTGGGAGGAGGGGGCGGCTGGATGATGGGGGGGACTTGAGGAGGACCTTTCTCTGTGGGTGTGACCACGGGACCCGGGGGCGAAGGCAGAAGGTCAGCTGTCCCTGAAGGTGCCGCATGCGACAAGGCGCCGCGCCGCTGGAGGAGCGATGCCGCCAGTGCCGAGGCGAGCAGGAGGATGACAATGTTTTTCAACATGGGCCGAGTGTAGCCTGAAACGCGGCAGCGCCAAGCGGGGTGCTGGGAAATGGAGGATGGGATGGCGGCCTGTTTGCCCCTTGTTCTTTGCTTGCCGGATCACCTGAGTGGACTCACCTTGCAACCATGATGGAACTGGCCCCTGAAAAATGGACGATGCAGGGAATGCTGCAGGGGTTTTTTATTTTCGGAGCGCTGATCGCAGGTGCGGGGCTGATATGGACTGCGAGCACGGCATGGTTTCTTTACAGCTCTGAAAAAACGACGGGCGTGATTGTGGATGTGATCGCCATTCAGAGCACGAGGAGCCCCGGGGAAGACCCGCTGACGCAGCAGGTGACGAGCTACTATCCGGTGGTGGAGTTCCGTGATTCCAAGGGTGGGGTGCAGCAGGCCAAATCATCGAGGGCGACGCGTTCCGATCTCTTCAAGCGGGGTGATGAGGTGGGCGTTTATTACGATGCCAAAGATCCGACGCAGGTCTTCATCAAGGACGCGTGGATGCTGTGGTTCGCGCCTGGGGTGATTTTGGGCGGCGGACTGCTCTGGATGCTGGCGGTGTGGGGCATGATGAGTTTCAGCAGACGATTTGAGGCGGGCTTTACCCAGGAGAAGGCGCGGTTTTACAGTCAGATAGCCGCCTCAGACCCCGCAAAATCTGCCAATGATTCTTCCAATTTATGAAACCTGAAAAAGTGAAGTTTATGCTGATGGCCGCGGACATGAAGCGGGCTGTGAGTTTTTACCGGGATGTGATCGGTCTGGAGGAGATCTTTGTGAGCGAGTTCTGGACGGAGCTGCGGTTTGGGGATGCGATCATCGCGCTGCATGGCGGGCATGATGGGTCGCGGAATCCGACGGGGCTGAGCTTTCAGTATGAGGATGTGCTGTCGATGGCGGAGAAGATCGCGGGAGCGGGTGGGAAGATTTTGCAGTCGCCACAGCAGCGTGAGGGGGAGCCGATTTTGCTGGGGGTGTTTCGGGATGCGGAGGGGAACGAGGTGTTTGTGACGCAGTATGTGGGGTGAGGAAAAATGACGAATGCGGAATGACGAATGTCGAATGAATGAGGTGACCGGGGAGGGTTTTGGCGTTCGGCGCTGAAATCGGCATGGGGGATTGTTCCCGGCGTTGCACCCAGCGTGAGGCGCGTATTATATCCGCCCCCCACTTATGCTGACGTCCTTCATTCCCACGCTTGATGCCCTCCCGGCGCGTAAAACGCCGCTGATGGAGCGGTTTGCGGCGCTGCTGGAGGCGAAGGGGCCGGCGCAGATCGAGGCGATGGCGAAGGAGTCGCGGATGATCACACGGCGGAATTTTGGGCGGACGATGCGGCTGTTTGCGCCGCTGTATGTTTCCAATGAGTGCGTGAACAACTGCAGCTACTGCGGCTTTTCGCGGGATAATAATTCGATTTTGCGGGTGACGCTGACGATCGACCAAGTGGTGGCTGAGGCGAAGCATCTGGTAGCGCAGGGGTTTCGGAACATCCTGCTGGTGGCGGGTGAGCATCCGAAGTTTGTGAGCGATGGCTATCTGGAGGAGTGCATCCGGGCGATCCGGGATTTTGTGCCGACGATTGGCATCGAGGTGGGGCCGATGGAGGCGCCGGAGTATGAGCGAATGGTGAAGGCGGGCGCGGAGGGGCTGGTGGTGTATCAGGAGACGTATGATCGTGGGCTTTACAAGGACATGCATACGGCGGGGCCGAAGAAGGATTTTGACTGGCGGCTGGCGTGCCCGGAGCGTGGGTATGCGGGCGGGTTTCGCCGCATTGGGATTGGCGCGCTGTTTGGCCTGAGTGACTGGCGGCTGGAGGCGCTGCGACTGGCGGCGCATCTGGAGCATTTGTACAAGCACTGCTGGAAATCGACCTTCACCGTGGCGTTTCCTCGGTTGCGGCCTGCGGCAGGTGGGTTTACGCCGATGACGGATTTCCCGGACTGGGCGCTGGTGCAGACGATCTGCGCGTTTCGGATTATCTTTCCTGAGGTGGGAATCATTTTGAGCACGCGTGAATCTGCGCCGCTGCGCGATGCGCTGGCACCGCTGGGAGTGACGGTGATGAGCGCGGGCAGCCATACGGAGCCAGGCGGATATACGGGTGCGGGGAATGAGGACCTGCACCTGACGGTGAAGGGCAAGCGCGTGGAGGTGGCTGAGAAGGCGGAGACGAGCCGTGCCGAAGGGCAGTTTGGGATCGCGGATCAGAGGTCGCCGCAGAGTGTGGCGGAGATGCTGAGGAAGCAGGGGCTGGATCCGGTGTGGAAAGACTGGGATGCGGCGATTTTGGCGGCGACGATGACTGCTTAGCTTTTAGAACACCATGAAGATCACTTTGAACGGAGAGAAGCTTGAATTTGAAGGGCCGCAGACGGTGAAGTCCCTGCTGGAGAGCATTGGGCTGGGTGGGAAGCCGGTGGTGGTGGAGCAGAATCAGGTGGCGCTGCTGCCGAGGGAGATTGAGGGGGCGAGCGTGAGTGAGGGCGATGTGATTGAGGTGGTGCAGATCACGGCGGGGGGGTGAGGCGGAAATGACGAATGCCGAAGCCGGAATGACGAATGCCGGAGGCTTTGGGGGAACTTAGCTCTGCGTTGTTTATAGCATGTAGGACCGTCCAGAAGCCGCACTCGGAGAGTGCGGACCACTTCACGCCAAGGCCTTCGGGAACTTCCTGTGCAAAGAGAGCCCTAGCTAGCCTGCACGTCTCACACTCCCAACGTTGACATGCGGCGATGTAGCGCGGAATTCCGATTCCGCGAAGTTGCCGACTCGGTATCGGAATACCGAGCTACATCCAAGCGTGCAACACGCTTTCGCAGATTCCCAGTAGGGTGAGAAATGCGGGCTAGCGGGAGACGCCGGAATAACCATTTCCGCTGGAGCAGAGGCGGAAGAGGTGGTTGCAGACTTCGTGGGCGGAGAGGATGCCGGTGCGGGGGAGTGAGTCGAAGTCGCCGATGAGGACGGGCCAGTCGGCGCGGTCTTCGGGGATGCGGCCGTGGGAGCCTTTGACGAGGGTGGCGTCGATGGGGATGACGTCCATGAGCATGCGCTGGCCGAGGGCTTTTTTGGCAAGCTTGGCGGCGATTTTGGCCTTGGGCCACTTGATGGCGGGATCGAGAAAGAGCTCGGCGGGGTCGTAGCCGCATTTGCGGTGGATGTCCACGCAGCGGGCGAAGTCGGGGGCTTTTTTGTCGTCCTGCCAGTAGTAGTAGGTGAACCAGCTTTTGGCGTCGGCGACGGCAATGAGATCTCCGCTGCGTTCGTGATTGAGGCCAACGAGGTGTTTTTCCATTTTGCCGAGGACCTGGGCAACGCCGGGGGTCGCTTCGAGGGTGCTGCGGACGGTAGCGAGCAGGCTGGGATCGTTGAGGTAGATGTGGGCGACCTGGTGGTCGGCGATGGCGAAGGCTTTGGAGCCGCCGAGGTCGAGGGTTTCGCGGCCGAGTTCGTCTTTGATGTTGAGCCAGCCCTTCTCACGGAAGACGCGGTTCAGGTGGACGGGCTGCTCGACGTTGGTGATGCCGTATTCGGAGAGGAGGACGACCTTGATATTTCGTGTCTCGTAGAAACGGATGAGATCGCCGACGACGTTGTCGATCTGGCGGAGGTCGAAACGGATTTTCTCCATGTCGATGCCGACGCGCTGGAGATTGTAGTCGAGGTGCGGGAGGTAAACGAGGGAGAGGGCGGGCCAGTGTTTTTCCTCGATCCATTTGGCGCTTTCGGCGATCCAGATGGAGGATTTGATGTCGGAGCCGGGGCCCCAGAAGTGGCGGAAGGGAAAAGGGCCGAGGTCTTTTTTGATGCGGTCCCGCAGCGGCATGGGCTGGGTGTGGATATCGAAGACCTTGCGGCCATCCGCCGGATAGAGGGGGCGTGGGGTGATTGAGATGTCCGCAGTAGAGTACATGTTGAACCACCAAAAGAGCTTGGCGCAGGTGAACTGGGGATCGACGCGGCGGAGGGCTTCCCAGAGTTTTTCGCCGTGCATGAGCTGCTCGGGCTGCTTCCAGAAGCGGTGCTCGGCGTAGTCGCGATCATACCAGCCGTTGGCGACGACGCCGTGATCGCGGGCGAGGCGGCCGGTGAGGTAAGTGGCCTGGGCCGTGCAGGTGACGGCGGGGAGGACGGGCTCGATGAGGGTGGAGCGGTTGCGCTCGACGAAAGCACGGATCGCCGGGGTGTGCTCGCCGATGAGCCTGGAGGTGAGGCCGACGACGTTGAGGATGGCGGTGCGCTGCATGTTTCCCAGTTACAAGTTTAAGGTTTCAAGTTTCAAGTTGTATCGCCGCGCAGGGAGAACTTGGAACTTTTAACTTTAAACTTTTAACTTCCGTAGAGCATCGCGGCGCCGACGTAGGCGATTTTGCAGATGCAGTGGAGGGACTGGTCCTGGACGAAGGTGGTTTTGCTTTCGCACTTGGCGAGGTCGATGAGCCAGTGCAGGGCGAACTCGACCAGGCAGAGGATGAAACAGCCGGTGATGGCCCAGACGGCGACGGCATGGAGGATGCAATGGGCGGACATGCACCAAGGCCAGATCTGGACCGGGCGCGTGGGATCATTTCTGGCGATCAGCAAATGCCGGTTTTTGCAGGTGGAGAGGAACTCCCCCTGCATGGGATAGTCCATCAAAGCATGACCGGCGAGCAGGAGGAAAATGACCTGGATGGCATCCAGCCAAGAGTGCGGAGGAAATGGCAGGAGGCCAGACATGCGGAAGTTTTCCATCGTGAAGGGCGGACTGCAACGCACGATTCATTCGTGCGCCAAACAATCCGCCTCACGTTCATGTCTTAAGCGCTGTAGAAGGCGGCGATCTTCTCATTCACCGCGCGGAGGCGGTGGGAAATGGTGCGACCCACACCGATGAGCAGCCAGGCGGCGGCACGGGGGTATTCGTTGATGTAGCTTTCGAGGGTCTCGCCGTCGATGCGCCAGACCTGGGAAAACTCGACGGCGGTGACGCTGGCGCTGGCGACATTGGGGTCGAGCAGGTTGATTTCGCCGATGGTCTCACCCTTTTGGATCGAACCGAGGAGGACTTTGTGACCGCCGCGCATGGCGGTGGCGTGGAACTTGCCGGAGACGACGAAGAAGAGGCTGTTTTGCTGCTGACCTTCCTCAATGAGATGCTGACCCGGCTGCACGGGCAGGAATTCGCCGTAGCCGCTGAGAATGTCGCGATCTTCGTCGCCAAGAGGTTCGAGGATGCCTTGGGCCGGGAGTTTGGGAGACGAGAGTGAGCTCATGGGAATCAGTTAAGGTGAATTAAGCGGTCTTTTTTAAGCGGAGAAGCCCGGAATGGCAAGCACGGCGAGCGAGAAGGCGAGGAATCACCCCCGATGCCGTGAAATTGTTACATTCTGGAAGAATAGCCGCGGGAGAGGCATTTTGGTCGATACTGGGTGGTTCGTATGCGCGTAGTATGTACGTTCTAAATTTTGCTGGATTTCCAAGGGCAGCGGTTCAAAATCGCCCCCCTCACTTCAACCCGCCAACCTGATCCCTACTCCATGTCCGACTCTTCCTCCTCCAAATGCTGCGGCAGCCTCAGTTACGATTTTGCTCATGTTCTGCTCCGCCTTTGGGTTGGGATGCGCCTTTTTATGGCGGGCTTGGACAAGTTTCGCTGGGGGAACGGACCGACGGTGAGCTTTGGCCTGGACAATTATCCCAAAAAGACCGGCCCGCTGGCCAAGCTGATGACTGACAACAGCTTCATGCCTGCGTGGGCATGCGACGCCTTTGCGGCAAGCATCGGCTACATCCTGATCCCCGTGGGCATCTGGGTGGCGATTGGCATCTGCACTGAGTTTGGCCTGCTGGCCGCCGGCCTGGTGTTCCTTTCCCTGGGGCTGGGTCTTGCCGCGCTGCCTGATGACACGGAAGTGGTCAGCAACATCGGTCTTTCCATTCTCATCGTGGCCGCAGCACTCGTGACCTCCAAGGCGAAGACTTTTTCCCTTGATGGCATTTTGGCCCGCAAAAAGGCATAACAGCGACGTCATGTCGTAAATGGCAGTGAACCCACGCGCCAATTGCACCTATGAATTTACAGCCTCTTTCTTCCTCCCCAGCGCCGCTGTCCCGCTTCATGGACCGACGCGGCTTCCTCCGCACCAGCGCCCTCACGAGCAGCGGAATCTACCTTGCCACCAGCAAAAGTGCGGTCGCGCAGGCGACTGACAAGAGCCGCACGATCAAGTGCGCACTCGTCGGCTGCGGCGCGCAGGGCAACGCCCTGCGCGTGGCCTCCAAAGACGTTCCTGGCATCCAATGGGTGGCCATGTGCGACATCTGGAAATTCTCCATCGCGAAAACGCGCGGTGGTTTCCTTGGTGAAAACAAGCACCAAGTCGAAGGCGAGATCAAAATCTACGATGACATCAACGAGATGCTCGACAAGGAGCCGTCGATTGAAGCCGTCTTCATCGCCACGCCGGACTTCATGCACGCGCCGTATTCGCGCCTCTGCCTGGAGAAAGGCAAGAACGTGTACTGCGAGAAGATGATGAGCAACACGATCGAAGGCGCGCGGGACATGGTGCGCGCCGGCAAGGCGAACCCGGGCATTTTCCAGATCGGGCATCAGCGCCATTCGAATCCGCGCTACCTGAACCTGCGGGACAATGTGATCAAGCCGGGCAAGATGCTGGGCCGGATCACCCACGCGTATGCGCAGTGGAACCGTGGTGTCTCCGGCAGCGCCCCTCAGGGTGCGGTGAAGGGCTACGACATCTCCCCGGAAGTGCTGGCGAAGCATGGGTACGGCAGCATCGAGGAATTCCGCAACTGGCGCTTCTTTGCGAAGTACGGCGGCGGCCCGCTCTCTGACCTGGGGGCGCACCAGATCGACATGTTCAACTGGATGTACGAGTCCACCCCGGTGTCTGTCATCGCCTCCGGCGGTGTGGATTACTTCGACGGCGCGGACGGACGTCCGAAGTTTGAGCTGCCGGACAACATGATGTGCATCTACGAATTCAAAACTCCGGAAGGAGCGCTCCGCGCCTACTATCAGGTGCTGACCACAACGGGGTCCCAGGGTGCCTATGAAAAGCACATGGGCATCGGAGGCACGGCGATCATTTCCGAGCTCGACACGAATGGAAACCAGCTCTACGCCGAACCCGGCCAGGACTGGGAAGCCTTCGCGCTGGGTGAGAACCCGCCGATCATGAAGGCGGCCGACAAGGCGAAGAACAAGTTCTGGGAACATCCGCGTGACTGGGAAAAGCCGAAGCCGCCGTCCTACGGAGCGGTGAGCGTGGCCGACGTGCGCGAGAGCAAGGCGCTTTCGCAATGGGAGCTGGCGGTGAAACTCAAGGTGAAGCCGCACACGCCGCACATTCAGAACTTCATCGAGGCGGTGCAGACCAAAAATCCCGCCCACCTCACCTGCAATGTGGAGGCAGCCTTCAAGTCCTGCGTGACCGTGCTCAAGGCCTATGAGGCCAAGGAAATGGGCGCCAAGTACATCTTCAAACCTGAAGACTTCCAGGCCTGATCTGCCATCTCCAACATTCAACCCAACCATTCCCCATGAAAAACACCCTGCACATCCTGACGGGCCTCGCGCTCGCCCTCACCCTTGCCTCCTGCGGCAAGAAAGAAGAAACGAAAGCTGAAGGCGGCGCAGCCCCTGCCACGGCACCTGCTGTTCCAGCGAGCGATCTTGAAGAGATCAAACTGGAGTTCCCCAAGCCCATGTTCATCGGCACGCCGGTGCCTGCTGAACTGCCCAACCTTGAGAAGGCAGACCCCAGCAAGGTGATCAAGTCCATCCTGGTTCCGAAAGGCACCACCAACCTTGCCAAAGGCAAGACAGTGACCAGCTCTGACTCGGCGCCGATCATCGGTGAACTCAGCCTGGTGACCGACGGTGATGCCGACGGTGCGGACGGCTCTTTTGTCGAGCTCATGCCCGGCAAGCAGTGGGTGCAGATCGACCTCGGAGCCGAGGCCAACATCTACAAGATCGCGATGTGGCACTACCACAAGCAGGCGCAGGCTTACATCGACGTGGAAGTGCAGGTGTCTGACGATCCTGAGTTCAAGAACGGCGTAACGACGCTGTGGAACTCCGACCACGACGACTCCTCCGGCATGGGCAAGGGCAGCGATCCTGCCTATGTGGAAACCAACCATGGCCGCGTCATTGATGCCAAGGGCATCAAGGCCCGCTATGTGCGTCTGTGGAGCAATGGCAACACCAGCAACGACATGAACCACTACTGTGAAGTTCAGGTCTATGGCACGCCTGCGAAGTAAGGACTGAGAGAACTGATTGAATTTGAACCGCCGTGCAGGGAGTCCTGCACGGCGGTTTTTTTGTGGTCTGGAAGGCGAGACGGATCAAGGCGAGCGAGTTGGGTGCATCCTGATACCCAGGCGAAGTTGAAAATGACTCCGGAGGTTTATCTGCGCGAGAAGGCTGGCGCATGGTGTCGCAGGACTCGGTGGAGAATGACGCGGTGAGCAATTGAGAGCGCGATGCGAGGAATGGGAGGGGCTTTGGAGAGCATGGCCAATGGTGGGGCGTGCGGGAGTCCTCGAGGTCGGGCGGTTTGGCGGAGGGGGTGGTGGGCGACGAGATGATTTGGGCGCCAAACACGGCCGTCCTACGGCCTCGAATGCGTTGCCTGGATGGAGGACGAGTTCGATTTTGTATCGCCAACGAGGCTGTGAAACCAGGAAACTAATCAGGCATCAACCACTTTGCCAGGATTGGCCTGCGCGGCCTGCCACTCCTGATAGCGTTCGAGCTCGCGCTGGACGAGTTTCAAGCAGAAGGCGACGACGGTGGCGTCGTCGAGATAGCCGACGCCGATGACGACGTCGGGCACAACGTCGGCGGGGTTGAGGACGTAGAGCAGGGCCAGGGAGATGGCGCTGATGGCCCAGTAAGGGATCTCACGATATTGCCCAGCCCAGTAGTCTTTCACCATGCTGAGCATGATCTTGGTCTGCTCGAACACCTTCTTAAGCTTGGGCAGCTTGTTTTCAATCTCCTGCGCGCGCTGATTGACCTTGGCAATGTCCAGGTCGTGGTCGCCATTCGTGGGAGTGCTCATGGGGGAAAAGTAAGCAACGGCCTTTGTGAAGTCCAGCGTGCAGTCAAGGGGGCCTGATGTGGAGATTCTGCCACCATGGCGCGGTTGACTTCGACAGCGGGGACCGAATCATCCGTGCGCAATGCCGCCCGAAGACGCCCCGCCTCCCGACATCACAGCGAACGAGCTTTTGACCCGAGAACTCATCGAGTGCGGGCGGGATTTTCACCGGCGCGGGTGGTCGCTGGGCACAAGCAGCAATTACAGCGTGGTGATTGAGCGAGAGCCACTGACGCTGCTGATGACCGGGAGTGGTTTTGACAAAGGACGACTGGAACCGGAGCACTTTGTCGTGGTGGATGGAAACGCGCAATCGTTGAGGGCTGACGGACTGAAGCCCTCGGCCGAAGCGCTGCTGCACACCGTGCTGGCGAAGCATGGAGCGGGCGCGGTGCTGCACACCCATTCGGTGGCTGCAACGGTGCTGAGCGAGCATTTTCTGAAAGATGGCGGGCTGCGAATCGCAGGCTATGAAATGCTCAAGGGCCTTGCGGGAGTCACCACGCACGAGTCTGAGGCGCGGATCGAGATCTTTCCCAACACGCAAGACATTGCCGCGCTGGCGGCGGTGATTGATGCACGAATGCAAGATCCGCCCAACGGGCTGCGCCATGGTTTTCTGATGGCGGGCCACGGTCTCTACACCTGGGGTGAGGACATTGCGGCAGCGAGGCGGCAGATTGAGGTGCTGGAGTTTCTTTTCGAAGTCGTCACGCAGAAGCGCTTGCTCTTCGGCACGTTTTGAGGCGGACTCTGCCCATGGCCTATCTTCGTATTCCCGCCACGGACCGAGTCATTGATGACGCGGACAGCATCCGCAGCTTTCTGCTGCCCCACGGCATACATTATGACCGCTGGCCGGTGGCGGGCCGGATCGACCGAGACGCCGCGCAGGAGGAGATCCTGGCCGCGTATGCTCCCGAGGTGGAGGCGCTGATGCAAAGCGGCGGCTACCGGGCTGCGGATGTGGTGGATGTGACCCCCGCCGTGCCGAACCTGCAGGAGATGCTGAACAAGTTCAATCAGGAGCACCGCCATGCGGAGGATGAAGTGCGCTTCATCGTGAAAGGGCACGGCATCTTTTACATCCATCCTGAAAACGGGGAGGACGTCTTCTCAATCGAACTTGAAGAGGGTGATTTTATCAATGTGCCTGCCGGGACGAAGCACTGGTTTGACCTGTGCGCGGACCGCACGATCCGCGCGATCCGGCTTTTCCGCGACAAAGCGGGCTGGACGCCGCTCTACACGGGCGATGCGATCGCCAGCGGGTATCAGCCGCTGTGCTTTGGGCCGAACCCGATGGCCGTAAAAGGCATCAAGGTCGAGCAGGCCGTCTCCATCGCGGCATGATCACGTTTGGCGGCCAATTGATCCTGCTGGACATCGAAGGCACGGTCTCGCCACTGGCCTTTGTTCAGGATGTTATGTTTCCGTATGCGAGGCAGCGAGCGGGAGCCTGCATCGCCAAGCAGTGGGGGACGGAGGTGATCGCGCAACTGGCACGTGATGCGGGTGTGGCTGCCTTTGCGACGCCTGGGGAGGCGGAGGCAACAGTCCACCGGCTCATGGAAAAGGATGCGAAGGTGACCGGCTTGAAGCAACTGCAAGGAATGATCTGGGAAGAAGGATTTCGCAACGGGGAGCTGCGCAGCCGGATTTTTGATGATGTGCCGCCGGCTCTGGCCAACTGGTGCCGCGAGGGGCGCGAAATCCGCATTTACTCCTCCGGCAGCGTGCATGCGCAGAAGCTTTTCTTTGCGCACACGAAGCGGGGAGACCTCACCCAGCACTTCTCCGGCTATTATGACACGACGACGGGGTCCAAGCGCGAGAGCGCAAGCTATGAGGCCATCGCTGCGGATTGCGGGGTGCCGACGGATCAAATATTGTTTGTGAGCGATGTCGTGGAGGAATTGAATGCGGCGCGAAATGCAGGCATGGTCACAGCGCTGGCGGTGCGGCCTGGCAACAAGCCGGCACCGAAACACGAGCACCCAGCCATCACCACTTTTTCTGAAATCGCCCTCGCATGAACATTCACGGACAGCCGCACCGCTCCATCGAAGCCGAGCACGCCACGCGCAGCGCGCGGATCATTGACCAAACTCTGCTGCCGCATGTGGTGGAATGGAGAGAGCTGAAGACGATGGAGGACGCCGCCGAGGCGATCCGGGTGATGCGGGTGCGTGGTGCGCCGCTGATTGGTGCGACGGCAGCGTTTGGCCTGTACTTTGCGCTGCGGGATGATGCCACGGATGCAGCGCTGCAACGAGCCTATGATGTGCTGCATGCCACGCGGCCCACGGCGATCAACCTGCGCTGGGCGCTGGAGCGGGTGAAGCGTGTCGTGGCACCGCTGGCGACGGAGCAACGTGCGGAGGCTGCGTGGAATGAGGCGCTGGCGATTTGCGAGGATGATGTGCGGACGAATCATGCCATCGGCCAACATGGACTGGAGTTGTTTCGCGCCATTCACGCGAAGAAGGGCGATGCTTCTGCGACGCTGAATGTGATGACGCACTGCAATGCGGGATGGCTGGCGACAGTGGACTGGGGCACGGCTATCTCGCCGATTTATCAGGCGCATGATGAGGGGATGAAGGTGCATGTCTGGGTGAGCGAGACGAGGCCGCGCGGCCAAGGGGCATCGCTGACGGCGTTTGAGCTGAAGGAGCATGGGGTGCCGCACACCTTGATCGTGGACAACAACGCGGGACATTTGCTGCAGCGAGGGCTGGTGGATGTGGTGATCGTGGGCACGGACCGGGTCACTGCGCATGGCGATGTGGCGAACAAGATCGGCACGTACCTGAAGGCGCTGGCGGCCAAGGCGCATGATGTGCCGTTTTACGTGGCGACACCGGTGAGCACGATCGACTGGACGATCAGCGACGGCATCCGTGAGATACCGATCGAGCAGCGCAGTGCACGGGAGGTGACGCACATGCCCGGATTGAGCGCGGCAGGGGAAAGAGAGGAGGTGCTGATCACGCCAGATGGAACGCAGGCGCGCAATGATGGGTTTGATGTGACGCCGGCGGGGCTGATCACGGCGCTGGTGACGGAGCACGGGGCGGTATCGGCGACGGCCGAAGCTATGAAAAAACTGCGGCCGCGTGCCTAAATCAGGGAATCCCCGATTTTTCTGGTGATTTGAACGGCGGTTGGGCGTCGGACATCCGAATACCCTGCGTCAGTTTTTACCCCATAAATAAAATCACCGTCATGAATCGTCGATTTGCCAGCATGTTAACGGGATGGGCTTTGCTCATCGGAATGATGAGTCTGCAGGCCCAGCAGCCAGCAGCAGCCGCACGAGCCATCATCGTCTTTGACGCCTCTGGAAGCATGTACGGCCAGGTGCCGGGAGGCGTGAAGATCGACATCGCGAAGAAGGTGGTGAGCGATATTGTGGGCTCCATCGATCCGAACATGGAGCTGGGACTGATGGCCTACGGACATCGCAAGAAGGGTGACTGCGAGGACATCGAACTCCTGGTGCCGCCGCAGCCGGGAAGCTCTGAGGCCATTCTGAAGGCGGTGGCGGCTTTGGAGCCGAAAGGCAAGACGCCGCTGACGGCGGCGGTGATCCAGGCGGCGAAGTATTTGAAATTTGAGGAGGCGAAGGTGTCCGTGATCCTGGTCAGTGACGGGGTGGAGACCTGCCACAATGATCCCTGCATGGCAGCAGAGGAACTGGAGCGGCTGGGGATTGATTTCACCTGCCATGTGATCGGGTTTGACCTGAAGCCGGGGGAGTCATCGGGGCTGGAGTGTCTGGCGAAAAAGACGGGGGGAATGTACCTCGCGGCGAAGGATGCGGCATCGCTGAAGTCTTCGCTGGAAGTGGCGATGAAGCAGGTGGCGAAACCGGTGACGACGCTGGTGGTGGAGGCGAAGAAGTCCTCGGGCGGGGCTTTGCTCGAAGGGGTGAGCTTCCAGGTGTTTGCGGAGGGTGGTGGAGAGGATGCCCTCGCGACGGGGAGCGGCGGCCACTGGAGCACGGAACTGCCGAAGGCGGGCAAATACACGCTGAGCGCCAAGTTCAACGGGAAGTCGATCGAGATGGATGTTTCGATCAAGGATGGGGAAACTGTGACGAAGGAAGTCGTGTTTGCCGAGACGGGGATCAAGGCTGTTGCGTACGCCAAAGAGGGCAGCGAGGCGTTTGAAAGAAATGTATCGTGGGATCTCTTCGGCCCGGCGGATGCGGAAGGGAACCGCGAAACGATAGCCACGAGCTATGAGGCGAAGCCGTTCCTCAAGGTGGCAGCGGGCAAGTACCTGCTGAAGGCAGCGCGCGGCGAGGCCAGCGCCAGCGTGGAGGTGACGGTGAAGGAAGGGCCACCGCAGGAGGTGCGGGTGATTCTTGGCAGCGGGAATCTCAAACTCAGCGCCATCAGCGCGGAAGGCCAGCCGCCTATCACCAAAGACGTGAGCTGGGACATTTTCTCGCCACCTGATGCCGAGGGACAACGCAAGAAGCTGGGCAACAGCTACGAGGCACAGCCCATGATCACCCTGCCCTCCGGGCCATGCCTGGTGGTGGCTGAATACGGAAGTGCGAAGGGACAGCAAGAGGTCGAAGTCAAAGCAGGAGAAACGCAGAACGTGGTGATCCTGCTGGGCAGCGGGAAGCTGAAGCTCTCGGTCATTCTGGAGGAGGGCCGCTCCCCCCTGACGAAGGACGTGGCCTGGGATGTGTTTGGCGAAGCTGATGCGGAGGGCAACCGCCCCAACATCACCACCAGCTATGATGCGCAGCCGACCCTTTCACTGCCTGCAGGGAAGTTCATGGTCGAAGCCACCGTGGGCAATGCGAAGGGCAAGGTGATGGTGGAGATCAAGGCCGGGGCCACACTGGAGAAGGTGCTTTCTTTGGGCGCGGGCCGCATCAAGCTTTCCGCGCTTGCGGTGGAAGGCGGAGAGCCACTGTCCAAAGACGTTTCATGGGACGTCCTAGGAACGGCTGATGCCGAGGGCAACCGCCCGAACGCCGGGGGCAGCTATGATGCGCAGCCCACGCTGAGCCTGCCTGCAGGAAAATACCTTCTGCAGGTCGCCTGGGGAAGCGCCCAGAAGAAGCAGGAGATCGAAGTCGCCGCTGGCAAGCTCACGGAGATCCCGATCATTCTCAACGCTGGTTCATTGGCCCTGAGCGCCCTGATGTCCGAAGGAGCCGACCCTGCGCCCGGAGACCTCAGCTGGGAAGTGTTTGGCGAAGCCAATGCTGAAGGAGAACGCCCCAAGGCGACCTACAGCTACGATGCGCAGCCCAAATTTCACCTCACTGCAGGCAAGTATCTCGTGGTGGCGACACGTGGCACCGCGGCGGCTCAGATGGAAGTGGAAGTGCAGGCGGGCAAGGCTGCCACTAAGGTGCTCACCCTGAATGCCGGCACCTTGAAGGTCAGCTCCAGCACGCCGGGCAGCTGGGAGGTTTTTGGCGAGAAGGATGCTGAAGGGAACCGGAAAAAAGTCACCTACTCGTATGATGCGGATTCCAAGTTCTTCATCCCTGCGGGCAAAGTACTGGTAGTGCGGAGCGAAGGGGACAAAAAGGCGGAGAAGGAAGTGGAGATCAAAGCCAACGCACTTACTGAGCTGACGCTGGATGCCAAGTAATGCGCCAATCTAGTCATTTATGTTATTGAGCTTGTAATGTCCCCTCCATCGCAGACGCTGCACGTCCAGATTATGAAATACACCCATCTTTTTGTTATTGGGCTGCTCGCGGGCAGCATCACCTCATGCGACAAAAAATCACCTGAAGGCGCCAAGGCGGCTGAAGACACCAAGAAAGCGACTGAGGCCGTCAAGGAGGCCATCAAATCCAATGCCGAAGTCGCAGCCAAGGACTTGGAAGCGGCCAAAATTGCTGCTGAAAAGAAGGCGGCTGAGATGAAGATCGCGGCTGAAAAAGAAGCTGCGATCCTCAAGGAAGCTGCAGCCAAGAAGGCTGCCGAAGCAGCCAAGGCCGTGGAAGAAGCCGCCGCGAAGGCGAAGGCAGCGCTGACGCCGGCACCTGCGGCTCCCGCAGTTCCGGCTGAGCCAGCGCCACCCGCAGCTCCCGCCGCGCCGCCTGAAGCGCCTGCTGTGCCGAAATGATTTTCACTTCGGCATAAATCACGCGAAAGCGTCAGGAGTGACTCCTGACGCTTTTTTATGCGGGGGGGACGGCATGAAGCGGGACGCATTGCAAACGCTGCTGGTTGCCGTGGGGTGCGGCAAAATGCTGGATTTGCTTCCAAGATGCGGGCGAATGACCCAGGGTCTCCTCGCTGAGGCTCGGCTGACCCCGGGCTATGTTCCGCAGCACCTTTGGTGCTGGTGTGAAGCGGGGCGGCCGCTGTAATGGCGCGCTTTTTCAGAATATCCTAGGGAGACACTGATATAACACCGCAAGAGATTAGAAGACCGCAGAGAATACCGTCTGAATCGAGACTCTACGATTTTCATTTTTTGGGATGTTCATTTATTCAGCGTTTCCTTAGCTGCAAAAAGCTGTGCTCAACAGCCCCTGATCATACTGTCTGGGGGACTTCGAAGCCGGGGCGATACTCACGAGTGAGGAAGGCGAGGGCTTCCGGGGTAGCGGTGTCGCCGATGAAGGTTTCCTGGGCGGCGTCGATTTCCAGCATGGGGCCCATCTTGATGTCGAGCTGGGAGGCATCGAGTTCGTTTTTGACGAGGTGCTCGTGGAAGTCTGCGATGACGTCGTTCCAAGGCTGGAAGTCTTTGACGGCGGCTTCGGCCTGCTCGCGGTTGTACTTCTGACCGAGGCGGAAGGAATTGTTGGCGAGATGGCACCAAGCGCTGGAGAGATGGATTTTTTCCACTTCGCCTTTCAAGTCCTCGGATTTGCGGCTGCGGATGGCGTCAATGAAGTTGGCGGCGTGGGTTTTGCCACCGTCGCCTTTGAAGATGTGGAGCTTTTTGCCTTCGGAATCGAAGGCGGTGCCGCCGCCACGACTGCCGGTGTAGTAGCCGCCTTCACACTCGATGACGAGGAAGGCGCCGGTGCGGCGACGCAGGTACACATCGGGGGCTTTGATGCCTTTTTGGCGGGGGAGATTGTGGAAGTCGATGATGACCGGGATGCTGCCGGTGTCCATGTAGGCGAAGTGGGTGTTGGGCGTTTCGCCGGCATCGTCCCAGGCGAAGCGTCCGCCACCGGCGATAACGCGCTTGGGAAGCGCGACTTTGTCGCGGAAGACGACGTTGCGGAGGTCGTCAAGGATGTGCGGCCCCCAGTTGCCCATTTCGCCGTTGCCGGTGTTCCAGTCCCAGTGCCAGTCGTAATGGAGTTTTTCGCGGTAGATGGGCTCGTCTTTGGCAGGGCCAAGCCAGATGTCGTAGTCCAAGGTGGCAGGCGGAGTGAGGGGCTGAGCTTGTTTGCCGATGGAGGCGCGCATGCTGTAGTGATTGCAGCGGACGTATTTGATTTTGCCCATGCTGCCGGCGTCGAGGAAAGTTTTGATTTCGTCTTGGAGAGGATCGCTGCGCTGCTGGGTGCCGCCCTGGACGATGCGGTTGTACTTGCGGGCGGCTTCGACGAGCTTGCGGCCTTCCCAGATGTTGTGGGAGACGGGCTTTTCGACATAGACATCCTTGCCGGACTGCATGGCCCAGATGGAGGCGAGGACGTGCCAGTGATTGCCGGTGGAGACGACGACGGCGTCGATGCTCTTGTCCTCCATGACTTTGCGCAGGTCCTGGGAGGTCTTGGCGTTGGGGTAAACCTTTTTGGCCTTGTCCAAGGCAGCGGTGTCGGGATCGCAGAGGTAGGCGATTTCCACGCCGGGGACTTTGGCCATGCGGCCTGCATTGCCGAGGCCCTGGCCGCCGAGGCCGATGGAGGCGATGCGGATGGTTTCATTGGCTCCGAGGACACGGCTGGCGGAGAGGGCCGTGAAGGCGAGGGCGGACTGGGTGATGAAGGAGCGGCGGGAGGTCATGGCGGGATTGGTTGGAAGAAGGAAGTTTTGCCAGAACGAAGCCCTGGCTGCAACTCCTTCGCGCAATCCTGCATTATCAGTCTACCGCACACGCTGGCGCTGATGGGTCCGTCCGATGGAGATACGCGGAGCTTTGTGTCACCGCTACGCGGTTCCACGGGATGAAACCAATGGGTGGTTTGCACACCGTGGGTTGGCACCCACGGCTACGATTATGCCAGCGCTACGCGCTTGAGAGGAGGGATGCGGGCGCATCGGTTTTCATGGCGCTCTTTTTCCACCTGCGTTACGCGCTGGTGCCGTTGCGGTCGGCGGCGTTGATCTCGCTGATCTGCGTGTTGAGCGTGCAGAAGTCGTACACGACGCCGACGAGGAATACGCCGCCGGTGAAGAGGTAGAGGAGTCCTGTGCCCCATTTGCCCATGTAGAAGCGGTGGATGCCCAAAACGCCGACAAAAGTGAGCAGGATCCAGGCGATGGAATATTCGATGCGCCCCTGAGCGAAACGGCGGTCGGCATCGCGGTCCATGCCGGGGATGAGGAAGAGGTCCACGATCCAGCCGATGAGGAAGAGGCCGCCGGTGAAGAAATAGAGGATGCCGGTCTTGGGTTTGCCGAAGTAAAAGCGGTGCGCGCCGGTGAAGCCGAAGATCCAAAGAAGGTAGCCGACCAGTTTGTTGTGCGTGGAAGGAAGAGGGATGTTGTTCATTGTGGTCTCAATCATCATGCGTTGTGCGAATCGCGCGATTCCAAGTTTGAGGTGTTTTCGCAATGGGCCTCAGTGGAGTGGACAGGCGTGCGGCGATGCTTCTATTCTTGGGCGTCATGAATACTGCTGATCTTTTCTTTGCAGGTTTCAATCGCCGCGTGGCCGCACTGAATCGTCAAACAGGTGAGCTGGTCTGGGAATGGAAAGCCCCGAATGGCTCGTCCTATGTGAGCCTGCTGCTGGATGGCGGCATGCTGATCGTCTCCGTGGACGGCTACATGTATGGTCTGGATGCGGCCACGGGAAACCAACGGTGGTATAATCCGATGAAGGGGTTTGGCACGGGCGTGGCGGCGCTGGTCTCTGTGACTGGCATGGGCAGCAATCCGACGACGGCGGCTGCGGCAGTTCGGGCGGCGCAGCAGGCAAGCCAGAGTTCGACGTCGGCGAGTTCGACGTAGAGCGAGCGAGATTTATAGAGCGCTTGTGCTGGCATCGCTACGCGATGCACGTGCATAGATATGTTATCATGCTCGAAACGAGGGGTGTCGCTGCGCTCAACCCCTCGCTACCGGCTATGATGGCTACGCCATCTCTTATTGAGGATTGCATTTTAGACTGACGCACATTTGCCTGGTCAAATGACTGTCCGTCTGTTGCGCACGCCTCAACGGAGCGACGTGAGCTCTTACCACCAAGAATGCGTCCTGCCGGGCGCAACATAAAAAAGAGGCCGCTTTGCAGCGGCCTCTTCGTGGGGGTTTTTAAGTGTTGGCGGATGAGGCTTAGCCCACGTCAGCAGCAGGGGCGGCGTCGCCTGCGGCGGCGGCTGCGTCCTTCTCCTTCATGGCGGCCTTGCGGCTCATCTTGATGCGGCCCTTGTCATCGATGCCGATGCACTTGGCGGTGACGATGTCGCCGGTCTTGACGACGTCTTCGGTCTTGTTGACACGGAAGTCGGCGAGTTCGCTGATGTGGATGAGGCCGTCCTTCTTGCCACCGAGGTTCATGAAGGCACCGAAGTTTGTGGTGCTGACGACGCGGCCCGTGTAGAGCTTGCCGACTTCAATTTCCTGGGAGGTGCCGCTGATCATTTCGACCGCGCGCTCGATGCCTTCCTTGCGGCTGGCGTAGACGTACACCGTGCCGTCGTCCTCGATGCTGATTTCAGCACCGGACTCGGCCTGGATGGCCTTGATGTTCTTGCCGCCAGGGCCGATGAGCTCACCGATCTTGTCAGGGTTGATCTTGATGATCTCGATGCGAGGAGCATACGGGCTGAGAGGCTTCACTTCAGCGATGGCCTGGGCCATGGCTGAGAGAACCTGGGTGCGGCCTTCCTTGGCCTTGACGATGGCTTCTTCGAGGATGCTCAGAGGAATGCCGGGGAGCTTGAGGTCAAGCTGGTAGCCGGTGACGCCTTCGGAGGTACCGCAAAGCTTGAAGTCCATGTCGCCGAAGTGGTCTTCGCTGCCGATGATGTCGAGCATCGTGAGGTAGCGCTTCATGTTGTCGCCTTCGAACTCGGTGACGAGACCGACGCTGATACCACCGACGGGGCGCTTGAGGGGAACGCCTGCATCAAGGAGGGCCATGACGCCGGAGCAAACGGAGGCCATGGAGGTGGAACCGTTGGACTCCATGACTTCGCTGCTCACGCGGATGGCGTAAGGGAAGACTTCCTTGGCCGGGATGACAGGCTCGATGGAGCGCTCTGCGAGGGCACCGTGGCCGATTTCACGACGGTTCTGACCACCGAAGCGGCCGGTTTCACCGACGGAGAACGGAGGGAAGTTGTAATGAAGGATGAAGCGCTTGGAGTCCGGGCCACCTGCGTAGGTGTCCATTTCCTGAGCTTCGTCCGCAGGAGCGAGGGTGGCGATGGAGAGAGCCATCGTTTCGCCACGGGTGAAGCTGGCGGAACCGTGAGTGCGGGGAAGCACAGAGGCTTCGCCGGAAAGCTGGCGGAGCTGATCGATGCCGCGGCCGTCGCAACGGTTCTTCTTGTCGAGGATGGAGATGCGGAAGGCTTTCTTCTGGAGATAGTCGAAGGCCTGGCTGACTTCGAAGCCGGTGGCTTCCGGGAACTTGGCCTTGATGGCTTCAGCGACTTCGTCCTTGAGAGCGCCGACGGCTTTGCCGCGAGCCACTTTGGAAGGGGTGTAGAGAGCGCCTTCGATGCGATCGCCAGCGACTGCGTAGGCGATTTCGAGGAGCTCGTCTTTGACGAGCATGAGAGGAACTTCGCGCTTGGCCTTGCCGGCGAGCTTGGTGAGTTCTTCCTGGGCGACGACGAGCTTGGCGACTTCAGCCTGGGCGAAGTGGAGGGCTTTGACGAACTCGGCTTCTGGCAGTTCGTTGGCGGCGCCTTCGATCATGACGACTTCGGTCTTGTTGCCGACGTAGACGAGGTCGAGGTCGCTGTCGAGACGCTGGCTCTGGGTGGGGTTCACGACGAACTCACCATTGATGCGGCCGATACGGACAGCACCGACCGGGCCTGCGAAGGGGATGTCCGAGACGCAAAGAGCGGCGGAGGCGCCGTTCATGGCGCAGATATCCGGATCGTTTTCGCCGTCAGCGCTGAGGAGGATGGCGACGACCTGGGTATCGTAGTAGTAGCCTTTCGGGAAGAGCGGACGCAATGGGCGGTCCGTCATGCGGCAGGTGAGGATTTCCTTTTCCGTAGGGCGGCCTTCGCGCTTGAAGTAACCACCAGGGAAGCGGCCTGCAGCGGAGGCTTTTTCCTTGTACTCAACGGAGAGGGGGAAGAAGTCCTGGCCTTCTTTGACTTTCGTTGCGGAGACAGCGGTGACGAGGACGATGGTGTCGCCGAGACGCACGGTAACGGCGCCGTCAGCAAGCTTGGCAAACTTGCCGGTTTCGATTTCGAGGGTACCAGCACCGAGCTGGATTTTTTGTGTATGAATGGCCATAGGTTGGCTTGTGTGTGTTGTTTGGTTTGGGTGAAAATAGAATCCAGGCTTCAGCCCGGCAGCGATGCGCGAGAGTGCGCATCATGCAGCATGAAACATCGGCTGTGCCGACATGCGTGTAGAAGCCTGTAACAGAAAAAAGGGGCGATGCACGTGGCATCACCCCTCGTAAAATTCTGTTAGCGGCGGAGGCTGAGGCCTTTGAGCAGCTTCTGATAGCGCTCGTTGGCGGTGACCTTGAGATAGTCAAGCAGCTTGCGACGACGTGCGACCATCTGAAGGAGGCCGCGACGTGTGGAGTGATCTTTCTGATGCGCGGCGAGGTGCTGCGTGAGATCGTTGATTCGCTTCGTCAAGAGGGACACCTGGACATCGGCGCTGCCGGTGTCTTTTTCGTGGATCTTGAAGGAGGTGGAATCGGTGGTGGTTGCTTCGCTCATGGTTCGTTTGAATGGCCGGACAACTTGTCAGGCGGGGGAGTGTTCTGGGATGTGGGGCTGCGAAGGAACCATAGATGCTCTTTTTGGCAAGAGGGAATTTGGGAGTTTTGAAGGGGAAATTACGGTTGTTTACAGTGGTTGACGATTGTTAACAGTGGTTTTTGGAGCCGGAGGGGTGAGGGGTAATGTGGTAATTTGAGTTTTAGAATTCTTGGGCTGGATTTGCGGGAGACTTGCCAGGGGGGGGATTTGGATGCAGTTAAGGCCCCCTTCCCCACCTATTTATGTCACGTACGTACAAACTCGCAGTCCTCCCCGGAGATGGTATCGGCCCTGAAGTCATGGCCGAGGCGCTCAAAGTCCTCGACGCCGTCGCCGCCCGTTCCGGCCTTTCCTTTGAATACAATCACCAGCTTGTGGGTGGTGCGGCGATCGATGCGGTGGGCAAGGCGCTGCCGGCAGAGACCGTGGCCGCGTGCGAGGCGAGCGATGCGATCCTGTTTGGCTCCGTGGGCGGTCCGAAGTGGGAAAAGCTGCCGCCGAACGAGCAGCCTGAACGCGGCGCGCTGCTGCCGCTGCGCAAGCATTTTGGCCTGTTTGCCAACCTGCGCCCGGGCATCTGCTACCCTGCCCTGACCTCGTCCTCCCCCATCCGCCCGGATCTGGTGGAAGGTGGTTTTGATGTGCTTTGCGTGCGCGAGCTGACCGGTGGCATGTATTTTGGCCAGCCGAAGAGCCGCACGACGCTGCCGGATGGCGACATCGAGGTGATCGACACGATGGTTTATAAGAAGAGCGAGATCGTCCGCATCGCACATGTCGCGTTCAAGGCCGCGCAACTGCGCCGCAAGCATGTGACGAGCGTGGACAAGGCGAACGTGCTGACCAACTCCGTGCTGTGGCGCGAGACGATGGTGGAAGTGGCGAAGGAGTACCCGGATGTGACGCTGGCCCACCTGTATGTGGACAATGCGGCGATGCAGCTGATCAAGGCTCCGCGCAGCTTTGACGTGCTGGTGACGGAGAATCTCTTCGGCGACATCCTGAGTGATGAGATGGCGATGATTGCCGGATCGCTGGGTATGCTGGCGAGCGCAAGCCTGGGCAAGCCGAAGGGTGATGGTCTCTATTTTGGTCTGTTTGAGCCTTCGGGTGGCACGGCTCCGGATATCGCGGGCATGGGCATTGCGAATCCGATCGCGCAGATTCTTTCGGTGGCGCTGCTGCTGCGTTTCTCGCTTGGGCTGGAAGCCGAGGCTTCAAGCATTGAGTCGGCGGTGAAGAAGGTGATCGACAGCGGACTGCGGACTGGGGATATCTTCAGTGGTGCTGCTGGCACGAAGAAGGTGAACACGAAGGAGATCGGCGAGGCGGTGATCGCGGCGCTGTGATTACAGCAGGCAGTTGAATTGACCCCAACTTATGCAATTCTAAGTGAATGGAATCGCCACAGTTCAATTCCAAATCGATTTCCGCACCGGTCGGGAGACAGCTCTCACCGGTGCGGCATTCGGCAGAAGAGAACGCGCAGCTTGCTCTGCCCTTAACCGCCAGCGAGCAAAAGGAATCCAGGAGGCGACTCGATCAACTCCATCCCGGGAATCGATTTCGGCTGATGTTTGGGCAGCCCTTATTGCCACAAGGGCCCGTGACTGGGGCGTCCCGCTCATCAACCTGAACAGTCTTGGTCTCGGACGTGATGCGGATGGAATTCTGACATCTCGTTTCCTGACTCCTCTCAAAAGCGGAGCCGAAGCATGCCCTTTTGCTGACCTGGAATGGGGTGTCGTGTACAAGCTTTTCCCCCTGTATGATAACGGTGGCCTCGGTAAAACCTTTGAACTGGAGAGGGATGAAGAACGAGCGGGCTTTACGATGAATGTGCGAGATGCCATTCTGGCGGAGACGATAGAGAAGCTCATGATTCTGCACGATGCTGGAGCTCATCCCACGGAGCTTGTGGGCTTGGATGAAAGCGGGGACTATCTGATCGTCAAACAGCCCTTGGCCCAAGGTTATGGTGACATGGAAATATTTCGTGATGCCACCTTGGGAAAAATTGATGCCGCCCGCCCTCATGCGATTGCAAGCATGCGAGCTGTTTCATGCAAAGCCAGTTTCAAACGAGCTGTCTGGATCCTTTGGGTTGATGAACGGGCGTGGGTACTCAGTGATCTTCATCCGGGCAACGTGATGCAGGACTCGAATGGCAGCGCTTGCATCATCGATGCGCTGCTAGCACCAGTTCCGCCAGGAATGGTGCATTCCGACCGATTACTCGCCGAGGCCGTGGCAGATGCACGCGCATGGCGTGAAACCGGTGATCTACCAAAGCGCAGAGCTTTTGAAGACGTCAATGACGACGATCTTTGAGTCACCCATTCACCACGTTCACCGGTTTGCCCGCGAGGAAGGCCTGCAGATTAGCGGCGGTGATGTCGATGAGGCGGGCGCGGGATTCGCGGCTGGCCCAGGCGACGTGAGGGGTAATGATGCAGTTTTTGGCGGTGAGGAGAGGGTTGTCTGCCCTGGCGGGTTCGACGGAGAGGACGTCGAGGCCAGCGCCGGCGATGCGGCCTTCGTTGAGGGCTTTGGCGAGGGCGGGTTCATCGACGAGGGGGCCGCGACCGGTGTTGATGATCATGGCTTCGCGTTTCATCAGATTGAGCGTGCGCTCGCCGACGAGGTGCTTGGTGGCGTCGGTGAGCGGGCAGTGCAGGCTGATGACGTCTGACTGAGTGAAGATGTCGTCGATCTCGGCGGCGGTGACTCCGGCAGGAGGGGCTTCTTTCCAGGTGCGCTTGGAGGCGAGGACCTTCATGCCGAAGGCGACGGCAATGCGGGCGACGGCGCTGCCGATTTCGCCGTAACCGATGATGCCGAGAGTGCGGCCGGAGAGCTCGATGATGGGGTGATCCCAGTAGGCGAAGTCGGGGCACCTGACCCAGCCGCCCTGCTCTACGCTCTTTGATGCGTGGCCAACGTGGTTGGTCATTTCGAGCATGAGGGCGATGACATGCTGCGCGACGGCGGGGGTGCTGTAGCCGGGGACATTGGTGACTACGATGCCGTGCTCTTTGGCGGCGGCGACATCGACAATGTTGAAGCCGGTGGCGGTGACGCCGATGTATTTCAAATCTGGCAACGCGGCGATGATTTCGCGGGTGAGCGGGGCTTTGTTGGTGATGACGATCTCGGCTCCGGCGCAGCGGGCGACGGTTTGATCCAACGGCGTGCGTGCGTGAACCTCGCAGGGGGCGATGGCTTCGAGGGGCTGCCAGGAGAGGTCGCCAGGATTTGCGGTGTGGGCGTCGAGAAGAACAATTTTCATGGGAGCGTGATCCTATGCCGACGATTTGGCGGCGCTCCACTCAAATTCGACGGAGCAGGATGCCACCCAGCAGCATGCCGAGGGCGCTCCAGGCGAACCAGTGGCCGATGGGTTGCAGTTGCTTGGCTGGTGCGAGTCCGGCGATGATGGTGGCGGTGTCGTATTTCGCGAGGGCGGTGAGGCTTTCGGGTGTTTTGCCATTGAGGCGGTATTCGGCGGGGTAAGGCGCGTGGTAGTGTTTGACTTCGAGCTTGTCGTGATCGCGGTCATGCATGCGAAGGCTGAGGTGCTTGCGAGTGCCGACGGGGACGCGGGCCTCGTAACGACCGAGGCCGGTTTCGCGGATGGTCACGGTCTGGGTGTTGCCGTTTTCATCGAGTGACTGAGCATTCCAATGGATGCCGGAGACGGGAGCGCCATCGTCGCCACGGCGGTCGATCTTCATGACCCATGCGCCATCGCGGATCTCACCGCGTGACTCCATGCCTTCGACGTCTGCTTTGCGCAGAGCGCCGCGCAGGACCTGGGCCCAGAAGCGGCCGCAGCCATCCCAGGCGAGCCATTCACCGCCCCAGACTTCGGTGAGATCGCCCGTGTAGGCGAGGCCGATGCCGAGACCGAAGCGACCGACGGCAAGGAGGGGATCGCCATTCTCCGCGCCGAGGAGGACCTGCGCGGCGGGCTTGGCCTCGGTCATGACGTAGCCGAGAACGACGGGGAGGCCTTCGGATTCGTAACCGGCGAGCATGGGATGCTCGGTGATGCCGATGTGGGTGAAGACACCCTCCTGAACGGCGCTCTTGGAGGCCTGCGTGGTTTCCTTGGTGAAGATCTGCGGGAGGGAGGCGGGGTCGTTGCTTTCGTAATAGCGGCCTTTGCCGGCTTCGGCGATTTGTGCGAGGAGCTCGCGGGCGGCGCCCTCGCCGAGGCCGACGGTGGAAACCGTCATACCACTGTCTACCATCTGCTGTACGAGGCCCATGTGATCGGCGTCCTGCGTCTGGCCGTCGGTGAGACAAATCATGTGTTTCACTTTGGCGGTGGTGCGCTCCAGCATGTCCTTGGCTGCGACCATGCCGGTGTACATGAAAGTGCCGCCGCCTTCGGCGATGGAGTCGATTGCGGCCTGGATGGTGCCCTGCTGGGAGGCCGGGGTCATTTCGCAGATGATCTGGGCCTGATCATCAAAGGCGACGACGGCGATTTGATCCTGCGGGCCGAGAAGCTCTGCGGCGCTCTTGGCGGCCTGACGTGCCATTTGCAAAGGCAAGCCAGACATGGAGCCGCTTTTGTCGACGACCAAGGCCATGGCGAGGGAGGGTTTTTCCTTTTCTTTTTCGAAGCGTGAGACGAGGGGGAGCACTTCTTCGACGGGGGATTTGTAGTAACCGCCGAGGCCGAAGCTGTTTTCACTGCCGGTCATGACGAGGCCGCCGCCGAAGTCTGAGACGTAGCTGCGAAGGAGACTCATCTGGCGCGGGGTCATGTCGGTGGCGGACATGTTGGCGAGGACGATGGCATCGAAGGAGAGCATGTCCTCCATACCTTCCGGCAGGCCGCGTTTGCCGCGGAGATCGACATCGAAGTCCTGCTCCTTGAGTGCGCGAATGAAGGGGCGCATTTTTTTCTCGTCCTGATGGATTACGAGGATGCGGGGCTTGCCACGGACGGTGATGGTGGTGGTGGCCTGATTGTTGATGGGGAAATGATCACGCTCGGGGATGATCTCGGCGCTCCAGACGCTGGGGCCAGGAGTGGTCATTTCGGTGTCGAACCAGACTCGGGCATCTTCGCCGGGTTTCAATGCGACGGTTTTTTCCTGAACGGCGACGCCTTTGTTGAGGAGGCGGACGCGGGAGTTCATAGGTTGATTTGCGATGACGCGGGCGGTGAGGCGCAGGACTTCGCCATGGAAGGCGAAGGGGGAGGTGCTTTCGAGAGTGACGAGGGCTGCCTCGGGCTCGCTCAGAGTTTTGAGGGAGGCGAATTTCACGTCCACGCCTTCACGGCGGAGTTGTTCCAGAGCAGAGTCCACGCCGTTTTCGGTGTCGATGCCGTCGCTGAAGATGATGAGGCGTTTGGCTTTGCCGGCGGGGAAAGCGAGACGAGCAGCGAGGAGGGAGTCGCCAAGGCGGGTGTGAGCGCGGAAGGCGTCATCGGCGACGCCTTTGGTCCAGTCGTCGAGCATCTTGGTGAAATCTGGGGGCTTTTTGTCGCGCAGGCCGTTGGCCATGGCGAAGAGGGAGTGGGTGTCTTTTGGGCGCAGGGCTTTCACGCCTACCTCGATTTGTTTGAGAGCGTCTTTGGCGGATTCGAGATCGATGGACTGGGAGACATCGACGAGGAAGACGACGTGGGCTTCGTCTGATTCTTCGCCAGCATAGGGCTGGCAGAGAGCGAGAGCGAGGAGGACGACGCCGAGAATGCGGAGGGCGAAGGAGGTGACTTTGAGGCCAGTGGGGCGGTCAACGAGAGAGCGCCAGTAGCCCCAGGCTGCGGCGAGGAGGATGAGGAGCCAGAGGAGAGGGGTGAAGGTGGTGAAGCTCATGGCTGGCGCACCCCCATCATGTAGAGATGATCCGCGTCGGGATGAAGGATTGGGACCAGATCAATCGACACCACTTGGCCATCAGGCATGTTGATGAAATTCCCCGGATGTGCATCGAAGGCAGCGAGGTCATCGCTGACACGATACCAATCATTCGACCGGGTCTTCACAAACCCTTCGGCCGTCATGTAGGCATCGATCTGCTCCTGTGTTGGATGGTCGCCCTCGATGAAGGTTTGAGAGATCACCAAGACTATGCGGCCCCGCTCGTCTTCGAAGGTGGCCTCAATGAGCACATCATCGCCGAAGACCTTGTTGTGCAAGGCCATTCGAGTCAGGTATTCAAATGGCAGGGCGTCCGTATTGCCGAGTCCCCCGCTGCCATAGAAAGCGGTGCGGCCAAACTGATTCGGGTAGGTGTATTTGTAAATCCGACTGAAGTCTGCGTGCTTCCAGGTCCGGTGTTCACGACCAAACGCCACCTGCGTGGAATTTAACCGGTCACGCCACTCACTAGGTGAGCCGAAAGGGAAATGGTCCCCGGCTTGTCGTGAGGATTCAACGAGTGCCTGTGCCTGAACTCGGCGTAGAGTTTCGCGTTCTCCGGATGGTTCCGCTCCATCTGGGAGAGAAACTCCAGATAGGTAAGCTTGCGCTGATTCAAGCGCACTTTGCGGAGAGCGTCCGGACCTGTGACCATGAGGCAGACTGTGCTCTGTTCCAGGCTGAATGTCAAACTCGGCACTCATCCGACCTTCCTCCTGTCGTAAAGGATGGACTCGCCGACGAGGACGCCGAGGGCGAGGACGAGGAGCCAGTAGCTGGGGGCCTGGCCGCTGGCGATGGGTTTGACGTTTTCCTTCAGGGTGTCGTTTTTCAGGAGGCTCTCTTCGGGTGAGACGAGTGAAGTGGCGAAGGTCCAGGAGCCGGCTTGGTGGAACCCGGTGGTGAGCATGGGGCCGAAGGGAGCGGGATCGGCGCGGCCGGGAACGCGGACGGTGGAACCGGTGGGAAGCGTGGCGGGCGGCATGTCTTCGCGATGGGTGAGATGTGCGGCGGCGTTGTGGATGAGGACGGGGAACCAGGCGCTGAGATAGAACTGGGCGGCGAGGGGATCGAGATTCACGACGCAGACGGTTTGAGAGCCCTGACGCATGAGATAGATGAGCGGCGGGCCGGATTCATCGGCGACGAGGACGACTGCGCCCGTGGGTGCGGTGATTTGACGGGCGCCGGCGAAGGTCATGGTTTCGGCGTCGAGATAGCGGAGGAGCGGGTGATCTTTGGCGAGGACCTTGGGAACAGGCGCGGCGATTTCTTCGCCGACTTTGGACCAGACTGGGGATTCGCCAGTGGGCTGGAAGACGACGGTACTGATGTCTGCAGCCACCTTGCCTTTGCTGAGCATGAGCTGGGAGGTCTTGGGGTCCTCCGCGAGGGCGAGCATCTGATCGCTGCGCTCGAAGGCGCTGACGGCGTTTTGGAAGAAGAAGGGATCATCGGCCAAGACACCAACGGGGACGGGCTGGCGGGGTGGAACGTAGAAGAAGGCGATGTTGTCGCTCTCCAGGGCATCTTCCGTTCCGAGCGTGGCAGACCAGCGGCCGGAGGGGGCATCATCGAGAGTGAGCGTGACGGCGGGATTTTCGCCGGGCTGCAAGGTGACTGGGATGATTTTCACCAGTTTGCTGGAGTCGACATGCGTGAGGGTGATGTCGGTTTTGACGGGTTCGGTTAAGGAGGAGACGGGGAGGATGAAGAGGCCGAGGCGGGCGGGGCCGCCGGGGACGCTGCGTAAGTCGGCGCGGGCGATGCCGATGTTTTTGGCGGAATCGGAGATGCGCAACACTTCGACATTGGGGAGGCGGTCGGGGGCATCGAGGCAGCCATCCGTGATGAGGAGGACGCGGGTGTCCTTCATCCATTCGTCGCCGGGTTGCAGGGCACGGAGGGCTTCGACGCGGGATGGGAGTTCTGTGGGCTGGATGGAGTTTACGGCTTCCAGCAGGGCTTTGCGATGGCGCGTGGGGTGCTCTAGCATGCGCGTCACTTCGGCAAAGGAGGCCACGGCGGCGCGCTGGGTGCCGTTCATGCCGGCGATGAGATCGCGTGCGCGTTTTTTGGCTTTTTCAAGGCGCGTGGTGGTGCCGTCTTTGGCGGACATGGAGGCGGAATGATCCACGACGATGAGGAGGTCTTTGCGTTCATCTCCCGCGAAGTCGGGCTCCGCCAAGGCGAAAGCGATGGCTGCAAAGGCGAGGGCCATGAGGAGGAGGGAGAAGACATCGCGGAGGCGTTTGAAGAGAGCGGAGGCTTTCTTCTCGGTGAAAATCTTCTGCCAGAGGAAGAAGGCGGTGACGGGCTTTTTGCGCGGGCGTACTTTGAGGAAATAGATGGCCGCCAGCGGTGCGAGGGCCGCCAGGGTCCAGAGAAATGCCGGGGCGAGGAAAGTCATGTGACGAGACCTCCGCGACGCAGCAGGTCTGTGATGACGGCTTCAAAGGAGACGTCGGTATTGGTGGAGAGGAAGCCGAGGCCGCGTTTGGCACAGGTTTGTTTCAGACCGAGGTTCCATTCGGCCATGGCGTCCTCGTAGAGTTTTGCCTCGCGTGGGGAGATGGTGACGCGTTCGCTGCGTCCGGTCTCGACGCATTCGAGGGTGACGTCCCCTTTCCACTCACAGCGGAGGTCGTTGTCGTCGAGCGTTTGCAAGCAAAAGACTTCGTGCTTGTGCCATTGCAGGCGGCTAAGGCCTTCTTCGTAGCCGCCCGGCAGGAGGAAGTCTGAGATGACGCAAACGAGGCCTTTGCGGTGATGGCGTGCTTCGAACTCGCGTGCGCAGGCGTTGAGATCGGTGTTGCCGCCGAAGGTTTGTGCAGCCTCCAGGGAGCGCAAAAGCGGGATGACTTGATTGCGGCCGCGTGAGGGTTCAAACAGGGGCTGGAGGCGATCAGCGAGACCGTAAACGGCGAGGCGGTCGAGGGTATTGAGTGCGATGTATCCGAGAGCGGCAGCAAGCTGCTTGGCGTAGGCGTGCTTGGAGGCCATGGAGGGACTGCCATCGACGAGGAGGTAGATGGTGGCGTCTTCCTCCAGTTCGAAGAGTTTGATGAGCAGGGATTCGAACTTGGCGTAAACGCGCCAGTCGATGCTGCGGTAGTCATCTCCGAGGGAATACTGGGCGTAGTCGGCGAAGGTGATGCCTGCGCCTTTTTTGGTGCTGCGACGATCCGACTGCAGCGAACCACCCAAGATCTTGCGCGCGAGCAAGTAGAGCGATTCGAGGCGGCGAATGAAGGCTGGATCGGTGAGCGTCATGCCTTCACCTTTTCGATCACATCAGCGATGACTTCGTCGGTCTTCACGCCTTCAGCCTCGCCTTCGAAGGAGAGGAGGATGCGGTGACGGAGAGCGGGAGTGGCGGCTTTGGCGATGTCTTCACGGGCGACGTGGTAGCGGCCATCGAGCAAAGCACGGACGCGGGCGGCGGCGAGGATGGTCTGCGCGCCGCGTGGCGAGGAGCCGTGGCGCACGTATTTTTTTACGCGGTCGGTGGCGTTCGCATCGGTGGGATGCGTGGCGCGAACAATTTGGACCAGGTAGTCCTGCACGCTGGCCTCGAGCGGAACTTCTCGCACGACCTGCCCCATTTGCAGGATGTCATCGCCGGTGGCGACGGCGTTGATCTCAGGAGAGGTCTTGCCGCCGGTGCGATTGAGGATTTCGATGAAGTCGCCGTGACTGGGCACGGGGACGTAGAGCTTGAAGAAGAAGCGATCGAGCTGGGCTTCGGGGAGCGGGTAGGTGCCGTCCTGCTCGATGGGGTTCTGCGTGGCGAGCACGAAGAACGGAGAGCCGAGATTGTGCGAGGTGCCGGCGACGGTGACGCGTTTTTCCTGCATGGTTTCGAGCAGGGCGGACTGGGTCTTGGGAGTGGCGCGGTTGATTTCGTCCGCGAGCAACACGTTGCAGAAGACGGGGCCTTGCTGGAACTCGAAGACTTTCTGGCCGCCGCGCTCGACGAGGATCTGGGTGCCGACGATGTCGGCGGGCAGGAGATCGGGCGTGAACTGGATGCGCTGGAATTTGAGGTGGAGGGCCTTGGCCAAGGTGTTTACCAGCGCGGTCTTGCCGAGGCCGGGGACGCCTTCGAGGAGGACATGCCCGCCGCAAATGACGGCGCTGAGCACCTGCTCAATGATGTCCTGCTGCCCGACGATGAATTTGGAGACTTCGGCGCGGAGTTTTTCGAACGTTTCTTTGAAGTGAACGACGGAAGCGGGTGTGTCAGGCATGTGGGTAGAGGAGAGAAATGACGAACGAAAAAGCGACCTCACCGGGTCAGCTACTTGGCTGCAGGGACAGCGGCTTTTTCGTCGCCGACCTGCTGGATGCCTTTGAAGTATTCTTTGACGCCTTCTTTGACTTCGGCGGGCACGTCTTCGCGCTGGATGAAGCTTTCGACCTGACGCTGGAAGGCTTTTTCCTGGAGGGTGGCGGTGCGGGTGGCACGACCGCTGCCGCTGTCGGCGGACTCGATGCTGGTGTTGCTGGGGCCGCTGCCTTTCTGGCCGGTGAGCTGGTCGCGATTGCCATTGTCCTGAGTGGCCTCGCTTTCGGCACGACGGCTTTCGACTGAGCCGGACCCGGCTTTTTTGCCGCCGGGTTTGGTGCCCATGCACTGGCTGAGGCTCTGGCACTCTTTGTTGCACATGAAGCCCTGGCATTTGCCGGCGCACTGGCTGAGCGACTGCAGCTTCTTCATCATGTCACGCTTGGCGGAGGACTGGCACATGCTCTGGGTGAGGTTCTGCAAAACTTGATTGGCCTGGTTCTGGCAGGACTGACACTGGCTTTGATTTTGATTTGGGTTCTGCTGCTGTTGCTGGAGCTGCTGTTCCAGATTTTGCACGGACTGTTCGAGCGCAGTCATCTGCTGGTCCATGCTCTGCTGCCCCTGGCTGCCCTGCTGGCCCTGAGACTGCTGCTGGTTCTGGCCGCTTTGCTGGGCGTTCTGGTTCTGGCTGGACTGGGACTGATTCCCCTTGCCCTGATTTCCCTGCTGGCCGGTGCGCTGCTGGAAGTTGCGAGCAGCGGCGGCCATGCGCTGGGAAGCAGACTTGAGCCTTGCGAGCTCCTTCTGGGCTTCATCGGGCTTGCGGACATCGGCCTGAAGCTTCATCTGGCGCAACTGCTCGGCGGCGTGGCGGTAGTTTTGTTCTTCGAGTGATTTGGCAATGGGCTTCAGCTCGGCGGTCTGTTTCATTTCCTGCGCGGCCTTGGCGAGAAGCTGCTCGGTGTCGCGCTGGCTGAGTTTTTGGGCGGCCTCGGTGATTTTGCGCTCAAGTTCGGCGTACTGGCGCATGGCCTCCTTGCGGTCCTTGGTCTCGCGCAGTTCTTTGACCCACTGGCGCCATTCGTCGGGATGCAGGAGTTCCTTTTCATCATCGCTTGCGGATTTGAGCAGTTCCTCGACCTGTTTTTCGAGCTCCTTGTTGATTTCGTCGCTTTTGCTCAGGGTCTCAGCTTCCAAGGCGAGGCGTTCGACCACGATGGGGGAATCTTTTTTGAAGCCCATGACAAAGCAGGCCATGAGCAGCACGCCGGCGATGGTGAGCATGCGACGAGGCCACTGCACCGGAATGCTGCGGGGGGAAAGCTCCTGCACGCGCACGGCGGTGGCTTCTGCCTGAAGGGCGATGAACGCGCCCTGGCGATGTTCGTCACTGAAACCCAGATGGGAGCTGATGGCGTCTTTCAAATCAAAGTGCTCATCGGCGATGCGCGCGGCCTTGCGCTGTGAGGCGCGGCCGAGGAGCCAACCTGCCAAGGCCATGATGGGCAGGGCGACCGCCGCAGCGATGTAACCACTGGCGGGAACGGCGTAACCACGCAGCACCCAAACCAGGCACCACAGGCAAAGAGCGGAGCCGACGACGAGGAGAGAGCCACAGAAGGCCCGGACGAGCCAGGCGAGATCTAGACGTGCTTTCACCGATGACAGAAACGCGAGGATTCGATCGTGAGCAGGCATGATATGCGGAATTGCTGAGGGTTTTACCAGAGAGGGACGTGCGAGACAAGATTTTGCTTGGGACTATTTGGATAGGCGGGTGATGGCGGAATCGACAGATTTTTTAACACCGCCCCCCAAGCGCTTCTCGTCGAGCGTTTTAAGCACTTGCAACGCCTCGGCCTTTTTACCGGTGCGTTCGAGGACTTCGGCTTGTTTCACGGCATAGCCGGCGGCGAGGCCGTAGTCCTTTTCGTTTTCCTTGCGGGCCTGCTCAAAGGCCAGTGCGTACAGCGGCGCGGCGGCCTCGTGCTTTCCGTTTGCGGCCAGGAGGTCTGCGGCTTCGCTGGCGGTGCGGCCCATGCGGGGGAGGGCTGTGGCGATTTGTGCGGCCACGGGAGCGAACTCGTCCGGTTTGAAGACGGTGCTTTTTTGCACGATGTCGTTGATGAGGTTTGGGATGCCCGGACCGGCAGGCGGATACTTTGCAGCACACCATTCATCCCTGGCCACGGCGACAATGAGCTCGGCGCGCTGCTCCGGCGTGAGGCGCATCTTTTTCTGTGTGCCTGAAAACTGACGGATGCACGTCCAAATCTCCCAGCGATCCAACACGTGCTTTTTGAAGTCGCGCCGATCCTCTTCTTTCAAGCCTTTGCGCCAGGATTCGAAGACGCCGGGCTCGTTGAGGACAAGGTGGATGAGCCATTTCTGAGTGACGCAATCAGCGACATGCATCTCGCGCAGATCGGCGGGGGTTTTGGCAATGACATGATCCAGGAAGGGCAGGACCGGGCGGACATCGGGTGTGCGGCCTGCTTCGGACTCCCGTGACCACTTCCAGCCGCCGACCCAGGTGGGCCCCCAGCCGGTTTCTTTGACCGCGGAGCGCTGATAGTAAATCTGGCTGTAACGGGCGGCGAGCGCGCGATCATAGGCGGCGATGTTTGGCTTTACATCCCCCTGGGCCGCCTTCCAGCCGAGTGAGAACTGCAGAGGCTTGAGCTGGCGCCAGTGCTCCCAGGTTTGATCGATGGCGGCGAGCGCCTCGATGTCGGTTTTGGCAGCGACTTCATCGACAGCGTCGCGGATGAGGTCTGCGGCGTCATAGAACTGGCTGATGATCTCGACGCAGTCCTTGCGCATCGCTTCATCGGAGAAACTGGTCTCCTTGAAGCGCTTCGCGAGGTCTTTGAAGCGATCCTCGCGGTTCTTGAAGCCGGAAATGGCGGCCTGCTCAGGCTTGATGGGATCTTTGACGTAGGAGAGGTAGATCTCTCCCAGCAGAGCAAGGCCGGGGTCGCCACAGGCGGCTTTGAAGGCAGGCAGGTTATCAATGATTTCCCTGCTCCAGAGAAGCTCCTTTTGCGGGTCCATCAGGAAGCCGCGCCACTCGGCCTTGAAATGCTCTGCGGCGAGCTGCGGCTGACCGCCGAGCATGAGACTGACGATGCCGGACTGCTCATTGCTGAGCGTGTGATGGTGCTGGCGAAGCATGGTGCGCATCCAGTCATCGTTGCCCGCACGCGCGGTCATGCGCAGCATGCTGTTGATGACCCAGTCATGGGGCTGGTATTTGCTCAGACCGCCATTGGCGAGACGAGCCAGCCATGCATCCCAATGCTCCTGAGCGGCGGCCTGCCATGCGGCATCAACCGGCAGAACATTGAAAGCGCGCATGATCCAGCCGTATTGATACCCATGGATGCAGTGCTTCTGCTTCATGGACTCCAGTGCGGCGGCAGCGCCGAGTTTTGCGCATTCCGGATCGATGCCGTCATGCGCCCAGTAGGAAAGAAAATGCACGAGGGCCTGACGCACGCGCGCATTGGCCTTGTCTGAACGTAACAAGACGCGGTGGTGTTCCCAGACGGGCTGCATGCCGCCGAGTTCCTCAATGGCTTTTTGGGCAGCGACGTTCTGCCGCGACTGCGCATCGGTGCCGAGGAAGAACCGACCCGCGAAGTCGAGTTCACGACCCAATGCCGCCTGCGGATGGGTCGCGGGCATTTTGGCGGCGTACTTCATGGCGGGCACGCGGAGGCTCTGGGGCAGCTTGAAATAGAAATCATAGAAGGCCAGAGGCAGAAGCGTGTGAGGTGTGTCCCGCATGACCTCCGCCGTGCGATTGAGCACGGCGTCGATGCCCCGCCCCATGGCAGCAGCGCCGCTGTTGTTGCGCCAGACTTCGATCAATGCCTGGCCATAGCCGCTGTTGGCCGCCCAGCCGTCCGAAGAGAGGTTTCCGGTGGTGTCCTCATGGCAGAGGCGCATGACGAAGGCCATCGTCTCCGGCCTGGGCCACTCGCTCTTGAGTTCATCCAGAATGCTCGAACGGCGAAACCAGCCATTGCCGCCCATGTAGTTTTCCCATGATGCGTCATGGGCTTTGGCCTCCATCAGTTCACAGGCATGGAGGAAAAGCTTTTGAGCTTTTTCGAGGTCTCCCGGAATGAGGGATTTCAGCATCGCTTTGAGTTTTTCCGAGAAACTGCCTGCATCCGTATGGACATCCTCGATGCGCACGGCGGCAATCCAGCGGTCGACCTCGTCCATGGCCTTCTTCTGTTCAGCACCGAGCAGCGGAGCGAGAACCTTCACCAAGGCAGGATCCGCGGTGGGAGGCTGGTTGAGCGCGGGGATCTGCGACTTGAGGAGGCTCATGAAAGCGGGACCGCTTTTTGCCGAGATCTTTGCCACATCCGGAGCGCGGCGTTTCAACATGGAGGAAAGCGGGCCTGCCGGAACGTCCTGCATGAGAGCCTCACACAGCTCCACGCCAAAGGATCGCGGCTTCATGCCAGCAAGCTTCAGACGCAGGTCACGCATGGTGTCACGGTTTTCCCGCAGCCTTTTGAGGAACAAAATCTGGAGGCAGTTTGGATCTTCAGGCAGGCTGACATGCTCGGCTGCCCCCATCCAGCCCATGGCGCCGAGGGCGGCAAAAGAGTGCTCAGGGGACTTCAACACCGCGCCCATGTTGTAGCTGGTGTTCCTCGTCCAGTTGGGGTCGCTGGTAGCCTCCACAAGAGTCGCCATCTGCAATCCGGCGCCGAATGTGGAAGGTTTTCGGATCATGCTGTCAATGATCCGCAGCAGGGAGTAGGCGGAGGGATTGTTGTAGGAACCGCCGCGTCCGTAGCGGGTGTCGATGATGCTCTTCATGGTCCTGGCCCAGGTGTTTTGGTCATTGCCGAGAGCTCCTGAAATAATCCGGACAAAGAAGGGCTCCAGTCCGGCTTCCGGGCGAAGCTGCTGGCGCAGCCCCAGGTAGTGGGAAACCGCGTATCCTTCGCTGAAATTGCGGTTTTGTTTCATGCTGTCGGCGATGATTTCATCCAGAGGCCGGCCTTCGATGCGGCGCTCGCCCCAGCGATCGATCAACCATACCAGATGCGGTTCTTCACCGTAATTTGAACTGACACGGGTGGCGGTGGTGAGGAATGTTTTGGCGCTCTGGACAAAAGCCTCGGGCGGACAGGACCAGACATTCAACTGAGCGCGCAGAATGCTCTGCTGAGTGCTGTCCAGAGCAGCGCCGACCAGCGGCATGATTTCCTGTTCGATGCGCTGCGGCTGGTTCTCCTTCCAAGCCTTCCAGATGAGGAATTCCGCAGGTGTGGGCGCCCACAGGCCGGTCACCTCCTCATAGAAACCGAACCGACGTGGCGCAGAGCCGCCGCGGAGCGAACGAGGGGCCGATTTGGCCTGCAGGAGGAGGCGTTGAGCGGTGGCAGCCAGCTCGTCGTTCTTTTTGCCCTCCTGAATCACCAAACAGGCAAAGCGACGGAAGCCCTCCTCCGCCAGAGAGGGATGCTTCATCAAGGCCTGACAAATACGGTCATGCACTTCACGCCGCTGGAGCGCCTCGGGAGAAGTTTCAGAAAGGCTGGGATCATCACTCTCCTGAAATGATCCAGGACGTTCATACAAATGCCCGAGACGGGGAGCCCGGTAGGTTCGATTGGCGACGATGGCCGGAAGGTCGATCATCCACTCAAGCCCCCTGGCCGGGGCCCCAGGCGGAGCGGATTCCAGCATCCCGGCCAGAGAGTTGACTATATTCATGCGGCCTTCAAAAGGCATGGTTTCATCCCTGCTGAGCATTTCGGCGATCTGGCTGCCGACACCGCTTTGCTGGTAGGCGGAGAGGGGCACATCTGCCATGAGCTTCACAGCGCGCGCGGAATCTTTCGCGGCGGTCAGCGCGCACAGGCGCAGACGCGCCTCGAAATGTTTCGGATTCATTTCGACCACCTTTTCCAGCAGCTTGATGGCATCGGGCTTGTGATCAACGAGTTCCAGGAACTGGGCCTGCTCGAAAATTTTTGCCACCGTGGCGTTTTCCCCAGGGTCAAAGACCGCCCGAATTTTTTCAAACATGCCCGGCCTGCCAGCGAGCCGCATGATCTCCTTGGCGCGGCTGGCGGCGTAGCTTTGATTGCCGCTGGCTGCATACACCAACGCATGACGCAACTGGATGACGGCCTCCTTCACAATGGCGTCCTCATCCTTGCCGGCGAGTAGCGTCTGAAGCTTTTTGGTATCGATGCCGGTGCTGCTGACATAGCTGGAAGTGCGCTGAGTCAGTGATGGCGCCACCATGGCGATGCGGGACCACTGCTCGGCCTCATCACTCATGCTCAGAGTTTTCATGGCGGCGAGCAGCTCATCCTTCTGCTCCGCAGTCACGCGTGCGCTGCGCAGGCGGCGGAGAGCCATCTGCGCGGGCTCAAGCAGCGGGCTGCCAGCCTGCGGCTTCAACTTCAACGCCGCGTGTGCGAGGGCGGCATCAAAAGCAGGGCGGACGGTGGTTGGAATGTTCATGCTGGAAGCGCGGATGAGCAGCTCGGCCACGCGGTCGTACTCGTCCTCAATGCTGAACCATGAGGCCGCGAGGAGGAGATCGTCCACGGACGAATTTGGTGAGGAAATGAGCTGTGTGACCTCGCGCGTCACGCGCTCGCGGTAACCGACCTTGTAAGACATCAGGGCGCGAAGAGCGGGAGACTTGATGCGCTCGATGCACGGTTTCACGCCGGCATACTCCTCGGGTTCCGGCTCCATCTTTTCGTCGGCACGCGGATTGTAGATGTCCTTGCGGCCGAAGTAGAGGACCAGAGTGGTGGGCAGAGCCGTCCCGCCAGGGAAAGGAAGCCGGACGAGCATGTCGCCGGCAGGAGTCTGGCCGCGTCGATTGAACTGGGCGCCGAAATTTGCCCACGACTGACGAGTGGGCTGGTGCTCCGTCCAGAGGCGCACCTCGCGCTCCAGCAGGGCGACGAATTCCTCCCATGCTTTCTGGGTGCGACAGGCGTTGGCGGCATTGGGCATGCCTGAGCTGTAAACCGGGGCCCGCAGGCCAGGATCGATTTGGTCGAGCTGAACCAACAGCATCGAGAGCATGCGACGGCACAGGGGCTCAGGCAGAGCGTAGGATGGACCTCTCTGCTCCATGCTTTGATTGCCGCCGATCAGGGATCCCAAATAATACCTCCCTGCGAGTGACTTCGTCACCTCATCCGGCGGCATTTTTTCCAATGCGTCCACCGCCTCGGTGAGCAGCGGCACGCCTTTTTCTCCATCTGTGACCACCGCATGTCTGGCGGCCAGAAAGGCGAGATCGGGGTATTTGGATTTGAAATGTTCAAAAGCGCGGGCGGCGACCTCAAAAGAGACGTTTTCCCCATTGCTGATGGAATAGGCCAGGATGACATCATCATTGGGATATTTCTCCAAGGCGTCTGCGCTTTCGCGCATGCGGTAGTACTGATCGATGTCGAGAGCATCGAGGTATTTGGCGGCGGGGACACCCGCACTCGTGGCCGCAGCAACCCATGCCGCCTTTTTCTGCATCCCCTCCCCCTTCATGAGGGTGACTGCATGAGCCACCGCCATGGAATGAAGGATTTCCAGAGTGGAGGGCGCCATCACCGCCTTGCTGGCGTTCTGCCCCGAGAAGCGAATCGAGTTCGAACGGTAGTTGTAAGCCTGATAAGCGCTGCCTCCTGTGAGTCTAGCCAAGTCTGCAAAGCCCTTGGGCATGCGCTTTTCCAACCCTTCGAGGTAATCGTTTCTGGAACTGGCAGTCTTTGCCGCAGCTGAGACGGAAGTCAGTTCCTGGGTCTGGCCCATGAGGCGAATGAACAGGGCCATGGCGGCATCAGCCCTGCCCTCCTCCTCCAGCGCGACTGCCTGCAAATAAGCGAGCCGGTAGTCTTCTGGATAGCGACGCAGCAGGGGCTCCAGAAAGCTGATGACGCGCTTCCAATCCTGCTGCGCCGTCATGCTTTTGGCCAGGGTGAGCGCGTCATCCGCATCCATCTGCGCGCCGCCGGCGAGTTCGTAGAGCATGCGGTAGCCGGTGCTGGCATCGCCGTATTCGATTTCAATCGACGCGATCATCTGCTGCACGCGCCCGCCTTTGGAACGACCGGCGAGGCGCCGGAGTTCTTCGATAGCACGCTTCCACTGTCCCATGTCGAGATCCATGCGGGCGATCTGGATGGCGAGAACGGCGTCATCGGGGCGGAGACGGAGCGCCTCACGCAGCGCGCGCTCCTGCTCGGTGGTGCTGCCTGCCACACGATAGATCTCCGCAAGCGCGAGCCAAGGAGAGGCGTCTGCGCGATTGGTGCGCTGACGTTCGAGGAATTTTTCCGTGAGGGCTTTCAACTGGCCGCGATCACTGGCCAGACGGGCCAGGGTGGCGACCCAGCGCATTTTGGCATCCGGCTTGTCCTCCTTTTCAAACAGTGAGAGGTAAACCCGCTCTGCGTCGCTTATCTGGCCTTGCTCGATGTAGCCGGAGGCGAGGGCGTCAGCCACGGACTCGTCGTCCTCAAATTTACGAGTGGCGGCCTGAAGTACCTTCAAGGCTTCGCGACCTTTGCCATTGAGCTGAAGCAGTTTTGCTTCGCGCAGCCAAGGCGAAGCAGAGCCGGGGGAAAGCGTCTTCCATTCCGCGACCCACTTCAGCGCCTGATCGGGTTTTGCCGTGCGTTCCGCCAAGTCCACCAGATGCTGCAGGTTTGTGGAATTTCTGCCCTGAGGCATGGCGATGAGTTTTTCCGCCTCCTGCATGGCGCGCAGCCAGTCCTGGCGGGATTCCATGAGCTTGAGCAGGCGCGTCTGCGCGGCCAACGCATGCTCCGCTGGAATTTCGCGAAGGGTTTTTTCCGCGCCAAGGAGGTCCTGCTTTTCTTCGAGCAGGGTGGCAAGGAGGATGCGTTCCTGCACTGTCGGGGTGCCCTTTTGCAAAGAGGCCAGGGTTTCGGCAAACTTTGGCTCATCAGTCTTTAGACAAACCAAGGCCTGCCGCAGCGCATCGTCCATGAAGCTGACGTCTGTGGCAGCCCGTACGCGGGCAAGCGCCCACGGTATGGCCTCCTTGGATTTCTCGGCGCTCAGCGCTGAGTTGATCAGCAGCCCCAAAAAGCGCTCATCGCCTGCAAACTCGGACTGACGTGCCTGCAGCATCTCGAAGGCCGCCTGGGGCTCAAGACGTGCCATGAGAGCCTGGCCCACTGCCATGAGCTGGGAGAGATCGCCGTTTTTTGCGAGATCACGCCAGATGGCCAGAGCGGCGTCACGTTTGCCACTGCGGTGGAGGAAATGGGCCTGGGCTTCTTTGGCCGCACTGCTTTCAGGAAAAGCCGCGACCATGCGCTCGTAGGCCGCGGAGGCATCGTCACCACGCTCCCAGCTTTCGTAGAGACGTGCGACGCGGAGGTGATCAAACTCAGCGGTGTCTTTGGCGGCCAGGTACTTTTCCAAGGTGGCCTTTGCGGCCGGCTGGTCCTTTGCCCGTTCTTGCAGCGTCGCCAGGCGGATCAGGAGCTCACGATCATCGGGTGCCTGCTCCATCAAGACATTGGTTTGTGCGATGGCCTCCTTGAACTGCTCAAAGCGAGCGAGCAAATCGAGGTAGCTCTCGCGCAGCTCCCGCTGGCCGGGAGTTTTTTGCAGCAGGGCGGCGTAGATGGTGAGGGCCTTGTCTTTTTCACCCAGCTCGGCCAGAAGCCGAGCGCGCTGGCGCTCCAGGGCGGTGCGCTGTGGATGGGCGGCCTGCAGCTTTTCCAGCTCCTTGACCAGCCCGCTGAGGTTTTCATCGCGACGAAACATGGCTTCGATCTGCGCCAGCACTTCGCCTTCGATCCAGGTGCCCTGCCCGGTGTCTGCCAGAGTCGAGGCGAGGAGAGCGAGAGCGGCGTCTTTCTTGGTGGCGCGGAGCTGGATCTCGGCCAGACGGAGCTGGCGCAGGGCTTTGGAGTAAGGGTCTTTGGTCTTGGCGATCAATGCGAGCATCTGAGCCTCAGCCTCGGCGAAGAGACCTTCGTCGAGCTGGAGTTCGACCACTTCCTCCACCAGATCTTCGTCATCTGCGTTCGCTTTCACCAGATCCCGCCATGCCTGCAAGGCGGCTTCCGGTTGGCCGGTGCGCAGCAGCCAACGGCCGCGCAGCTGGCCGATTTCGCGGGCCAGATCTGCATCCGAACCGCCTTTTTCCGCTGCAGAGAGCGATTTTAAAGCGGCTTCGAAATTCATCATCCGAGCTTCAAGTTTGGCGCGTTGCAGCCAGGCTCGTGCGTTTGTCTGATCGCGCTCCAGAACCGAAGTGTAGGCTTTCAAGGCTTCGGCTTCGTTGCCACGCTGGTCGTGAAAAATGGCGAGGACCAGCAGATCCGCGGTGGTGGTGGTGCGCTGGCTCAAAAACTCCGCCAGAGAGTCGGCCGTGCCTGTCTCCATCCACGCAGAATAGAATCTGTCATAGACGAGGCCGGGCTGAGGACGCTTGAGCAGCATCTGGTGATATTTCTCCGCCTCAGGAACCGGAGGGGCGGCCTGTCCGAAACATGCCAGAGCCGAGACAAGGAAAAGAAACCGGATTGTCATAAAATAAATTTTCAGCAGCTTTTACCAAATCCCCTATGCGGAAGACAAGCTAGAACCGCGCCCCAACGAGATTCATGCAAGACAGGGCACTCATTCCGCGCATACTCGACCTTCCAACCTCATCCGCCGCCATGCGTCCCCTTCTCATCTCCCTGCTCACCCTTGCCTGTCTGTTTGCCGTCGCCGCTCCGAAAGAGGAGGTGAAACCGCTGAAGGTTCTCATGATTACCGGCGGCTGCTGCCATGATTACGAAAACCAGAAGCTGATTCTCAGCGAAGGCCTCAGCGCGCGCGCGAACGTCGAGTTCACGATCGTGCACGAAGAAGGGCCCGAAGGCAAAAAGGACAAAAGCCACAAGATCTCGATCTATGAGAAGGACAACTGGGCCGAGGGTTATGACGTGGTCCTGCACAACGAGTGCTTCGGCGGGGTCGAGGATGTGGCGTTTGTGGAACGGATCGCCAAGCCGCACCACGAGGGCGTGCCGGCGGTGATGCTGCACTGCTCCACCCACAGCTATCGTGCGGCCAAGACGGACGAATGGCGCAAGTGCATCGGACAGACCTCGATGAGCCATGAGAAGAACCGCGATTTGAACGTGAAGAACATTGCGGTGGAGCATCCGGTCATGAAGGGATTCCCAGCAGAATGGCTCGACGCCAAGGACGAACTGTATAAAAACGAAAAGCTCTGGGAGAACTTCGTGCCGCTGGCCAAAGCCTATGGCGAAGACACGAAGATGGACCATAACGTCATCTGGGTGAACGAGTATGGCAAAGGGAAGGTCTTCGGCACCACTCTTGGCCATGGCAACGAAACGATGCAGTCCCCGGTCTACCTCGACCTCGTCGCCCGCGGCCTGCTGTGGGCCTGCGGCAAGCTGGGCGAAGACGGCAAACCGCTGCCGGGCTACGAAGCCAAGCAGAAATAGTTCAGCCTGGGTGCAAGACCTCCACCAAAGTCTTCAACAAGGTTTCGGCGGAGTAGGGTTTGGGGATGAAGTGTTTCACGCCGGCGCCCATGGCCCTGGCGACCATGTCTTTGACGCCCAAACCGCTGGCGGCGATGATGCGGACCTGAGGGTTCATGCGCATCAGGACCTGAATGGTTGCGAGACCATCCATGACGGGCATCATCATGTCCGTGAGGACCACGTCTATCTCATTCTGGTGAGCGGTAAACAAGGTGGAGGCCTCGACACCATCTGAGGCCACCAGAACACGGTACCCGAAGGCTTCCAGCGTCTGGCTGATGATCTGCCGAACTGTGTCCTCATCATCGACGACCAGCACGAGTTCTCCCCTGCCGCGTGGCAGCGCGGGCTCCACAGCAGTGACAACCTGCGTTTCTGCCGAATCACTGGCGGGAAGGTAGAGGTGGAACTTGGTGCCCTCCCCCACCTCGCTGTGCACGCGAAGGAAGCCGTGATGGCTTTTGATGATCGCGAGTGTGGTGGACAAACCCAGGCCGGTGCCTTTGCCGAGCTCCTTCGTTGTGAAAAAGGGCTCAAAAATGCGCTCCACCACGTCTGGCGGCATGCCGGTGCCGTTGTCCTCCACCTCGATCTTCACATACCGGCCGGGCCTTGCTTCGGTGTTGAGCTCACCGCAGTGCCCGTCCAGAATGATATTGTCGGCAGAAAGCTTCAGCGTGCCGCCGTTTGGCATGGCATCGCGGGCATTGACGCAAAGATTGAGCAAGACCTGATGCAATTGCGTCGGGTCCCCCTGAACGCCCCAGAGATTGTTCCGGACCGAGCTGCGAACCTGGATGTTTTTCAGGAAAGTTTCGTTGGCGATTTTTTCGATCTCCCTGACGAGGCGAGCGACATCAACGGCGAGCTGCCGCCCCTCTACGCCCCGGGCAAACGAGAGGACCTGCTGCACCATGTCTGCGCCGCGTTTTGCGCTGTTTTCGATCGTGGAGAATATGTTCAGGCGCCGTTCATTGGTCTCATGAAGCTTCAGGAGTTCAATGGACATCATGATGGGGGTGAGCACATTGTTGAGGTCGTGCGCGATGCCACCTGCCAGTGTGCCGATGCTTTCCATGCGCTGGGAGCGCAGCAACTGGGCCTCAACCTGCTTGCTCTCCGTGATGTCCTCGGCGGTGCCGACAATGCGGAGAACGGCACCATGTGAGTCCCGCACGGGAAAGGCGCGGTCGTGGATCCACCGCAGGGTGCCATCCGCACGGAGAATGCGGAAGCGTTCGTCATACTCCCCGCGTGACCTTTTGGAGGCGGTGGCCTGAGCGATGCGCTCGCGATCCTCAGGATGGACGGACTTCAGCCAGCTGAGGGGGTCTGCATAGAGGCTGGCACAAGTGCAGTGCCATATTTTTTCATACGCCGGGCTGACGTAGATCATTTCGGCGCCGCTGGGATCGGTCATCCAGAAGACTTCCTCGATGGTTTCTGCAAACTGGCGGAAACGCTTCTCGCTCTCGCGCAGGGAGGTTTCCGCCTGCCTGCGCTCCACACCTTCCAAGGCCAGCGAGACCAGATTGGACATGGCCAGGGCAAAGGTCTTTTCATCCGCCGTCCATTCCCGCAGCGTGCGGACATGCTCAAGGCAGAGGACACCGGTGCGAAATCCGCCCACGATGATGGGCACATCCAGAATGGAGCGGATGGAATGCGGACGAAGGTAGTCGTCCAAAAAATCACGGGTGCTCGGGTGCTGGGCAGCGTCATCCGCGATGATCATCTCCTGTTCGACCAGGGCGCGAAAATAGCCCGGGTGGGTGTCTGCCGAAAGCTCCAGGCCAGACGAGTGGCGGCCCTCCTCCCACTCATATAAATCCACGCACCTGATGGAGGAGCGGTCGCTGTTGTAGCGCCAGATGCTCACGCGGGAGACGTTGAGGGTCTGAGCCGCACCTTCGGCGATTTTACGCAGCAGCAGCAAAGCATCCTCACCATCCCCCGCCCAATGGCGAGTGAGTTCGATCAAGGTCTTGCGCTGCCTGATGAAGCGTTTGTCCGCTTCGCGCAACTCAGCCTCCCGGCGGCTGAGGTCGAGAGCAAAGCCGATGTCCGCGGCCAGCTCGTCCAGCAGAGCGAGTTCATCCGCGTCGAAAAACTCGGTGGTATCGGCATACAAATTGAACACGCCGATGGTCTTTTCCCCTGATTTCAAAGGCAGCGAAGCCATGGAAAGATAACTTCTGCACAGGGCATCTGCACGCCAGCAGGCGGCTTCGGGATCATTCTCGATGTCATTGCAGACCGCATGCTCCCCAGACTCCAATGCGCATGAGGTGATGGCACAGCCGGCGCCTGACTGCGCACCATCAATCACAGCCTCAAGTATCTTCAAGGTCTCCTGGGTGGCACCTACATGTGAGGCGATCTGCAACCGACCGGTGTCAGCATCCACCAGACCGATCCACGCCAGACCAAACAGTCCTTTCTCCACGGCGATCCGGCAGGCCGTTGTCAGCATGGCATCCTGATTCTTTTCACGCACAATGGTCTCATTGATGCCGCTCAGCATGGCATGGAGACGATTAAGCTGCTGGATGCGCCGATCCGCCTTTTTTCGACCGGTAATGTCCTGCATCTGGGAGACAAAAAAAGCGGGAGCCCCCTGGTCATCGTCCACCATCGAAACAGTGAGGAGGACCCAAACCACCCCCCCATTTCTGTGGAGATAGCGCTTCTCCATCTCGTAGGTCTTGATCTCATGACGCAGCATTTTCTGCACATTGGCAACATCCACATCCAGATCGTCCGGGTGCGTAATCACCTGGAAAGTGATGGAGAGCATTTCGGCTTCGGTGTAGCCGACGATTTCGCACAGCGCCCGGTTTACCCGCAAAAAGGCGCCATCGGGAGCGACAAGAGCCTTGCCGATGGGAGCATTCTCAAAGGCGGTGGCGAAAGTGGCTTCGCTTTCACGCAGCGCCTCCTCCGCCCGTTTGCGCTCGGTGACGTCCTGAACCGTGCCAAAACACCGTGAAGACCTTCCCTGGTCATCAAAGAGGATCTCCACTTTCACAAGGACCTGCGCCTCCCGGCCGTCTACGCGCTGCACACGGTATTCAAACGGTTCAATGACCGCGCCGGGACGCGCGTCCAGCAACTGCGCAAGATAGTCGTCGTGCCGCCCACGGTCATCCGGGTGGATCATCGGCCGCAAGCGGTCATACGTGATCACGACGGACTGTGGCTCCAGGCCAAAAATGCGATAGAGTTCGTCCGACCATTTGATGCCTCCACCGGCGACCGTGTATTCCCAACTGCCAATATGGCTGATCGACTGCGCGCGGCCGAGGTCAGCGCTCACCTGGGTCAGGGCCGCCTCGGCCCTTTTACGGGCGCTGATGTCAACGAAGGTTGTGACCACATGAGGCTCGCCTTGAAATTCGATGGTCTCCATGCTGGCGATGACGTGGAGGACCTCGCCGCCGCGAGCCTGAAGTGCGATTTCCATGTCGCGCACGGAACGATGCTGTTCGAGGGACTTGCGAAGCCAGGCAGATGAAGGCTCGTCGAGCATCGCGAGTTCAATCATGGAGTGTTCCAGCGCCTCCTCGCGGGTCCATCCGACAAGGCTGGTGAAAGCGTCGTTGACCTCCACGATTTTTTGATCGCGCATGCGACCGATGGTCAATGCGACGGGGGTGCTGCGAAACGCTTTGATCAGCCGCGTTTCTCCCTCACGAAGCATTTCCATGGCTTTCTTGCGCGCGGTGATGTCTTCAGTGAACATGATGAGCCCGCCGATCGAATCATCCGCCTGACGCCACGGCTGGATCTCCCAGCGGATCCAATCCGTCCTGCCATCCTCCCGCAGAAAGGCCTCTTCATCGCATTTCTCAATCTCGCCGGTGAGGCAGCGCTGATGGATCTCCTTCCACCGATCTGAAATTTCAGGAAAGACCTCGTAATGGCCGCGACCAACGACGGACTCCTCCCCGAGACGGTAATCCTGCATCCAGCGACGGCTCACGACGAGATACTTCAGGTCGCGGTCGAGCATGGCAATGGCGGCAGGGCTGTGCCGAGCATAGAGGCGCAGCTGTGCCTCACGCTCGCGCAAGGCACGCGTGTGCTTCCGCACCTGCCCGGCAAGCATCCAATTCCATCCGGCGAGCAATGCGAGAAGAGCCACGCCACCGAGGGCTCCAAAGCCCAGGTACCGAAGATACCGGGTGCTCCCTAAATTTCGCCCGAACCACTTCTTTTCGATCCGAGCGAACTCAGCGCTCCCAACATCGGCGAACCCCTTTTCAATCACCTGCAAAAGACCGGCGTTCTCCTTGCGCACAGCACGATGAAACTCCCCGACGCTGATCGGCTCCGTCATGCGGAATTCGGACTCCATTCCCAGCTTGTGAAGAAAGTAGAGAGCCGGAGGCTTGTCGGCGACGAAGACATTTACTTTGCGCTCCAGGGCGGCGGTGACGATGGCCTCGTAGTTTTTGAAGAGCAGCAAGGGGCCGATGCGATTGGCCTGAAGGTGCTGCACAATCGAATCGCCCGCCTTGGCCGCCACCGGAAACCCCTTCAGTGAAGAAAGATCGGTGATACCACCGATCGTTGTGCGAAAAAACACGGGGACCTGGAGTGTGGCGTACGGCCTGGAAAAAGCGAGGTAGGAGGCACGATCGGCAGTTTCAAAAACCGTGTCGATGACGTCGAAATCACCCGCCTTCATCCGGTCCACCGCCAAGCCCCAGTCCATGCCGTGAATCTCAGCCGTGATTCCCGACACTTTTTCCCAAGCCCGCCATTGATCGATAATGATGCCCTGCAAGGCTCCTTCGCTGTCTCTGAAAACATAGGGTGGATAGTTGTCATCCATCACCACACTGATTTTTCGCGGTTGAGCCGGTGGCTGAGCGAGAACCGGAGCGAACAAGCAAGCGAATGCAAGCCAGGCAGTGAGTCCGCCGAGGCGAAGAAGGCCGTGCCAGGCCGTGCTGATTCGTCGGATTTCCGAGCCTCCGCTCCCTGCTCCGGAGAAGGCTTTCGCGAAGATGGTTTGAGACGTCGGGCCTTTCGCTTGTCCGATTGCACAAGCCTCATCCAAACTGGCTGCAGTAAACGAGGTATCCGCCATGCTTCACCTATGTCAGGGAGTGTAAGGTCACGAGGGACTAAAATACCTCATCCGGCGTGTGGAGTCTACCGCTTTGACTATCAAAGCAGTGAAGATTTAAAGCATTCACCTAAATATTCCGATCGCAAATGACATCACAGCGGGCGCTGGACATGCAGCACTGCATCCAGCGACTTGAGGAGAGTCTCCGCCGTGTACGGTTTAGGGATGAAGTTTTTGACGCCTGAACTGGCCGCTTTTTCCTCCATGCCCGCCGCATTCATACCGCTGGCGGCAACGATGCAGATCTGAGGATTCATTCTCATCAGAACCTGGATCGTGGCGGGCCCGTCCATGACGGGCATCATCATGTCTGTGAGAACCAAGGCGACATCCGAGCGATGTTTGGAATAGAGGGAGACTGCCTCTGCGCCATCGGCAGCCAGCAGAACGCGGTAGCCAAAAGTTTCCAAAGTCTGCTTGGTGATCTGCTGCACGGCGGCCTCGTCATCGACCACCAGGATCAGTTCCCCGCTGCCGCGTGGCAGCTCATGGGGCGCAGAGGCTTCAATTTCCGCCTGTTCGGAAATGTGCGCCGGCAGGTAGATGTGAAACCTGGTGCCTTTTCCAAGTTCACTTTCCACGCGCAGGAAGCCGTGATGGCTTTTGACGATGGCCATGACCGATGAGAGACCAAGGCCGGTGCCTTTCCCGAGCTCCTTGGTGGTGAAGAACGGTTCAAAAATGCGTTCCATCACCTCGGGCGGCATGCCGGTGCCATTGTCCTCCACCTGAATATGAACATAGTGCCCGGGTTTCGCACCGGCGATCATTGATGCGCACTGGCCATCCATGACCATGTTCATGGCGGAGAGTTTCAAGTGACCGCCGTTGGGCATGGCGTCCCGTGCATTCACACACAGATTGAGGAGCACCTGGTGAATCTGCGTGGGATCTCCCTGAACCACCCACAAGGGTGCGGGGATTTCGCAGCGTACCTGGATGCTTTTCAAGAAGGTCTCATTGGTGATTTTTTCGACTTCCTTAAGCAGATGGGCGACCTGAACCGAGAGCTGCCTGCCCTCCACGCCTCTGGCGAAAGAGAGCACTTGCTTGACCAGATCGGCCCCGCGGCTGGCACTGCATTCGATCGTGGCGAGAATATCCTGCTTTTGCGCATTTGGTTCCTGAAGCTTCAAGAGCTCAATGGACATCATGATGGGTGCCAGCACGTTGTTAAGATCGTGCGCGATGCCTCCAGCCAGCGTGCCAATACTCTCCATGCGCTGGGAGCGCAAAAACTGCTGCTCCAGCTTTTTGCGTTCGGTGATGTCGGTGTTGATGGAGAGGATGGATTGGGGGCGACCCCGGGAATCCTTGATCAAGGTCCAACGTGACTCAACAATGACCAACCGTCCCTGCTTGTCATACTGCTGCATTTCACCGGCCCACTCCCCCTGCGCCATGACGGCATTCATCACGGCGAGAAACTGCGCCGGGTCGCGGTTGAGCAACTCATTCTGTGAATGATCGAGCACTTCGGAGGCCGGCCAGCCATAAAGACGTTCTGCGCTGCGATTCCAATACAGGATGCGATGTTCATCCGGGCCGCACACGATGATGGCGTCCCGCGCCTTGTCCAGGAGAGAGGCCTGCTCGCGAATTTTGTCCTCGTCCATCTTGCGCTGGGTGATGTCTCGCAGGATGCACTGGAGCCGGCCGTCTGGAAGAACCGTTGAACTTACTTCGACCGGAAATTGAGAACCGTCTTTGCGGCGGCACAGCCACTCACTCCGCACCACTTCGCCTTCTCCCAGCTGTTCCACCTCGGGCAGAATGCGAACCATTTCGCCGGCGGCTACGATATCGACAAACCCCATCCGACCGAGTTCTTCACGAGTGAAGCCCAGCATCTGGCATGCTGCCGCGTTTGCTTCGAGCATACGTCCGGCGGTGTTCGAGACAAGGATGCCGTCAGAAGCGGATTCGATGAGCGTGCGGAACTCAGCCTCACTGGCGCGGAGTGCAAGCTCTGCCTGCTTCCGGGTCGTGATGTCCTCGGAAAAAATGATGATTCCACCGATGGTGCCGTCAGCCTGATGCCAAGGCCGGATTTCCCAGCGGATCCAGTCAATGGAACCATCGGCGCGGACGAATTTTTCATCGTCACTTTTCGCAACTTCGCCAGCCATGCAGCGGCGGTGGATCTCGACCCACCTGGCGGGCACTTCGGGAAAGACGTCATAGTGGCTGCGGCCTGTGACGGACTGCCCCCCCAGGCGGTAGTCGTCCATCCAGCGGAGACTGACGACGAGGTATTTCATGTCACGATCCAGCATGGCGATGGCGGCCGGGCTGTGTTTCACGCACAGGCGCAACTGCTCCTCTTTTTCCTGCAGAGCACGAGTGCGTATCCTGACCTGGCCTGCCAGCATCCAGTTCAAACCGATGAGCAAAGCGACCAGCAGGACGGCCGCCAAGGCGGCGTAACCGAGGCTGCGCAGATAGGGATGTCCGTCGAGCGTCTGCCCAAACCACTTTTTCTCGATCCAGCCGAGCTCTCTCAAGCCGACATCTTCGAACCCTTTTTCAACGAGCTGCAGAAGCCTGGTGTTGCCTTTGCGAACGGCACGATGGAACTCGCCGATGGTGACGGGATCAGACATCCGGAACTCAGCCCCCAGGCCCAGCTTTTGCAGGAAGTACTGCGCGGGCGGCTTGTCCATGACGAAGACGTTCACCTTGCGTTCGTTGGCCGCCGTGATGATGGACTCGTAGTTGTTATACAACAACATGGGAGTAATCTCGTTTTCTTGAAGCAGCCTGACGGCTGTGTCTCCCAGCCTGGCCGCGACTGGAAAACCCCGCAGGGAGGCCAGGTTGTTGATGCCAGCGATTGAGGAACGGAAAAAGATGCAGCCCTCGATGGTGGTATACTGCCTGCCGAAATCCAAATAGGTCGCGTGCTCCGGTGTTTTGAACATCGCGTCGATGACATCGAATTCGCCCTGCTTCATGCGACGCACGGCATCGTTCAAGTCCATGCCATGGATTTCAGCGGTAACACCGGTGCGCTTTTCCCAGACGCGCCATTGATCGATGATGATCCCCTGCAGCCTGCCCTCATTGTCCCTGAAAACATAGGGAGGGAAGTTGTCATCCGTGACAACGCTGATGGTGTTAGGGACGGCCGGCTCCTGGCCTGCGGCTGCCGGCGAAATTAGAAGGAAGGAGAAAAGCAGCAGCCTGACACAGCTGCCGCCCAGCGCTTCGGACGAACTTCGAAGATTGAGAAGGCACCGTGCCAGGCATGGCAATGGATTTTGTTTCATCCGATTACGAGGAGGGGGTGCGCTGCATGTTTAGAACTTTGTGAAGCATTCTCAGCAAGGTCTCCGCGGTGTAGGGTTTAGGAATGAAATCTGTGACACCTGCGCTGGTGGCCTTGGCCACCATGTCTTTCACGCTCAGTCCGCTGGCGGCGATGATGCGGACGTTTGGATTCATGCGGAGCAGGACCTGGATTGTGGCGGGGCCGTCCATCACCGGCATCATCATGTCCGTCAGCACGACTGCGACCTGCTCTTTGTGAGCTGCGTAGAGGGTGGATGCCTCCACGCCGTCCACCGCAGGAAGGACGCGATAACCGAATGATTCCAAGGTCTGGCCGGTGATGTGGCGTACGGGCTCCTCGTCATCGATCAGCAGCACGAGTTCCCCATTGCCGTGCGGGATCTCGGTTTGCACAGGTGGAGCGGCGACTGATGCTTCCGCCATCCTGGCCGGCAGATAAACCTGGAACTTGGATCCCTTGTGCAATTCGCTGGAAGCACGGATGAAGCCGTGATGGCTTTTGATGATGGCCAGTGCTGAGGACAGGCCGAGCCCCGTGCCTTTACCCAGTTCTTTGGTGGTGAAGAAGGGTTCGAAAATGCGGTCCATGACGTCAGGCGGCATGCCTGTGCCGGTATCTTCCAGCTCGATGAGGACATAGGGACCGGGCTTTGCGCCGGGAATCATCGCCGCGCATTGGCCATCCAGGAGCTGATTGGAGGCGCTGAGATTCAACACGCCGCCGTTGAGCATGGCATCGCGTGCGTTGACACACAGATTGAGCAGCATCTGATGTATCTGGGTGGGATCTCCCAGAACACTCCAGAGGTTTGCCGGCACGTCACTGCTGACCCGGATGTTCTTGTGGAAGGTTTCACTGGCGATCTTTTCGATGCCTTTGAGAAGATGCCCGGCCTGAATCTCCACGCGCTGGCCCTCGACCCCCCGTGAAAAGGAGAGCACCTGACGGACCATGTCAGCCCCGCGCCGTGCGCTGTTTTCAATCGTGGCCAGGACCCCCATCCGCAGGGGGTCCTGCTCGTGAAGTTTCAGCAGCTCGATGGACATCATGATCGGAGTCAGCGCATTGTTGAGGTCATGGGCGATGCCTCCTGCCAATGTGCCGAGGCTCTCCATGCGCTGGGCGCGCAGCAGTTGTTTCTCGACTTCTTTGCGTTCGGTGATGTCGGTATTGATCACCAGAATGCTGCGGGGCTGGCCTGCGGCATCACGCAGCAGAGTCCAGCGGCCTTCGACCGTCAGCTTGCGGCCATCTTTGGCCACCTGCTGCAGCTCTCCGTCCCATTCCCCGGTTTGGGTGACTTTTTCAAAGGCCTGGAGAAACGCATCGGTGCCATGATCTTTGATTTCGGTCACGAGCCGCCCGACAGCCTCCGCAGCGGTCCAGCCGTAGAGCCGTTCGGCGCTCTTGTTCCAGTAGGTGACGCGGTGATCAAGGCCGCATACCAAGATGGCATCCCTGGAGAGATCGAGCAGAGAGGCCTTTTCGTGCGCAGCCAGCTTGGAGGCCTCCAGCTCCTGCGTGCGCAGTCTCACGCGTTCCTCGAGACCCTGCAGATGGGATTTGGATTCCAGCAGCAACCGTGATTTTTCGGTGAGTGAAATGGCCAGTTGCAGAACCTCGATGATATCGAAGGGCTTCTTCAAAATGAGCATGCGATCACGTGGCTTGATCTGCTCCTGCACATCGCTCCAGCAGCAGTCTGCATAGGCGGTGCAGATCACGATCTGCATGTCAGGGCAGACCTGCCAGATGCGGCGTGTCGTTTCGATTCCGTCCCAGCCCGGAGGCATGCGGACATCCACAAAAGCCATGGCGTAAGGCTGGCCTTCCGCCTTAGCACGTTGGACCATCTGCAGGCCCTCCTCCCCCTGGGATGCGGTGTCGATGGTGAAAGTCTGCCTGGCGGCCGGTGTCCGGACAGGAGAGCCAAACAAAGCCGCTTCGGCGGCTGCGAGGGCGTCATCCACGGGGGTGTCCGGGGCTAAAATTTTGCGGAAGTCATCATGGATGGAGCGGTTGTCATCGATGACCAAAATGCGGCGATGAGCCGCTGTGGTGGTTGTCTGAGTCATGGTTGGATTAATTTTCCAGCGGCAGGGTCAACGTGAAGGTGGCGCCCAGACCGGGACCATCGCTGTGAGCCGTCAAAGTTCCGCCCAGCTCCTTGGCGGCCAGTGCGCCGCTGTGCAGGCCAAAACCGTGCCCCAGTTTTTTGGTGGTGAAGCCATGGGAAAAAATGCGGCTGAGGTTCTCCGGAGCGATGCCTGTGCCATTGTCGATCACCGCAATCTCCAGCATGCCTTCCTGGTTTTGAGACACGCGCACCGTCATGATGCGGTCGCCTTCGCTGTTATCCAGAGCGTGCTTGGCGTTGCTGAGGAGGTTCACGAGAATCTGCATGACCTTGTGGCGGTCCGTTTTCAACGGCGGAACCTGAGCGATTTCCCGAACCACGTTGACCTCATGACGCGTGAAACTGGCGGTGTTGATGCGGATGCTGTCCTCCACCAAATCCGCCACGGAGATCACCTCGACAACGCCGGTGCCACGAGCGTAGCGCTGCTGCATGGCGACGATCTCCTTGATGTGATCGATGTTTTTTTTCAGCATTTCCATTTCCTGAAGGAGGGCCTGCTGGGGCTCCGCGAGGTGGACAGCCAGCTTGAGCAGGTAGTCCGGCAGCATCTTCCCGCGTGGATCAGTGGCGAGGAAGGCGGGCAGATCTGCCGAGTTCTGCTGCAAGAGTTCCGCCACGTTTTTCAGGCTTCCGGTCCTGAACTCGTGAACCTTGCTGGTGGCAAGCTCGGCCGAGACCCCAACACTGTTGAGCACATTGCCCACATTGTGCAGGACGCTGGTGGCGACCTCCGCCATGCCGGCCAGGCGGGATGTTTCCAGGAGCTCGGCCTGGGTCTTGTTCAGCTCCGCCGTGCGCTCCACCACCTGCCGTTCGATTTCCAGATGGCTGCCTTCTAGAGTGGCGCGACGAAGAGCAATCTCGGACATTTCCTGGAGCATTTTGCGGATGGCGACAAAGAGAATGACGTCTTCAAACAACACCCATCCTGCATGCTCGACCCAGCGCCAGGAACTGGCGGTCAAAACGCCAAACACGGACTGCGGCCAGTAGAGATCGCGGATGAGATGGTCTCCGGCCACCACGATGGTGGCTGTCGCGAGCACACGCCAATCACGATAAAAAGCGAGAAAGGCCAGGGAGCCGAAGATGTGAAAATGAGTCTCGATTCGGCCTCCGGTGAGGTGGATAAGCAGGGCCGAAGTGAGCACCTGAGCCACCGCGATGACATGGCGGGTGAGAGCCTGACCGGGATGACTGCGGGCCAGCCACACCGGGAAACCGCTAAGCGCGCCGCCGAGCAGAATCGCGGCCCAGACGTGGATGTGCACCTGACTTGAGTCCCCGATCCAAGTCTTGGGAGAAATCCACAAGGCAGCCGCAATGCCCGCGAGCCATTGGGCGATCATCAACCGGGCGAACAACCGGTCTGTATGGCAGTGCAGATCATTTTCCGCCGCGCTGAACAGCTCGGAGGCACGCTGCTGCAGCGCCGATTCCGGAGTCGAGAGCGGTCGCGCAGGAGGGGCCTCAATCAGCGGGCTGCTTTGCGGGCGAAGGCCACCGGGAGTGACACGGAGCAACGCGGTTGCAGGGTTCAACGGGAGGTCTGATGGGAGGGAATTGGCGGCTACGGCTGACATGCGGTGCATTCTGTTTGGAGTTTTTCCCCTGCCAGCGCACAGCCGAAGACCGGCGAGCTGGTGACATGGCTGGATTTTTGCTTCAACAAACTCTCAATGGCGTCTCGCCCCGGATTGTCCCCGGAATGGCCGCGGGCGAGGGTGATGCCGCCGTGAAAAACGAGCAGGCCTCCGGCATCATAGAGCAACGTCAGGCCCGAGGTGGCCGCCTGAAAACGGCCGGCTTCCTCGCCGTGAAGATCGACATTCACCTGCACTCCTGGAATGGCGGTCGCAGCATGCCATAGATCTGTTTTCGCCCAATCTTCGTCCATGCCCTCCGGCTGAATGAACCACACCTGCGCGCTGAACTTTCCCTGGCAGTGTGCCATGAGCTGTTCCAGTTCGCCGAGGGTCGCACGGGAGCAGGGGCAGCGTGGATGCAAAAACATCACCAACTGGGCCAGCCCGGGAGAGCGCTGCGCATGACAGGTTTCCGGCCATAGGACGGGCGGGGTGCCCGTGATACCCGCCGTGATGGAATACTGCGCCATCAGCAAGCTGCCCGCGAGAACGACCAGGAGCCAGCACCCTGCAATGATACTGATTTTCAATGCAGCAGAGCCTGAACGCAGCGGAGCTCCCACCTTGCCGGATGCAGGAGTGGAATGAGGCGAATTGGATGGAACGGGGCTGATCACCCCCAAACATAAGGGTCAGCGCCAAAGCCCCCCAACTAAGCCAAGCTTTAATTAGTACGACCGATCCGCTTAGTGCCTAAGCAGTATCGGTTCTGGTTTTTATTCACTGAGTTCCAACGGGATGTCATCGGATCCCGAGGAATGGTCAATTTGGGGAGTGGGCACAGCTCTGGCCCCGTTGAAGCTCTCGCTGTGAGCATGCTTGTAACCGGCCGGATCGAGTTTCTGCCAGAGCCGGTCCCTCCTTTCGCTGGAGCATGCGGCAAGGAGGCATGTGGCCAGCAGCATGAGCTGTTGAAAACAGAGGGGATAGAGAGGCTTGCGAGTTTTCATCAGAAGGAGGAAGGAGTTATTTCTGTCCGTAATACGCGTCCGGCCCATGTTTTCGCAAATGATGCTTCTCCAGGATGTGTGAAGGTATGGAGCCTATGGAAGGATTCAGCGTGGCGGAGCCGAGGGCCATTTGCGCGCACATCTCAAGGGCGATGCTGTTTTTCAGCGAATCAAGCGCATTTTTGCCGAAGGTGAACGGGGCGTGATGGAGCTGAAGGACGGCGGGCATTTCGAGGGGGTCCAAATTCAACTCGCGCAGACGCTCGACAATGGCGACGCCGGTGAAATGTTCATAGTCCTGGGCCACTTCGGAAGGTGTGAGAGCGCGAACGAGTGGCACGGTGCCGTGGAAGTGATCGGCGTGAGTGGTGCCGAAGCAGGGAATTTCCCGCCCGGCCTGTGCGAACATGGTGGCATGCAGGCTGTGAGTGTGCGTGATGCCGCCGATATCTGGAAATTCCCGGTAGAGGACGAGATGCGTTTTCGTATCGGAGGAAGGCCGCAGCCGCCCCTCCACCACACGGCCTTCGAGATCGAGAACGACGATGTCCGAGGGGGTGAGAGCCAGATAATCCACGCCGCTGGGTTTGATGGCCCACAAACCGGAAGCGCGGTCGATGCCGCTGACGTTGCCCCAGGTCAGGCGCACGAGGCCGCTGGGTTCCAGGGCACGGTTGGCATCACAGACTTGTTCGCGGAGGTCTTGGAGGGTCATGGAGGGCATGAAAGCCCAAACGTCTTACAATTCCAGCAACATAAACCGGCGTTCGGGGCGTTAATACATTGATCCTTGAAGGTTGACGTGGGGAACGCCCCCGTTGACCTGTACCTCACAAACACATGCCCGCCTCCGCCGCCCCCCCTGCTGTTCCTGATCAGGAAGCCATCGCCAAAGCCTCCCTCTGGGTGGCTCCGCTCCGAACCGAAATCGCCCGCGTGCTGGTGGGGCAGACCGCCCTAGTGGACCGACTGCTGGTGGCGCTGCTGACCAACGGGCACGTGCTGCTGGAAGGTGTGCCGGGCATCGCCAAGACACTGGCGGTGCGCACGCTGTCGGGAACCTTGAAGGCCAAGTTCCAGCGCATCCAGTTCACCCCCGACCTGCTGCCGGCGGACGTGATCGGGACGATGGTGTACCATCCGAAAGACGGCACGTTCACGCCACGTCTGGGGCCGATTTTTGCCAATTTGGTGCTGGCAGATGAAATCAACCGTGCACCCGCCAAGGTGCAGAGCGCGCTGCTCGAAGCCATGCAGGAGCGCCAGGTCACCATCGGTGAAAACACGCACAAACTGCCCGACCCCTTCATGGTGCTGGCCACGCAGAACCCGATCGACCAGGAGGGCACGTACACGCTGCCGGAAGCGCAGCTTGACCGCTTTCTTCTCAAGGTGCGCGTGACCTACCCGACCCCTGTGGAAGAACGGATGGTGCTGGATGCGATGGCCACTTCGGCGCCGAAGCTCGATGTCACCCAAGTGACCGATGTCACGGCGATCAGCGCCAGCCGCGTGGTTGTGAATGAGTTGTTCATGGATGAGAAGATCCGCGATTACATCGTGGCCCTGATTCATGCGACCCGGCACCCCGAGGCGCTGGCACCGCACCTGAAGCTGCTCATCCGCTGTGGCGCCTCGCCGCGTGGGACGATCAATCTGGCGCTGGCCGCCAAGGCACTGGCCTTCCTGAACGGGCGCAACTATGTCATTCCACAGGACATCAAAGATCTGGCCCCGGACATCCTGCGGCACCGCATTCTTCTTTCCTATGAGGCGGAGGCGGAAGGGGTGACCACGGATGATGTGATCAGGACACTCCTCGACAAGCTGCCTGTTCCTTAACACTGCCCACACCGTGAACCGGGAAACTGAGCAGAACGAGAACGACGCCAGACTCACGCGCATCCTCAAGCGGGTGCGGCGCATAGAGCTGCTCACGCGCGGCATGGTGAAGGAGATGCTGGGCGGGCAGTACCATTCCCGCTTCAAGGGCCAGGGAATCGAGTTTGATGATTTTCGTGAGTACCAGCCGGGGGATGATGTGCGCTTCATCGACTGGAATGTCACGGCGCGAATGAATGATCCGTTTGTGCGGAAGTATGTGGAGGAGCGCGAACTGACGGTGATGATCTGCGTGGATGTGAGCGGCTCAGGCGACTACGGCAGTCAGGAAGACTCCAAACGCGAACGCGCGGCGGAGATCGCGGCGGTCTTCGCGTTCAGCGCCGTGCAAAATCAGGACAAGGTGGGGCTGACGCTTTTTTCCGACGGCATCGAGCACTACCTGCCGGCCCGCAAAGGGGCGCCTCATGCCCTGCGCATCCTGCGTGACATTTTAAACAATGAGCCGAAGAGCCACCGCACGGATATCAAGCCCGCGCTTGATCTTGCGGTGGAACGCATCGCTCATCGGGCGCTGGTGATTCTGGTGTCGGATTTTCTCACCACGGATGAAAGCTGGGAGAAAAGCCTGCGGGCACTGGGGGCCAAACATGACGTGGTGGCGGCGCAAATTCTGGACCCGCGTGAGATCACCCTGCCAGACGCAGGCAGGGTGTGCCTCGAAGATCCGGAGACCGGGGAGCAATTTCTCGTGAACACCTCCCATCCGGCGATACGCGACCAGTATGAGCAACGCCTGGCGGAACGACAGGACGCGCTGGTGCATCTGCTACGCCGCTGTGGAGTGGAGCGCATCACGGTTCGGACCGACGAAGACTATGCACCGGCCTTGAAGGCCTACTTCCGTTCGCGCAAAAGGAGGAAACGGGGATGAAGGCCGCGCTGTTTTTCACCCATTTCCTGCTGGCGCAGTTTCCGGGTCCGGGCCCGCTGCCGCACCCTGACCTGCCGCCGCCTGACAGCGTGTCACTGCCTCCACCGTGGTGGATCCCCTGGGCGGCCGTGCTGCTGCTCTGCCTGCTGATCGCCCTGATTGTGTGGCTGCTGGTGCGCCCGAAAGAGGCGCCATCCGCGCCACTGCGACAGCCGTGGAGCTCAGCCTGCCGTGCGCTGAACGACCTTCGCACACGGGTTCAAACCATCCCGCCGCAGGATGTGAGCCACCGAATCTCGCAAATCCTGAGGCGTTACCTGCAAGAGCGCTACCAGGTGCCAGCGCCAGCCCGCACCACACGAGAGATTTTCGAGAAAAAAATGGACCGACAGCCCGGCCTGCCGATACCGCGTGCTCAGGGAATGTGGCGCGAACGATTTGAGCCTGTGGCACATCTGTGCGACGAGATTTCGTTCATGCCTGCTCCGCGCACGGAGGAGGAATCGATCATGCTCATCGACCAGGCACTCGCACGCATGGAGGAAGAAAAACCATGATGATTCCCGGCTTCCCTGGATTTCAGATTTTCCACCCGTTGTGGCTGCTGGTGCTCCCTTTGGTGCCGCTGCTGGCCATGCTGCGGGGCGCGCGGGGCAAAAGAGCAGCCATCAAATTTCCCACCGCCTCATTGCTGCGTGATCTCGGCAGACCGGCGCGCAACCGCATGGGAGGGTTTGTTTTTGGCCTAATTCTGATCAGCCTGACCTTCGGCGTCGTGGCGCTGTCGCGTCCGCAAAAAATCCTGTCCTACGAAGAAGAGAAAGCCGAGGGCATCTCGATCATGCTGACGGTGGACGTGTCGCTGTCGATGCTGATCGAAGACTTCTACATCGGCAGCCAGCCGGTGAACCGCCTGACGGCGGCGAAGCGTGTGATGGCAGACTTCATCAAAGGCCGCCGCAGCGACAAGATCGGCATCGTGGCCTTTGCGGGTGAAACCTATCTCCCCTGCCCCCTGACGCTGGACCGCGACTGGCTGATCAACAATCTCGACCGCGTGCAAACGCAGCGGGTGGGTGACGGCACCGCCATCGGGTCTGGCATCGCTTCCGCGGCCAACCGCATGCGTCGTGAGAAATCGCCGAGCAAAGTGATCGTGCTGCTGACGGATGGAGCCAACAACTCCGGCCGCCTCAGCCCGCAGGATGCGGCCAAGCTGGCGGCGACACTCGGCATCAAGATCTACACGATCGCCATCGGCACGCCGGGCATCCACAGCATCCCGGATCCCAGACGCGGCACGTTCACGCCGGTGGGACAGCAGTTATTTGATGAAGGCACGCTCAAAGAAGTCGCGGCCATCGGCAGCGGCCAGTTCTACATGGCGCAAAATCTCAGTTCGCTCAGCGATGTCTTCAGCACGATCGACAAGCTGGAAAAAACCAAGATCGAGCATCACAAGATCATTGAGACCGAGGAACTGTTCCCATGGCCGCTGGCAGTTTCCACAATCGCGTTGTTCCTCGCCCTGCTGCTGTCCCTGACCTTTCTGCACTCGGCCCCTGAGCCGGTCGCCACCTGATTGTCATGACCTTTGCCCATCAACACCTGCTATGGTTCCTGCTGATCATTCCCGCGCTCGTGGGATTGAAACTGCTGGTGGATGCGCATGGCTCCAAGGCGGAGAAGATGTTCACGGCGGCGCGCCTGCGGCCGACGCTCGTCATGGGCCGCTCGCTCTGGCGTTCATGGATGGTGTATGCATTATACATCCTGGCCATGGCCTGCCTAATCGTGGCGGTGGCCCAGCCGCGCTGGGGGGAGGAGAAGCTCGAGATCCCGGACAAAGGCCGCAACATTTTCATCGCCATCGACACGTCACGATCCATGCTGGCGCGCGATGTGCCACCGGACCGGCTCACGCGCGCGCGCCTGGCAGCGCATGACCTCGTCATGGAACTGAGCGGAGAGCGGATCGGGCTGCTGGCCTTTGCGGGCCGGGCCTATCTCCAGGCGCCGCTGACGACGGACCATGACGCCATCATTGAGTCGTTGCTGGCCTTTGACCACACGATCATCGAATGGGGCGGCAGCAATCTGGCCGACCTGCTGGAGGTGACGCTGCGCGCCATCAAAACCCTGCCCAAGAGCAATTACGCGCTGGTCATTTTCAGCGACGGCGGCGATGCCGACGCGAACCTGGTGCCCTACATTCAGCGCCTTTCGGCAGCGGGAGTGGTGGTGGTCACGGTGGGAGTGGGCACTGATGTAGGCACGCTGATTCCGAACCCTGAGGTGGAAGGCGACTACATCCGAGATGAGGCGGGCAACGTGGTGCGCTCACAACTGCAAAGCGCCGTGCTGCAGCAGCTCGCCTCAGCCACCGGGGGGCGCTTCCTCAAACTTGACACCCGGCCGCTCAATCGCCAGTCCATCCAGCCTGTGCTCGACCGCCTGACCGAGCAGGAGTCCGCCAACCGGCAAACGGCGAGGCCTATTGAGCGCTTTGCCTGGCCCCTTGGTCTGGGTATATTCCTGCTCATGCTTGCCTGGATCCTCAGCGCCCTGCCTCGTCCCACCGCCGCACGTCCGGTCGTGCTGGCACTGGCTTTCGCCACTTTCGCCCCTGCTCCCACAACGCAGGCAGCAGGTCCGGCGGACCTGCTGGCGTTCTTGTTTCAATCCAAAGGGCCGACGCCCGATGATGCGCTCAAGGCGCTGGAAAACGGAGATTTCAAAAGAGCCCGTGATCTCTACGGAGAGCTGCTCCGACGCGAGGACTTCGACGCGCACTCGCGTGAGGAGCTTCTCTACGGTCTGGCCACGGCGGAGCATGACCTGACGAACTACGATGGCAGCGTCAAGAACTTCAGCGAAGTGCTGCACACGCAGGACAAGGCGCTGCGCGCACGCGCGCATCGTGGCATCGGCCACACCCTTTATGACCAAGGCGCGCGCGGCCTGCAGCAGCAGCCGAAGATCACCATCCAACGATGGACCGACGCGCTTCGCCATCTGGAAGCGGCGCAGGACCTGGACCCTGACAACAAGGAACTGCGCGAGAACCGCGCCTATGTGGACCAAATGCTGACCCAACTGCGGCAGGTGATGAAGCAGATGGAAGAAAAGCAGGGCAAAAAGGGCGACAAAGGCAAGAAGGGGCAAAAAGGCGACAAGGGCGAAGGCCAGGAAGGTGAAGAAGGCGAAGACGGAGACGCCGGCCAGCAAGGAAGCGACCCGGACGGCCAGGGCCAACCCAAGGAGCCCAAAGAAGGCAAAGGGGAAAAGAAAGAGGCGGATGACGGCATCGGCGGCAAAGATGCGAAAGAACTGCCCGAAGGACGGCTTCAAGCCGCCGGCGGTGAACCCGGCGAGAAAGAAGGAAAGCATGGCAAAGAGGGCGAAAAGCCCGGCGGTGCCGAAAATAAAAAGGCCGCGAAGGAAGGCCCATCGGATCAGCGCAATCCACGCACAGGCTACACCCCGGGTGAGGCCGAGGGCATCATCCGACAGTACATGGACGAAATCACAGCCCCACTGACCAACCGGTACCACACCCCGCCGGTGAACAAAAAAGACTGGTGAGCCGCAAGCGTCGGCAATGACGAAGCAAGAATGACGAATGAAATTTCAAGCTCGAATGATTCAAAGCCTCCCTCCTTCCCCCATCCCGGCTCGCCAGTGGAGTTCCATCCCACAACCCGCCGTGATTATGACGCTGCTCTTGGTGATGTTCTTCATCACCAGCGCCTCTGCCGCCACGGTGCGGGCCTACATCCAACCTGACCAAGCGCGCACGGGCCAGGAGGTCAGCTACGTGATCACCGTGCAAAATGGCATCATCCAGAGCGAGCCCCAATTGAGGCTTCCGGTGCAGGTCGGTCTGACATCCCCACTCGCCACGCGGCAAAACACCAGCATTATTGGCGCCCAGCAGATCGTCTCCACGCAGTTCTCCTGGGGGGTGACCAGCAGCGAACCGGGTGAGTTTGTCATTCCGCCGCAGGAAGTGCTTGTGAACGGAGAGATTCTCAAAACCAACGAAGTCCGGCTCATCGTCAGTGAATCTCCGACCACCGCACCCAATGCGGCCGAAGATGCCAGCATTCCGTTGTTTCAGATCGAGGTCGGCAAGACAGAGGTGTATCAAGGCGAGCTGGTTCCTATCAGCGCCAGCCTGTATGTACCGCGCGGCAGCGTGATGCTGCGCCGTGTGGGGTTGATCGACGTGAACAAGAGTGATTTTGCCATCGCCCGCTTTCCGCAACAGGCCGACCAGACCCAGCAGCGCATCAATGACATTGACTACATTGTCATCACCTATCGCAGCACACTTTCCGCGCTTCACGCGGGAGATTTGAAAGTAGGCCCTGCCACATGTGAGCTGCTGTATGAAGTCTTTGATGAAGCCACGCAGAGACAGATGAGCCGCGGACTGCCTTTTGGGATGATCATCGGCGGCGCGGAGCCACGCAAGCAGGTGGTGAAAAGCCAGGAGATCAAGATCAAGGTTCTTCCGCTCCCCACCGAAGGCAAACCGGCCAACTTCAGCGGGGCCGTGGGGGATTTCAGCATCAGCGCCACCGCCACCCCCAACGAACTCAGCGTGGGTGATCCCCTGGCCGTGGACATCACCATCGACGGGTCGGGCAATTTTGACGCGCTGAACCCGCCCAGCCTGATGCCGCCGGATGGCTGGAAGGCGTATCCGCCACGCCGCTACAACGTGGATGGACCGATCGATCCCAACCTCACGCCCGCCCTGCAGCGGCGCCTTGGCTATTCGATGGTCTTTGTGCCGGAAAAAGTGCACACAGAGCTGCCACCGTTTGAGCTGAGCTACTTCAGCCCCACGCAGAAAAAATACGTGGCTGCGCGCACCCCGCCGATAGCTCTGCGAATCAAGCCAGGCGTTTTGGCAACTTCTGCCGCAACCACGGAGGGAAGCGGCGGCGTGGAGGCCCCGAAGCCGCCGCCCGTACAGCAACCCAAGCCGCAGATCAGCGACATCCTCATGAAAGTTCCGGCCAAGGCACGCTGGCTGAGCCCCACCACCGCCGTGAAGGTCCCGCTCACTTCAAGCGCGCGTTTTTGGGCCATCCAGTCGATTCCAGCGGCACTCGTCATTCTAGCCACCCTTTTCACCTGGTTTCGACGCCATCGCGCCGAAGCCAGGCGCGGACTGCGAGGCGAGCTGCAGCAGTTGTGGCATGGGCTGGAGGAGAACAACCTCGCAGATCGTGACTTCCTCCAGCGCGCAGCCCATTTCATCCACCGGAGCCAGCCGGGTGAGGTGCGGGACGAGGAACTGCGGCAGATCATCCGCCGGTATGAGACGCAAAGCTTTACTGCGGCCCCCGCGCCTGGACAAGGGCTCGGTGCCGGGGAGCGCAGCCGCATCCTGTCCACACTGGCACCGCTGCTGAAACGGACGGCCCTGTTCATCGCCACGCTGGCCGCGCTCACCTTGAGCAGCGAGGCCGCCGATCCTTCGCCTGACCAAGTTTATCAACAGGCGCGAGAAGCGCTGGAAAAAGGCAAATTCACCCAGGCACAGTATCTTGGCGAGTCGCTGACGAAGCAGCACCCGCCAGCCTTGAGCTCTGCGGTGTTCACCGTGATCGCCAACGCCCGCTACCGGCAGGAAGATCTGGGGCGTGCCGCCTTGTGGTACCAGCGTGCCCAACTGCTGGACCCTTTGAATCCAGAGGTGAGGCAGAATCTGCGGCATCTGGATGAAAAGGTGAGATTCTTCCGCTTTGGGGAGGCATCTCCGCTGGCTGAGTGGAGCCTGCTTCTGAACAAGAACACCTGGGTCATAGCCGCATCCGCGGGTGGCTGGCTGATCCTGCTGGCGCTGATGGGCTGGATTCTTGCGAGTTCCAGGAAAGGCAACACGGCAGCCTTTGCGCTGATTTTCAGCATCGTTGGCCTGCTGATTTTCATTCCTTCAGCGACGTTCGCCGCCATCCGGCCCGAGCCGGGAGAGCGCCTGAAGGACGTGATGGTCGTCACGGCACGCGACGTGAATGCCTACACTGCCGCAACGGTCACGTCCGGGAACGTCATCGCGCTTCCTCCGGGCAGCCAGGTGAGGCTGCTCGAAAAACGCGGAGCCTGGAGCTATGTGGACATACCCAGCGGCGACGAACACGTGCGCGGCTGGGTGGAATCCGCCACGTACACCCCGTTGTGGCCGTGGGACATGCAGTTGCTGCCGTAAAAATCAGGCTCCGGCACCACCGCCAGCCATGCCCGGACGGGAGCCACCACCGGCGGACCGCCGACTGCCGGCCTCGCGGTCAAGAACGAGAAGGCTGGCCGGGTCATCGCCGGCGAGCTTGAGGCGGTCGAGCATGTCGCGGACGGTCTTTTCTTCCTCCATCTGTTCATTGAGAAACCAGAGGAGCAGATTCTTGGAGGCGTGGTCTTTGACCTGCTCGGCCACTTCGTAGAGATCATTGATCTGCTGGGTGACCTTCTCCTCCTGCATGAGGCTGTGCTGGAAAGCATCCATCGGCGAAGAGTAGTCCATCTTCGGCTGAGCGATCGGCTGCAATTCCACTTTGGCATCACGATCGACGAGATACTGGTAGAACTTCAGCGCATGCACCGTCTCTTCGCGGCTCTGAGCGAACATCCACTGCGCAAAGCCGGCATAAGGAGTGCCTTCAAACCACCCCGCCATGGCGAGATAAACGTAGCTGGAGGACATTTCATTGTTGATCTGCTCATTGAGCAGCTTGGTGAGTTTTGGATTGAGTGTCATACGTTTGTTGGGTTTGGAATTGTGAGATGATTGAACCAGCAATGGAAACGCAGTGCAAGGACGCGCAGACGATTTTTTACGAGAGAAAACGTGAGCCAGGCACGCAAAGACAACACGACGGACGATTTGCTTTCCTTTGAGCCAGTCCGCGCCACGATGAAGCCTCCCCGCGATGCCTTCCGACACCGCAGCCTTACCCCCACAGCATCATCCGCAGGTCGTGCGGCGGAACTTCATCTGCCACTGCCTGGAGGGGGGGTTGTACATGGGAGGCGTGGCCTTTCTCCAGCCGGAGACGGTGATGCCGAAAATGGTGGAGCAGCTCGGCGGGCGCTCCGCGATCATCGCGATCATGCCGGCCATCCTGCCTGCGGCGTTTGCGATGGCGGGACTGTTTGTGTCACCGCTGGTGGAACGGCTCACCAAGTTCAAACTGTGGGTGATGAGCTTTGGGCTGCTGCAACGGCTGCCCTACCTCATCACGGGTCTGGTGTTGTGGTTCTGGAAGGATGCCGGACCGTGGCTGCTGCCGCTGGTGGTGATGACGCCGATGGTCTCCGGTCTCATCGGCGGTGTGGGCGTGGTGGCGTGGATGGAGATGGTCACACGCATGGTGCCGGAGCGAGTACGTGCCGCAGGATGGGCTGTGCGCTACATCACCCAGGCATGCATCGGCATGGTGGCAGGAGCGGTGATCGTTCAGGTGCTCACACACATGCCGGGACAGCGCGGCTACGCATTGCTGCATCTCATCACCTTTAGCTTTCTGCTTCTGTCCTGGCTCTCGCAGGCCTTCATGCGCGAACTGCCCATAGCCCATCATTATCATCACCATGTCGGCACGTACTGGAGCTATCTGCGCAGCCTGCCCGGCCTGCTGGGCGAGCAGCCGCAGTTGCTCAAGCTGATCGCGGTGCGGTTCACCGGCATGGGCTATTTGATGGTGGTTTCATTTCTCACTCTGCATGCGCTGCACATCACGGGCAGGCCGGCAGCGGATGTGGGCATCTTTGTCTCGATCCAATACATCAGCACCATTTTGGGCAGCATGCTTGCGGCGTGGCTGGGATACCACAAAGGCGGGAAAATGTTGATGATCCTGTCACGAATCATCTGCATTGCGCTATGCGGCTGGGCCAGCCTGACTCACTCATTTGGAGGCTTCAGCGTGGCCTTCTTCATTCTTGGATTCGGACAGTTTCTGGACAAGGTCGGCGATCTGACGCTCACCGCAGAACTCTGCCCGCCGGAACGCCGATCGACCCTGCAGGCCATTCTTGGTTTCTGCAACGTGTGGTCGCTGATGCTCGCCACGAGCCTGGGAGGGCTGATTTACTCGCTCAGCGGTTCGTTTTATCTTGTTGCCTGCCTGGCGGCGGTGATGTCGGTCATGTCCATCCTGATTTTGCGCGGCATTCCCGAGCCCCGTGGGCACCGCTGAAAGTGTCGTCACTCCGAGCACTCGATCAGAGCCTTCATGGAAACCTGCCTTAGAGGATTGGTTTCTTTGGGATCAGGCCCAAATTCTTCAATCTGCTGCTGGCGCAGCTCGGCGAGCTCCTTGTGGACCGTGGCGACGATGACGCGCCCCTTTGTGTCCACCTCTTCGGCCATGCGCCTGCCGAGGTCCCGCGAATGCCCGAAGATGGCATGGAGCATGTCGATCACGTATTCATAGGTGTGGAAATCGTCATCCAGCAGGATGACGTGCCAGGGGGGCTCCAGAGCGGGCGAGGCCGTGAGCGGCTGCACGCGGGGCTGGTGAGGAGCCACGCGGGGCTGCCGCGGTCTTACCGGAGCGGTCGCGCAGCGGATGTCGGCAGGGGAAATCATTGCGCACATTATGCCCCAGACCGGGGATCTCTCAAGCTCCCACACACGCCACGCGCCTGCGCCTGCGTTTTACTCCGCCGAAATTGCGCCGGGGCGGTGAATGCTTGCCGGGAGGCATGGAAGCGTGGCAGACTTTGAGGCATGAATCCTTCCATCTGCCGCACTCTCAGCACGATTTGTTTCCAAGCGGGCATGCTTTCCGTCATACTCTCCATCTGGAGCTGGTGGTTTTTCAACGGCGAGACGCCCGAGCAGGCGGCGCACGCCGAGCGTCTGGGCATTTTCATCGGCCTGTGGGCACCGACGCTGCTGATCCTTTCCAACCGATTCGACCGCTATGCGGACAAAGCGAAGGATCTTCCGGGCCTGAGCAGTGGGGAAACTTCGGAAGAAGCCTGATTGGGAATCACATCGGCTCGCGGCCGGTTGATTCGACAAACTGCTGGCGGAGGCTGTTGTAGGCCTGCTGCCATTCATCCACCACGCGCTGCAGTTCCATCACCTGCTTTTCAAGCGTGGTGATGCGGGACTGCTGCATGACATCTCCCATGCCGTTTTTATCATCTGAACGGCCGGTGCCTATGAACGTGGTGGCGGCGCTGCGGATGTGGTGGGGACTGGCCTGGAACCAAGACAGGTCCGCCAGGCGTGACTCCGTGTTGTCGAGGCAGTTGATGATCCTCACGTTTTCATCGATTTCTCCGGTGGCCATGAACTCCTGGATGGTCGCCACATTGGTCGGGCCATAGAGGTAATTGTCCGGCATCTGCACCAGGAGATCCATCTGCAGTTCGGCGATCATCGGCGCACGCTGCCAGCTCAAGCGGTTGTCGCTGGAGATCTTGTCGAGCGGGGAGATCTTGGCGTCTGCCGCCCAGCCACGCAGAGTTTCGAGATCTTTGGCTTCATAAACTTCCTTGTCCGAGGCTTTGAGCAGATACCAAGTGTGCATGCGGAGAGATAACCAAATTCCAAGGCCTGCGCCAAGCGCAAAGTGCGAAGGAAATAAAACTCGGCCAATTGACGCTGTCTTTTCGCAAGGCAACCTCCGCCGCCTTCGTTTAAACGCGCTCCTTATGACCCGCCTGCTTTTTGCCATTCTTCTCGCCGCCGCCACTGCCCGGGCCGTGGAGCCTGCTGTGTTTTCGCTCAAAACGATGACGGCGCAGATGAAATACGACACCGCCGAAATGCTGGTTCAGCCGGGGCAGGCGGTGAAGATCACCTTTGAAAACGGTGATGACCTGCCGCACAACCTGGTCTTCTGCCAGCCGGGGACCGACACCGCCGCCATGGCGATGAAACAGATGGAAAAGCCGGAGGAGGCGCTGAAGCGCAACTGGCTGCCGGATGACAAGAGGATCTGGGCACACTCGAAGATGCTGAACCCGCATGAGAAGGAGGTGCTGAATTTTTCGGCCCCGGAAAAGCCCGGCAACTACCCCTACGTGTGCACATTCCCCGGACATGCACTGACGATGCGCGGCGTGCTTAAAGTCGCGCCGGTGGGAGACACGCTGCATGACCTGCAGTTCGCGCTTTACCTCGGCAACTGGAAGCAGCTTCCGGATTTCTCCAAGTTGAAGCCTCACCGTGAGGGCAAGGTCGAGGACAACCTGCTTCAGGTGAAACTGGACGACTACAAAAATGAATTTGGTGTGGTCTTTACTGGCAAGCTCATCGCTCCGAAGAAAGGCTCGTATCGGTTTTATCTCTCCAGCGATGATGGCTCGCGCATTCTGATCGATGGCAAGGAGATCCTTGTCTATGACGGCATTCATCCCTCCGGCGACATCAAGGAGCAGGGTGTCACGCTGGAGAAGGGAGAGCATGTGTTTCGCCTTGAATATTTTCAAGGCGGGGGGCAGATCGAGCTGTATGCGGCCTGGAAAGGCGCGGACACGCAGATCACGCCGCTGTCCAAGTGGCTGCACCCGAAATGGCAGGGCGGAACGAAGAAACAGAAGGAGTTCGACCCCATTCCGCTGGTGGTGAAGGAAGAGGCGGTGATCTATCGCAACTTCATCCAAGGCGCGGGCAATCGTGGCATTGGCGTCGGTTATCCTGGAGGCGTGAACATTGCGTGGAGTGCTGAGAGCATGAATCTGGCACTCATCTGGCGCGGTGCCTTTATGGATGCCTCCAGGCACTGGAACTCACGCGGTGGCGGCCACGAAAAGCCTCTGGGGTTCGATGTACTGCAACCCACGGGAGAGGTCACACCGGCATTCTTCGTGACGGACAAACCCGATGCGGAATGGCCGAAGTGGGACAAGACCAAGCGCTATGAAGGCTTTCACTGGCTGGGCTACTCGCTGGATGCGAAACGCAGCCCGACCTTCCGCTACACGTGGCAGGGTGCTGAGGTGGAGGAGGCCTTCCAAGTGGAAGGCAACGGCAACAAACCGGAGGGCAACGCGAAGCTTATCCGCACAATCAAGGTCGGTGGGAAAGTGCCTGCCAATGCCTGGTATCGCATCGGCAGCGGCGTGTTTGAAAGCAAGGACGGCAGCTTTGTCGGTAAAGGGCCGATCCCCTACCGCATCACCGCCGAAGGAGCTCAGCTCGCCGGCCAGAACCTTGTTGTTCCTGCCAAAGCGGGAACGATGACCATCACCTACCAGTGGGCCCAGTAATCATTTCGCCACGCACTGCCATGAAACGCTTTTTCATTCTTTCCCTGCTCTGCACGCCGCTTTTCGCCGCTGATCCGGTGGAAGCCGATTTCTACAAGATCACCACCTTTGACACCCCGAAGGAGACGGCGATGGAGGTGGGCTCCATCGACCTGATGCCGGATGGCAAGCTTGCCTTGGGCACGCGTCGAGGTGAGATCTGGATCGTCAGCGGCGCTGGCAGCAATGATGCCACCAACGCGAGCTACAAGCTGTATGCCTCTGGATTGCATGAGGTGCTGGGCATCGCGTACAATCCGACGGACAAGAACCTCTATGCGACCACGCGCTATGAGATCACCCGGCTCAAGGACACCGACAATGACGGACGTGCGGATGTCTTTGAAAATGTGAACGACAGCTGGGGCGTATCCGGTGACTACCACGAGTATGCCATTGGCAGCCGTTTTGACAAAGCGGGGGACCTTTGGGTGACGCTGTGCCTGACCGGTTCCTTCAGCAGCGCGGTGCCGTTTCGTGGCTGGGCGCTGCGGATCAAGCCCGATGGGACGATGGTGCCGACGTGCTCAGGAATCCGCAGCCCGGGAGGGATTGGTTTCGATGCAGATGGCGAGGTGTATTACTGCGACAATCAGGGCCCGTGGCATGGATCATGCACGCTACAGCATCTGGTCCCTGGCAGCTTTCAGGGACATCCCGGTGGCAACATCTGGTATGATCTCGCTCCGAACATGGGCCCGCGTCCGATCGACCCGATCCCTGAAGCCTTTCAAGGCGACAAAGGCCGCAAAGACAAACGCGAAGGAGGAGACCCTGACCGCATGGTGACAGAGCGTGAGCGCATCAAGCAGCTCCTGCCGCCGGCGGTTTATCTCGTGCACGGCAAGATCGGCAACTCTGCCAGCGCCATCATTTGTGATCTCAGCGGGGGCAAATTCGGCCCCTTTGGCAAGCAGCTCTTTGTGGCGGATCAAAGCCACAGCAATCTGAGCCGCGTGTATCTCGAAACGGTGAACGGCATCAAGCAGGGGGTGGTGATTCCCTTCCGCAGCGGATTTGCCAGCGGGCTGATCGGAGGACGCATGGACGAAGAGGGGCGTGTCTTCGTGGGCGGCAGTGACCGCGGCTGGGGTGCACGCGGAGGGAAGCCGTTCTGCTTCGAAAGGTGCGAGTGGACCGGCAAGACACCTTTTGAAGTGCATGAAATGCATGCCAAGCCGGACGGCTTTGAGGTGACCTTCACGCAGCCTGTGGACCCAGCCACCGCCGGCGATGTGAAGAGCTACAGCATGCGGGAGTTCACCTATGCGTATCGCGAACAATACGGCGGCGATGAAGTGTCCGAAATTCTGCCCAAGATCACCGGAGCAACCGTCGCTGCAGATGGCAAGTCTGTGCGCCTGACGATCTCGCCACTGACCAAAGGGCACATCCATGAGCTGCATCTGGATGGTGTGAAGAGTGCTGAGAAGCTTCCTCTGCTGCACAACGTGGGTTATTACACGCTGAATGAGATTCCGGCGAAATAACGGCCCCGAATTCGCTACTTCATTGGTTTTGCCTTGGGCACATCCATCAGCTTCATAGGCGGCTCAGTTTCCTGCACCTGAGCCTCCGCGTTGGCCACAGGCTCCGCGCGACGCACCTCGACAATGGGAATGCTGCGGGTCTGCAGCGGCAGTTCTGCGCGCCGCACCTGCTCTCCAGCCATGGGTTTGGGAGGCTCCGCAGCCGGCACAACGGCGCGGCGCACCTCCACCTGCTCTTCTGCAGCGGCGACAACCACAGGGGCGGAGTAGTTTTTCACTGCTGCGGTAATCGTTGCAGCACGGGCTGGGGCGAGATCCATCGCCGTCTCCACAATCTTGCGCACCTGCCCCGGCTCTGCATTGACCGCATCAATGGCCGCAGTCACGATTTCACCTGCACAGGCTTCATGAATGACAAGCGCCTCCTCAAGACGCATCACCATTTTGTCCGGCTCCATGCGAATCGAGGCGAACAACTCCCCGCAGAGGCTCTCGCAATCGATTTGAGCCGGGGTTGATTTCACTGGCTGAGCCTGTCCCGGTAATGACACCAGGATAAGCAAACAGCAAACTATTGAGATCAAACGCATGGATCGAAGGGGCTGTATGAATGACGGATTCAAATGGGCTTCCTTCAAATCATCTTTTGCGGTTTTCAGTCTTTTTCTGGGGGTGGGTTTAGAAGGTCAGCTTGAGCACCCCGATGTGCTCGGATGAACTGTTCGGGGGCGACGCGGTTGAGGGGTTTGTCAGCATATCCCTGGCCAGGATTGACATAAGCACCGAGGCGCACTTCGAAATGCAGGTGTGCCAAATAGGCACCTTCAGCCGTTCCAACCGTGCCGATCTGGTGGCCGCGCTGCACGTTCTGTCCGGCTTGCACTCGGATGGACTCCAGATGGGCATAGATGGTCTGGATTACAGGACCGAGTTCGTCTCCGTCTGGCAGCCGGTGGGCAATGATGATCATTTTACCCCAGCCCGGCCCTGGAATGCCCGCATAAACCACGCGCCCGGCTCCAGCTGCATACACAGCATCGCCCAAATCCGAGTTTCCACCTCCGATGCCATTCAAGTCATCGCCAAGGTGCCGAGAGATGCGAAAAGGCCGGGCATTGTAGGTGAGTGCGCCGTGCTCACACCCCATGGGCATGTCAAAACGGGTGGCGAGAGGCAGGGTGGCGACTTCAAGCGGGGTCAGCCGAACAAAAGCGGGATCAAGCGGCGTGAGTCCGAGGGAGGGCGAGGTCCCAAACCGCAGCCACAGCATGCCGATGACCACCGCCGTGAGGGCGAGGGCCAAAAGCACGCGCATGATCCGCACCAGTGTCTGCATGAAGGGAGATTCGAGGGCTGCGGGAGCGTTGCAAAGGGAACGTGCCGCCCTTAAATAACCACATTCCTGTGAACACGCTCTCCCCTTCCTCGTTCGGCACCCCCAAAGTCTCCGTCTTCAGCGGCAAAGCCAGCTATGACGATGATGATGCCCTGCGGCGGCAGATTGAGGATGCGATCAATGCGCTGGAACTCTCTGCGGACTTCATCAAGCCCGGTGACCGGGTGGTGATCAAACCAAACTGGGTGAAGGAGCACAATGCGAGCAAGCCGGAGGACGAAGGCGGATGGCTGACGATCATCACGCATCCTGCCGTGGTGCGGGAGGTGGCGCGGTGGGCGGCGAAGAAGCTGCAGGGGCATGGCTCGGTGACGCTGTGCGATGCGCCGCAGAGCGACTCGTCCTTTGCGACGATCCGCAGGCTGCATCGGCTGGATGATCTGGTGACGGATCTGACGCGGGAGTTTCCTGGCGTGGCCTTCCTGCTTTTTGACATGCGCTGCGAGGAATGGACGATCGATGACGGAGTCACCATCGCCAAACGGGAACTGCCGAGTGATCCCTCCGGTGCTGTGGACATTCATCTGGATGAGGACAGCGAGTTTCTGGGACATCCCGGACTGGGCAAGCTGTATGGGGCGTCGTTTGACTTTGCCACGACGAACCGGCAGCACACGGACCCGCATCATGAGTACCGGATCTGCCGCACGCCGATGAATGCGGATGTGCTGATCAACGTGCCTAAGCTGAAAACGCACAAGAAGGTGGGGCTGACGGTGGCGCTGAAGAATCTGGTGGGCACGACGCCGCGCACGAACTGGCTGCCGCGCCATACGGAGGGCACGCCTGCCGAGGGTGGGGACCAGTTTGCCGAATCCACAGCCAAGCGGGCGCTGGAGGGCACGCTGATGCGGAATGCGAAGAAGATTCTCTTTGGGCGCTTCTTTCTTTCCAAGCTGTTTGTGCCGCTGAAGAAGCTAGGGCGTGTCATCTTTGGAGACACCAAAGAGGTTGTTCGTTCCGGCAACTGGCATGGGAACAACACGGCGTGGCGCATGATTCTGGATCTGCACAAGTGCTTCTTTTATTTCGACGGACGCGGTGTGCGGCGGGAGAAGCCGCTGCGGTATCTGACGATTGTGGACGGGATCATCGGCGGAGATGGAGACGGGCCGATGTCGTGTGATCCGGTGGCAAGCGGCGTCATCATCGCCGGAACGCATCCGGTGGCGGTGGACTGTGTGAGCGCGCAGCTGATGGGGCTGAACTGGAAGAAGACGCGGCTGCTGAAGGATGCCTTTGAGGTGAAGCGGCTGCCGATTGTGGGATTTGCGCCGTCAGAGATCACCGTGGCGTCCAACAAGGCGGAGTGGAGCGGGCCGTTTGAGGGGATGAAGGAGTGCTTTGAGTTTCAGTGCCACTTCGGGTGGAGCGGGCATCTGGAGAGTGATGAGCGGCTGGCGAGGATGGGGAGGAAACTTTGAAGCCGTTCACCGGATGCTCACGCTTTGTATCCGGTGTGTGGCAACAGTGGCGAGGCGCAGACGTTTGCCGGCTCAATAAGCCAGATGAATCGGAGGCAATTCCTCACCTTTTCCAAAACGGTGTCGTCGAGGCAAGGCTTGCGCCTTGCCTCTCTGCCACCGCACTCCAAGACGCTGCGGCGAGTGGAGCATGCCATTCTGTCCGCGTTCACTCAAAGTGCATCTTGCCGATGTCTGAACGGCGCTGGAGGCCGTCGAAGGTGATCTTGGTGCTTTCGGCGTAGGCTTTTTCGCGGGCTTCGCCGCGGGTGGCCCCCTGGGCGACGACGGCGAGGACGCGGCCGCCGTTGGTTTCGAACTGGCCGGAGGTGTTCTTCTTGGTTCCGCAGTGATAGACGCGAGCGCCGCTCACGGATTCCAAGCCGGAGATGACATCGCCGCTGTGGGATGAGGCGGGGTAACCTGCGCTGGCGCTGATGAGGCAGATGCTCCAGCCGGGCTCGAAGCGGATGAGATCTGGCTGCAGATTTCCTTTGGCGGCCTCGAAGGCGTAGGTGGCGAAATCTCCACGGACCATGGGGAGGACGGCCTCGGCTTCGGGGTCGCCGAAGCGGCAGTTGTACTCGATGACCTGGGGGCCGGTGGGGGTGAGCATGAGGCCGAAATAGAGGAAGCCGCGGTATTTGAGGCCGTCCTTCAGGATGCCCTGCACGGTGGGCTGGACGATCTCGCGCTCGATGCGCTGCATGAGGGCGGGGTCGGCGAGTTCAAGGGAAGCGACGGCGCCCATGCCGCCGGTGTTGGGGCCCTGGTCGTTGTCGCGGATGCGCTTGTAGTCGCGCGCGGGCATGAGGATCTGATATTTGTCGTCGCAGACGGAGGCGAAGACGGAGATCTCGGGGCCGGTGAGGCATTTCTCCACAAGGAGGTCGCCGGGGCCGAAGCAGCGCTTTTCCATGACGTCATCGACGAAGGCCTCGGCCTCGTCTTTGGCGGTGCAGACGGCGACGCCTTTGCCAGCGGCGAGACCGTCGAACTTGAGCACGATAGGGAGTTCGGTGAGGGCAGCCTTTGCCTCGGCAGCGTTGGCGCAGATGGTGAAATCAGCGGTGGGGATGCCGTGGCGCTTGAGGAATTTTTTGGCGAAGGTCTTGGAGGCTTCGAGCTGGGCGATCTCCTTGCGCGGGCCCCAGCAGGGGATGCCGGCCTCGGCGCAGAGATTGGACAGGCCGGTGTCTTTGACGAGGAGGGCCTCCTCACCGGCCATGCAGAGGTCGATGCTGTTTTGCTGCATCCAGGTGATCAGTTCGGGCAGGCTGGCGGCCTCCACGCGGGTGGCCAGGGAGGCGATGGCGTCACTGCCGGGGTGCGCGAAGAGTTCGTGCTGCTGCGGGGATTCGCTGAGCGCGGTGATCAGGGCGTGTTCGCGTCCGCCTTTGCCTGTAACTAGGATTTTCATGGGCCGGGATGCTTAGCGAGTCGATCCGGCAGCGCAAGCGGCCTGTCGGGGCTCTAAGAAGCGGGGCGGTGGGACGTTGCAGGGAGAATGAAACGTCTGCTGCCTTGTTTGTTTTTACTGGCCTGCACTCCTGAAAAGGAAGCCAGGCAGGGCGTTTCACCCGAAGGGGTCACCGACACAATCCAGCAAGCGGCGGATCATCTGGATGCCGCGCTGATGCATGATTACCGGCTCATCGCTGAAAAACGCCTGCCGAACCGCTACACCCCCGCACTGCCGGCGCTGCCGCCCATGGCTGACGACACCACCTTCCTGCGGCGCGCCTGCATAGATCTGGCGGGAAGGCTGCCGCGCCCGGATGAGGTGCGTGCTTTCATCGCAGACACCTCCCCCAACAAACGGGCCAGACTCACGGACGCCCTCACGCGCGAAGCCGGTGGCGCCGAGGTGCGCTTTCGCATGCTAGCAGAGGCATTTCGTGTGACCGACGACGATTACAAAACCATTCCCTGGCTGCGGCAGGCGGCTGCGGAAGACCGCCCGTATGCCGAAATCGTCGCCGCCATGATTGGAAGCTGGCTCAAGCCTTCCATTGATCGAGGCAACGTGATGCGAACCAGTGTGGAGACCGCCTACACAGTGCTGGGCGAAGACCTCTACTGTGCCATGTGCCACGACCATCCTTTCAATGACTTCACGGAGCATGGCTGCTTTGCCTTTGCCGCCTGCTTCACAGGGCAAAAGGAAATGCGCCTGCCTCTCGACTATGAATACCCCAATGGCAAACCAGGGGAAGTGGTTCAGCCGGAGACACTGCATCTGTCTCGTAACTATTGGCCACGCCTCCGCGACGATCAGGACAAACTCATGCAAGTGGTCCATTGGATCACCGAGGAAGATCAGAGCAAGCGTTTCGCCCTGGTGGCATCGCTGCGAGTTTGGAGCGGCCTGTTTGGCATGCCCGGGGAAGAGGTGGACATCACAGTGGGCGGAGTGGCCCCTGCGCCTGCATGGCACGGACTCAAGGGCCAGAGCAATCCCAATTACCATCGGAGCTGCTTCAGCGGATCGCCACGCGGCGCCGCCACCTGGATCGATCTGGACACGAATCGTCCCGACGACTTTTCACAAGCCACCAAGCTGCTCATCGAGGAGTTTCTGCGTTGCGGTGGTCGCATTGGGGAATTTCAGCGCATCCTGGCTCGCACCGAGGCCTACAGCCGGTCAGGCATCGACTACAACTTCAAATGGAGAGACTGCTACCTCGCCCCAGCTCCACAAATTCGGCGCATTCCGTCGGAAGTGATCTGGAAAACGCTCACGGCTGAAGATGAGAGCTCGCTGCCACAGGTGCCGGAGCCAGAGCACCCGCTGCGCATGCTGGGCCGAGGCTCGCGCGAATGGACGGACGAAAGCCGCACGCCAGTATCTCATGAGCTCGTGCGCTTCATGATGAACGACAAGCTCATCGACAAAACCATTTCGAAGGCAGGCGATGCCGAGGAAATGTTTCTGGAGCTGCTGGGGCGCAAGCCCACCGAAAACGAACGGGCGGCCATCTTGCGCGCAGAGGCGTCAGACCAAGATGTGGCCTGGGCACTGCTGAACACGAAGGAATTTATGTTCAGGCCGTGATCAATCCCGCGAGCCGGGCGTGATTTTCATCTGCACTTCCTTGCCTTCACGCTGGACGGTGATGGTCGTCTCCTTGCCGATCTTGAGATCGCCCATGACGTAGGTGTAGTCGTAGATGTTGGTGATGTCTTTGCCGCCGAGTTTGATGATGATGTCGCCGGCTTTGACGCCGGCTTTGGCGGCGGGACCGATGGGGGAGACGCCGCTGAGTTTGACGCCTTTGATGTCGCCCTGGGCGTAGTCGGGGATGGTGCCGAGATAGGCGCGGAGTCCGGTGCGGACGCCTTGGTTTTTCGGAGCCTCCATGGCGACGTAGTCGGGAGCGGGATCGGTGGTGGCGATGCCGCGGGCGATGAGGCCCATCAGTTTGGCGATCTTGGCCGCGTGGTCGTAGTCGATCTTGTCAGCGGTGTCGCTGGGCATGTGGTAGTCGGCATGGGAGCCGGTGAAGGCGTTCAGGGTGGGGATGCCGCGGAGGTAGAATGCAGTGCTGTCGGTGGGGAGGTGGGCGTCGTTTTGAGTGGTGATTGGCAGGCCGATGGGGGCGTTGCGTTTTTCGATTTCCTTGGCCCAGAGCGAGCTGCTGCCAAGGCCTTGCATGACAACTGTCTTTTGGAAGCGGCCGATCATGTCCATGTTCAGACAGGCGGCGAACATGCCAGTGAGTTTCGCGTTGGGGTCGCCCTTTATCATCTTGGCGTAGGCTTCGACGAAGTGATTGCTGCCGAGGAGGCCGAGCTCCTCACCGCTCCAGGCGGCGAAGATGATGTCGCGCTTGAGCTGGAGCTTGCCCTGCTTTTTGAGGTCGGCGAGCCACTGGGCGATTTCGAGGACGGCGGAGGTGCCGGAGGCGTTGTCATCGGCACCGTGGTGGATCTTGTTCACTTCGTCGCCTTTCGCACGAGAATTGGAGCCGCCGCTGCTGCCGAGGTGATCCACATGGGCGCAGACGATGAGCGGCGCGACATGGGGATCGGGCTTGTCGCCGTAAGGCAATACGCCGAGGACGTTGCGGCCTTTTTTCTTCTCCTGCTGGATGACGATGTTTGCGCTGAGCGTGAGGCCTTTGCAGTCGATGCCGCCCATGAGATCGCCGGTGTCGAGCTTGTCCTGGAGTTCCTTGAGGGTCTTGCCAGCGCTGGCGAGCAGCTTGTCACCCACGGCATCGGTGATGCTGATGGCGGCGATGCCGCTGGTGGCGAGGGAGGCATCAAAGGTCAGAGGGGAGAGCTGTTGGACCACTTTGGAATTGGGACCGCTGACGACGATGAGGCCGCGAGCGCCTTTCTGACGTGCAGTGAGAGCTTTGTAACGCAGGCTGCCGTAACGGCTGAGCTCGTTGCGACGCTCCTGCGTGATGCCTTCGGGCAGGTAGCGGAAGACGAGCACCCATTTGTCCTTCACATCAAGGTGCGCGTAGCTGCTGTAGGCTTCCAGCTTTTTGCCGTCATTGCCGGTGGCTTCGTCGGGTGTTTCGATGCCGTAGCCGGCGAAGACGATGCCTGCGGGTTTGACCTCACCGTTTTGGGAGAAGGAAAGAGGTTTCCAGTCTTGATCAACGGTCAGGGATTGGTCACCGAGCTTCAGAGAGTTGCCCTCGCCAAGAGCGACGCCTGCGGTGAAGTCGAAGTTGTCGAAGTAGGTGTCGTCATCGCCGAAGGGAGCGAGGCCGATTTTATGGAAGACGTCGGCAACGTACTGGGTGGCGAGTTTTTCGCCTTCAGTGCCGGTGAGGCGGCCGCCCAACGCATCGCTGGCGAGGTAGGTGACCTGCTGCTTCATGTCTTCGGGGCGGATCTCAGCGGCGGTTGCGGAGAAGTCCGGCTCGGGAGTTTTGGAAACGACTGCCTGCGGATCGGTCTTGAGACCAAGGGCGGTGAGGGCATGGTCATGATCCCAGTCAGCGATGTAAATCTGTGAAGCGCCCCCTGCCCCGCGGCCGCTGGTCCAGGAGAGCTTTTTGCCATCGGGCGTGAAAACGGGCAGGCCATCGAAGCCATCGGTGGTGGTGACACGCACGGGGGCGTGCTTGCCAGCGGCATCGACGATGTAGAGCTCGAAATTGGCGAAGCCGTTGAGGTTCGTGGTGAAGATGAGGTAGTCGCCGCTGGGGTGGAAATAGGGTGCCCAGCTCATGGCGCCGAGCTTGGTGATGGGCTTTTGATCACTGCCGTCGGCGTTCATGGTCCAGACTTCGGCCACATCACCCTTCGGGGTGAAGCGGCGCCAGCAGATGCGTTTGCCATCGGCGCTGAAGAAGGGGCCGCCGTCGTAGCCGGGGGCGTCGGTGAGGCGCTTCACGTTCGAGCCATCGGCATCGGCGGTGTAGATCTCCATGAAGTACTGCTTGTCGATCTTGAGGCGCTCCTCGTCCTCCTTGCTGAGCTTGTTCTCGTAGGCCAGGCGGTTGCTGGCGAAGACGATTTTTTTGCCATCAGGCGAGTAGTCGCCCTCCGCATCGTAGCCGGGGGTGTGGGTGAGGTTTTTGAGGGACTTGTCCACCAGCGAGTATTCCCAGATGTCGTAGTGCTCGTCGTAGTCCCAGGAGTAGCGGCGGACTTTCGCGTTCTTGCGTTCCTCATACTCAGCGGCTTGCAGCTTTTTGGAGTCGGGATCGGTGTGGGTGGAGGCGAAGAGGACGCGCTTGCCATCCGAGTGAATCCAGGCGCAGGTGGTCTTGCCCATGCCGGGGGAGATGCGCTCCTGGTCGCCGGTTTCGAGATCCATGAGGTAGATCTGATAGAAGGGATTTCCCTCCTCGCGCTCGGACTGGAAGATCATCTTGGTGCCGTCAGCAGAGAAATAGCCCTCACCGGAGCGTTTGCCCTCAAAGGTGAGCTGGCGGGTGTTTGTCAGGAAATCCGCCTCAGTTTGGGCAAAGACGGCGGTGGAGAGGACGGCAAAAAAAGCTAAGAGACGCATGATGAGGTAAATACGGCGGCAAAGGCTGAATATAGACATCTGAACGGCAGACGTGAGATTCAAAAAGCTTGAAAAGTGTACTTGTTTTAGCCCATGCTCAAAGAATGACGCTGCGACCCAGGGCTTACACAACGAACACTCTCCTGCTGGCCTCGCTTCTTATCAACTGGTCTCAACTTCATACAGCAGGTCAATCGCCCGAGGCATTTCTGCAAACGCCGGTCACCGCGACTTTGGATCCGGGTGAAAAGTTTCAATGTGGACTGAGCCTGCTATGGAGTCCGGCAGGACAGGCGGCGTGGGATCAAATGAAAAAATACCACGGAGTGGAAGCCATCGAGCTTGAACCACCAACTCACCTGGCGGAGGTGCTCAACCATTTCAAATGGGATGCGGCGGCGACTTTGCCGGAAAATACTTTTCTCTATGGTGGCGACGACTCAGAAGCCCGGCGCACTGAAATCCGTGAAATGCTGAGAAAACGTATTGGTGCCAATGCGGCGGCGATGATCGGGCCGTTTCGCCCGCCAGGAAGAGTGAGCAAAGACACAACCCGCATTCGTTCAGCTCTGTTCGTGAGCTGCCTCACTCACTCGCCACGGTTTCCCGTCGGTTTTGTTCCGAAACCCAATGTCTTTTCTTTTTCAAACCGTCGAAGCCTACCTGTCCAAGGATTTGGCAGCGAGGGGGCTCATGCGGGGAGCTTGGGAAACGCCCTGGAAATCCTTGCCGATGACCTCAAGGGGAGCGTCGTCCTAAAGCTGCCCTTCTACGAGGAAACGAAAAAGAGAGCCAGCTTCCTCACGCTGGTCCGGATGCCGAACATGACGAGTCTCGAAAAGGGCATTGAGCAGGCACAGCGAGCTCTCAAAGCCCCTATCCCGGCGGACCAGGCCATCAAACAAAACAACCGCTGGTGGCGATACCACCAACAGCTCACTGTGGCGGACAGGTTTTGGATGCCGAAGCTGAAGGCCAATCTTTCTTGTGATTACGGCGAGCTGATTGGCAGACAATACTTGCGCCAGCCAACCGGGCCGGGCGTCGAGACTTACTGGGAGATCAGAGAGGCACAACAACTGCTAAGCTTCAAACTGGATGAACAGGGCGCCATGACGCAGGCTGTGTTTAAAATTTCGCCTGATTTCTTGTCAAGCGGAGGCGGAGGGCCTGATGCCACGAATGCGCCAAAGATCGAAACCCTGCCATTTCTGCCGAGGGTGTTCTCATTCGACGGCCCGTTTCTAGCGGCATTATGGATGAAGGATGCGGAGTGGCCTTATCTGGCCTGTTGGGTGGACAGTGAAGAGGTGATGCTCAAAAAGTAGGGAGGAGGCAGAAACTTTGCGGATGCATCCGGCCTCCAGCAGCGTTTGTTTTGCCTGATACTTTTTTCCCGACCATGCGCATCCTCCCCCTGCTAGCTCTCTTTCCCCTGATTGTTTCTGCCGCCGAACCGGTGTCTTTGTTTGATGGCAAGACGCTCAAGGGCTGGGACGGAGAAAAAACCAAGGTCTGGCGGGTGCAGGACGGGGTGATCGTGGGCGGCTCGCTGGAGGGGAATCCGCAGAATGAGTTTCTGACCTCGAAGAAGGTGTATCGGAATTTCATCCTGCGGCTGGAATACAAGCTGGAGGGGACGGAGGGCTTTGTGAACGGGGGCGTGCAGTTCCGCAGTGTGCGCATTCCGCAGCCGCCGAACGAAATGAGCGGCTATCAGGCGGACATCGGCGCAGGCTACTCGGGCTGCCTGTATGATGAGTCGCGGCGGAAGAAGATGCTGATGCAGCCGGCGAAGGAGCTGATCGAGAAGGCGGAGAAGCCAGGCGAGTGGAACACGTATGAAATTCGCGCCGAGGAGCAGCGCATTCAGTTGTTTGTGAACAAGGTGCGCACGGTGGACTACACGGAGCGTGAGCCGGGGATTGACCTCAAGGGACTGATCGCGTTGCAAATTCATGGGAAGTGCAAGGCACAGATCTCCTACCGCAACATCACCATCGAGGCCCTGCCGGATGCGATGGTGCCGGATGAGAAGGATGTGCTCAATCGCTTTGGCAATCCGGGTGCCGCGGTGGCGAAACATGCGCCGTTCAAGGATGGCAAGTTCGTGCTGGAGCAGGACGAAGTGATCGTGATGGCGGGCCAGGAGAATCTGGTGAGGGAGCAGAAGGTGGGCGATTTTGAAGCGATCTTTGGGATGGCGTATGCGGCCAAGCAGCCGAGCTTTCGCTCGATGGCCTGGGAAGGTGACACGGTGTATGAGCAGTGGCGGGATCTGAATTTCGGTGACTGGAAGGCGCAGCTGGATGCAGCGGGCGCGAGCATCGTGATCGCACAATTTGGCCAGACGGAGTCGTTTGATGGCGTGAAGAAGCTGGCGGAGTTCAAGTCGGCCTATCATCGGCTGCTGGATCAGTTTAGCGGCCAGACAACACGTCTGGTGCTGGTGTCGCCGATGCCGTTTGAAAAGCCTACGGCGTCGCATGCGCCCGACCTGACGCAGCGGAATGCCGATGTGAAGGCGTATGCCGAAGCGGTGCGCGAGGTGGCAAAGCAGCGTGGGGCGGTCTTTGTAGATCTGTTCACCCCGCTGTCAATTCCTGCCGCGAAGGCGCGCATCACGGATGACGGACTGCACCTGAATGCGATGGGATTGCGAGTGGTGGCACAGGAGATTGCCCGGCAGCTCGGGGCTTCATCCAGCGACGCCGATGATCTCACGGCGCTGAAGGCGGCTATTGTGGAAAAGAACCGGCTGTGGTTTGACTGCTGGCGTCCGGCAAACTGGTCGTTCGTGTACGGAGACCGGGTGACGCAGATGTTTGGCAAGCCCTCTGTAGATGCGCCCTCCCTGCGGGAGAGCTTTGAAGAACGCAAACCCATGGTGGCCAAGCTTGATGCGCGCATCCACGCGCTGGCCAAGGGGGAGAAAGTGGAGGATGAGCCGAAGCCGGAGCCGCATGTGGTGACGGAGACGGTGCTCACGCCGGAGCAGCAGATGGCGTCCTTCACGGTGGCGGAAGGTTATGAAATGAACCTTTTTGCCTCCGAGGCGGAGGGCGTGGCGAAGCCGACTCAGTTCTCCTGGGATGAGCGTGGCCGCCTGTATGTGGCCTGCTCTCCGACGTATCCGCAAACAAGGCTGGGCATCAAGCCGTCTGATTTCATCCTGGTGCTGGAAGACACGGACGGAGATGGCAAGGCGGACAAGTCCACGCGTTTTGCCGAAGGACTGACGATGGTGCAGGGCGTGGAGCCGGGGGCGGGCGGTGTGTATGTGTGTGACTTTGACCAGATTGTGCATCTGAAAGACACAAATGGCGACGGCAAGGCGGACGAGAAGACGGTGCTGTTTTCCGGCTTTGGCATCGGCGACACGCACCAACTGGCGAACTCGATCTGCCATGGCCCGGACGGCGCACTGTGGTTCACGCAGGGGCTGCATGCCTTCTCACGTGTGGAGACTGCGTGGGGACTGGCCAAGCTGGAAAAGGCGGGTGTGTGGAAGCTGAATCCGCGCACGCAGAAGATGGCGGCCTACTTCAACGGCGGCAAGGCAGGGCACAACTGCTGGGGCGTGGCGTTTGATGATTACAACCAGGTCTTCCACAAGAGCGGCGACCGCCCGGTTGGCTACTACAGCGTGCCGGGACTGGTGGCGCTGGCAGATCCAGATGAGTATCATCCCACCGGCGCGTTGTTTGACACGAATCCGAAGACCAACAGCCTGGAGTTCATTGGCACGAAGGCGCTGCCGGATGACATTCAGGGCTGTGCGCTGATCGGCGGCTACTTTGGCAATGTGGTGGAACTGCATCGCCTCGAAGATGACGGCTCTGGATTCAAGAGCACGCAGCTGCCAAAGCTGGTGAAATCGAGCGACACGTCATTTCGCCCGGTGGATGTGAGCATCGGGCCGGATGGCGCGATGTATCTCTGCGACTGGTTCAATCCGGTGATCGGGCATTATCAGGCCAGCTATGCGGACCCGCGCCGCGACCGCTCGCATGGGCGCATCTGGCGCATCTCGGCCAAGGGACGTGCACCGGTGAAGCAGCCGAATCTGGCGGAGATGAAGCCGACGGAACTGCTGGAGCAGCTCAAGTCCCCTGAGCGCTGGACCCGTCAGCAGGCCAAGCGCCTGCTGTTTGATGCACCGACGGCGGAAGTGCTGAAGGCGGCTGATGATTTCATCGCGAAGAATGATGATGAGCACCTGCTGATGGAAGTCTGCGGCGTGTATGAATCTCACGAGGCACCCAACGAAGGACTGGTGAAGCGCCTGCTGAAGGCGAAGGATGCGCGTGTGCGTGCCTATGGCGCCCGAGCCACAAATTCGCTGGAACTGCTGGCGCAGGCCGTTCGTGACGAAAACCCACGGGTGCGTCTGGAGGCGGTGGTGGCTTGCGCGCATGTGGCCAAGCCTGAAGCGGTGGAAGTGGCTGCGCAGGCGCTCGACCAGCCGACGGACCGGTTCATTGATTATGCTCTCAAGCAGGTGGTGAAGAGCCTGAAGCCGCAGTATGTGCCGGTGCTGGCCAAACTGAGCTTTGGCGGCAATGCGAAGCAGGCGGAGTATGTGAGGAAGATCGCCAGCGCTGCTGCGGTGGTGGATCATCCGGGCAAAGCGGTGTATGACACGCTTTGCCTGAACTGCCACCAGCCCGAGGGCAAAGGATTGCCTGGCGTCTATCCCTCCATTGCAGGAAGTGACTGGGTGGCGGGAGACACGACACGCCTGATCAAAATGCTGACCCATGGTCTGGCCGGCCCGATTCGCGTGAATGGCGAGGAGTTCAAGCAGCTCGCTCCCCTGCCAATGCCTCCAATGGGGCTGAACGACCAGCAGGTGGCCGATGTGCTCAGCTACGTAAGGGCCAACTTTAGCAACCAAGCCTCCGCGGTGACGCCGGACCAGGTGAAAAGCGTGCGCGCAGCCACTGCCGACCGCTCTGCGCTGTGGACGGCGGAAGAGCTGGCAAAATAAAGCCGGATAAAAGGATCACGGCTAGCATTGAACTTGCTGCGATTTAAGGCATCGAATGAGCGTGCCTTCCGACGTCCCCAAAAAGAGCCGCCGCTGGTGGAAATGGATCAAACGACTGCTGCTGGCCGGCCTTGCGCTGCTGGTGCTGGCCGTCATTTTCCGTGAGCCGCTGCTGCGCTGGGTGGTGAGCTATGGCGGCTCTAAAGGAGCCAGGATGGCGGGGATTGACCTGAAGTGGAAGGTGGAGGGCTCGGTGCTGCATGATCTGAAGCTCAGCGACGTCGAAGCCAGCGGGTCGCTGGTGGATCACGCGAGCATCGGAGAAATCGCGGTGGACTACGATGTCTGGAAGTATCTCAAAACCCGCGATCTGGACGTGGTGAAAAGCGTGACCGTGAAAGATGCGGATTTGGAGCTGGATGTGCGCAAGCTCACGCAGGAAACGAAAGCGGAGGTGAAGCCAGAAAAAACGCCCTCGGGCAAACCACCGCCACTGGTGTGGCCGAAGACTATCGACCTTGAAAACATCAACGCCGAGGTGACGCTGGCGGACGGGAGCAGGGTCACTATCAAAGGTCTGACTCTGCGGGTGGGCGAGGGCATGCCAGGAATATTTGAGCTGGCTGAATTTAAGATGGAGCCGGGCAGCATGCGCGTGGCGAACGTGAAAGCCCAGGTGCTGTGGGGAGCGCGCACGCTGACGATTGCGGGGCTGGATCTGCCGTATGGAGGCAGGCTGAACTCGCTGGCGGTGGACCTGAGCGAGTGGGATGAGAACGCGGCGAGTCTGAAGCTGAATGCCGGACTGGGAAAAGCGGCCGTGGTGGTGGAGGCGCTGGCACAGGGATTGTTTGGCAACAACCTGCAGGCAAAGGCGGATGTGCGTGTGCGGGATCTGGCTTCGTCGGAATTGAAAGGGCTCACGCTTCCAGATGGCATCGAGTTTGGCCCGGTGACCGTTGATTTCCACGCAGAGGGTAATCCGATGAAACCGATGACGCTGGCGGCGCAGGGAAAGATCAGCGTGCCTGATGTGCGGGCGGCAGGGGCCATGCTGGATTCGGCGGATGTGACGCTGGAAGTGAAGGATGGCGTGGCGCGGGTGCAGGAGCTGAAAGTCCTGCGGGGTGTGAACGAAGTGACGGCGGAACTTGAGGCGAAGCTGGCGGCGGACGTGATGAAATCCCCGTGGACCGCCAAGGCGCGGGCGAAGATTGCCGATGTAAAGCAACTGCTGGTGACGCCGCCGCCGGCGCGTGGCACGGTGGAGCTGACTGCTGATGCCGCTGGAGTGGGCACCACGCCGACGAAGGTTTCGGCGCAGGTGACCGGCTCGGACCTGGGGTTTGAAAACTACAAGCTGCCGAAGCTGGGGGCCAACCTCAGCCTGGATGGCAAGGCGGCGAAGGTCAATGTGCCGGGCCTGATGCTGGGCGCAGGAAACCGTGTGGACGTGAGCGCCACGATGTTGATGGAGGATGCGATGCCGGTGGAAGCGGCGTGGCAGATCCAGATCGATGATCCGGAGGCGCTGATGCAGACGGTGGGCCTCCCACCACAGGACAAGAAGGCGACCGGGAAGATTGCCACGTCAGGCAAGGCGACCTTCAAGGTGAATGACGTGATGAACATGGATGCGAGCCTGGACCTGAGCATGAAGGAAGGCCGCTATGGTGATGCGCCGTTGCCGGAAGTGGGCGTGAAGGTGGCAGTGACCCAGGGAGAAGCCGCTTTGCAATCCTGCCGGATCGTGGTGGATGCGCAGAACCACATTGAACTGAGCGGAAAGGCGAAGCTGCAGGCCCCATGGGATTTCAGCCTGAATGGAGACATCGCATTTCCAACTCTCACCAGCCTGAACCCGCTGCGGGCGGCATCCAATGTGCCGCTCATTGAATCGGGAAGTGTGATAATGAAAGTGAAGATGAGCGGAGAGGCCAGTCCGTGGCGTGCCGAGGGACGGGCGGACCTGCAAGTGGCGAAGGCGAAGGTGGCGGGTATGCCGGAAGCTGTGGATGTGGATCTGAAGACCGCCTTTTCCGGCACAACGGCGCAGCTGGAAAACCTGCAGGTGGTGCTGGGGCCGTGGAAACTGCTGGCAAAGGGCCGGGTGACGGACAAGGAGGCGGATCTGAACGAACTGAGCTTCTGGCAAAAGGACAGGCAGCTGGTAAGCGGGCACGCACATGCACCGTTTGACGTTATGCAGACCGGAGTGGTGAAGGGCGCGCCAGTGGATGTGGTGCTGAACGCGCATGAGCTGCCGATTCACGAGATCGCGGCCGCAGCGGGGATGAAGAACGTGCCGGCGGGAATTTTGAATTTGGATGTGAAGATCGGCGGGAGGCTGGATACCACGGATGCGATGGTGAAGCTGAACGTGAAGGAGCTGAAAGCGCCCGGAGTGCCCAAGTCCTTCCAACCAGCGACGGTGGATCTGCTGACGACACTGAAAGACAACCGGCTGAAGGTTGATGCCAAGGTGGTGCAGGCACCGCTGAAGCCCCTGACATTGAAGGCTGATGTGCCCGTGGAAGTGGTGGAGCTCACCAAGCAGCCTGCGGCGGCGATGGATCTGCCGCTCAAGGCCACGCTGGACCTACCGGAAAGCGACCTGAGTTTTGCGCGTGAGTTTGCTCCGGATATGGTGAGATCGGTCCCGGCGAAGCTGAAGATTCATGTGAACGTGGGCGGCACGGTGAAGGCACCGCTGGTGGATTCAGTGATCGACTTGAATGCACCGGAGATCGAGTTTGTCAGCGCCGACATGCCGAGCGTGCGAAACCTGCGGGTGAAAATACATTCCCATGACCGCAAGGTGACCTTGGAAGACATTTCGGTGACGCTGGCGGGCGGGCATGTGCGGGTGGGAGGAACGCTGGACGCCGCCAATGTGCAGGATCCGCGCTTTGAGCTGAAGGCGGTGGCGCAGGAGGCGCTGGTGATGAGAAACCCCACCTCCACGGTGCGGGCGAATGCTGACATTTCTTGCGCCGGAACTCTGAAGGCGGCCCGTGTGAGCGGCCGTGTCGAGATCGTCCGCGGGCGCATTTTCCAGGAGGTGGACCTGCTGCCCAAGGTGACCGGGCTAATCCAGCAGGGAGAAAAGCTACCGCCGCCCCCGCCTTCGACGACGAAGGTGGATCCCAAGCTGCTGTTGCCGCCGATGCTCAAGGACTGGACGTTTGATGTGCGGGTGACCACGCATGACCCGGTGGTGATCGCGGGGAATCTGATGAACGGGGCGATTTCCGCCGACATCGCGGTAGGTGGGACGGGAGCGGCGCCGCGAGTGACGGGCTCTGCGAATGTGGACCGCATGGTGCTACGGCTGCCATTCAGCCTGCTCAAGATCACAAAGGGCGTGGTGATGATGGATCCTGAGCACCCTTTCACCCCCAAGCTGGATGTGCGGGGAGAATCGAATGTGGGGAGCACCGACATCACGCTGTATGTCTATGGAGACATTTCGAATCCGAAGACACGTTTCACCAGTTCGCCGCCCATGTCCGAGGCGGACATTGTCACACTGCTCGGAACAGGCATGACCCTGGGCGGTGACAATGCGCAGATGGCCAGCGAGGCCATTACGCGCGCTGCGTTTGTCGTGATTGCAGAAACGTACCGAAAGATCTTCCACAAGAAAAAAACAGTCAGCGCGGACCCTCCGAAACTGCATACCACCTTCAACCCTTCAGGCGCGGATCGCTCGAGCGACAGCGTGCAGGCGATGTATGAGATCACCCCCAAGATTCGGTTTACCGGGCGCTTCACGCAGTCAGGACGCATGAAGCTGCTGCTGGGATATGTGCTGAGGTTTGGCAAAGCCGCGCGAGCGATGGATCAAGACCAGTGATGAAAAAGGACACCCATAGCACGAGACTCGGCGGCCATCTGCGATGGATGCGGCTGATTGTGACGCTGCTGTTCTGCGTGCCGGGGATAAACGCCCTAGGCTACGAGGTGCATTTTGGCCAGACGCAGGTGGAGGTGGATGGCGTCGAAGCTTCTCAATGGCCGGACCTGAGAAGCATGCTGATGGATCAGCTCACCCTCAACGGCAGTGGTCCTCCTGGCGAACCTCTGGCGGACGACCTCGCTTTCTTCGTGCGCCAGCACTTCGTCAGCGAGGGATGGCCAGATGCTGAGGCGACCTGGAAAATGCAGCGTGGCAGGATCTACCTTGCAGTAAAAACAGGCCGCGCGGTGCGCGTGGGGGAGGTCACTCTGAAAGGCGACATGCCAGTGCCTGAAGAAGAGCTGAAAAAGTACTTCATGAAACCAACCCTGGAGCGTGAAGACGTGGACAGGAGCAACCCGCAGTGGGTGATGAGAGACATCCAGCAGGGAGCCTCCATGATCCAGCGCCGCCTGCGCGCCGAAGGCTATCTGAATGCGGAGGCGACGCTGGAACCGGCCCCCGAGCTGCATGCGGACATGCGGCGTGACGTGACCGTGGAAATCAAGGCTGGTCCGAAGTTTGTTTTCGGCGAGACGCAGATCACCGGATTCCCCCCTGAACTGGAGAAGCTGATGCAGGCGGAAATGACGCAAACCCAGGGCACGCCATTCAATGAAGCCAAGGTGCAGCAGATCCAGCAGCGGCTGTCCTCCATCTGCACCGACCACGGCTGGCTGCATGCGACAACGACCGCGGACTACAGGCTGGGAAAAGGAGGAGGAACGGTGGACGTGGTGTTCCGCGTGCAAGCCGGAGAGCGTGTGCGCATCACCCGCATCTCCCCACACGAAGCTTTCAGCAAAGGGGCCAGACGCGTGCTGCTGGCCAAGTTCAGACCGCTGACGGGGCATATTTACGAAGCCGAGGAGGCCGACTTTTTATTCAAGCAGGCCCTCGACACGGGGATGTTTGCACTGATCGACACCAAGGTGCTTCCGGACAATGGCAACCCTGCGGCGGGAAACCTGCGCATCACCGGAGAAGAGGCTAAACCGGTGACACTGAGCTTCGAGCCGGGCTTTGACACCTTTCTGGGGCCGCAGATGGGCGTGAACTACAAAAACACCAACTGGCGGGACACGGGGAACACGCTGGCGGCGGAACTGAGCTACAGCATGGCGGGGCCGGTGGGTTTTGTGAGCCTGACCAATCCGGCGATATTCAACTCCCAGTATTCAGCCGCAACACGGCTGGCACTGGAGCAGTTCAACCGTTTTGAATACGACCGCATCGGCACCTCGCTCAGCCTGGACGTGGCGCGGAGGGCAACCCAGGCGCTGAGCTATTCCGTCTTCATCAGCGAGTCAGCAAACACCGTCAGTTCAACAGCGCTCACGGTCCCGCAGACCGGGCCGCGAAACTATTCCCTGGTCAACGTGGGTGCCAACGTGATGTATGACCGCCGCGACAGCAAGCTGCTGCCAAGGAAGGGCTGGTATGTTTCCGCACGTATTGAAGATTCCACGGACATCCTGGGCTCAGGGGTCAATTTTGTACGCACGGACCTGAAAGGTGCATGGTACATTCCGATCACGAAAAAGTTCAGATTTGCGACGGGTGCTGAGCTTTCGACGATCCAGGGAGCGACCGCAGAGGAGGTTCCGATCGACAGCCGTGTGTTCAACGGCGGCCCTTTCAGCGTGCGGTCCTTTGGCATGCGCAAGCTGGGTCCGGTGACCCCAGGAGGCACTCCGCTGGGGGGGACCTCGGCGCTTTTTGCGAGCGCCGAATTTTCCTATGAGATCATGCCTAATTTTGAGTTTGCGGTGTTTGGCGACATCGGCAGCCTGGGCCAGGGGAACAACTCGTCGCCGCTTTCGTATTCCTCGGACTTCCGCGAGGCCATCGGGGCAGGCTTGCGCTACAAGCTGCCGTTTGGACCGATCCGCATCGACTACGGGCACAATCCCAACCGCCGAGCCGGAGAGCAGAGCGGATTCCTGCATGTGACGGTGGGATTTGCGTTTTAAGTCAGGCCTTTGCGGGCTTCTTGCTGAAGCCTCCCACCACGGTGTGGTAGCTGCCCCAGAGCACCAGCACACCACCCACCGCCTGTGCGAGGGTGAAGGGCTCGGCAAACAAAGTGATGCTGGAGAACGAGATGACGACGGGGACGGTCATCTGGAAAGCACCGCCGGCTGCGACGGAGAGGAATCGGAAACCTTCGGTCATGGCCAGCTGCCCCACGCTGGCGCACAATGCGGCCGCTGTAAGGAGCACGACATCCATGGTGTTCAACGAGGTGAAATGGGACGCAGCCAGCGGCAGTGAAAGCAGCAAGGCATAGATGCACTGCGATGAGAAGATGGTGGCGCTGGTCTCCGTGCGCGTGAGCTGGCGGATCACGACCACCACCGCCGCGGCAAGCACCGCGCCGGCCAGAGCGATCATTTCATGGTGTCCGAACTGGGCCATCGTCCCGGGTGCCAGGCCGGTGAGCAGGCTCAGGCCTGTCAGCGCCAGAAGGATGCCGCACAGTTTTACCAGCCCGAGCCGCTCATGCAGAACAAAGGCTGCCATGATGGCGGCAAAGATCGTCCAGGTGTTGCCGATCAATGTGGCCTTGCCAGCTCCCAGCGGCCCGATGGTGGTGTAGTAAGCCGCCGTGCCCAGAGCGCCGAGCACGCCGCGTGAGGCGAGCAGCCAGCTCTGAAACGAGCGGCGCAGTTTCAGCGTCCCGGAGGGGGCAAACAGAATGACCGTCAGCAGCAACCCAACCACGGCACGAAACGTCAACGACATCCAGGGATCGACATGCCGATGCGAGGCAAGGTTCTTGAGCAGCAGGGCGTTGCCGGAAAAGCAGGTGAGCGAGAGCAGCATGGCCCGCGTGCCGTGCCAGGCGTGATGTTGAAGCTGTGTATCAGGGGTGCTCATGGAGGTGCCGGTCTGAGGGCTACCTTCTGGCATCATGTCTGATTGCTATGTCTCGTGATGATGAGCGCATTTCGCGCAGGTTCCTCAAACCGTGGGGTCAGGCAAGCCAAAGAGCGCGTACCGTTTTTACAACGGCACGAATCGCAATTCGGCTGGCAGGTTTGAGGTTCATCAGACGACGGGATCATGGATGTGAAATACGGAAGTGCAAATCTGATCTTCCCGCCGCGTCTGGAAATAAAAGCGGGTGTGGCGACACCACTCGCCACACCCGCCGGCTTGACCCGGCCCCCTGTTTGAGCACCGGCTCAAAGTGTCCTAGAAAACCACGGTCAGAGCCACGCGTCCGTTGATTCCAGGCTGCGTGTAACGATCGAGCTGTGCATTGGAGGCGTCCACGCCACGCACATTTTGATACAGCCAGTACTTCTGGTTTGTGAGGTTGTAGAGGCCGGCGGTGAGAGTGACGTTTTTGGACACCTGCCAGCGGGCGACGAGATCGAGCGTGAGGGCACTCGGTGTTTTGAACTGATTGATGCCGCCGGGAGTGGAGAAAGTGGAGCCTTTGTGCGCATAGTAAGTGGAGATCAGCTCCACCTGCCAGGTCTCGCGGCGATAGCGCAGGCCAGTGACCAGCTTGAAGGGGTCCACGCTGGCCAGAGGCTGCTTGTTCTGCCCGTCCCAGCCCTGGCTGTAAGCGGCATTGGTGAAGATGCCGAAGTTGTCCAGCGACTCATGGATGAATCCGAACGTGGTATCTCCCTTGAATTCGAGCCCATAGATCTCCGCCGAGGAAAGATTTGTGCTCTGATAGATGATGGGATCGCCCGGGGCGCCGGTACCGCCGACCTGCATGAAACTGTTGATGAAGTTTTCGTAGTGATTGTAGTAGCCCGCGAAATTCCATGAGGAGGATTTCCCTTTGCGGCGGAGGCCGATTTCGAAGCTGTTGCTGGTCTCTTTCTTCAGGCTCGGATTCGGCACGGTCTGGTAGCCGAACGCCGTGTTTGTGATGGTGGCATTGAGCTCTTCACCGCTCGGGTTGCGGAAGCCGTTCGCATACTGGAAGTATGCGCTGTGCTCCTCGTCGATTTTGAAAAGATAGGCCAGCTTTGGGGCGATGGCGAACTGGTTGAAATCCTGCGCGGGGCGTCCGGCGCTGGCGCTCAGATAGAGCGGGTCTAAATTCGTGGAAACGTTGTAATATTCGGCGCGCACGCCGGGGGTCAGGCGATGGCGGTGATCCCTGCCCCAGGCGATTTCATCCTGGATGTAAACACCCACACGGGAAGTCCCTGTGTCCGGCATGTCCTTGAGCGGATAGGTGTCCGGTGTGATCACATTGGTCTGAGTGCCCGTGGTGAAATTGTACTCGGTGGCATCACGCACACGACGGGAGAAAGAGGTGACGAACTGGGTGCCGTAGGCGAGCGTGTGACTCAAAGCACCCGTTTGAAACGCCTTGGTGAAGTTGAAATTCGCGCCGATGTGATCCTGGCGATACAGGTAGTCACGAACGCGAAGGCGGTCCTGGAACGTGGGAGTGATGCGGTCGCGATCTTCCACCTGATGTTCCGGCGTTTCGGAGACCTGGTAATAGGCGCTCCAGGTCAGATTGTCGAAAATCCAGCCGAGGCCGGTGGCGTCATACTTGTGCTCAAGGCTGAAGCGCATGCGGCGGAGATCATCGTTCAACAGCAGAGAGTTCACGTTGTAGTTGATCCCAGGCGCGGCCACCACGACACGGCGGGCGCTGAGCAGGTCGTTGTCGCTGGAGCGCTCAAGATACTCACCGGTAAGTTCGAAGCGATTCCGGGACGAGGGACTCCAGACCATTTTGGCGAGCCAGTTGTTCACGTTGTAGTTGCTTGTGTCGGTATGAATGGAGCCGCGGTTGTCGATCTCATGACCATCGCGCCGTGTGTAATGGAGAAGGATCTCGAGATTTCCCGCACGCTGCGCGGTGCTGAGGGTGTGGCCCCAGCTGTCATCCGTGCTGTCATAACGCGTGATCAAGCGTGCCACGGAGTCTCCGCCAGATGGAGACAGAGCCAGCAGGTCTTCCGGATCAATGGTGGTGAAGGAAACGACGCCGGCAAGGGCGTCGCTGCCATAGAGCGAAGAGGCGGCGTTTTTGAGAATTTCCACCTGCTTGAGCGAGTCCACATCCACGAAGTCGCGACCAACGTTGTAAGCGCCGCCAAAGGTGAACTGGTCCGCCTGACGAATGCCGTCCACCGTCATGAGGACGCGGTTGCCATCCAGGCCACGAATGTTGATGCTGGAGGTGCCAGCACGGGAATTGGCGGCGGGACCGGTGCCACCGATGCCGTAAGGAATGCTCACGCCGGGTTCATAACGAGCGTAGTCGCGCATGCTGGTGGCGAGAGTGAAGACGTTCGCATTGTTATCCAGCACCGTGACAGAGGCGGGAACATTGGCACCTGATTCCGGACTGCGTGAAGCGACAATGACGATCTCGGCCAGCACAGCACCGCCGGCATTTGCCGAGGAGGATTCTCTTTGTGCAGCTTCTTTGATTTTCTTTCCGGCCTGGGATTGTTCCTGAGCCGACAGCGGGAAACTGCAGGCCAGAGTGAACAGCGTGAGTGTGTGCAATATTACGGGAGGTGGTTTCATGGCCCGCCGTTCTAGCCCGGCTGAGGCATGGCACGCTTTGGCTTGAATGACCAAGAATGGCTTTCATTTGCGGTGGAGAGCGCAGCAGATCATCTGACCATCATGATTTCGCAACTGAGCGCAAACGAACTTCAGGCCCCAGCGGCCTCGATCACAGGACTGCGAAGCAGCAGCACATCTGCCTGATCAGCCGCCACGAGGCGCAGCGGGCAGGAGGCGGGCACCCGCAGGCGTTCGCCGCAACGCAGATGCACCGGCATGCCGTCGAGAAAGGCAGCGGCTTCACCAAAGGTGATGACAAGGGTGGTCTCATCGGCAGCACAGGCCTCGAAGCAAGGGCAGCGAGGATCAAGGCCCAGCAGATGGGCTTGAACGCAGTCATTATAAAACAGGCAGCGCTGGGCCGCGTCGGTGCACAGGCGGCTCATGAGCGGGGGCGGGCTTGAGGGTCATTCCGTTCAGCCATGGCGATTTTTTCGGCATGGGTGCGGGCTTTACGGCTTCGGCTTCGGCAGTCTGCGATGCGGCGCAAGAGTTCAGGATTGAGATGCGGCCGCAGATTCAGACGGTTGTGATGATTGGTGTATTGCATGGCGGCCCCATTCTGACCATGCGACCTGCACCGCCGCTTTGGCTTGATTGACGAAGACTGCCGCATGTTTGCGCATGCCTGTGACTCAGCACATTTGACCGTCAGGTTTCGTCAAGGCAACGAAAGCGCTGCCTCCAACTGCATGCGTATCAAACGGACATCCCACCCCTGCATGAACCCGACCAACTCCACCCGACGCATCGCCTTCAGTTTCGCCATCGGCACCTTAGACATCGGACGCATGAAGCCACATCTATGGAACTGCGACGATGAATGCGGCACCGCGCATGTGCAACTGGACGGGTGCTGGTCATGCCTGCTGCCGGCGCTGGAAGAAATGGGTCTGCTCATGGCCTGCGCACCTTCGGGCCCGGTGACTGGGGCGGTGGCGCTCAACGCAGCACGATTTGAGCCCGTGCCAGGATCACGAGACTGGGTGTGCCTGAAGACCGGCATGGAGATCTGCACCGCGAATCTCGGCGGAGTGCTCGCCACACTGGAGCCGCTGGAAAGCACGCAGCAAAGCGCGGCACTGCAATTCTTTGACCTCAAGGGCGAAGGCTGTTTGAAACTGCTGATCACCAACTTCAGCCACGTCGAGGCGTTTGAGCAGCTGGTGAGCCACCACGCCATGCTGCAGCAGGTTTCCATTCTGGGTGCGTCCGGTCCTGCAACTTTGCCGGGATCAAGTGCGGAGCCGGATGCCCAGGCCGTGCGCAGTCTCTGGGGGGGACTGCGCCGCACGCTGCCGACGAGCACCTTCCCTGGTCTGGAAGGTGTCTCGCGGCGGCGTGCGTTAGGCGTGGCCGGCCCGCAGCATGCGTGGAAGATCCGTGAGACAGCCATCCTTCCCATGCTCCGCGCCATGGCGCTGGCGGATGCGCCGCTCGGCATCGGCTTGCGCAATGAGGCCGTGTTTCTGCCCATGGGCATGCAGCCGAATTATTGGTCTGGCTGCTGCTGTGGCACCACATTCTTCGCCGGGACCTCACAGCTCACGCTGCGGGATGAACTGAACCATGCAGAAGCCTGGGTGACCCGCTTCAGGGTGCTTAGAAAAGAGATTTTCTGCCTGGAAATCTACGATGATGACGAGTGCTTCCGCGCCGGTCTTGGTCTGCTGCCAGAGGCGATGCCCACGCATCATATGCAATGGAATCACTGGCTGCGCGAAGCCGCATGCTGAGGCCCTACTTCATCGCACGATGCACCTGCTCCAGAGCCAGCACCGTGTAGGCGGTGACCAGCACGGGATTGCTTTCCATCCAGCGACCGGAGGAGGTGTTGGCCCAGGAACCGTCGCTGTTTTGCAGGCTGATGAGTTTGCGGGAGAGGTCTGCGGTCCAGTCCGCAGCACAGGATTTGGTTTTCAATTCAGTGATGCCTGCGGTGGCCAGCGCCTTGGCCATCGTATGGTAATAGTAGTACAACCCTTCGGCACCCATGCCGGGGTTTTCCTCCACGGTGTAGTTGCTGCCCAGCCATTCGAGAGCGGCCACCATGCGCGGATCATTGGGGGTGAGACCTGCATATATGAAGCTGAGCATGCCTGCATAGCTGATGCTGCCGTAGTAACGCATCGGGACGGGGCCTCCTTCTTTTTTACCCCCGCGCGGAGCCTCCGGAACAGGCGTGTATCCGAAGCCACCGATGTTTTCCTTGTCCTCTCCCGCCCACGGCTGGTCGTTCGTGGCCTTGAGATTCTGGCAGCGGGAGACGAACTGGATGGCCGCATCCCAATTGAGATCGTCCTTTTTTTCAACGGGCTTGCCGGTGTCTTCGAAGAGCTTCTTGGAGTAGTAAAGAGCCTCCAGAGCAAAGGAGGTGTTGGAGAGATCCGCATGCGCGCCCTGTTGAGTGCCACCGTAGCCAATGCCGCCATCGAAAGGATTGTCCGTTTTTCCAGGTGTGTCAGCATCGTTCTGTTGATGTGCCACGAAGTTTCTTGCGCGGCGAATGACCTCTTCATCTTGAGGCCGTGCGCGCAGCACCAGGGCCATGAGGCAGATGGCGGTGTTGTAGTTTGCCCGCGCCTTCGTGTAGATGCCGCCATCCGGCTGCACGCTTTTCAGAAGAAAGTCATAGCCGCGCTGCACGGCGTCTGAAGCATCAGCGCCGGCCGGGTTTTGAATCAAGGCGGACAGTACGAGGGCGCTGAGCGCCGGATCTTCCGGGGTCACCCAATGCCCGCCCTCCTTGTTCTGCTGCGCTTTCAGGTAGTCCACCCCGTGTGTGATGGCCATCTGCACGTCCTGCCGGGTTTGGGCGGCCAGAGCGCCAGCGAGCAGGAAAAAGACAATGGAGATCGTTTTCATGGTATGGACGGCAGCTTGATCATCTCGGCCGCCGTCCTCAACCTGGATGTGGGGAAAAGTGGCATCGGGGCTATTTTTGACCATGACGCACCGACGTTTGCCGGAAGACACCCATGTCATTTCACCGCCAGTATTTCACAACCCAACGCAAGCAGAGGTTCGTAGTCGCTGTATCGCAGGAGTCCCCATGAAAGCTCTACCCTTCCTTTCCTTATTTCTCGTCGCCCTCACCTCAAAGCTGACGGCAAGCGACACGCCGCCAGAAATGCCGCTGAGCGTCGCGAGCTTTGGCGCCGCAGGCATGCCGGACGGCTCGTTGTATTTTTATGGCGGTCACAGCGGCAAGCGCCACAAATACAACCGTGATGAGGTGCATGGTGGATTGTTCCGCTGGAAGAGGGGGGCCGACCAGTGGGAGGCACTGGCGAAGGATGAACCGGCGCAGGGTGCCTCTCTCGTTGCCGCGAAGGAGAGCGTGATCCGCATCGGCGGCATGGCAGCGCGCAATGCGAAGGGCGAAAAGCAAGACCTGTGGTCAAGCGAGACAGCAGCGCGTTATGACATCGCCAGTGGCAGATGGACTCCGCTGCCCAAGATGCCACAGCGGCGCTCCAGCCATGACAGCATCGTCTGCGGCAGCACTCTCTACGTCATCGGCGGATGGCGGATGGAAGGAGAGTCCGAGTCTGTGTGGCATGACACTTACCTCACTCTTGACCTGACGAAGGCTGACGCGGTGTGGGAAAGCCACCCTCAGCCTTTCAAAAGACGCGCCCTCGCGGTGCAATCCCTCGGCACGAAGGTCTATGCCATTGGTGGCATGACCGATGACAATGAACTCACATCCGCCGTTTCGGTGCTCGATACAACCACAGGAGCCTGGAGTGACGGCCCGGCGCTGCCCGCTGACAAGACCGGCGGGTTTGGGTTTGCCGCAGCTTCACAAGGGGATCGTTTGTTTTCCAGCGGCTTGACGGGTCGGCTGCTCGAATTGCGTGGTGACTCCTGGGTGCCGATCACTAAGCTCGCTCATCCACGGTATTTTCACCGGTTGCTGAGCGGTAAAGCTGGGGAACTCATCGCGATCGGCGGAGAAAACCGTGAAGGGGTCAAACCGGCACCGGAGGTCATTGTGCTTCCGCCAGCAGGCTCCTCCCCGCTGCCTGATGAGCCCGTGCCAGCGAAATCTAAATAGTTCCCTCCCTGAATCAGGTCCATTTTCAGTGACCAAGGGTGACCAAGATCAAAAGACTGGAAGTTGTTATTTATTGAGATTGAGTTTCATTCCCAATTATCATGCCCGCCGCTATCCCTGACTCTCCTTTTCGCTCATGGACCACCGTGCCTGAGCGCGTTGAGGCAGACTGGCCAGCCGCCACGGCAGAACATTCCCTGGTGGCTCATCTCAATTTTCGAGGGGAGGCTGAACTTAGATGGACGGATGGCAGCAGCACCTTGATGGCACCCCGAACGACGTGCTGGCTGCGCGCCAGTCCGGCGGAAATCTTGACGGCTCGCCGTCTTGCCAGCCGAGACCGTCATGAGTGCCTCACCCTTGTGTTTCCAAATGCCTGGCTGCGAATGGTCTTGAAAGGTGTCACCTCTCAGGTGGGTGAATCCTTTTCCCCATTGGTCAGAGGATCATCACGCCGCCTGCTGCTGCAGCAGCTGACCGAGGAACACGAAGGCTGGGCGCGCGGTGCCATGCCACCGCACCTGTGCTCACAGGCCCGGCAGTTGCTGGACTCGGCCCGGCTGACGGAATTTTTCATCCGCTCCATCTTCCGCAGTGACACCCCAGCCGAGGCAAGCACCGCCATCAGCCGCACGCTACGGGTCGCCCAGGAACGGATTCAACGCGTGAAGGAGCTGATGCTCGCGCAAATCGATGAGCCACCGCCCCTGGATGAACTGGCTGCCGCCGTCGGCTGCAATCCGAGCTATCTCAGCCGCACCTTCACCCAGACCGAAGGCATCACGTTGTCCCAATGGCTGCGACGGGTGCGCATTGAACATGCGGCATCCCTGATCGCCAGCGGCCGGTGCAATGTCTCCGAAGCGGCGCTGGAGGTGGGCTATCAAAGCTTCTCACACTTCAGCCGCGCTTTTGCCGAGGAAAAAGGAGTGCCGCCCTCCCACTGGGTGCGCCGTTTGAGCAGCGGCACATAAAGCGGCCTTACTTCTTCTCTTCTTTCACCGTCCAATACAGAGAGGCACTGTGACTGGTGATGGCAAAGGGGACGCCGTGGAAGAAACCGGGAAGTTCCTCGGAATAGCGTGCGACGGCGAGCAGATACTGGCCGGGCTTGGAGATGTCCGGCGCGCGCACATAGCCTTCGGCATCGGCATGGAGCTTTTGGTCAGTGACCTTTGGCGAGAAAAAGAGCAGCTCGACACCGCCGAGGGGCTTGCCCCGAAAATAAACCCGCGCTTCGCCAGGCTTGCCAGTGGGAACGATGTCCATCGTCATCGATGGAGTGCCGGCACCCGCACCCTCCGGCTGCCAGCGGCAGTAAAAAATCGGCGCACGGGCGGGTTTGTCTTCATGCAGTTTGCGCACGGTGAACTGCGCCTGGGCAAACGCAGGACGACCTGCCTCCACCTTGCCGAGGAGAAAGTGGTCCTTCTTTTTGATCACGTCGAAGACCTGAGGCTGGCCTTTGTCGTCAAGTGTCCAGCCTGATACCTGGGCAAATGAATCGAGATGGCCGGGGGAAACTTCGTATTCATCTCCCCACTGGGCGAACCGCCCCCCGAGGCCGGCGTTGTCCGGCAGTTCTTCAATCCAAAGGGAGTGGGCGGATGCAACCTGGGGCAGCAGACTGAAAACAGCGAGAGCGAAGAGCGAGCGGATCATGGCAAGGGAGTGGGGATGAGGGTTCGCTGAAGCCATACAGGCGCTGGAGGCGATGTTCTTGCGGCCATTTGTCAGGAACTGTTGTTGTCTTGCGGTGGCAGCGGGAACCCATCAAGCCCACATTTTGCGGTCCAACGTGCGATAACCAATCGCTTCCAGCACATTGTCAGCGCTGATTTTGTCGTGTCCGCCCAGGTCGGCCAGTGTCCGTGCGACTTTAAGAATGCGATCATGAGCACGGGCGCTGAAGGTCATCTCGCTCATGGCGTGTTCGAGGCAGCCAGCCGCCTCGGCATCAAGTTCACAATGCTTTTTGATGAGACGCGGCGTCATGCTGCTGTTGGTGTGCACGCCCGCTTGTTTGGCGAAGCGCTCCTGCTGCATGACGCGCGCAGTCTCGACACGTTTGCGGATGGGCTCGGAGGCCTCACCGCCCTCGCGTGATGCCAGCGCCTTGTAATCAACAAGCGGGACTTCGACATGGAGGTCGATTCGATCAAGCAACGGACCGCTGATGCGCTGACGATAACGCTGAATGATGATCGAGCCACAGCGACACTCGCGCTTGAGATCGCCGTAATAGCCGCAGGGACAGGGATTCATCGCTGCAACGAGCATGAACTTGGCCGGGAATGTGACGGAGCCTGCGGCACGTGAAATGGTGACCTTGCCGTCTTCGAGCGGCTGACGCAGAACCTCCAACGTGCTGCGACGAAACTCGGGCAGTTCATCCAGGAAAAGAACACCGTTATGTGAAAGGGAGACTTCACCCGGCCCAGGATTGCTGCCGCCACCGAGAAGGCCGGCATCGCTGATCGTGTGATGCGGTGAGCGAAAAGGACGAGTGGCCACAAAGGCGCTGGCCTCACCGAGCAAACCCGCCGCGCTATGAATTTTCGTGGTTTCGATCGCCTCCTCCTCGCTCATGCCGGGCATGATGGTGGGGATGCGCTTGGCAATCATCGATTTGCCGGTGCCCGGCGGCCCGATCATCAGCAGCCCGTGGCCTCCACTGACAGCGATTTCGATGGCTCGAATGGCATCCGCCTGCCCTTTCACATCATTGAAATCGATGTCGTAATGCGAGACGGCGGCGAACAATTCCGTCGCACGGCAGGGTTCGGGAGCTATCTCCATGTCACTTTTGAGGTAATCCACGACCTCACGGAGATTTTGTACTCCTACAATGTCGATCCCGGCCACAACACTGGCTTCCAGCGCCGCCCGTTTTGGCACCAGCAATCGTTTGCGTCCTTTCCGTCTGGCTTCAAGCGCCACCGCGAGCAAACCCCGAACAGGGCGCAGTTCGCCATTGAGCGCCAGCTCACCGATCATCGCGGTCTCCGCGAGCATCCCCATAGGGATGCGTGCCCGGTGCGCAATGAGCGAAATGGCGATGGGCAGGTCAAAACCCGGGCCCTCTTTTTTCAGGTCAGCCGGAGCCAGGTTCACGGTGGTCACTCCGTCATTCATCATGAAGCCAGACGAGGAAATGGCGGCAGTGACGCGCTCGCGACTTTCCTTCACCGAGGCATCCGGCAGCCCCACAATAAACATCTTCGGCGTTCCCCCTCCGTCATGCGATTCAATCTCCACCTCTATGGCGTCAACGCCGACTAGAGTGGCTGAGTAGGTTCTGGCGATCATTCGGTGCGATTATTGACCGGGGCCGGAGGAGCGCAAGTGCGCTTCATGCGACATTCCCTGCCGCCGGAATCAGACCTTTTCTGAAACCACACCATATTTAGCCCAATCAGCAAAATAGCATAATTCTATCGCTTAAGCCATTACTCTACATGTATATAGTTATTGCAGACTTACCGAAGCGGCTAGAAATTAACCGTTTTTACTGTGTACAGAGGTTGGCTAATCTGTTTGTCGGGCGCTGGTACTGGGATCTATGAAAGACAATCCTGTGCGGCTTCAATTTAATTATAGGCTAATAGTTTAGAAAGGTCGAAGTGGAAACTTGCCATTTAATGGATTCAGGTGCAGCAAAGCGGGCCCATGAGCTCCCCTCCCCCGCTTCAGAACACAAGCAGCCCTTCAGAAGCCCATGCCGTTGATTTGAGTTTCGTTTTTCCTTGCCTCAATGAGGAGGAAACATTGGGCACATGTATTCAGCAGGTGAATGAGAGTCTGGCATCAAGCGGGGTCGCGTATGAAATCATTGTGGCTGACAACGGAAGCACCGACCGTTCCAAGGAAATCGCACTTTCCATGGGCTGCCGTGTGGTGCCTGTGGCAGCACGTGGCTACGGAGCGGCATTGAGGGGGGGAATTGAGGCAAGCCAGGCAGAGTATGTGATGTTTGCAGACTCAGACAGTACCTATCTCTATGCGGATGCCGCGCCGCTTTACCGCGCGGCCAAAGACGGTAACGCGGACATGGCGATTGCATCCCGAATGATAGGCAAGATCGAGCCAGGAGCCATGCCAACTCTGCATCGCCGACTCGGTACGCCAGTGCTGACCAGCTTGATCAATCTGCTATTCCACGGCAAGCTTTCTGACTGCAACTCAGGCTTCCGTTGCATTCGCAAGACAGCGTTCGACGAATGGCAAATTCGCTCAAATGGAATGGAATTCGCTTCCGAATTGCTAATCAAGGCCCTCAAGGCAGGTGCCCGAGCTGTCGAAATTCCCTCCGGCCTTCGAAAAGGCCCGGAAGGACGAGTAGCCCACCTGCGCACGTGGCGTGACGGCATGCGCCACCTGCTCTTCATCTTTTCAGAGAAACCACGACTATTCGAATTGCTCGGTTTCATCACGGTCTTGGCATCTACGCTGTTGCAAATAGCCGCTTTCTGCACCGGCCCAGTCAGTATCGGCGGGGTTTTTCACGTCTTTGATCTTCATAGCCAGGCCTTGCTGCTTTTGTCGGGCATCATCGGCGCTCAGTTCTACCTGTTCAGTTGCACACTTTTTTTACAGAGCAAAGATCGTTCACTCCGCATTACCCGGAAACTGATCCATCTCGATGAAGGAGTATTGTTTTTCACCCTATTGGCCACTGTTGGCGCATGTGCCACTGTCGCAACCTACATCGGTATAAAATGGTCACTCTCCGGCTTCGGGAACCTAAATCTGGCGCGCGACCTGCTATTTTGGTCACACCCCCTTGCCATCTCTATTTCCTTCTCAGTTGGGTTGCTCGGCCTGCACATCCTGAAAAAGGCACAAAAGTGACTTTCAACACCTCCTATATCAAAGAACACGTCTTGCAAAATCTCACCATAAGTGCCTCATTTTTGATTTGAAGGATCCGCGAAAGCATCAACCATAGGCTTAGAGACGCACCACTCTGCCGAACGCTAACTTTTCATATGCACAGTTTGAGCATGGGCCACTGGTCCCACATCGGCATCCGCGCAGCACGCGACATTCTGGTGTTTGCAACCGGTTATCTGCTGGCGAACTACGTTCGATTCACCGGCCTGTGGCGTATTGAGGATTTTATTCCTTCTATTTTCGCCGGTGCAGGCACGCTCGTCTCAGTCACCTACATTCTCGGGCTTTATTCCGTCGAATCTCAAAGACGCTCTTCTTTCCGGACTCACTCAATTCTTCTTACCTTCGCGTTTCTTCTTGCCTTTGTGGTCATTACGCTGGCCGGCTTTGTAACGTTGGAATTCGTTGGACGAGGGTTTATGGCGCTCGGATGCCTCTTCTCTTATCCCGTCCTGCTCTTGAGCCATTATCTCCTGTATCACAAGCACCGTATAGCTCCGGAGCGGATCGCATTCGTTGGAGAGTCTGAAGAAGAAATCGCCGAATACGGGCGACTGAGATCCATGTGTCCACCTGGGGTCCAATTAGTCGGACGTATCGGCATCGAGAAGGATCTTGAGCACGAGCACGGATTCCTGGGCAAGCTCAGAAATGTGCGAAGCCTCATGCATCAGCACAAACTCGACCGGATCGTGTTCATGGAGAAACGAGTTGAGGACTATAGTTCACGCCAGGAGTTTCGCCGCCTTCGTTATCTCGGCTTTTCCTGCTGCAGTGTCATTTCCCTCTGCGAGAAGCACCTGCACTATGCGCCACTCCATCTGGTGACCATGAATTGGCTGATGCAGGCAGAGTCCACCTCCAGAGATTTTTACTTCAGCAAAATGAAGCGTTTTTTTGACGTGGTCACCTCATTGATCTTGCTGGTGCTGCTCTCGCCATTCCTGTTAATCGGCATGGCTATCGTCCGTGTCTTTTCTCCAGAGGGCCCCGTCTTTTTCCACCAAGAGCGTGTTGGCCGGTTTGGAAAGAGGTTTCAAATCTACAAGCTGCGCAGCATGCGTACAGACGCAGAAAAGGGTGGTGCCGTCTGGTCGTCAGTCTCAGCAGATTCGCGCGTATTTCCTGGCGGTGCTTTTTTGCGGCGCTATCGGATTGACGAAATCCCCCAACTCCTGAATGTCCTGCGTGGTGAGATGTCCTTCGTCGGACCGCGTCCAGAGCGGCCGGAGTTCGTCACGAAACTCGCCCGCGCCCTGCCTCACTATCAGGAGCGCCACATGCTGCAACCAGGCCTCACAGGGTGGGCTCAGGTCTGCTATCCGTATGGCTCGTCTATCGAAGAGGCCAAGTGCAAGCTCGAATACGATCTCTATTACCTCAAGCACGCCGGAGTCCTTTTTGACAGCTTGATCCTGCTCGACACCGTGCGCGTCGTTCTTGGCGGCGGCATTAAACATTCCAAGATGGCTAACCGCTATTCGGCAGACACTGAGATCGTTTCTGACGATCTCGATGACCCCATTGAGGAAATGGAAACACCGTCGTCGCCCGCAGGCAGCAGTCTCATGCCCCAGACGGCTTAGCCTACTCTGCCGGCGGGGTTTAACAATGCCAGGTAGTTTTTTGCACAGTTCTCCCAGGAGTATTGAAGAGCCGCATGGTGTAATCGTTGATCTTCCGGCGGATTTCGAATGGAACTGGTCAAGGCAGCTGCAAAAGCCGACGATTCACGTCCGGGAACCAGAAACCGCTGCCCAAGCAACGGTTTTACGATTTCCGCGATTCCACCCACATCGGTGGTGACAATCGGGCGCCCCGACGAAATCGACTCTAAAACCACATTCGGAACCCCTTCATTAAAGCTGCTCAGAGATACAACGTCTGCAGCTTGCATCCAGCGGGCAACCTTCGATGGAGGCTGACGCCCGACGAAAATCACCCGTTGTGATATGCCTAGTTCCGCCGCCTGCTGGCGAATATGCCCTTCCAGCGGTCCACTGCCGATCAAACTCAGCGTAATCGGCTCATGCAGCGATCGCGCCACCTCGGCAAATGCCTCCATTAAAAGATCAATCCCTTTCACCGGCAGGAAGTTGCCAACAAAGAGAACAAGTTTACCCGTGACAGACACCCCGAGTTCAGCACGAGCATCCTCTCGTGAGGCGGGACGAAAAACGGCGGTATCCACCCCATTGTAGACCGTGCACACTTGATTCGCATTTGCCCCACCGGAGATCAATCGGCGCTGGAGATCCTGACTCCGCGTCACGATCTTCCGTGCACACTTCGCCAGACTTAATATGGCCCTGCGTCGCATCGTCATGCCAAGGTATTGATGCACGTCCGATCCTTGCGCAACGGCCACCAAAGGGATTTTACGGCTGCGGAAACACATGGCAGCAGCACAAGCATCCGGGAACAGCCACGGTGCCAATATCACATCCGGCTTGAAATCCTCTTCAAGAGTCAGCTCCGCACGCGCCAATGCTCGTGCAAATAACCAATGATTCAGCCCTCCCAATTTTGGCAGGTAGCTATTCCAAAAGTAATGAGGATGAAGCATTTCATCCTCGGCGCGCGGACGGAGATGTGACGCGACCCCATAATGAGTAAGCGAGGCACGAAAAGCCAAAACCCGAACGTCCAAACCGGGATCTAATGCACGCAACGCATGCACCAACGTCACATTGTCCAGCCCTCGCCAAGGCTCTTGCGAATCTGGAAACAGATTGGAGACAAATAAGAGCTTCATCAGGCAAATATTACTTCAGCAATGGTGGCGGAGTGTAAAGATAGTCACGCCAGGCTCCGGCATCCCCTGTGTGGCCATCTTCGGCCGCATGAAGAATGTTCACCATCTCACGAGAACTGACATAATGCAGCCTAAAGCCGCGATCGGACGCCATACGTTCAATCTCGGAATGGAAGCGGCTCCTTTCAGGTCCCAAATTAGACCTGTGCCCCGACTCAGGGGCTCCATGAGTGTGCAGCTTGATAAAGCACCACTCTTCCGCTCCAGAAACACTGATTCGCCCCTTCAGCCACTCGTTCATTCTCTCTGAGGTCGGCGGATTTCTTGGCCCCAAATCGGAATTCTCCACTCTTGGCAAAATGCCCCACTTTCGACGCCCCCAATCGAGTGAAAGAGGTCCCTGCACGAGTAGCAGGTGGTCAGGGCTCAATCTCAGTTCATGGGTGCCATCACGGCCTGACGTCACCAATCTGCCCCGGTAATGCGAACAACCATCCGGCGTGCTCCGCGAGTAGTACAAGCGGTTCACCATCGGAGCCTGCGAAGGATGGGGAGCGGACGGCATGGTGAGATCAGCGTAGCACCCTGCTCGCTTCAAAATAGCCAGCTCGTTACGCACACCACAACCATGCCCGAAAGGATTCGAATCATCGAGAGACCAGTTGCCATGAATGAATCCGAATGCGACCGCCCCAGCGGCGTCAGCCCCGAGAAGCCCGTGACTACGCAAATTTACCTTTCCCTGTTCTAATGCGCAAACCAAATTCTCCGCTGTGTCGTTTTCATGATGCAGATGCACTTCGACTTCATTTCGAGTGATCCGACACAGCTCAGTAATAGAATCGAGCAGTTCTGGATCATACTGCTCGATCGGGTAGAAAAAGGTGTGCTTGGGCCCATGACCGTCAGAATCCCTGGCAGCAGCGGACAATGCCGGAAGTTTTTCGTGCCACTGTCCCATCCGGCGCAGGGCTCCCTCTTTGTTGGCATGATGAAGCGGCTCGAAGTGGTCGCAAACAGCCAGCATCACGTCTGTAACGGGCTTTTTAGCCCGCGTAATACGCTGCTGAAGCCATGGCAGCAACCAACGATCAAATGCCTTCGTCATGAAATGTTGAAATGATCCTGATTCGGAGTCTTAAAATCACGGAGATTCTCTGGCTCCAAATTGCCGAACTTCAACCTTGATATGCACATCACCTTTAATCGTGCTAGCCTTAGGCTCCAATGCGCCTGCTCCTGTTCACCCTGCTTTTTGCCGTCTTCTACACCCAGGTTGGTTACGCCTGCATAATGTGGCTGCTCGCACGCATGTTTCCCAGGAGGCTCAATACGATCGCCCCCCTGCCAGACGCCATCAGCATCATACTCTGTGTGCACAATGGTTCGGCGCATATCCAGCAGCGCCTGCAGAACCTCGCAGACTGCGAATGGGTAGGAAAGCGCGAGTTTTTGGTGTTCTGCGACGGCTGTGCCGACGACACGGCCACCCTCGCCAGCCAGTCTAGTGTCGGGTGCGTGCGGGTCATTAGTTCGCCAACGCAGCGAGGAAAATGGGCAGCTCTCAATGACGCCATTCAGGCTGCAAGCCATCCCATTATCGTCTTCGCCGACATACGGCAGGCATTTGATGCTCAAGCCATCCAGGAGCTCGCACAAGCGTTTCGCGACCCGTGCGTGGGCGCGGTCAGTGGCCGCTTGGAGATCGCAGCCTCTGAATCCGGTGGCGGACGCGGCGTTGACCTCTATTGGCGAATGGAGCGCAAGCTTCGCGAGTGGGAGGCGCAATTCGATTCGGTCATTGGCTGCACGGGGGCCATTTATGCAATTCGCAAGATTGCCTTCCGCAATCTGCAGCCAGGAACCCTTTTGGATGATGTCGTCCTCCCAATGCAGATTTCCATTCAGGGATGGCGAGTCACTTACAATCCAAACGCAATCGCCTTCGACCCACAGAGACTAGACCCGATTAAGGAGAAATCGCGCAAGCAAAGGACCCTAGTCGGTAATTACCAAATGTTAGAGTTTTACCCTTGCTGGTTGTTGCCCTGGCGCAATCGGCTATGGTGGCAGTTGATCTCCCATAAATATGCAAGGTTATTTGTACCATGGATGCTGCTGGCGATTCTGATATTAACGACCTCATCCCAAAGCTCGCCACTTATTTGTCTTTTATTGGTCCTTCAGATCATTTGCTATGCGCTGGGAATAATCGGCTTCTTGTTCCCGCAACTTAAAACCAAACTCGTTACAGTACCAGCGGGCTTTTTGCTTCTCCAGATGACCTGCGCAAGAGCCCTCTTTTCCTATTTGAGGTGCCGAAGAGATCCACTGAGCCTCTGGCAGCCAAGTCTTTAGGCCATAATATACTAAGAAGATTCTGTCCATTGTCACCTAATTTTATGAGGCTAGAAGAGAATGCAGCCGCCTCATGATTCAGAAATAATTAACTCTCTTCAGGCCAAAACATTTTGCCAATTGAACTGGCGGCCGGGAACGGTCACCTATAGAGAAAGAGCTTTTAATGAAGTGCCCCTGAAAGTCGTCATGTCTAGCAAAGACATTATCCGCCGCATACAAATGACAGGTCACATCGTGGCCCGATGTAACGTGCCGAGTAACTTTTCGCAATGGCTCCTGTATGGTATAGCCCGAGGTCACCCCTTTGATGGCTGGAAAACGAGGCTGTCAAGATGCATGAGAAAATGGTTTCCCGTCCTCAATCTTAAAGGACTCTGGGGAGGGGAGTGGGAACTGACGTTCGACCCGGGCGATATCACACACATGGTGATATTTGAGGAGCTCGTGATAAATCGAACATGGAATCTGGATCTAGTGCCATTTGAGCCTGATTTGATCATCGATGTCGGGGCGCACATTGGTCTTTTTGCGTCCTTGGCCGGCGTTCGATTTAGGAACGCTCGAATAATTTGCATCGAGCCGGACCAGAGTAATTTGTTATGGCTGCGCCACAACCTCAAGATGAATCATTTGAACGCTCGAGTCATTGAGGGTGTGGCTGGAGAATCAGATGGACGCACCCTTTTTCAACCAGGTTTAAGCTACGGTGGCCGTGTAGTTGAAAAGGATATGGCTAACCATAAGTCACTGGATGTGCAGAGTATCTCGTTGAGAGGAATTATATCAGAAGAAAATCCGAAATTTCTATTACTTAAAATAGACATTGAGGGAGCGGAAGAACTTGTCTTACCCACAATTTTGGAAATTCTTCCCCCTTCCTGTTTTCTTTTTCTTGAAACCCATGGCGGCAATGAATCCTATGTCAGGATCGCCCAAATTTGTAAGGCCGTCGGATTCCAAGTGACTCTCACCCGTTCACATGGAGACATGCGAGAATGCTATGCAATAATGTCCGTAAAATAATTTATTTCACCAATGATATACATGACCTTAGACGGTGGATTAGGCAATATGATGTTCCAATATGCATTTGCTTTGGAAATCGAACGCATAAAAAAGTGTAAAGTTGGATTTGTTAACTCCAAACCGACAGTAAGCGAAAACATGAATGTGTTTACGCTTAAACAAAAAATTAAATCCCGCCCCCCCCCGATCAGCCATCTCATTACGGGGAAAATACGCAAAATTATGACGGGCGCGCCCCGCCTGATCGAAGAATCAACTTGGGCTCACGAATCCGCTTTTGTTTCCCGTGTTAACGATGGTCAACAAGTGGTCGGATATTTTCAGTCACCCAAATATTGGCACAATATCGAAGCTGAGATAAGACGTCAATTCATGTTCGATGGGCCATTTTCCGACTTCACAAACAGTGTAGAGACTGAGATTACCAAGAACCTTGCTGTCGCAGTTCACGTGCGTCGGGGTGACTACCTCAAACTGAGCCATACTCACCATGTGCTCGGCACTGACTACTATAGCCATGCAATCGCCTTCATGGAGGAGCGCACAAAAAATCAGGCTGTGTACTTTGTCTTTTCTAATGATCTAGACTGGGCCGAAAAGCATCTGCCAATCCCGAATCAACGAAAGCGAATCGTTCGTAATCTGTCTGAAGGGCGCGATTTTGAAGACTTGTATCTCATGACCAAGTGCCAGCATCATATCATTGCAAACAGTTCGTTCAGTTGGTGGGGAGCTTTCCTTGCTTCCGGTGAAGGCCAGCAAGTGGCCGCACCTGCCCGATGGTTTACCCCACCGGATTTGAACGAAAGTGTTGCCAATAATCTGTATCAACAAAACTGGAGCGTCTTCCCATCATGAATCGCCAATTTCCAAGCCCGTTGCGTCTCCTATGGAGGATGATCAAAAACAAATATGATTCTTTAAATACTGACGCTGCCGCACGACGTGCACTCAACGACTGGAACGAACGAGACACGGAACGATTGGAATTTTATCGTCAGTTCATCCCGCCTGAATCACTCGTGTTCGATGTGGGTGCCAACATGGGCAATCGTGCCAAAATATTTGTTCACCTCGCAGCCAGGGTTGTCGCTATTGAACCCCAGAAAAGATGTATAAATATCTTACGAAGCCTGCAAACTCGATTTCCTCAGCTCAAGCTAATTTGCTCCGCACTAGGATCCAATCAAGGCAAAGCAAAAATGTTAATCAGCCCGGATCATACTTTATCCTCCCTTTCAGAAGAGTGGGTCAAGACTATGAGAATTAGCAACCGATTCGGCGGAGATGTCTGGAAATCCAAAAAGGTGGTTCAAGTCAGGACTCTGGACGACATTATAAAAGAGAATGGCACACCAAGCTTTATCAAAATTGACGTAGAAGGCTATGAAGATGAAGTTCTTGCGGGCCTGACATCCCCTGTGAACGCGGTTTCCATCGAATTTACCCCTGAAAGAATGAACCAATCTTTTCGCAGCATAGATCGTCTCGATGCACTCGGGCTCAAGACGTTTAATTTTGCCCTAGGAGAAGTCACCACACTCGAATTGCCGCTGTGGGTTTCTGCCGATGCCGTGAAAGAGCATCTTCTTGTCTATACAGGAGACACTGTAGTATTCGGGGACATTTATGCTAGAAAAATTGAAGACTGTAATATGGCATGAAGCAGAATTCATGTGCCTGACATTTTTCATCTCACGTATTATTTGACCTTTTGTTCCCTAAATTTTTATTAACAAAGAGTGCATCTTCTGCATATCGCTTCAATAGCGTAAAATCCGGCAGGCTGCGGCTGATTTCCGACAGAGTTGCACCACCATCATACAACCCACCATCGTCGTATTCTGTGTAAAGATACCTGACTGATTTCAGCGCCTTAGCTCCGCCACGAATGACATCCAATTCGGCACCTTGGACATCCATCCAGATGAAGTCGACCAAGGAAAGTTCGTATTTTTCAAAAAATAAATCCAAAGTCGTGATTGCTACCTCGACCTGATTTTCAAACTTGAGTATCCGGCATCCATGCCCCCATGGCACGGAGCTTGATTTCGTCGGCCAGACTACATCGGCAGGGCCGCTGATTGAGCTAGTGCCTGGCGTAGCGCCGTCTGCTCTGCGGCCCATGCCTTTGGCGTGAGCCGGTGCACGGTCTGATTCGTCTCGGTGGGCAGGCGTTGGAAGATGTCGGTCAGATACGCCTCGGCG
>Ga0075012_10000029_pt1 | contig 127099 bp, 98 predicted proteins | sample All_14_2_FD_71474 | JGI IMG/M metagenome (GOLD analysis project Ga0075012, IMG submission 71474) | Freshwater microbial communities in response to fracking from Pennsylvania, USA - Allegheny Zone_MetaG_DW_15 | ecosystem: Environmental > Aquatic > Deep subsurface > Groundwater > Drilled... | reverse complement strand
GGATGAGCCCAAGCCCCGCCCCACTTGGCGCTCTTGGTGGCGTGGGGACTGAGGCCTTCGCCTACATGCCCACTTTCTTTTTCGGCAACAGCACCACGATCACGCACACGCCCAGCAGCGTCAGCGCGAACCAATCGCCATAGCGTGCATAAAGTGTGACGTGCCCCGCACGCGGCACCTTGACCTCGCCGGGCAGTGTTCCTTCGATGAAGGATGAGCCGGTCTCTGGATCTTTAAGTCTGGAGGTGATGCGGCCACAGGTGTCGATGAAGCAGCTCACGCCCGTGTTCGTGGCGCGCACCATGGGACGGCGCAGTTCGATGGCGCGAAAGAGGGAGTTGATCATGTGCACCTCGGGTTCTTCGCTTTGCAGGAACCAGCCATCGTTGGTGATGTTCACGATCATCTGCGGTGCCTCGCGCACAAACTTGCGCGCCAGACTGCCCACGGTGTCTTCAAAGCAGATGAGCGGAATGATCTGCACCTCCGGCTTCTCCAGCAACATCGGCTCTGTCTTGTCTCCAGGCGTGAAGGCCCCTTCAAACATGCCGCTCAGAAAGGAAAAAGGCGGGATGCTTTTCAGCGGCAGGTATTCGCCAAAGGGCACCAGATGCACCTTGTGGTATTCTTGACGACGCTCGGCGCTGCCACGAAACAGCACGGCCGAGACATGCCCGATCTCAGCGCTTTCATAGAGATCTGTGCCGAAGAAGAGGCTGAAGTCTCCAGACTGCAGCATGTCATTGAAGTAATTTTGATGGAAGCCCGGCGAGAGGTAGTGATACCGGTCCTCCAGATTGACCGGCAGCGCACTCTCCGGCCAGATGATGAGATCCGTGGAGGTCTTGCCCTCCTTCGCCGTGCCATACATGCGGGTGAACTGGTCGAGGTGCTGATACGTTTGTTCCGCCAGCCTGCCCGTCGCGGCATCCACCAGCGACACGTTGGGCTGCACCAGAACGGTGCGCACGGTGATGGCGTCCTGTTCTTTGGCGGTCAGTTTCAGCATTCCATACCCCGCCGTGCTGAGCATGAGGATCAAAGCCACGGTGAAGTCGAGCCGCGTCTTGCACGTGCCCTCCCCGCGATAAGCGATGATGAGCCGCGTCAGCGTGTTCCACGCCGTGCAGGCCACGAACACCGGCAGAAACGAAAGGCCAAAGACGCCGACGAGATCCGCCGCCTGAACGAGCGGCAGCATGCCGTACATCGCCACACCGAGTCCGTTCCAGCCAAAGCCGGTGAAGACCGTGGTGCTGCGCAGCCACTCACATGCGACCCACGCCGCCGCTGCCAGAAATGAACAGGCCAGCGAATGCAGCGTGCTCGGCCACCACGCATCCTTGGTCAGCGTGGTCACATTGGGCCGCGCAAAGCGATGCGTGAACCAAGCCCACAGACCAAAGTAAACCGCGCAGTATCCTGAGAGGCCGACCAGCGCGCCGAATCCTGCCAGCTCTGGCAGCAACCCCGACCAGGAATCGTCAATCGCATTGCCAAGCCTCACACGCGCCGAATGATGCACCCACTTCAGATTGATCAGAAAGAAGGCCAGCCCGGCCAGATAGCCACGCCAGAAGGGCCGCACTTTGACATACTCCGCATCCTTCCATGGCCACAGGACCGCCAGCAGCGGCAGGAGCCAGAGCCACACGGCCAGATTGGAATTCCAGCCTGGAAAGGCAAACGTCAGAATGATCCCGCTGAGCAGCGGGGCAATGAGCATGAAGAGGCGCAGTCGTTTGGTATCAGTCACGGGCCGGGATCATGCCGCCGCCAGACGAAAAGCCAAACGCACATTCCGTCATTTTCACCGTGTCCGATTCCTCCCAAAAGTTGTCCGCACATCAGGCTGGCCAGAAAGCGTTATTTCGAGTGAGATTTCACAGCACCAACCATGAAAGCAATCTTGCTCATCCTCTTCACCGCCGTTTTAGCCCACGCCGCGCCCACCGGCCCCATCCGCGTGCTGTATCTGGATGCCGAGGGCAAGGAGCAAACCGCCGTCGGCCCGCTGCATGAGGCCATGCGTGATCTGGGACGCGATGCGATCTGGTTTGACTATGCCAAGGAGGAGCTCCCCGCCGAAAACTACGACCTCATCGTCAAGCCCGGCAGCGATCTGAGCCGCGACGCCATCCTCTCCAAACTCAGCGCCGAGCGCAAAGCCAGCTACGAAGCCTTTCTCAAGCAGCGCGATCCCGAGGAGCGCAAAAAGCACCCGCAGGTGGCCAATTATGAAAAGCGCCCTGAACCGCTCACGCTGCAGCTTCCCATGAGCGTGAAAGGCAGCATGGAGCGCACGCAGGTGCCAGCCGATTGCGAATTGAAGCTCTTCGCCAGCGAGCCGGACATCGCCAAGCCCATCGCTTTCGCATGGGATGAGCGCGGCCGCTGCTGGGTGGTTGAGACACGCGACTACCCCCATGGCGTCACCGACAGCGGCGAAGGCCAGGACAGCATCAAGATCTGCGAGGACACCGATGGCGATGGCAAGGCGGACAAGTTCACCGTCTTCGCCGACAAGCTCAACTTGCCCACAGGCATCGTTTTTGCACGCGGTGGCATCATCGTGGCCGCGCCACCGAAGTTCATCTATCTCAAGGACACGAATGGCGATGACAAAGCCGATGTGCGTGAAACCGTGATCGACTGCTGGGGCATCCGCGACACCCATGCTCAGGCCAGCAATCTGCACTATGGATTCGACAACTGGCTCTACGGCTGCGTGGGCTACAGCGGCATCGAAGGTTACGTCGGCGGGAAGAAGCACCAGTTCGCCATGGGCACCTATCGCTTCAAGGCGGACGGCAGCGCCATCGAGTTCCTGCACCAGTTCACCAACAACTCCTGGGCGCAGAGCACCAATGACGCGGGCGATCAGTTCGGCGGCACCGCGAACGGGGCCCCCATCTTCTTTGGCGGCATCCCCGCGACAGCCTATCCCGAAGGCTCACGCGGCATGACGGCCAAGAAGATCAACGTCGTCGATGCCTGCCACACCATTACGCCCAATTTTCGTCAGGTGGATGTCTTCGGCGGCTACACTTCTGCTGCAGGCAGCAACTTCATCTACAGCGGCAACCTGCCCAAGCGCTTCCAAGGCAAGGCCATGGTCTGCGAACCCACGATGAAGGTCGTCTCCCTCTTCGATGTGCAGCCCGATGGCGCCGGCTGGAAGGCGCTCGACTTCATGAACATCTACGCCAGCAGCGATGAGTGGAACAGCCCCGTGCACGCCGAAGTCGGCCCCGATGGCGCAGTATGGGTGGCCGATTTCCAAAACTTCATCATCCAGCACAATCCCACGCCGAGCATGGAACGCGGCGGCTTCGTGGCCACCACCGGCAAAGGCGGCGCGCATGAAAATGATCTGCGCGATCACAGCCGCGGGCGGATTTACCGGATTGTGAAGAAGAACGGTGCTGACACAGCACCTGTTTATAATTTTTCCGCGCAAGTGACGAAAAGTAATGGCGATGTCGGCATCATCGATTCTTCACCCGATTTGCTGAAGGCGTTGGCAGATCCAAACTTATTCTGGCGGCTGACAGCACAACGACTGATTGTTGAGGGCCATGCTCATGGCGTAAAAGGTAATATCATAATTGGCGGTGGCGGCAATCTGGAACCCAAGGTCGTTCTTGGACTGGGGTGGGACATGGAATCCGCATTGCGGAAGCTTGCTGCCCCAAACGAGGAGAGCCCTGCTGCGATTCATGCCTTGTGGTCGCTTCATGGTGTTGGCTTCTTGGATACATCGACCCACCAGGCTGCGCTCATTTCCAAAGACGCCAAACTGCGCCGCAACGCCATCCGCGCTCTCGGCAACGACGCCAAAGCACAGTCCTTGTTCTTCGGCTCCGGCGTCATCAGCGATCCTGATTTGCACACGCGCCTCGCGGCTTTCGTGAAGCTCGCTGACTTCCCCACCACGCCGGAGATTCAGACGCTGGTGAAAAAGCTCGCCATTGATCCGCTGGTGAAGAATGACGAATGGCTGGCCGAAGCCGCCAAGATGCTGGGCAGGAAACACAAGGCCCTGAACTACAAGGAAGGCCCCAACCTCCTGCCGAACCCCGGCTTTGAAGAAGTGGTGGAAGGCGCGAAGACACCGACCGGCTGGAAGCACCGCGACTACGGCAAGAAACCCGGCAATGTTGGGGCCGAATGGAGCATCGTCACCGATGAGAAGATGATCCACAGCGGCAAGCAGGCCTTCCGCGTCATCACCCGCGATGACGCCGACACCAGCTTTTTCGCCGAAGTGCCGCTGAAGCCGAACACTGAGTACAAACTCAGCGCCTGGATCAAAACGCACGGCTTCCGTGGCAAGGCCAGCCTCAACGATCACATCGGCCGGGCGGAGACGAGCACGATCAAGCGCACTCAGGACTGGACGGAAGTGGAGGTCACCTTCAACAGCAAGACCCGCGACAAGGCGAGCATCAACCTTCTGCACGTGGGCAAAGGCGACACCTACTTTGATGATGTCAAACTTTGCGAGATGATTCCCGAAATCGAAGATGATGAATCAAAGCTCGTCGGTGACGTGAAACGCGGAGAAAAAATCTTCTGGGAACACCCCGTGGCCGCCTGCAAAAACTGCCACATGCTCAAAGGCCAGGGCAGCGCTGTGGGTCCTGCATTGGATGGCATCGCCACGCGCAAGGACGCCGCCTACATCCTCGAAAGCCTCACCAATCCGAACGCCAAACTCGCCGAAGGCTACACCGCCACACCCATCTCTCCGATGCCCCCGATGAACCTGATCTTGAAGCCTCAGGAGTTCGCCGATGTGAAGGCCTTCATCATGAGCCTGAAGTGAAGCAGCACCTGCCATGAACTTCATTGCGCGCGCTCTGCTGCTGATCCTGACCACGTGCCCTGCGTTGTCGCCGTCGGTCGAAAGCGAGCCGCGCAAGTCGTGGGGCCCGATCGTGCTGAAGGAAGATGACCGCCCCGCATTCACCCCGCCACCCGAAGGCTGGGACAAACGGCGGGAGGGCATCCCACACGGCAAACTGACGATGATCGAGTACGACTCCAAGACCGTGAGCACGCGGCGGCGGATGAATGTGTACACGCCTCCCAGTTACACGCCGGAGAAAAAACTGCCGGTGCTGTATCTTCTTCACGGCATCGGCGGCGATGAAACAGAGTGGGAGCGCTTTGCCCACCCGGACGTGCTGCTGGACAATCTCCTCGCCGATGGGAAAGCGGTGCCGATGATCGTGGTCATGCCCAACGGCCGCGCGCAGAAAAACGACCGGCCCACCGGCGATGTCTTCAAGCATGCGCCAGCCTTTGCGTTTTTTGAGCACGACCTGCTGGACGATGTGATCCCGACCATCGAGTCGCGCTACGCTGTGCAGCCAGACCGTGAACACCGTGCGCTGGCCGGACTCTCCATGGGCGGCGGGCAGGCGCTGAATTTCGGGCTGGGTCACCCCGGACTCTTTGCATGGGTCGGTGGCTTCTCCTCCGCACCCAACACTCGCAAACCCGCCGAACTGCTGCCGAACGCCAATGCGGCAAAACACCTCCGCCTGCTCTGGCTTTCCTGCGGCAGCAAGGACGGGCTCTTCTCCATCAGCCAGGACTTTCATGGCTGGCTGAAGTCACAAGGCGTGCCGCATATATGGCACGTCACTGACCACGAGCACGACGCCGCAGAATGGAAGCAGGCGCTGTATCATTTTCTCCAGCAGCTCACTTTCAGCGCGGTCGCACCAGCAGAGAACGTGCCTGGAGCAGGGCCGCCACGCTGAAAGTCCCTGCTGGAGCCGACGTATCTGTGACATCCCATGTCGTTCTCGTCCTCCGCATCCCCCCACCGCTGTTCCGGCCCGCTGTCACGGCGGAGCTTTCTCAGCATGGGCACGCTCGGGCTCACGGGCTGGTCGTTGAGCGACACCTTGCGGGCCGAGACAATCGCCAAGGCGGCTGGAAAACGGCTCAAAGACAAGTCGGTTATTTTTGTCTGGCTGCCGGGCGGGATGTCTCAGCTCGAAAGCTATGACATGAAGCCGAACGCGCCGGTGGAATATCGCGGCGTGCTCAATCCGATCCGGACCAACGTGCCCGGCACACACATCTGCGAGCTGTTCCCCAAGCAGGCCAAGATCGCAGACAAGTTCAGCATCATCCGCAGCGTGCATCATGAGTTCTCGGATCATGGCGGCGGGCACAAGCGCTTCATGACCGGGCGCAATCCCGCCCTGCCAGTCGGTTTTGTGAATGATGCGCCCTCCGTGCAGTCGATCATCACACGCAAGCTGCAGCGCGCCGGGCAGGCCATGCCCACATGTGTGGCGGGCGTGGATCGGGGTCGCAGTGGCATCGATGTTTTCTCGATGGGTGCAGCCTATCTCGGGCCTTCCGCCTCCCCCTTCATGGTGGTGGGTGATCCCAGCGCGAAGGACTTCAAAGTCGAAAACATCGGCCTCACGCCGGACATGGCTTCACGCATGGATGACCGCATGCATCTGCTCAAAGGCATGGACAATCTGAAGCGCGAGATGGACCGCAACGGCCTCATGGAGGCCATGGACAGCTTCAGCCAGAAAGCGTTTGGCATGCTCACCACGCCGGGGGTGCGTGATGCCTTTGATCTGACGAAGGAATCACTTCAAACTCGCGAGCGCTACGGCTACAGCACCTACGGCCAGCGCGGCCTCATGGCACGTCGCCTCGTGGAAGCTGGCTGCCGTTTTGTGACCATGGTGTGGGAGAATCCTTTCTCCACGACCATTCCGAAGAACTGCACCTACAACTGGGACAGCCACGCGGTGAACTGCGACATGTATGCCGACGCCCGCTGGCGCATGCCTGTTTACGATCAGGCCGCATCCGCGTTGATCGAGGACATCCACCAGCGCGGGCTCGACAAAGACGTGCTTGTCATCATCACCGGCGAATTTGGCCGGACGCCCAGGATCAATACCCAGATCGGCACACAGACAGGCGTAAGCCAGCCAGGGCGCGACCACTGGCCGAATGCCATGTCCTTCATCGTCAGCGGCGGCGGCATGCAGACGGGGCAGATCATCGGTGCCACGAATCCGCGCGCGGAATATCCCATCGAGCGTCCGCTGAGCCCCAATGACCTCTGGGCCACAGTGTACCAGCATCTGGGCATCGACCCAGAGGACACGTTTGATGATTTCCAGGGCCGTCCGATGCCCATCCTTCCCTTCGGTGATCCGATCAGGGAGCTGCTGGCGCTGGCGTAATACGGCAGGGCATCCAAAGCGGAGAGCAGCAACGTTAGTTTGACCTGAGGGCCAGTCTGGCCTTGATAACCGGACTCCTGGCCATCTGGCCTGAACGCAACCCACACCCACACAACCTCTATGGCACTCTCCGTCGGCTCCAAAGCCCCTGGCTTCACCCTCAAGTCCAAATCCGCCTCCGGTCTTAGCGATGTCTCGCTCCCAGCTGGCAAGAACACCGTCCTGCTGTTCTTCCCCCTCGCTTTCACCGGCGTCTGCACCCAGGAACTCTGCGACATCACCGCAGGCCTCAGCTCTTACAGCGACCTCAACGCCGAAGTCATCGGCATCAGCGTGGACAGCCCCTTCGCACAGGAAGCCTGGGCCCAGAAGGAAAAGATCGGCATCACCCTGGTCAGCGATCTGAACAAGGAAACCACCAAGGCCTACGATGTCCTCTTCCCCGGTCTCGCCGGCATCGGTGACACTTCCGCCCGTGCGGCATTCGTCATCGACAAAAGCGGTGTCATCCAATACGCCGAACAGACCGCCACACCGAAGGATCTGCCGAACTTCGACGCTGTGAAGGCAAAGCTCGCTGAGCTGTCGTAATCGACCCGCAGTTTCAAAGAATCAGGTGCCATGTGATGAAGAATCACATGGCATTTTTTATGGTTGAGCATGAGGGAGCACGCAGCTTCTTTTCTCCAGTCCTATATCCTCAAATCATGGCCGCTCACGCTGATCAATTCTCCATTCCCACCCGGGGCAAGGGCACCTATGAAATCACCGAGCGCTGTCAGGAGATCGTGCGCGTCAGCGGCATTCGCACTGGCACGGTCACTGTCTTTGTGCAGCACACGAGCGCGAGCCTGGTGATCTACGAAAATGCCGATCCCTCAGCACGCACTGATCTGCACAGTTTCTTTGACCACTTGGTGCCAGAAGACACTCCTTACTTCGTGCACACCTACGAAGGAGCGGATGACATGCCCAGCCACCTGCGAATGGCGCTGACACGGACCTCGGAGGTCATTCCCGTGGTGAACGGACGCCTCGCGCTGGGTACGTGGCAGGGCATTTTTCTCTTTGAGCACCGCCGCGCGCCGCATACGCGAAGCATTGTGGTCAGTGTGGTGGGGGAATGATCCTACTCCGACACTCTCAACCGGCATCCACGCCGTCCAGCGCACGCAGATAATCAAAGGTGTACAGCCCCGTGTTGTGCCCGTCGCTGAAGTCAAACTGGATGGCATAGCCGCCGACCATGCGCCAGTCCTTCACCGTGACGCCGGGAAAGTGTTTCTGGTCCGTGCCGCCGATCTTCCTGCCCAGCAGGTCACGTTCTCCCGTGTTCTCCGCGCTGGGTGAGGCGGCACGGAGTTTTTCCATGGCAATGTATTGCTCCGTGCCATCGTTCCAAACGAGGGCAACTTCGCTTCCGATGAGTTCCAGGCGGGTCGGGGTCATGAAAAAAGAGTACGAGGAGGGAAAGCAAAAGGGACGCTCGAAAGCGTCCCTTTTGAAGTTTGAAGGCTAATCCAGAGGAATTAACGGGAGTAGAGTTCGACGACGAGCTGCTCGTTGGCGATCGGGTTGATCTCTTCACGCACTGGAGCGCGATTGACCACGCCGCTCATCTTGTCGCGATCGACAGTCATCCAGTCGGAAGCAGGAGTGCCCTGGGTCATTTCAAGGAAACGACCGACAAGCTGCTGGCTGCGCTGGCTGCTGGCGCGGGCGGCGACGACGTCACCGGGCTTGACCTGATAGCTGGCGATGTTCACCACTTTGCCGTTCACGGTGATGTGACGATGGCTGACGAGCTGACGGGAAGCGAAACGGGTGTTGGCAAAGCCCATGCGATACACGACGTTGTCGAGGCGCAGTTCGAGCATCTGAAGCAGGTTTTCACCGGTCACACCCTTGCGGCGTTGAGCTTCAGCGAAGAAGCGGCGGAACTGCTTTTCCATGAGGCCGTACTGGAAGCGCAGCTTCTGCTTTTCAGCGAGGGCGGTGCCGTACTCAGAGGTCTTGCGGCGGGTGTTGCGAGCACCGTGCTGTCCTGGCGGGAAATTACGGGTTTCGAGAGATTTGGAAGGACCGAAAAGCGCAATGCCGAAACGGCGATTGATTTTTTCGCGAGGACCTGTGTAGCGTGCCATAGTGGGTAGGAGAAAGGAGCTGAAAAATTAGACGCGACGGGCTTTCGGCGGACGGCAGCCGTTGTGCGGGATAGGAGTCACATCTTTAATGGTGGTCACTTCGACACCAAGGGCCTGAACGGCGCGCACAGCGGATTCACGACCGGAGCCAGGTCCACGAAGGCGGACTTCAGCTTCACGAAGGCCATGGCCCATCGCCTGACGGCAGGCATCCTGTGCAACGACCTGTGCGGCGTATGCGGTGCCCTTACGGGAGCCGCGGAAGCCCATCTTGCCAGCGGTTGACCAGCCGATCACACCACCCACGCGATCCGTGATCGTGACGATGGTGTTGTTGAAGGTGGCGTAAACGTGGACAATGCCCTGGGAGACGTTCTTGGAACCCTTGGCCTTGACGACCTTCTGTTCGGCAGCCTCACCACCGATTTCGAGCCAGACGCTCTGGGAAACCTGTTTGTCACCACTGGTGGAGGCGCGCTGGTCTGCGGGTGCGGCAGGAGCAGCGGGGGTTGCAGGTGCGGCAGGAGCGGGTGCTGCTGCGGCAGGTGCGGCGGGGGTCGTTTCGTCAGCCATGGTGTGTAGAAAGAAGGGGCGTTGCTTGATCTCGGATTACTTCGCCTTCTGGGCACCCACGGTCTTACGTGGACCTTTGCGAGTACGGGCGTTGGTGTGCGTGCGCTGGCCGCGCACTGGCAGACCACGACGATGACGATGAGCACGGTAGCAGTTGATGCCAAGGATGCGCTTCATGTGCATCTGCAGCTCACGACGAAGGTCGCCTTCGATCGGAATCTTCATCCCCTGCACGGTCTGGGTGATGGCAGCGATCTGTTCGTCGCTCAGTTCACCTGCCCGGATGTTCGGGTCGATATTGGTAGCAGCAAGGATTTTGCGGCTGACGGAAAGCCCAATGCCGTAGATATACGGAAGTGAGTATTCGATTTTCTTTTCGTTCGGGATTTCGACTCCAAGCAGGCGGGCCATAATTCAGTGTATTGGGATTTAAAGAAAGGATTAACCCTGGCGCTGTTTATGGCGTGGATTTTTGCAGACAACACGGACAACACCTTTGCGGCGGATAACACGGCAAAGTTCGCAGAGAGGTTTAACGGAGGTACGGACGCGCATACAGGGGTAGTGAAAGAAGGTGAGTCTGGGGGAACTCAAAACCCTGCTTTTGGAGCAGGGGGCAGGATGTCTAACACAGACGAAAAGAGGCGCAAGCTGGAATTTGATGAGTTATTCACATTTGTGGAGAGCAGTTGCCCCCGCTCCTAGGAACGGCATCATGCACGCCTGATGAAAAACGTTCTCTGTTTTGGCGATTCCAACACCTGGGGCTTCATGCCCGACAGCATATCTCTCCCCTGCCCCGAACGCCACCCGCATGACGTGCGCTGGACGGGTGTTCTGGAAAAAGAACTCGGTGCCGGCTTCCGCGTCATCGAGGAAGGCCAAAATGGCCGCACCACCGTGCACGACGACCCCTTCGCCCTCGCACGCAATGGCAGGACGGTGCTGCCAGCGATCCTGGAATCCCACAAGCCGCTGGATCTGGTGGTGCTGATGCTGGGGACAAATGACCTCAAAGCCGCCTATGGCGTCTCCCCCGGAGAGATTGCCACGGGCGTCAAAATGCTGGCGCAGATGATCCTGGGCAGCGATGCCGGCATCGGCAACAAAGCGCCGAAGCTCCTGCTGATGTGCCCGCCCGCCATTGGCGATCAACTGCACCTGCCAGACGTCGCCGCCAAGTTTCCTACCGGCCAGAAGGACAGCCGCAGACTGCCCAAATACTATGAGGCTGTCGCCAGTTCCCTCGGATGCGCCTTCCTCAACACGCAAACGCTGATCGAGCCCGGCAGCGACGGCATCCATTTAGATGCGGCTGCGCATGGACGGCTGGGCAAAGCCGTGGCAGCACTCGTGAAATCCATCCTCCCGCCTGACGCATGACTTTGATCGAATCCTTTTACCCCGTGCTGAAACCCTGGCTCTTCCGCCTCGATGCGGAACGCGCCCACACCCTCACGGTGAAGATGATGATCATCGCGCATCGCCTTGGCATGCTCAGGTCAGTGGTCAGCGGCCCCCAGCAATCACGCCAGGTGATGGGACTCACCTTCCCAAACGCACTCGGACTTGCGGCCGGCATGGACAAGTCCGCCAGTGCGGTGGAGGCCTGGGGTGCGCTCGGACTTGGCGCCGTGGAGGTCGGCACACTCACTCCGCGCCCGCAGCCAGGGAATCCAAAGCCGCGCCTCTTCCGCCTGCCCGAGCATGAAGCGCTGATCAACCGCATGGGCTTCAACAACCCCGGCATTCAGTCTGCCGTGAACAAGCTCAAGAACCGACGCACCAAAGCCATCGTCGGAGTCAATATCGGCAAGAACTTCGACACGCCGAACGAGGATGCGGTGAGTGATTATCTCATCTGCCTGAAGGCCGCGTATCCAGTCGCTGATTACATCGCAGTGAACATCTCCTCTCCGAATACCAAGGGGCTGCGGGATCTCCAGGCCGAGGGTGCCGTGCGTGAACTGATCTCCGCCTTGAAGAAAGAGCAGGCCGTTTTGAAGCAGGCGCACGGCAAACAGGTGCCGTTTCTCGTCAAGATCGCCCCCGACCTCAATGACATGCAGATCGAGGCGCTCGCCCGCGTCTTCAATGAACAGGACATCGACGGCGTGATCGCCACCAACACGACCATCGATCGCACCGAGGTCACAGGTCATCCGCTGGCGAATGAAACCGGCGGCCTGAGCGGGGCGCCAGTGCGTGAGCGCTCCAACCTCGTGCTGCAGGCCTTCCGCATGCTGCTGAAGGAGCGGATTCCTCTCATCGGGGTCGGCGGCATCGTCTGTGGTGCGGATGCGCTTGAGAAGATGAAAGCAGGCGCGGCCCTCGTTCAGGTCTACAGCGGGCTGGTATTTCGTGGTCCGGGCCTCGTGCGGGAGGTGCTGGAGACCATTCATTAGGAGCCACAACATACGCCTGCACGCCTTGACCTTCCTTTCCCATCTGCCAAATTAGGAGCCATGGAAAATCTTCCCAAAATTCACGATAAACAACCCGTTGCCGTCGAACTGCCTGCCGGAGACCATTGGTGGTGCGCCTGCGGTTTGAGCGGCCATCAGCCAAACTGCGATGGCAGCCACAAGGGCACCGGCTTTGGCCCCAAGAAGTTCAACCTGCCCGAGGCGAAGAAGGTCTGGCTGTGCAACTGCAAGCACACCAAGAACCCGCCTTTCTGCGACGGCAGCCATAAGGCGCTCTGATTCGTAGAGTTCCGTTAAGTATTCAAAGTCCGCGAAACGCGCCGTGATGGGAATAACCCGCACGGCGCGTTCTCCTACATGCCAATCCCTCCCCAACCATGAATCGAAGCTGCTTCCTGTCCCTCGCCGCCTTGCTGTTTGCCGCAACCGTTGCCACTGCACAAACCTTTGGCCTGGGTGAGCTCGATGCGCCGAAGCAGCAGCGCGTCACAGCGGAACTGGTCGCCTCTGCGTCTTCTGCCGCGCCTGGCCAGCCATTCCAGGCGGCTGTCAAGCTGGTGCATGCCAAGGACTGCCACACCTATGGCAAGGTGCTGCCTCCGGGCGTCGTGGGAAAGCCCACCAAACTGACCTGGACGCTCCCCGAAGGCTGGCAGATCGAAGAACTCCCCTGGCCACCTACGCATGATGTGCCCTCCACCGGCGGTGAGCTCAGCAACGGCTATGACGGCACCGTGTACCTTCCGGTGAAGATCACCCCGCCCGCCAGCGCCGCCGTGGGCGGCAGTGCCGAACTGAAAGTGAAAGTGAATGCACTCGTGTGCGACCCCAAAAGCTGCCTGCCCTTTGTCAAAGAGGTCGCCCTTTCACTGAATGTGGCTGCCGCACCCGTGCCTAATGATGCCAATGCTGCCGCGCTAGGCAGGATGCCCGCCGCTGAAAAAAAGAGCCCCGAACCCGCTCCCGCAGGTTCAGCGACGGGTGACGTAAAACCCGCCACTACCAACTCCGTGGAAACCGGCGCGACACCATCGTCCGCGCCAGCCCTCGCTCCCAAGTCGCCCGAGTCCTTCGCACGCCTGCTTCTCTACTCCTTCCTCGGCGGCTTGATCCTCAACATCATGCCGTGTGTGTTTCCGGTGCTCGGGATCAAGGTCACCAGCGTGGTGCAGCAGGCGGGTTCGGACCGCCGCAAAGTGGTGCTGCATGGCCTGATGTACACCGTGGGCGTGCTGCTGTCCTTCTGGGTGCTGGGCGGTCTCGCCATCGCGCTGAACAAGGGCTGGGGCTCTCAGCTTCAGTCACCGGCTTTCAATTTCTTCCTCGCCGCCTTTTTCCTCATCTTTGCCTTGAACATGGCAGGTCTTTTTGAGATCGGCACTTCGGCCATTGGCGTGGGCGCAGGATTGCAGTCCAAAGGCGGTCTCGGTGGCTCCTTCTTTTCCGGCCTGCTGGCCACGGTGGTCGCCACCCCCTGCTCGGCTCCGTTCCTCGGCACCGCATTGGGAGCCACACTCTCCATGCCAGCTTCGCAGTCGATGCTGATCTTCACGCTCATCGGAATCGGTCTCGCCAGTCCCTTTCTTCTGCTCTCGCTCTTCCCCGGCCTCATCTCACAGCTGCCACGTCCGGGAGCATGGATGGAAAGCTTCAAGCAGGGCATGTCCTTCCTGCTCTTCGGCACCGTGGGTTTCATGCTCTACGTGCTGACCAATCAGATCGAAGGCCTGCCGGTGCTGTTCGCCATCCTGAGCCTCGTGCTCATCGCTCTGGGCTGCTGGATCTACGGCCGCTGGGCCCTGCCCCACAAGCCCGCACGCACGCAGAACATCGCCCGGCTGCTCACGCTTCTCGCCATCGCCGGCGGCCTGTGGCTCGGCTTGCCCAATGCCTCGGCCAAACGCTCGCATGCGGAAGAAGCCGTGAATCTCAATGACCCCGATGCTCTTCACTGGGAAACCTGGTCTCCCGAAAAAGTGGCCGCGCTGCGTGCCGCCAAACAGCCCGTCTACATCGACTTCACCGCCTCCTGGTGCTGGACCTGCCAGGTCAACAAGCGCGTCTATTCCGACTCCGGCCTGCGTGCCCTCTTCAAGCAGCACAAAATCGCCACCCTCAAAGCCGACTGGTCCGACGAAAACGAAACCATCCGCCTCGCCCTCGAAGCCCTCGGCAAACGCGCCGTGCCGGTGAACGTACTCTACATCCCCGGCGTGGAGGAACCTTTCATTCTCGATGAACTGCTCACAGTGGGGAATGTGACGGCAGCGCTGAAGAAGCTGGAGAAATGATGCTCATTTTCTCCATGCGTCCTGGCATGTTGTGCCGTTCATTCAGTCGTTGCTCGTTGTCGCCTGACAATTAAATTTCGCAAATAGCGCCATGAACCGCGTCCTCAATCTATTCATCATCTGCCTGCTCATTGGGGGATCTGTGGATAAAGTAGTGAGCGGGGAACCGAACGCGGTGCAACGCAAGGTCTATGTGGGTACGGCGGCAGACCCGAAAGCCTGGCCCTACCGTTACACCCTTGTCAGGGAAAAGGACACATGGACAGGTGAGATTGAGATTTTGCAGGATGATCATTCCCTTTTTTTCTCCAATATGGAGATGATTCCATCAACGGATGACAAGCTCGTCTTCGGCGCGTTGTACCGGGGTATTGGAAAGGCGTTTGGTATCAGTTGGGAACTTTCCCTGTCAGAATCGAAGACGGGATACGACGGGATCCTCTCCACCAAGGAGTTCAAGAAAGACTTCAAGCCTGTTCGATTGACATTCATAGAGAGCAAGACCGGGATTATGCCCAGCAGTGAACGGCCCGCCAAGATCAGGGCGATGGATGACATCGGTTACAGAACGGAAGCAAATCTTCAGCATGAGGTAGATCTCGCCAGGCAGGAATGGGAAAAAGAATCCATCATTGCCAGCCGGATTGCAGAGCTTCGAGAAGATGATGCGATCCGCAAAGGCGTTCGAAGAGAATGGGTCGGTCCAGCCTGGGTTCATGATCGAGTGAAGCCGGAGGAATCCAAGTACTTCGAGCGAATTTGCTGCGTTCATATCGGTGGAACCTCCGTGACCGACACTGATGTTGAGGCAATTACTCAATTGGTCGAATTGAGAGAACTGTATCTTCATTCCACAAAAATCACCAACGCCGCCCTGGTCCATTTTGACCGCTTACACAAGCTTCGGCATCTGCACTTGGCCGGCACAAGAATTTCAGATGAGGGTTTGGAGAGTCTTCGCAGCTTGTCGAATTTGAAGGAGCTTTACCTCAATCAGACAAAGACTTCCAACGAGGGCGCTCTCAAGCTTCGTGCAGCACTTCCAGCCACCAAGGTTGTATGGTAACCGGCCTTGAACACTGATGCCCCACGTCGCACTCAACCTCGTCGTCCTGCGCTCCACCAATCTAGAGCGTGCCCGGAGCTTCTATGAATGCCTGGGTTTGCAGTTCACCCGCCATCGGCATGGCAGCGGGCCGGAGCACTTGTCGGCTGAACTTGGAGGCAGTGCCTTCGAGTTGTATCCGCTTTCTCCGAATGGCGCTTCAACGCTTGGCACCCGCATCGGCTTCAGCGTTCCATCTCTTGAGTCTGTGATCACAACCCTCAGTGTAGATCCATCCACGATTATCTCCCCGCCACAAGACTCCCCGTGGGGCCGTCGCGCAATCGTGGCTGATCCTGACGGGCATCGTATAGAGCTTGTGCAGTTCTAAAAAGGCGGCGCCCACCAGTTTTGAGCAGCCAGCCCTTTGCTTGGCCATCAACCCAGCTCACACCTTCGTCAACTGCCGCCGCAGACTCAACTCCACCGCAGCAATGATGAGCGACAGCGTGAACAAAATCACGATGCTGTTGATCCAAAGCGTGTTGTACTTGGTGCCTAGATACATTTTCCGCGTGCCAAAAAACACGTTGGGACTGGTCTTGCGACGGTAGTCTTCGCGTTCCATCTCGGCCTTAGTGACGAGATCGAGCACCTTGCGGTTCACGTAGATTTCCTCCGCGCTCACGCCATCGTTCTGCTCCAGCATGCTGTCGAGCATGGGAGGCTCGATGCGGCCGCTGAGCACGGCATCGCGGATGGAGCCGAGGCGTTTGGAGATTTCGCGTGGATTCTCGGCATAGAGGCCGGAGACAACGGCGAGGGACTGCTTGGTGAGCTCCAGCTCGTGGCGCTGGCGGTCGCTCATGTCCGCACCGGAAGGAGGCAGAAGCGACTGGATGCGCTCGTCCAAAAAGTCCTGGTTGCGCGTGAGCGGGTTGAGCTTGGACTGGGAGATGACCATCCCCTCATACGACCAGCGCAGCGGCATGAACTGACAGATAAATGGCACCTTGAGCTTGCTGACGTTTTCCTCGTCATTGCCGGATTTTTTGAGCCACTTGCCCACGGAATAGACGAGATCGAGATTCTTGTTCATCTCCTCGTACTTGATCAGCGCACCACCGAGGATGATCTGTGGAATCAGGATGAGCGGGATGGCGTTCACCGCAGTGCGGTTGTCACTGACGATGCTGGAAATGAACAAGCCCAGACAAACGCCCGTGAGCGAGGTGAGGAACATCCACCAAAGGTGAATGAGGAACATGTCGCGGATTTCCAGCACCCAGTTGCCGATCAGCAGATAGATCACGCACTGGGCCAGCGCAAAGGTGGAGAGCGAGATGATCTTGCCGCTGAGATAGTAAAACGTTCGCAGGTTGTGATTTCGCTCCCGGCTCAGCGTGTGGCGGTCGCGGATGATTTCATCGGCGCTGTTCGTCAGGCCCAGAAACATCGCCACGACAAGGCTCATGAAGAGGTACGTCGGAATGTGAAAGGCAGTGGCAAAGGTGTAGTTCTTCTCCTCCGAGTATTTCAACACGCTGGAAATGATCCATGCCAGCAGGGGCGCTTCGAGCAGTGTCGTCAGCAGATTCGTGCGGTTGCGCAGCTTGCTGAGGAAAGCCCGCTTCAGCAGGGTGAAAAAGAGAATGCTCTCCTCACGAAAGGTGTGCTTCGGCGGCTTGGGCGTGCTGCGCATCCGGCTGGCGCTCTGGCTTTCATCCCGCTTGGGCCGGGCGATGAGGCTGGTGCTGCCAGGGGCGGTCTTCTGCCGCGCCATGCTTTCCATGATAAGATGGCGCTGGTAGGAGTCGCGCCAGAAGTTCGGCGGAAACCGGCGCGCGGCCACCAGATGCCCGTCCGCGCTGCGCTCATGGATGATGTCTCCGCTGATGTCGCGCAGCGGTGTTTCGAGAACGTCGAAGACAAAGTCCGGCGTCAGTTTCTCCGGCGGCTGGGCGTCGGCGTCGCCGGCCTGCCCCGTCTCCGTGTGGTACACTCGCCAGAAGTACTCGATCATCCCCTGCGGCGTGCCGTAGTAGGCCAGTTTGCCGCCTTTGTCCAAAAGCAGCGCCTTGTCGAACATCTGCAGCAAGCGCGAACTCGGCTGGTGGATGGAGGTGATGACGATCTTGTTGCGCGCCAGACTGCGGATGATTTCGAGCACGTGCTCGCTGTCTTTGGAGGAAAGACCGGAGGTCGGTTCATCGAAGAGATACACGTCCGAGATCCCGATCATGTCGAGCCCTGCATTGAGACGCTTGCGCTCGCCGCCGCTGAGAAATTTCTGCTGCGGCGTGCCGGCCAGCCGGTCTCGCAAATCGGCCAGGCCGAGTTCCGCCAGCTTGGCATCCACGCGCTTGCGCCGCTCCTCGGTTTTCAGGTGCGGACACCTGACCGCCACGGAGAAGTCGAGGTTTTCCTGCACCTTCAGCAAGGGATCAAAGGCGTCGTCCTGCGGAATATAGGCAATATAAGGCGTCAGGTTGTGCAGGTTGTCATACAGCGCGAGGCCGTTCATCAGCACTTCGCCCCCCTTGGGTTTGAGCTGGCCACCGAGAATGCGCAGCAGCGTGCTCTTGCCGCAGCCGCTGGGGCCCATGACGCAGATCATCTCACCACGGCGGGCAATGAAGCTCACCCCGTCCTGCGCGGTGTCGCGGCCGTCAAAGCGATGGCTCAGTTCACGCACTTCGATCTGTCGCACCGTGTTGCGCTCCTCCTCGATGATACGGTCCGCAAAGTGGCAGCGCAGGTACTGCCCTTCCCCAAGCGTGATGGTATCGCCATCGTTGAGGGTGATCCGGTCACGCACCGGAATCAGGCCAATGTATAGCGGGCGCGAAGAGCGCAGCACTTCCAGCACACCGGTCTTCTGCGCGTAGTTGCACTCGATGCGCAGCAGGATTTCGCCATCGGTATCTTCAGAAAGCAAAATGTCGCCCTCGTCCAGCAGCTCAGGCTTGTTGGAGACGAGGTAGGTGTTCCGGCTGCCTTCCAGCCGGAACTGACCGCCAAACTCCTGCGCACGCACCCGCAGATCTCTGAGCGCAATTTCCACCTCCCCATGCGCGATGAGGCTGTCCTCGATGCTGGCCTCCACCACGGTGCCGCTGCTGAGCACCACTCCATTCAGCGTGGCCTTGGTCGTGCGCAGCGCCTCCACCGTCACACCCAGGCCAAAACTCAGGCGCAGATTCGTGCCTCGCGTGCGTTGCGGGGCAATTTCTGCACTGCCATTTTCCGTGAGTGTCAGGTAAATCTGCGTGCCTGAAAGGGTCTTCTTGGAGTTGAAGTAGGTGATCAGGTCATTGTAGTCCAGCGTCACATCCTCCAGCACCACTCGCTCGCCAGGATAAAGCCGGGAGAACTCCCCCGGTGGCTGACGCCGGCTGCGGACCAGAATGGAGATGCTGCCCGTATTTTTCAGCAGCACGAGGTTTTGAAAACGGAACGCCACCACGGAGCAGTCGTCCGAGAGTGAGCGCAGCAGCACGTCGCAGTTCTTCGTGGCGCCGATGCGCAGCGTGTCCAGAGGCTGGCCGCCTTTGGTGGAAAAGCCTTCCTCAGGCGGCTTGTCTCCCGCATTGAGCTGATAGACAATGTCGATGGCCTGGGCGGCGATGCCCAGATTCGTCATGAAGAGATAAAACTCCACCATCTGCCGCTGATTCTGCTGCGCACGCGAGATGAGCAGGTACAACTGCACCCCCAGCAGGATTTTTTGCTCCTGCGTGAGTTTCTGGCTCAGCTCCTTGGCACGCTGCGTCAGATCCTGCGGCTCCTGCAGGGCCTCGAAATACAGACGCCTCATGTCGGCGTAAATCGCCTCGGGGTAATCGTAGCGCAGGTAGCCGAGGCTGGACTCCACTTCCTCCTCCTCGATGTTGCCGTCCAGCTTGCTGAAAGCCGCGAAGACTTCGATCAGCACCGGCAGCATCGTGTTGGCGGTTGCGGCCGAGGCTGCTGAAACCTGCGGCTGGCCGTTCCATAGATGTGCCCACCGGTCTGGCGACCACCATGGCAGCTCCGCCGGCCCATGAACTCCGTTCGCAGAGGACTGCGCGTTTGGGTTCAAGATTTTGGCGAGTTTTTTGACCAAGCTCATGCGGTAGATTTCGTGGCAGGCCGTGAAGGGCTGCGGGCGGAGGCGCGACTATGGAGTTCGTTTGCACAAACACAACTCACGAGAAGCGAATGCCGGCTGCATTTGCGCAAAAAAAAAGCGACCCGGATTGCCCGGGCCGCCATGCTGGGGATATCAATTGCCGCAAACCTCAAATGCTGCGATCACGCGGCGGGCCTTCGCGTCCGCGCTCATGATTCATTGGTGGCGGGCCGTGCGGGCCCCGCATGCCGGGTGGCGCGGGCGGAGCAGAGTGCCCCCCGTCGCGGGGCGAAATCCCGGGGCCTCGCCCGCCTCCGCTCATGCCACCATGGTGAGGCTGATGCATGGGCCGCTCGAAATGCTGGGGGCCTGCACCCTGGGGCGCGCCACCGCGCTGCTGCCCGAACTGCTGCGGGGAAGGTCCGCGGCGCTGCTCAAAGCGTGGTTCATGGCCGCGTGGTCTGCCGAAATTGGACCCCGGACGTGGACCGCTGAAGGACGGCCGCTGCTGATTTGCGCCAAATCGTTGCCCCATACCACGTCCCATCCTCCCTTGGGCACCGCGACCACGATGCATCTGTCCGCCCTGCGGGCCACCCTGCGGTGAGCGAAAGCCCTCGCCGCCGCGCTGAGCAAACGATTGCGGGCCTCGCCCTCCCGCCCGAGGCCGGAAGCCACCGCGATCTTGGCCACGCTGTCCCTGAGGCAGGCGAAAGTGTCCTTGCCGTCCCGCATGCTGCTGGTCACGAAAGCCTTCCTGCTCCGGCTTGTTCATCGGCCCTTGATTGCCGCCGTGCTGGGGGCTCATCGCGCCACGATTGCCCTGCGGTGGCCCTTCCCCCCGCTGCGGCTCTGCCCCCCGCTGACCATCCATGGGCGGACGACGAAATCCTTCTCGCCCAGAACCGTGATCAGGACTGCCAGCCGTGGGCGGATTCATAGGTCCGGGCCCGCCACGCTGAGGAGAATTCATTGCCCCACGCTGCGGTTGTGCCTTGCTCTGCCCACCCTTCATTTCTGGGCGGCGCCGAGGCTCACTCTTGATGTCAGGCCGGGGGGCGCTGCCCTCCGCACGCGGCGGGTCGCGCCGTTCTGGTGTCGGGGGAGCAGGAGGCTCATCCGCCTTGGGAGATGGGGAAGGAGGTTGCTGAGCAGCGGCAGGCGGTTGACTTGCAGGCCTGGGATCCTGGGCTTCCAATGGAGCGACGCTGAGCGCGAGAGCACCGCAAAGCCAGGAGAATCGGTTGGTTTTGGTTTTCATTTGAGTGTGCTGGTTGGATTGACTGCGGCAGGAGAAACACTCGTAGGAATGAAAAGTTGCGCTCCCCAGTGCCTCACGGAAATACCAGACTCATTGGCGACTTTCCTGGAGTCAGCGGAGCCCTCAGAACACCGCATTTGGAGTCAGGGGGCGCTATTCAACACCCGCGATTGGGTGTGATAGAAGGCCAGAAATAGCCTCCATTCTCTTTTTTGAGAATCTTAAATTGACGCAATCCTGCGAAACGTTTAGCTTATTTAACAATCAACCATGCCTCTCACTTCACGAAAATAATATGGCTAAACTAGTAATCATAGACGACGAAGCCGCCATTCTGGAGCTCATGACCAAGCTTTGCAAAGCTGCGGGTCATCAGGTCTTCGGCTGCACCACGGGCATCGATGGCATCGCGGCCATCCGTTCCAACCAGCCCGACCTCGTCATCGTTGACCTGCGCATTGGCGACGTCAACGGCCTCGATCTCGTGAGCATGTGCAAGGATCAGTTCCCCAGCACCGCCGTCATCATGGTCACCGGCCACGGCAGTGTGGAAACCGCCGTGGAAGCCATGCGCCTGGGTGCCTTCGACTACCTTACCAAGCCCTTCGATTTGGGAGATCTCATCAAAACGGTGAATCAGGCCCTGCAGCGCAACGGCATCGCCGCCGCCACCCCCACCAGCATTCCCAGCGCGACGCTGCGTTCCTCCTCGGCCTCGAAGCTCATCGGTCACAGCGATGCCATTCAGCGCATTTTTGACATCGTGCGCCGCGTGGCCAACAACGACAGCCCCGTCCTTCTTGAAGGTGAATTCGGCGTCGGCAAGCACATGGTGGCCCGTGCCCTCCATGAGGCCAGCCGCCGCAGCAACGCCCCCTACAAGGAGCTGCAATGCAGCGCCATGCCGGAGGATGTGCTGGAGACCGAGCTTTTCGGTCAGACCGCCATTTTCAATCGCGTCTCCGGCGGCACCATCCATCTGGCGGAGATCAACCAGCTCCCCGCCCGCATCCAGGCCCAGCTGAATACCTTCCTAGACGAAGCCCAGTCGAAAAAAGGCTGGGGCAACGGCTCCAGCGGCGCGGATTTCCGCCTGGTGGTATCAAGCACGACCTCCCTCGAAGATGCCGTGAAGGCGGGCAAATTCCGCGAAGATTTGTACTACAAGCTCTCCGTCGTCCCCCTCAAAATCCCGCCGCTGCGCGAGCGCCGCGTGGATGTGCGCCCGCTCGTCGAGCATTTTCTCAAAGACCTGGCCGACCGCACCGACGCCAAGCCTAAGACCATCGACGCCGGGGCCATCGAGTTCCTCGAAAAGTACAACTGGCCCGGGAACGTCAGCGAGCTGCGAAACGCCATCGAGCGCGCCTGCGCCTTCGCGGAAAACGACCGCGTCCGCCCCTCCGACCTGCCGGCCAAAGTCACCCAGCAGATCGAAATCCCCACCCCGTCCACCTCCGAGGGCGTCACCAAGCTGCCCATCGGCTCCACGCTGGATGACTTCATCAAGGGCCAGGAGCGCGCCTTCATCCAGGAAACGCTCAAGTACAACAGCGGCTCCCGCGAAAAGACGGCCAGCATGCTCGGCGTCTCCATCGCCACCCTCTACCGCAAGATGGGGCTCAATGTGGAGCGCAAGACCACCTCCTAGGCCATCGTACCCATCCATTTCCGCCAAACCACAAAGTCGGCCCAGCGCCGACTTTGTGCTATAGGCGTGAATTCGTCATGCCCTCCGTTGCCGGTGTTGCGTAGTACGCCACCTGAGCCCACACTGTTCCCCCACCTTTTTCCAGCGCCCTTTTGAGTTCCCCAGCCACCATCCTCTACTGCCGCTGCGCCTACGCCCAGGTCGTGCCCACTGGTGTGAAAAACGACGTCCTGCAGAAGCTCTGCGACTCCAACGCCAGCTTTGAAACCGTTTCCGATCTCTGCGAGATGGCCGCGCACCGCGATCCCCGCCTGCAGGCCATCGCCTCCTGCGGCAAGCTGCGCATCGCCGCCTGCTATCCCCGCGCCGTGAAAGGCCTCTTCCAGCAGGCCGGATCTCCCCTAGCCGCCGACGCGGAGATCCTGAACATGCGCACCCAGACCGCCCAGGAAATCGCCGACGCCCTCCTCAACGTCCCCCCAGCAACCGCCGCCTGACCTTTCGTCATTCGGGCTTCGTCATTCGTCATTTTTTTCCAGCCATGATCACCCACACCCACCGCCCCCTCCGCGTCGTCCTCTACGAAGGAAATGGCAGCATCCAGCTTCCTGCCGAGTCCCGTGCCAAGGTGATGATGGCGCTGCTGGACAAAGGCTACACCGTCACCCGCAGCGGTCTCGGTGCCAGCGCCATGCCGCACGATGACCGCAGCCTGCTCGTGCTCGGCGCCTTTGAAGGCAAAGCCCCCGCGCTGGAAGACGCCACCGGCCAGATCACCATCGACACGCGCGACATCACCGGCCTGGAGCCTGACGCCATCGTGGCGCTGGTGGACAAATCCCGCGGCGAGAAAACCATGAACGAACCCGGCAAGTGGAAGCCCTGGTTCCCCGTCATCGACTACTCCCGCTGCACCAACTGCATGCAGTGCCTCAGCTTCTGCCTCTTCGACGTCTATGGCGTGAGCGAGGACAACAAGATCCAGGTGCAGAACAACGACAACTGCAAGACCAACTGCCCCGCCTGCTCCCGCGTCTGCCCCGAAGTCGCCATCATGTTCCCCAAGTATCAGGCGGGCCCCATCAACGGCGATGAAATCAACGAGCACGAAGCCGGCCGCGAAAAGATCAAAGTGGACATCTCCTCCCTCCTCGGCGGCGACATCTACTCCGCCCTCAAAGACCGCAGCGCCGCCGCCAAATCCCGCTTCAGCAAAGAACGCAGCCCGGACAAGGCCTTGGATGAACGCAAGAAGTGCCTCACCAAGTTGGTGGGCGATGGGTTTATTCCGGCGGATGTCCTCGCCAGCCTGCCGAGCACGGAGGAGATTTTGAAGAAGGCGGAGATCGCCAAGGCGAAGGCTGCGGCGGCGCTGGCGGCGCAGTAATTGGTGAGGCGGAGATCGGATAAGGTTGTCGCAAGACCCAAGAGTCATTAGGATACGCCCGTATCCTTAAGCACATGCGCCATCTCCTGTTGTTTTTGTTCTGCTTCGCTGGAACGTCCAATGCAGATATGTTTCCCTTCTGGGACGTCCATTGGATGTGTGCTGATGCGGATGCCATCATTCTCGGCGAACAGCTTCAAGATGATAACGTCAAGGTAAACAGGTGGATCAAAGGCGAACCAGCCTCCGCACCTGCGACTATCGTTGTCACTGACATTCAAAAGCTTTCAAAATCATTGGGAGCTTTCTGGGCACGCGCCTATAAAAAGCAACCATCCAAAATCCTGACTACTCGTCGCTTTTTAGCGTTTCTTGAGCATAAAGGTGGCGGATGGCAGTCGATGGCCACTATTGAAGATTCAGGCTTGTGTGGAAGTTGTGGCATGGTTTGGATAGAGGATGGCCGTTGCTATCGCTATCTCCAAGCCGCCAATCCAGGTCCGTACGATCTTTTTGAAGCAAAAGACGTGAAGACCGAAAACGAACTTCTCACTGCGATTGAGACAGGACTACGCGATGACGAGGCATGGCAAAAAGCGCTGAATAACAGCGATCCGATTCTTCGTACGCAGGCGCTCGTTCAATTTGCCCTTCTGAGTTCTTCGCCGGAATCACCGCGTAACACTCACTGCTTCCGGGTACGCGAACTGCTGCGCGGTCTTGGCCAGACCGCCGTGCCCGCACTAAGAGCACAAATTAGCAAATGGCGACAGGGCGATTCGTTGGATGAAGTTGTCCTGACTCTTTATGATCTTGGTCAAGATGCACGCGAGGCCGTGCCAGACCTCATCCAGCTTCTTAAGCAGCCTGAAAAGGCACATCCTTACTATGTTTTGTCCGCACTCAGAACCATTGGCGATTCATCCAACATCGACGACATCAAACCCTTCTTGAAGCACTCCCACGATCAGGTCCGCAAAGAAGCAGAAGCTGCCATCGCGGCGCTCTCCAAAGCTAAGTCTCACTGACCACTAAATGGTTCAGCGCATGTTCACCGCTTACCTTTTGTTATTTCAACCATGCCCACCCGCCGCTCCTTCCTCCAAACCTCCGCGCTCGCCATCGGCTCCCCTGCCCTGTCTGCCTTCGCACAAAACACCAGTTCACAGAAAACGGTTCTCCTCCACTGCGGCTGGGCGACCAAGAACATCGGCGACATCGGCCACACGCCGGGCACGCTGCGCTTCCTTGAGCAGTACCTGCCGGAGGCGAAGGTCATCCTTTGGGCGGCGAACACGAATGAAGCGGTGGATGCGATGCTGATGAAGCGGTTTCCCAAGCTGGAGATCGTGAAGGGCTATCTTTCCAAAGAGGGTGAAGCGGTGCAGCAGGCCATCAAACGCAGCGACTTTTTTCTCCAGGGGCCGGGCATGGGGCAGAGCACGGATTTCATGATCTACTGCCAGAAGATCGGCAAGCCCTGGGGCTTGCAGGGGCAGTCGTATTTCCCCGACATGGTCACGGGAAAGGATGCGGAGAAGCGCATCGCGCTGCTGAACAGCGCGGCCTACATTTACTGCCGCGATTCCAAGACGCTGAAGCTGCTGCAAGACACGGGCGTGAAACCGCCGGTGCTGGAGTGGGGGCCGGATGGCTGCTTTGGCATCGACGTGCGTGATGACGCGAAGGCGCTGGCGCGGATGAAGAAGCACGGCCTGGAGGAGAAGAAGTTCATCACCATCCAGCTCCGCACGCACTCCCCCAGCAGCCCAGGCGTGGATGACAAGCGCCCTCAGAAGCTCAACCCGCTGCATCCCACGCCGGAAAACATCGCCGATGATACGCGGCGCGCGAAGGTTTACCAGGACCTCATCGCCATGTGGGTGAAGGAGACCGGGTACAAGGTGGTCATCGCACCCGAGGTGCGGAAGGAAATGGAGTACAACAAGAAGTTCATCTACGACACGCTGCCGGACGACCTGAAGCCCTACGTGGTCAATTTCGACGAATTCTGGAACGTGGACGAAGCCTGCTCCTTCTACGCCCGCGCCCACACCGTCATCTGCCACGAGCCGCACACGCCCATCATGGCCCTGGCCATGGGCACGCCGATGATGCACACCTTCTCCGAGTTCCATTCGCCGAAGTGTTGGATGTTCAAGGACATCGGCCTTGAAGAATGGGCTCCCGAGTTTGATTCGACGCCGGCGACGAAGATGTTTGAGATCCTCATGAGCATTCACAAAGACTACCCTGCCGCCCAAGCCAAGGTGAAGAAGGCGATGGCCTACGTCGAAGAGCGGGCCAAGGCGCAGATGACGGTGCTGAAGGGCGTGATTGGGGCATGAGGCCTCTTTGCGTAATCGCATTTCGAATGGCGTGTGGCGCTCGGTGGCGCATATGGAGTGCGGCACGCGGGGCCTCCGCTTTCGAACGTCTCGTGGCCTGCGAGGGCTCACTGAGCTGGGGAGAACTGCAGGCTCCCGCCTTCGCAAATCTTGGGATGTTTGTGCGTATGCTTGCACGCCGAAAGCGGTAGCTGCGATCGTTCCTCCCTTCGCAACCGCAGTCCAAAATTGGGATGCTGCTGCGGCAGCACAGTTGCCCAGTTGCGCCGCAACTGGAACCCTCCCTGACCGGTTTCGGCGCAACCGGACTACTTTGCCTGCGCCTTCAGCGGCTTCACGCGGAACAACCGCAAAATCACCACAAAGTACAACGGCACAAAGAACAGCCCCAGCAGCGTGGTCGTCACCGCACCACCCACAATCCCGGTCCCAATCGCGTTCTGGCTGCCAGAACCCGCGCCGGAGTTGATCGCCAACGGCAGAACCCCAAGACCAAACGCGATGGAGGTCATGAGGATGGGGCGCAGACGCTGGCGTACAGCGTGCAGCGCCGCATCAATGAGCGTGGCCCCTTGATCAAAATGCTCCTTCGCAAACTCCACGACCAAGATCGCATTCTTGGCCGAAAGCCCAATGATGGTGATCAGGCCAATTTGAAAATAGATGTCGTTGGGCATGCCACGCCACTGCGTAGCAGCTACCACACCCAGCGCACCGAGCGGCATGTCCATCATCACCGAGAAAGGAATGGCCCAGCTCTCATACAGCGCCGCCAGACAGAGGAAGACCATGAGCAGGGCGATGATGTAAACCGATGAAGCCTTGGAGCCGGACATCTGCTCCTCATAGGACAGCCCGGCCCAGGCGACGCCAATGCCTGACGGCAGAGATTTGGCGAGTTTTTCGATCTCCTGAATGGCCTCGCCCGAACTGTGTCCCGCTGCGGGCTCCCCCTGAATGGACAGCGAAGATGAGCCATTGAAGCGCTCCAGCTTGGGCGAGCCCATCTTCCATGATCCGGTGGAGAAGGCGGAAAACGGCACCATGCCGCCCTGCGCATTGCGCACATACCAGCGGCTGATATCTTCCGGCAACATGCGGAACGGGGCATCCCCCTGAATCATGACGCGCTTGACGCGGTTTTTGTCGATGAAGTCATTGATGTAGGTCGAGCCGAGGACGGTGCTGAGAGAGGCGTTGATCTCAGAGAGAGAGAGTCCCAGCGCGCTGGCTTTTTCTTTATCGACATCGATCTGATAAACCGAGGTGTCGGCAAGGCCGTTTGGCCGGACGGAAGTGAGCACCGAATCTTTCGCGGCCATGCCGAGAAGCTGCCCCTGCGCTTCCATGAGCGCATCATGCCCGAGACCGCCGAGATCCACCAGCCGCATGTCGAAGCCGGTCGCGGTGCCGAGTTCCAGCACGGCAGGCGGCGCGAAAGCGAAGGCGAGGGCTTCCTTGATCTGCCCAAACTTGCCCAAGGCCCGCATCTGGATGGCTTTCACCTTTTGCTCCGGTAGTTTGCGCTCCTCCCAGGGTTTGAGTTTGACGAACATGAGCACCTGATTCTGCGCATTGCCGCTAAAGCTGAAGCCCAGCACGCCGAAGCCGCCTTCCACAACGTCTTTCTCCTCCTCAAAGAAATGCTTCTCCATTTTCTTGAGTACCTCGTCCGCCTGCTCGCGAGTGGAGCCGGGCGGCAGCTGTGCCATGGCGAAGAGCACTCCTGTGTCCTCATCCGGCAGGAAGCCCGTGGGGGCGCTCTCAAACAGTAGAACCACCGCGACAGCAATGGCACCATACGGAATGAGCGCGAGCACGTAGTGCTTCAAAAACTTCGCCACCGCATGGGTGTAGCCGTCCGCCGTGCGCTCAAACGCCCGGTTGAACCAGCCAAAGGGGCCGCGTTTGCTGATGCCATGGTCCTTGGGCACCGGCTTGAGCAAGGTGGCGCAAAGCGCGGGTGTCAGGATCAAGGCCACGAGCACCGATAGCGCCACGGAGCTCACAATGATCAGCGAAAACTGCCGGTAGATGACTCCGCTCGATCCGGTGAAGAACGCCATGGGCACAAACGCCGCAGAGAGCACCAGCCCGATGCCGACGAGCGCGCCGCTGATCTGGTCCATCGACTTGCGCGTGGCCTCCTTGGGCGGCAGCCCCTCCTCCTGCATCACACGCTCGACGTTTTCGACCACGACGATGGCATCGTCCACCAGCAGACCGATGGCGAGCACAAGGCCGAAAAGGGTCAGTGTGTTGATGGAATATCCCGCCGCTGACATGACGCCAAATGTCCCCAGCAAAACAACCGGAACGGCGATGGTGGGGATCAGCGTGGCACGCCAGCTTTGCAGGAAGACGAACATCACCACAAAAACGAGAATGACAGCCTCAATGAGCGTTTTCACCACCTCCTCCACGGAGATGCGCACGAACTGGGTGGTGTCATACGGAAAGATCGCCTCCACGCCCGGCGGGAAGAATTGGGAAAGCTCAGCCACTTTCTTCTTCACGATGTCCACGGTCTCCAGCGCATTGGCGCCCAGCGCAGGACGGATGGCCATGCCGCTGGCCGGCATGCCGTTGTAGCGGGCCATGACGTTGTAGGATTCACTGCCCAGCTCCACGCGCGCGACATCGCGCAGAAACACCCGTGAGCCATCCTGGCTGACACGCAGCAGGATGTCACCAAACTGCTCCGGCGTCTGCAGGCGGCTCTGCGCCATGACGGTGGCATTGAGCAGCTGGCCCTCCACGGCCGGCAGCCCGCCCAGCGCTCCAGCGGAGACCTGGGCATTCTGGGCACGCACGGCGAGGATGACGTCGTTCGAAGTAAGCTGGTATTTGTTCAGCTTGTCCGGGTCCAGCCAGATGCGCATGGCATACTGGGTGCCGAAGGCCTGGATCTCGCCTACGCCCTGCAGACGGCTGATGGGGTCCTTCATCACGCTGGCGTTGTAGTCCGCCAGGTCGGTGTTGGACATGCTGCCATCCCTGGAGATGAGGCCCACCACGATGAGGAAGTTCCGCACGGATTTGTTTACCTGCACGCCCTGCTGCTGCACCTCCTGCGGCAGAGACGGAATGGCCAGCGCCACCTTGTTCTGCACCTGCACCTGCGCTGTGTCCGCATTGGCTTCACCATCAAAGGTGACGGTGATCGTCGCGGTGCCGTCCGAGGTGCTGGAAGATTCAATGTACCGCAGATGGTCGATGCCGTTGAGCTTCTGCTCAATGACCTGCGTCACCGTGTCTTCGAGTGTCTTGGCGGATGCACCAGGATACGTTGCGATGATGGCAATGGTGGGCGGAGCGATGCTCGGATACTGGGCGATGGGCAGCCTCTCGATGGAGAGCGCCCCCGCCAGCATGATGATGATGGCGATGACCCAGGCGAAGACCGGCCGGTCGATGAAGAAGCGTGACATCGTGAATTATTTGGGGGCACCGGGGGTTGAGGCAGGAGCATCCGCAGCGACCTTGACCGGCGAACCCGGACGAATCTTCTGCAGATTATTGATGATAAGCTGGTCGCCCGGTTTGAGTCCCGAGGTGACCAGCCACTGATTGCCCACGGCACGCGGAGTCTCCAGCACACGCAGCTCGACCTTGCTCTCCGCACCTACGACCATCGCAGTCGGCTCGCCCTTCGAATTGCGGCTCACCGCAAGCTGCGGCACCAGAATGGCATCCGGCGTGGTTCCCTCTTCCAGCCTCGCACGCACAAACATGCCGGGCAGCAGATCACCACGTGGGTTCGGAAACACCGCACGAACCGTCACAGAGTTGGTGAGCGTGTTCACAGTGACATCAGAAACCTCCAGCGTCCCCTCCTCGGGGTAGATGTCGCCGTTTTCATAAACAAGCTTCACGCTCGGCTGCCCCGAGGCATCCGCCTTGAGCCTGCCGCTCGCAATCGCATGCTTCAGGCGCAGCAGATCGCTGCTGGGCTGGTTCACGTCCACATACACACGGTCGATCTGCTGCACCGTGGTGAGCAGTGTGGCCTGATCGGTCCGCACATAAGCCCCCTCAGTCACCTGAGAAAGACCGATGCGGCCGGTGATGGGAGCGGTCACCTTGGTGTAGTCGAGGTTGATTTTCGCCGTCTTCACCGCCGCCTGACCGAGCAGCACCTCCGCTTGATTGACGCGCTGGCTGCCCGAGGCCTCATCATAGTCCTGCTTGCTCACGGCATGGGAGTCGATCAATGACTTCATGCGATTCAGTTTCAATTGAGCGGAATTCAGTCCGGCTTCGGCGCGGGCCAGCGTTCCCAGCGCGCTTTCGTAGGAGGCCTCATACTGAGCGGGATCAATCTCATACAGCACCTGCCCTTCCTTCACATCACTGCCTTCTTTAAATAGACGCTTCAGCACGATGCCACTGACACGTGCCCGCACCTCCGCCACGCGGAAGGCGGAAATGCGCCCCGGCAGATCCTGCGTCAATGTCACAGGCTGAGTGGCAACGGTCAGCACCCCTACTTCCATGGGGCCCGGTGGTCCCGGCGCTGCCGGAGGAGGTCCCGATGGTGAACGCTCGCAACTCGCAAGCAGCAGTGCCAGCGCAGCCAAGGGGTGTTTAAAGAATAGATTCATGCTCAAGGAATTCGTTTACTGCGTCCGTCCGGACGCACGCTGATCTCAGGCAGCGTGCGTCAATACAGGCAACCAACAAATCTGCCAACCTTAGAGCAATTCAGATTTGAAAGCGGCGTCTGCCGCCACAATCGAATCGGTAAACCCGAGTACTGGCACCGGCTCTTCAGGCAGAATCCCGCACTTCCCTGATGCTTTTCATTTCCTTACCACCACCCGCGCATCCAGAGCCACGACGCCTTCTGGCGTCGCCAGCAGCGGATTGATGTCCAGCTCCACGATGCGCCGTTCATGCTGCACCAGCCGGGCGAACTTCACCAGCGTGTCATCCAGTGCGGAGAACTCGACCGCTGGCTGACCGCGCACGCCGTGCAGCACTTTGGCGATCCTCGTCTGCTCCACCCACCGTCTTGCCAAGGCATAATTAAGTGGCGGCAGCGCCAGCGCGTGATCCTGCAAAACCTCCACCAAAGTCCCGCCCGCGCCAATCAACAGCACCGGCCCAAACTGAGCATCGGTGCTCGCACCGAGAATCAGCTCGACACCCTTGTGCGTGATCATTCGCTGCACAGTCACACCTTCAAATGCTGCAAGACCATGCAGGTGCGTCACATTATCCTGGATCAGCCGCCACGCCTGCCTCACCGCCGCAGCGTTCAGCAGGTTGAGCTGAACACCGCCGCAGTCGCTCTTGTGCGTGATCGTGGAGGACAGCAGCTTCACCACCACCGGATAGCCCAGCGCCTCCGCCGCAGCGACCGCCGCCTCCTCATCATAGGCAGCACGGGTCTCCACAATGGGAATGCCCGCCACATGCAGCAGTTGCTTGGCCTCCTGCTCCGTCATCAGCGTGCGCCCGCTCTTGATCACCGCGTCAATCATGTCTCCCACGCACGGCAGTTCTTCACTCTCGTCATCGTCAGCATGCGCGCTCAATGTTTCGCTCAGCCAGATCAGCCGCAGCCGATGCTCCCTCATTCGCACGAAAGCCAGCGCGGCCTCATCGGGATAGTCATAGGTGGGCACGCCTGCTGCATTGAGAATACCACGCCCCTCCTGCACGCTCTGCGCCCCCATCCAGCTCGCCAGCAATGGTTTGCCTGTTTCTGCGGCGATCTGCGCCACCTCACGCGCGATGCTCGTGGGATGCGTCATCGCCTGTGGCGTCAGGATCGCCAGCACTCCATCTACGCCATCATCCCTGCCCACGATGCGCAGCGCCTGGGCAAACCGCACTGCATCCGCATCCCCCAAAACATCGACTGGATTGTGATGGCTCCAGCATTCAGGCAGCACCGCATTCAGTTCGTTCATGGTCTGCGCTGAGAGACCCGCCAGCTCCCCGTTCCCAAGCACCAGCGCATCCGTTGCCAATGCCCCGGGTCCGCCTGCATTCGTGACAATGGCCAGTCTTCTCCCTGTGGGCAGCGGCTGCTTGGCCAGCACCTCCGCCATGTCAAACAGCTCCTCAATCGTATCCACCCGCAGCACGCCGCTCTGCCTCAGCGCCGCGTCCAGCACCGCATCGCTGCCGGTCAGCGCACCGGTATGGGAAGCCGCCACGCGCGAAGCCTCCGCCGTGCGTCCGACCTTGATCACCACAATGGGCTTCTGCGCCGCCACCGCCCGCGCTGCCGCCAGAAAGGCTGCGGCGTCATTCCCCACGGACTCCATGTAGATCACAATGCTGCTCGTGTGGGGATCCTCCCCGAAATGCCGGATGAGATCACCCCAGCCCACGTCTGCCATCGCGCCAGTGGAAACAAAGGCGCTGAAGCCCACATGCTGGTCATGACTCCAGTCCAGGATGGCCGTGCACAGCGCCCCGCTCTGGCTGAGAAAGGCCACCCTTCCCGGCTGTGCCACGCTGCTGGCAAAGCTGGCGTTCAGCCCCGCATGCGGATTCATCAATCCGAGGCAGTTGGGCCCGATCAGCCGCATGCCATGCCGTTGCGCCGTCGCCAGCACCGCCGCTTCAAGTTTGGCGCCTTGAGGCCCCGATTCCTTGAATCCGGCAGAAATCACGACCACAGCTTTCACGCCCGCGGCACCCGCCGCCTCGACGAGAGCCGGCACCGTGGCCGCCGGTGTCACGATGATCACCAGTTCCGGCACCATCGGCAGCGCGGCAAAGTTCGGATAAGCCTTCACCCCGCACACCTCGGCACGTTTGGCATTCACTGGAAAAACCATCCCTGAAAAGCCTCGCAGATTGTCCCAGATCGCACGGCCGACGCTGCCTTCCCGTTCCGTGGCTCCAACGAGTGCAATGCTGCGCGGCTGAAAAAATGAGGTGAGCGACATGCGAGAACCTACGAAAGGAAACAACCGCGTCTCAACGCATGTTGTGCTTTGTTGCGAACATTCTGCCGGCCTTCGGCAACATCCGCGCTCTCAATTCTTGGTCGCGGCGTGTCCATCATCTCTCACGTTGAGAAAGCTTCCGCCGGAAAAGCCGTTGCGAGCTTCAGTTCGTTCTATAGGCCCCCGCCAGAGACCTAAAGTTCATCCGCACTTTACTCCTCGCCCGAGCAGCATGATCCGCAGGCGCTGTAACACTCGTCGCAAATGAACTCATCTCCGAACCTGGCCGCGTCCGGTTTGCCGCAGCGTTCACAGGCAGCTTGCAGTTGATCATGGGCCGTGGCCGTTGTCTCATCGCTCATGCGTCACCTTCTTCTCTGCATTCTCCTCGCGCAAATCGCCAGTGCGCAAAACACAGATCCTTTTCCCACGCCCCCGGATCAGAAGGGGCTTCAGGTGCAGATGGTGGACGATGCTCTGGCGCTGGGCATTCATCATGCGGGGATCAACGTGAATCTCACCGCCTTGTTCGATCCCCGGTCAAAGCCGGAAAACGGCGCGTTCATCTTCAATCAGAACTATCTCTCGTCATTGGACCGCCAGATCAAGCCACTTTCCGACCATGGCGTTCTCGTTTATCTCATCATGATTGCCTACCCGTCAAAGAACCCGGTCATTGATGCCATCGTGCTGCATCCGGGCCATCGCAAAGATTACAAGTTCAGCGTCGGTGCCGTGAACACTACGAATGGTTTTCTCGATGCCGTGATGAATCTGCTGGCCGAACGCTGGAGCGGTGCTCACCCGGAACACGGGCGCGTATGGGGCTGGATCATCGGCAACGAGGTCAATTCCCACTTTCTGTGGAACAACATGGGCCCGGTTCCGCTGGAAACCGCCGCCAGCGAGTATGAGAAGGCCTTTCGCGTCGCACATGTTGCCATCCGCAGGCACTCGCAAAACGCCCGCACCTATCTCTCCTCAGATCACCATTGGAGCAGCAGCATGCACAATGTGAGCGCGCAGGAGGCCACGCCTGGCCGCGATTTCCTCGACACCTTTGCAAGGCTTGTGCGTGAGCGCGGGGACTATGACTGGAATGTGGCCTGGCATCCCTACCCCGAAGACCTCGGCAATCCACGCGCCTGGGCGGACAAAACCGTCACTCATGATGACAACACCAACAAGGTCACTTTTAAGAACCTCGAAGTGTTGCCAAAGCATCTTGATAAACCTGAATATTTATTCAGCGGAAGACCGCGCCGCATCATTCTCAGCGAGCAGGGGTTCCACACACTGCTCACACCCGAAGGCGAAAAACTTCAGGCCGCAGCCTACGCCTATGCCTGGGAAAAAGTGCAGACTCTCCCCACCATCGATGCCTTCATTTACCACCGCCATGTGGATCATGCGCATGAAGGAGGGCTCCGGCTTGGCTTGTGGCGCAATGCGCCAAATTCTCTGGCCGATCCTCACAGCAGGAAGCTTATTTACGGACTCTTTCAAAAAGCTGGCACCCCAGACTGGCGCGCCGCCGCCGATGCCCTGCTGCCAGTGACCGGGTTGCAATCGTGGGGCTCATAGAGCTGAGTGATACGAATGTCGCAGATGAGCACGCATCTGTGCGGATCATGAGGTCTGTGCCCACATCTGGCATGCATGCTGCAATGCTGGAGGGGAGTATTCCCCCCATTCCCTTCCCCCTTTACATACCCCTTTACGCCTCAAATCGGCATGATCGTCAATGCTGCGCGCAGAAACGAACCTCTGCACCCGCCATTGATTCGTATTGGTTTTATGAACGATTTCACGCGTCCGCCATCTGTGATGGATGGACTGAGAACCTCAATGTTCTCAATGCTCGCAGACCATGAAACCCATCGTTGAAATGCTTTCCCCGCTGGCAGCCGCCGAACCGGTGGTCTGCGAGGTCGTGCGCGGGCCGGACTTTGGCTGTGTATGGCATTATCACCCGGAGTGTGAGATCACTCTGGTGCTCAGGGGCGGCACCGAACGGCTTGTAGGCAACAACATCTCCCCCATCCTGCCGGGAGACCTCGTCTTCATGGGCTCCAATGTGCCGCATGACTACCGCAATCACCCAGCAGCGGGTGACCCGCACACGGAGGTGGAGGCCATCGTCGTGCAGTTCCTGCCTCAGCTTCCAGGGCATGAGGACTGGATGCAGCGCTCCACCATGATACCGGTGCGGCGCCTGTTCCAGCGCGCAGAGCAGGGTCTGGAAGTCACGGGCATCACCCGCCTCACAGCCACGCGCATCATCCAGGATATGCTGCATGTGCATGGCATGAAGCGCGTCATCCTGCTCCTGCAGCTGCTCGATTTGCTGTCAAACTCGGAGGAGCTCCAGGAGATCTCGTCCGCCATACTTCCCCAGCCGCGGCCAGGAACATCCGACCGGATCAGCATGGCCTGTGAATTCATCGCCTCTCATCTGCCGGAGCCTATTTATGTGGCTGATCTCGCCGCCATCGTAGGTTTGGGCAAAAGTGCCTTCAGCCGCCTGTTCAAAAAAAGCACCGGGCGTACTGTTCCCCAGTATGTGAATGAGCTGCGCATCGCGCGCGCTTGCCTCCTGCTGGCCGAAACGGACCTCACCGTCAGCCAGATCGCCATGGACTGCGGCTTTGTATCACCCGCACACTTTCAGCGGCAGTTCAGGGAGCACCAGCACTGCGTCCCATTGGCTTATCGCAGCCGGGTCGTACAGCCCTCCTGAGCAGAATGCACAAAGAGCGTCTGCTTTGCAGGATTCGGGGCCTGTATGGCCGGCGCAGTGGTCTCGCCCATGCTTCAAGCAGGAGCCAAATGGGAGCATGCAGACAAATTCCAGAAGCACGCTCCAAATCTTAATCCCCCTCGAAAGCCATGCATCAAACCAAAGGACTGCTGATCGACATGGACGGTGTGATCTACCGTGAAAACCAGCTTCTGCCCATGGCGGCGGAATTCATTCATCATCTCATCGAAACCTCCACCCCGTTCGTCTTCGTCACCAACAACTCCGCACCCACGCCGGAAGACCTTGTCGTCAAACTCAACCACCTGGGCATCCACGGCATCTCATCACGGCATTTTTATACCGCCGCCATGAACACTGCCGAGTTTCTAGCGGAGAACCATCCCTGCTGCACCGCCTTTGTCATGGGAGATGCCGGCCTGACACTGGCACTGCAGAAAGCAGGCATCCCCAATGATTCGATCCGGCCCACCTACGTCGTCGTGGGCGAAGGCATGCAGTCCACCGAGAAACTCTCCAAGGCGCATGAGCTCATCGAAAAAGGTGCACGGCTGGTCGCCACCAATCCTGACAACTGGTGTCCGGTTAAAAAAGACGTCACCCGCCCCGGGGCAGGTGCGCTGGCCGCGTATCTCGAAGCCAGCACCGGACAGCGCGCCTACTTCCTCGGCAAGCCCAACCCCTACATGTTTCAAAGGGCCCGCCGTCTGCTGCAGCGCCATACGGAAGAAGTGATGATGGTGGGAGACACGATGGAGACCGACATCCGCGGCGCCATTGAAGTCGGCATGCAGGCCTGTCTGGTGCTGACCGGCTCCACACGGCTGGAGGATCTTGGCAGCTATGTGTACCAGCCCACCTGTGTATTGGAAGGTGTGGATGAGCTTCTTGAGGAACTCCGTGGCAGCGGCACCAGCAGCAGCCGTTTGCAGTTTCTCCCCGCCACCATGTCCTCCGGTCCGAAGAGACCGGGGGCCCGGCATTCGGAGCAGCGCAGCGAGATCGCCCACCCACGCCCACGTCCGGCGATGACGAAGTAACAAACGCCCTGTTATAGGTGGGTGACTCAGAGCGCTTAGTCAGCGCACGCATGACACAGTCATAGCACTTTCCGCCACTGCACAATTAGCGTCTTCTTTGCGCGATTCGGGGTCTGCATGCCTGGCACGCATGGTCCCGCATATGCTTAGCGAAGGGGGCGCTGATTAAAGCTTCGCTTATGCAACACTCCTTCTTTGTTGGTCGCGTCTTTCGGGTCTGCTGTCTTCTTACAGCGGTCCTTTCCCTCCTCTCCATCACCGCTCCCGCCCAGACACTGACCTGGGATGCCAACACCGGCAGCGGTGGACTGCAAAACGGGAGCGGTTTCTGGAACACTTCCAATACCAACTGGCTCGACAGCACCTCGGCCAACACCTCTTGGGTGAACTCCGCCACGGCCATCGCAGACATCGGTGGAGGCGTGATCACGACCACGGGCACATCCTCGGCTCCGACAACGATCACAGTCCAGACGGACATTCAACTTGCCACACTGAACTTCCGCGGATTCACCACGACGCCTACCAGCTACAACATCTACACCCTGCAGGGGGACGTGGCCGGACGCATCCTCGACTTCGGCACCGACGGACTCATCCAAATGGAGAACCTGTCCTCTGGTGGCTCCCAATTCGTGAATCTCGCTTCCAACCTGCGGATCAAAAGCAACAACCTGCGCATTCAAAAATATGGCAGCGGCACCACGTTTCAGTACATCACACTGGGAATGGCCACCAATCCCGACCTGACGGGCAAGCTCACGATCGGAGGCAGCATCTATGCCACGCTCGCCGCGCCCAACACCGTGCAAAATGTCAGCGGCATCGTGGTGGAGGCGGGCGGTTCCATCGTGCTGGGCGGCACCAACGCCAACTACACTCAGGCGTTCTCGCTGGCGGGCTATGGCAACAGCCTGACCTTTTCCGGCACCTCCTACGGGGCCATCCGCTTCACCACCAACAACACCATCGTGTCCGGAGGCATCACCCTCACGGCAGATGCGGGCGTGCATACCAACTTCGGCGGAGCATTTGGAACGACGGGCATTCTCATCAACTCGGCAATCACCGATGGCGGCAACAATTTCGGATTCACCCGCTTTGCCTTCACACGTGGGGATGGAACCCTCACACTTGCCGCCGCCAACACGTATGGCGGCGCCACCACCCTGGGCCGTGCTCTCAGCACCTATTCCGGTGGCATCACCATCCTTGATTTCACAGCAGCCACCTCGCCTCAGAACGATATTCTCTACAATGGGCTGACCACGCCGGGAAATCTGAACTTCATCGGTGGGAATTCCGTCAGTGTCCTGCGCCTCTTGGGCAAAGACGGTCAGACTGACAGCCAGCGCCTTGGCAACATAACCGTCAGCGGCACGCACAGTTCCCTGGAGCTGTATTCGGGAGTCGTAGGCACGGTCAATCTCAGTATCGGCACCTTCACGCACACCGATGTGAATGCCACGCTCGCCGTTGTGGCACCAACTTCCGGCGCCATCACCACGACACAAGCGGACGGTTTCGTCGGCCCCTGGCTGACCTATACCGGCGGCAATGGCAGCCGAAGCTGGGCACTGCCAGCGGGTGGCCTGCTGGGCAATGGCTACCGGGGTGACATCTTCCACACCACAGGAAGCAGCCTGAGCTCCGCACCTTTTGCAGCCACTTCCAATGTGGGCATCACCAGCAGCTCCATCGGAGCACTGACCCTGGGGGCCGGCACCACCTTCCTGAATACTCTGTCCATGGCCGACATCACGACGGACCGGCAAATCGACCTGGGCACCGGTCAAACGCTGCGCCTGGGCACGCAAGGAGGGATTCAACTCGTCAACGGCGCGCGAAGCCTGACGGTGGGCACCTCCGGCTTGACCAGCACGCTTTCTGCCGGTGGCACGGTGACCAACACCGCCGGTCAGCTCTTCCTCACCAACAACTCGAGCATCGAGCTGCTGACCATCAACTCCAACCTCGCCAACAATGGCACGGGCATTGTCACTCTGGTGATTAATGGCGCACCCGGATCACGGACCGTGCTGACCGGAACCAACGCACACACCGGCGGCACGCAGATTTCCAGCGGCATATTAGAAGTCCGCAGCAATGGGGCGCTGGGAACCTCAGGCACCGTCACCGTGGTGGACGGGGCCACCCTTGCGCTCTCCGGGGGCGTCACCATCAGCCGTGCCCTCGCGGCCATTGGCGGATTTGGGGATGGCAGCAACGGTGCCATCCGCAGCATCAGCGGGGACAACTTCATCACCGGAACCATCGCGCAGAATGCCATGTTCATGATCGCCGCAGACGCCGCCGCCACTCTCACGATCCAGGCCTCCAGCGTCATTTCCTATTCCTCCACCATCACCTTTGGTGGGGCGGGCACCGTTACGGTCAATGCAGCACTTACCGGCGCTGGTGCCGTAAGCAAGATCGGCACAGGAACCCTGATCTTCGGCGGCAACAACACTTACACAGGATCTACGACGGTAAGTTCGGGAACGCTCAAGCTGGCAAGCACCACCGCTGGTGGGGCGACGAGCGGCATCATCATCAGCGCCGGAGGCACGGTGGATCTTAACGGGCAGACCACTGACCGCAGCCTCACTTCCATCAACGGCGGGGGTGTCGGCAGCTTTGGTGCTCTCATCAACAGCAGCGGCACCACAGCCGTTGTCACCGGCACTACGGCGCTGGCCACCTCTGCCAGCATCGGCGGCTCCGGCAACATCACCATCAGCAATGCCACCGGCATCACCGGCAACGTCCTGCTGACAAAGACTGGAAGCGGCACTCTCACGGTGATCGACTCGACCACTACCAGCGGACGCACAGGAACAACCCAGATCGACGCCGGCACCCTGCGGCTGCAGGCGACAGCTGCCTCCATCGCACCCGTTGGCACAGGATCTTTCGCACTCAATGGCGGCACTCTTAGCCTGGGTTTTGACGCCACCACCACCTTCACCAACGTGGTCAACCTCCTCAAAGACAGCACCATCATCGCTGACCGAGCATCTTCAGGTGCAGGCGGCACGATCACGACCCTGAGCACCCTGACAGTTGGCACCAATACCTTGACTGTGAAATCGGGCGACAACGTCACCAGCGGAACGATCGGCCTGACGCTGGGCGCGGTCAGCATCGGCGGCGTCTCCATGCGGCCGGGCAATCCGACCTTCGACGTGCAGAGTTCATCAAACGCCGCGCTGACCCTCACTTTGGGAGCCTTCACCGATCAGGGCATCTCGCCAAGCAGCATCACTTTCCAAAACAGCGGCACTGCCGCCAGTACGATCACACTGGGAGCAGGTGCAACCAGTCTGGTCGATGGCACGAAGGTGAATTTAGCGAACACAGGCGGAGTGTTGACACTGAACCTCAATGTGGCGAGTGGGCTGGGCACTCTCGCGCAAGTGACCGTCGCCTCTGGCAACACGATCAGTCTCGGCGCTGCTCAGACCTTTGGTTCACTTGCAGGCAGCGGCACAGTCGCCGCCACAGGGACCTACACTCTCACCGTCGGCAATGCCTTGAGCTACACGCTGCCTGACACCCATTTCAGCGGCGTGCTTTCCAACGGCACCGGCACTCTTGCGCTGACCAAGCTGGGGCTGGGCACGCTCACACTGGATGGGAGCAGTTCGAACACCTTTACCGGTGCCACGACGGTCAGCTCGGGCACCTTGGTGCTCGCGAAGACCGGTGGGGCCGTTGCGATAGCAGGCAGTCTCACCATCGGAAATTCAGCCGCCAGCACGGCCGGCAATGCCACTCTTCGCCTCGGCGCCAGTGACCAGGCCACTCCGCTTGTAACGGCACTGACGTTGGGCGCTGGTTCTACTTTGGACCTGAACGGCTTCAATCTGACCGTGCTCACCCTTTCCTCATCGTATGGCACCACGATCACAGGCAGCGGCACTCTGACCATCAATCAGACGGGTGGAACGATGACATTTTTCGGGGTCAGCACCATCAGCAGCAGCAGCACGCTCCAGCTGACAGGCACAGGAGTGGCGGCGGCCCGCACCATGGCCATCACCAGTGTGACAGACCGGCTCACCATCAGCGGGAATGTCACGCAGGGCACAAACATCGGCAGCATCGTGGCCGGCAATGCCACCCAGACCGCGCTTGGCACCCTGATACTGACGGGAGACAACTCCTACACTGGCAGCACGACCGTCAGTTCCGGCATCTTGAACATTCGCAGTACGAACGCCTTGGGCTCAACTGTCGGCACCACCTCCGTCACCAATGGCGGCACATTGCAAATTCAGGGTGGCATCACCACGGCGGCCGAAAAACTGACCCTCAACGGCGGTTCAGGCTTTGCAGGCGCCAACGGAATCAACATGCAGACCGGCGCCTTCGTCAATGTCAGCGGAGTGAACAACTTCACCGGTTTGCTCACCCTTTCCACCTCTGCGGTCACCCTCTCTTCAGACAGCGGCACACTCAACCTCACCAACACCGGCACAATCACCGGTGCAGGCATCGGTTTGATCCTCGCTGGCGCAGGTGATGGCAGCATCTCCAGCATCATCGGCACCACCACCGGCTCGGTGACCAAAAACGGCACGGGCACCTGGACACTCAAAGGCGTCAACACCAGCACAGGGGCCATCTGGATCAATGCTGGCACTTTGAAACTCGGCGATGGGACAACAGGCAGCTGGACCCCTCTCGCTGTGCCGGGGTTGATCTACACCGGCAGCGGTGTGTTCGAGTATGGGGGATCAGCCGCCGCCAGCACACAGGCGCTCGGAGCCCTGACCCTCACCTCCGGCAGCGGTGTGCTGAAGGTCGATGCACCGGGCTCCGGCACGAATGCGTTGACCTTCACCTCCCTCTCCGTCCCAGCTCTGGGTTCGGGCCTGAACATCGTGTCGCCTGCAAATACCAGCGTGACCATCACAGGCACCACAAACACGAACGGCATCGTGGATCCGCGCATCACCTACAACGGCGCTGATTTTGCATCCTCCAATGCAGGTGTTATCGAAGCGGCCACCACAATCACGGCCACCAGCAGTCTCACCGCAGGAAATCTCAATCCCTACCTGATCAGCGGCTCCTTTGCGCAGACAAGCTCGGCCACCGTCAATGCAGGCTTGAAATTCAACGGCGGTGACACCTTGACGATCAGCGCCGACACACTGCTCTCGATCAACAACGGCACGAACGCCGCCGGGGGTATTTTGGTAACAGGTGGCGTGGCTGCCGTGATCGCCGATGGAGGCTCCGCCATCGGCCTGACCACGGCCGGAAGTGGTGATCTGGTGATAGGCACAGACGCTGCGGGTGACAGCCTGAGCATTCAGGTGGCGATCACCAGCACCACCACCGGTGGTTTGACCAAAAACGGTGCGGGTACGCTGACATTGACCGTTGCCAATGCCTACACCGGAGCCACCAGCATCAATGCCGGCACGTTGATGCTCGGCAACGCCTCAGCCATGAGTTCATCAGCCGCAACGGTGCAAGCAGGAGGGGTGCTCGATCTCAATGGCAAAATCATCATCAACACCGCCACCTTGAACGGAACCGGCATCAGCAACGGAGGGGCGCTGGTTAACAACAGCCTCACGAATGCCGGCATTGGGGCGCTGACCATCGGCTTGGGCAATGGCACGGGAGGCATCGGTGCCAGCATCGGCGGCACCGGCAACATCACCTCCACCGGAGCACTGACAGGAAACAACATCCTGGTCAAAACCGGCCCGGGCACTCTGACGGTGGGCAACAATGCCGGCACGGCACTCGCAAGCACACGCACAGGGGCGACCCGCATTGACGCTGGCACCCTGCGCATCAGCAACTCAACCTCCGCCCTCGGAACCTCCGCAGCAGCCATCATTCTCAATGGAGGAACCTTAAGCATCGGCAGCACCGCTTCGGTGGTGGCATATCCCGTCTCAGTGACAGCAAGCTCCACTATTGTGTCCGATGCCTTCACCGCCGGCGCCGGTCTCACGCACACTCTCGGAGTTCTCGCCATTGGGGCGCAGACCCTGACCATCCAGGCCGGGAGCAATGTCACCACCGCAAGCACTACTGCAGGCATCACATTCGGCGCCACCACGCTGCTCGACAATCCCACGTTCGATGTTCAAAGTCCGACGACATCGACCAACGGCACCACCACGCTCACCTTGGGTGCTTTGAATGACCAGGGCGTGGCCAAGACAATCACCTTTGCGAACACAGGGACATCCACCACCAACAGCAACGTCACCCTTGCAACCGCCATGGCCAGTCTCGTGGACGGCACCGTGGTGAATATTAACAGCGGCACGAATGCCGGTGTCACTTTGAATCTCAATGTCGCCACAGTGCTGGGCACTCTGGCACAGGTGACGGTGAACGGAAACAGCGTGATCAACCTCGGTGCCTCGCAGACCTTCGGCTCCCTGGCTGGAAACGGTACAATCACCACCAGCGGCGTCTTCACGCTGACCGTCGGCAACAGTAACAGCAGCACTCCGCTGAATACGACCTTCTCCGGCACATTGAGCAACGGCACAGGAACTCTGGCGCTTACAAAAAACGGACTGGGCACCCTGACACTGGCGCCCACAGCTTCCTCCTACACCGGTGCCACGATTGTCAGCGCAGGCACTCTCAAGTTGGGAAATTCCAATGCTCTGGGCACCACCAGCGGCGTCACGATCAGTGTCGGGGCCTCGGTGGATCTCAATGGGCAGAGCACCGACCGCAATTTCAGCTCCATCAGCGGTACGGGGCTGAACGGCGGCGGTGCCGTCACCAACAGCAGTTCCTCACTGGGCACGATCACGGGCACTGTGGTGCAGGGATCCTATGCCAAAATCGGCGGCACCGGAGACATCCTCATCAACAACGCGGGCGGCATCACCGGCAATGCGTTGCTCACCAAATTTGGCACCGACACGCTGACCGTGACGAGTGTTTCGGCCAGTGCCCGCACCGGCACAAACCAGATCGATGAAGGCATGCTGCGATTGCAGGCTCTGACCGCCATGACGGTGGTGGGCACCGGCACAATGGCCATGAACGGCGGCACCTTGAGCCTTGGCTTTGACACCAGTGGCACGGTGGGTGGCGCAGTGAATGTTTTGGCCGATTCGACCATCATCACTGATCGTGCCACCGCTGGTGCGGGCAGCACGACGCTCTCTCTGGGCGCGGTCATCATCGGCGGCAATACTTTGACCGTTAAAGCTGGCAGCAACGTGACCAGCGGCACGATCGGACTGACGCTGACGACCATCACCATCGGCGGGCCTTCCCTCGCCCCTGGCAATCCCACCTTCGATGTTCAAAGCACCTCCAGTGCGAATGCGATCTTGACTCTCGGTGCTTTGACCGATCAAGCCATTGCACCCCGCACGATCACTTTCCAAAACAGCGGCACCGGGGCCAGCAGCGTCATCCTTGCAACGGCAGCCAGCAGTCTGGTGGACGGCACGCAGATCAATCTGGCTGGCACTGGCGGAGCGATCACGCTGAACCTCAACAACGCCATCGCCATCGGCACATTCGCCCAGGTAACCATGGCTGCTGGCAACACCCTTGCCTTGGGCACCTCACAGACGATCAACTCGCTCAATGGCAGCGGCATTGTCTCCGCCACGGCCAATTCGGTTCTCACCATTGGCAACTCCTTGAGTCAAACGGCATCGGATTCCACCTTCAACGGTGCCTTGACTGGCACAAGCCTATCAGTGGTCAAGGCCGGAACCGGCAAGCTGACCCTCGGAGGCAGCGCCGACAACACCTTCTCCGGCTCTTCGGGCCTCACCGTAAACAGCGGCACTGTCGTGCTGGCGAAAACAAGTGGTGCTGTGGCGGTATCGTCGAAACTGATCATCGGCACTGTGGGTGCTGCCTACGGCAGCGCCACCGTACAACTGGCGGGAGCAAACCAGATCTCCTCGGCAGCAACGGTGACCATGAATACCCAGACCTTCCTGGACTTGAACGGTTACGACGCCGCATTGGGTGCCCTGCTCGGCACTCCCGGTGGCACGATTCTCAACAATGCCACCGGTACTGCCACCACTCTGACCGTGGGCACAGGAGACACCTCGGGCTACTATCTGGGTTCGATCGTGGACAATACCGCCGGCACAGGCACGGTGGCGCTCACCAAAGCCGGCACCGGCGACTATGTCCTGGGTGGCTACAACACTTACTCAGGAACCACGCTCGTTGAGGGGGGATCACTGCAGATCGGCCTCACAGGCACGGGCACAACCGGAACAGGGGCGGTCACTGTACAAAATGGCGCGACCATTCTCGGCACGGGAGGCATCCAAGGCTCCAGTTTCACCGCGGCCAGCGGTGCCATCGTTCAGGCGGGTGATGGCACCGCACAAGCAAACTACGGCACACTCACCTTCCAGCCGGGCTCAGGTTCAGGGACCATCGATTTTCAGGCCGGCAGCACGATCATTCTGGGCCTCAATCCTGGCGGCACCTCGGACCTTCTCAATATTGTTGGCACCGGCTCCACCACACTCCTGTTCAATGGCAACCTGACCGTTACAGCCACCGCTTTTACTCCCACCGCGCCAGCGGTGTTCAATCTCCTCGACTGGTCCGGGCTGACATCATCCCCCGTTTTTGACAGCCGCTATAGCTACACAGGCTGGCTCTATGGAAATGGAGATGAAGCCGGCGGCTTCGATCTTCCGGACATTGCCGGCTCGGGCTACACCTGGGACATCAGCAACTTCACCACCAATGGAACGATTGCCCTCATCCTCGTGCCCGAGCCTTCCCGCTGCATGCTGCTGTGTTTGAGCCTGGGCCTGCTGTTGCTCCGGCGCCGGCGTTAGCCGCTGGGAGGCATCATAGGCACCAATCTACAAGTGCACAAAAAGGGTCACCTTCGCCTTTTTTAGCGTCTGCTCCGCTCATTCGATGGTCTCACGAATGCTTAACAGAGAGGGGCGATGCCCTCCCCCTCCATGCCTGATTCATTCCATGACCGGACTCGTGCCGCTCATTTCCGCGCGCTCCTGTTTGCGGCCTTTTGGCTGCCATCCCTCTCATTCGCCGCCTCCAGCCTGACCTGGGATGCCGATAGTACCGCAGGCGGCAGCACTGGCGGCACCGGCAACTGGAACACCTCCTCCAACTTCTGGAACCTCTCCAATGTCATGAAGGCATGGAACAATGCCAATAACGACATCGCCATTTTTGGCGGCACGGCAGGCACGGTCACACTGACTGAGGCCATCACCGCCGGCGGACTGACCTTCAACGTCGATGGCTACACCCTCGCTGGCAACGGCAACATGCTCACTCTGGGAGGCATTGTAAATGCCACCAACGCCAGCACTCTCGCCCGGCTGCAGTCAGACATCACCTTGGCCGCCACCACGACATTCACCGGTTCGGGGGATCTGACCTTTGACACCGGTTACAGCGTGGCTGGCGGAAATTTTGGCATCATCAAGACCGGGACAGGAACTCTCAATCTCAAGGGGGCCATCACAGACGGGGGCACCTTGACCATCAGCGGCGGCATCACCAATCTCTCTGGCTCCTACACACGCGCGACCTACTCCACCTCCTATGGATTGTCCGTGACCAGTGGCGTCTTCAATGTCACCGGCACCCTGGGCACATCAGCAGCCAATCCCACGGGCCAGACGGCTTTCTCCGGTGGCAGCATCACCAATTTTTCAGGCACCGAATATCTCTCAGGCTCATCCTCAACTTTCAGAGTCGGCGAAGGCACCAGCGCTACGGTCAATGTCACAGCGGGCACCCTCACCATTGGTTCGAGTTCGGGCGGACTGGTGCTGGGCCGCAGCACGACCACCGCCAGCGGCTATCTCAACATCTCAGGCGGCACACTGAACGTGGCTGGCAGCGGATCCCGCATCCGCATCGGCGCAGGCTACTCGGACACAGAGTCCAGCGGCGCCAGTGTCATGACTATTTCCGGAACAGGCCTCTTCGACACCAATGCCTCGTCCTCGGACACCATTCTTCTCGGCTCCAATCTGACTGGCAACACGACCAGCACCGGCACCATCAATCTGGACGGCGGCACACTGGCGACCAATCGCACCATCACCGGCGGCCTTTACGCAGCCTCCATCTTCAATTTCAACGGTGGAACGCTGAAGGCCAATGGCACCACCACCACCCTGGCCACCAGCCTGACCACGGTCAACATACGCAATGGCGGGGCGGTGATCGACACCAACGGCTTCAACATCTCCATCGCCAAAGCGCTGACGCATTCCACCATCGGTGGGGACAATGCCACGGATGGCGGCCTGACCAAAATCGGACTCGGCACCCTGACGCTCTCCGGCACGGACGCCAGCACCTACACAGGCGTCACGCTCATCAAAGCCGGAGAACTCGACCTTGCCAAAACCACCGGCATGAATGCCATCGCCGGCCCCATCACGATCGGAGACGGCACCGCCTCGGCAATTTTGAAACTTATCGCCAGCGATGAGATTGCCGACATCAGTGTCATCACCTTTTACGGCACAGGTGCCAGCGCTGGCATCTTCCGTCTCAACAACAAAAGTGAAACCATCGGCGGCCTCAGCAGCACGGCCGGTGCGGGCATCGTGGAAAACGAGTCCGGCAGTGCGGTGACCAGCACGCTCACCGTCAATGTTGACTCCGTCTCCCAGACATTCAGCGGCACGCTGCGCAATGGAGATGGCAGCGGGACGGATGGCACGCTCGCCTTCACCAAGGCAGGCGCGGGCACCCTGACACTCAGCGGCACAAACACCTACACGGGCGCGACCGTGGTCAACATGGGCACTTTGATCCTCACCGGCACAAGCACCTACTCGGGCACCACAACCATCAACGGCGGCATGCTGACCCTGGACAGCGCCAACACTTTTTCGAGCAGCACTCTGATCAATGCAGGCACCCTGCTCATCAACGCCGCCAGCGTCTTTTCCGGCAGCATCACCATCACCTCAGGCGGCACGCTCCAGTTTGGCACAGACAACGCCATCTCGTCCACCCCGGTCCTGAATCTCACCGGTGCCGGGGGTGGCACTGCGGCGACATTTGCCCTGGGCGGCTGCATCTGGACCTCCGGAGCCATCAATTTTTACGATGCCACCTCTGGCGCGACTAGCCTGGGCACGATCAACATCGGCAGCGGCGGGATCCTGACACTGGGCGGCACGCTCACGGTCAACAGCACCAGCAACCCGCTGGGTGCGCTGATCACCGGAGGCACGCTCGATCTCGGGGTGGCGTATCGCACTTTCGCCATCAATGACAGCCTCAATGCCGCGCACGATCTCACCATCTCCTCTGCCATCACCTCGACGAGTGGCGCCATAGGCCTCACCAAAACGGGCCTGGGCAATCTCCTGCTGAGCGGCAGCGTCAATGTCGGCGGCACGATCACAATCTCCGGCGGCGTGCTCGAAATCACCGGCACCTTGACCAGTGGCGCCGGTCAGACCTCCGTCGGAGCCGTGTCCACTCCGGGAATGCTGCGGCTGAGCACCGGGGCGGACTACTCCACCACCATCCTCGGCATCGGCATCAGCGCCGGTTATCAGGGCTCAACAGTCGTCAGCGGCGGCACGCTCACGCTTACCACCACCAATCCGCAGTCGGGCATCGTGCTGGGGAGCGCGGGCTATGGCGGCCTCTTTCTGTCCTCCGGCACCATCAACACCAAACGGGTGGACTCCGGGGATGGCACCACCACATCATCCATCGCCGTGCTCCAAGTCAGCGGCGGCACGCTCAACACGACCAACTACATCATGTTCCGCAACGAGCGCTGGGAGTTCACTATGACAGGAGGCCAGGTGCTCCGCACTGGGGATCACATCGCGCTCGGCTTCCGGAGTGGCGGAAACTCGGCCACCGCCACCACGACCGCCCAGGGAGCCATGACCATGGCGGGCGGCTTGGTCAACAACGCCGGTTTTTTCATCACCTTCGGCCAGCAGAACAACAACACAGCCCTTGGCACCGCCACCCTCAATCTCGACGCCGGCACCCTGATCAACAACCAGATCGTTCACTACAACAACACCGGCGCCGCCATCAACTCCTACCTCAACTTCAACGGCGGCACCTTGCAGGCATCCGTGAGCACGACGGCTTTCATTACCTACAGCGGCACAGGCGGCACCGGGGCGATGACAGCGTACGTCAATGGCGCTTTCGGAAGCTTCAACGGCGGCGCGGTCATCAACACGAACGGCTTCAATGTCTCGATCCCTATCGCCTTGAACACCCCAACCGGAAACGGTGTGATGAACATCGACCTCACCGACGGCGGCAGCGGCTACTATGGAGCACCGTATGTGGAGATCAGCGGAGGCGGCGGAACGGGAGCCACGGCCTTTGCCACGGTGGATCTCGATCCCTCCAGCCCCACGTACGGCAAAATCCTGAGCATCACCATCAGCAATCCCGGCGTAGGCTATACTTCCACGCCTACCGTGGCCCTGCTCGGCGGCGGAGGCACTGGCGCCGTGCTGGGAACGATCACCACCGCAGCCAACACCTCCGGCGGCCTCACCAAAAACGGCCTCGGCACGCTGACGCTTTCGGGCGCAGATGCCAACACCTTCACGGGCGCCTCCAGCATCAATGCCGGTGAACTCGACCTGGCGAAAACCGCAGGCGTCGATGCCATCGCGGGCAACATCACCATCGGCGATGGCGCCTCAGGGGCGGTGCTCAAACTCATCAACAGTGACCAAATCGCCGACACCAGCATCCTTACATTCAATGGCAGCGGCGTCAGCGCCGGCATCTTCCGCCTCAACAACAAGAACGAAACCATCAGCGGCCTGAGCAGCACGGGTGGCGCGGGCATCGTTGAAAACGAATCGGGCAGCGCAGCCACCGCGACACTCACCGTTAATGTCGCCTCCGGCACACAAACCTTCAGCGGCACCCTGCGCAATGGCGATGGTACGGGGACGGACGGTGCGCTTGCCTTCACGAAGGCAGGCGCAGGCACACAGGTGCTGAGCGGTAGTAATACTTACTCAGGTGCCACGACCATCGCCGCTGGAGTGCTCCAGGTCGGCAGCAGCGGCTCCGGTTCCACTGGCACCGGAGCCGTCACCGTGCAGTATGGTGCCACGCTCCTGGGCACAGGGTTAGTTCAAGGCTCCAGTTTCGCCGCCGTCAGCGGTTCTACGGTCCAGGCAGGAGATGGCACGGCTCAGAGCAATTACGGCACGCTCACCTTCCACCCGGTATCCGGTTCCGGCGCCATCGATTTCCAAGCAGGCAGCACGACCATCCTCGGCATTCATCCCGGCGGCACGTCAGACTTGATCAGCATTGTGGGCACCGGCACCAACACATTCCTGTTCAGCGGCAATCTCACCGTCACCGCAGATACCTTCATACCCACGGCTCCGGAAGTTTTCAATCTGCTCGACTGGTCAGGCCTCTCTGCCTCCCCCACCTTTGCCAGCAGCTTCACCTTCGTCGGTCTCCTCACTGGCAATGGGGATGAAGCAAGTGGCCTGGACCTCCCGGACATTTCCGGTTCAGGATATCTCTGGGACATCAGCAGCTTCACAACCAACGGCACCATTGCCATCGTTGTACCCGAACCTTCACGGCTCTTCCTGCTGGGTTTGTCCATAGGGCTCCTCCTCGCCAGACGCAGGCGATGAAAACAAATCAGCCGGGCTGCGCGCCCGGCTGACAAGGAATTTCGAAACAAACAGCCTGCTCAGGCCTTCGGCGTCTCAGCAGTGCTCTCGGGCAGCTTTGGAGCCTTGATGTAATCGGCAGGAAGCTCCCCTTTCAACGCCTTGAGAAAGGTGATGATGGAAGCCACTTCGTCATCATTGAGTTCTTTTCCGAGCTGGTGTTCCGCCATCTTCCGAACCATCTCTTCGAGTGTCTTGACCGAACCATCGTGCAGGTAGGGGCCGGTCTCCGTGATGTTGCGCAGGCTCGGGACTTTGAAGAATGCGATCTCGCCATCGACCTTTGTAATGTCGCCACGGCCCTTGTCTGTCAGACCGGGCCAGGCCTTCACAAGGCCAAGTTTCTGATACATCATGCCACCGACCGCCACACCATTATGGCAGGTGACGCATCCCGTTTTGGCAAAGGTGGCGAACCCCTTTTTCTCCTCGGCGGTCAGAGCATTTTTGTCGCCTTTAAGATAAGCGTCCCATTTTGACGGGGTAAGCAGCCGGCGTTCGAAGGCACCCACGGCCTTGCCAAAGTTGTTGTAGTTCACAGGGTCAGCCTCACCGGGAAAAGCCGCCTTGAATCCTTCCACGTAGCCGGGCATGCTCTTCAGCACTTTAATGACGAACGCCTCGTCAGGCGCGCCCATTTCCACCGGATTGAGCACGGGGCCTTTGGCCTGCTCCTCAACACTCGGCGCACGACCGTCCCAAAATTGCGCGATGTGCAGCGCTGCATTGTAAACAGAGGGCGAGCTGCGACCACCGAGCTTTCCTTCATGCCCCGGGGAGAAAGGCAGGTTGTCATTGCCATACTTCTCCAGAACGTGGCAGGAGTTGCATGACATCTTGCCACCGCGCGAAATGCGGGTTTCAAAGTAAAGCTGACGGCCGAGATTGATCTTCGCTTCCGTCAGTTCGTTCGTGGGGGAGGCGACCTCGGCAGGCAGCGGCATGAACATCGGCAGGAAGGCTTCGGACAAGTCTGCCTGCGCAAAGGCGGAGGCTGAGCTCAAGCCAACGACGAGGGCAAGAATGCGTGAGGTAGGTTTCATTAGGGTATTGGTGGAAAAGTGCGACTTCAATACGTGGCGTGAAAGACGCGGGTTTCAAGGGATTGCACGACAACCGGGTGTGAGACGATTTCTCAACACTGGCAGAAGCTTCAAATTGACGAAAACCCAGGCTCACCGCTAGGCTGGGTAAATGTTCTCAAAATCTTTTCTTCTGCTGTTCGCCGCAGCAAGCATGGCACTGGGGCAGCAGCCCGTGGGTGATGGCAAGACGGATGACACGGCGGCGATACAACACCTGTTTGACAGCCATGGCAGCGTCAAGCTCCCCAAGGGCAGGTATCTCCTCACGAAGTCGCTGAAAATTGACCTCTCAAAAACCGGCTACGCAGCCCTCACCGGAGACGGCACCGTTCGGCTTGTCATGTCGGGCCCGGGTCCTGCGCTGCATTTTATCGGCACGCATGAAGGTTCGGCGGCGCCGGATTCCTTCAAACCAGAAGTCTGGGAGACCCAGCGCACGCCCATGGTGGAGGGCATCGAAATCGTGGGAGCGCACGCCGAGGCAGACGGCATCGAAGCCACCGGCACCATGCAGATCACCCTCAGCCGTGTCGTCATTCGGGAATGCCGGCACGCCGTGCACTTGTCCACACGCGACCGCAATGTGCTGATCTCGGCATGCCATTTCTACCACAACACGGGCATCGGCGTGTTTTACGACAACGTAAACCTGCACCAGTCCAACATCGTCGGCAGCCACATCAGCTACAATGGAGGCGGAGGCGTCGTCTCCGTGGGCGGCAACGTGCGCAATCTTCACATCGGCACCTGCGACATCGAGGGTAATCACGCCAAGGACGGCCCTCCCAGCGCCAATGTGATGCTCGACTCCCGCAGCGGCTCCATTGGAGAAGTCACCATCACCGGCTGCACCCTGCAGCACACGCACAAGTCACCCGATTCAGCCAACATCCGTATCATCGGCTCCGGCACGGACCCATCCCTCCTGCGCCGCTCCGGACGCGAGCACACCCGCGAAGGCAATGTGACCATCACCGCCAATGTTTTCAGCGACGTACAGGTGAATGTGGAAGTCCAGCACTCGCGTGGAGTGACGATCACCGGCAACACCTTCTGGGAAGGCTTTCAGCATGACCTCGTCGTCACTGACAGCAGCAATGTCGTCGTCACCGGGAACAACTTTGACCGCAATCCCCGCTACCTTGTGAATGGCAACGACAATGCCGAGAACAACGGCATCGTCTTCCTCCGCTGCGATGACAGCACGCTGAACAACAACGTGATCAGTGGCGTCTGGAAGCAGCGCGCGGCGGTGGACGTTGAATCCTGCAACCGCCTGCAGATCTGCCACAACAGCATCCTGGATTCGGATGGCGTCGGCCTCCGACTGGAAAAAGTGACCAACAGCATGGTCATCGGCAACATCATCCGCGACGACCGTGAGGAGGAAAAGCGCAGCAAGCAGCCGTCTCTCGGCATTGTCGGCGGCAAAGATAACGTGATTGAGCTGAATGTGCTCGGCAACAAATAACGGGGGCTTGACGGCATGACCACTGCCTCCGCCACCTGGCTGCTGGCCCGGGCACACGGGCGCATGCTGCGGCACAAGCTGCGCTTCGGCATGCGTGAAAACCGCCTGCTCAGCCTCACCGTTGGTGCGTTTCTCGGGCTGTATGGTCTCGCGGCCTATCTGCTGGTCGGCCGCGGGCTGGATTTCATGATGAAACTGCCCCTCATCGGTCCACTGCTCACAGAGCGCCTGGTGTTTCTGCTGTTCTTTTTCTTCTTTGTGATGCTCATCATCTCCAATGCCACCATCACCGGCATGAGCCTCTTCCGGCGCAAGGACATGGAATGGCAGATCGCCCTCCCACTTCCGCCGCGCAGCCTGGTGCTATGGAAGACTCTGGAAGGCATGCTTCTGGCAAGCTGGGGCCTGCTGCTTCTCAGCACCCCCATTCTTCTGGCCCTGGCACAGGCTTACAAGGCGGACGCCAAATTCATGCTCGTCGTGCTGCCCGCACTGCTCGCCTTGGTGATGATCGCCGCAAATGTTTCGACCTGGCTGCTGATCGCCCTCGTGCTCTGGGCCAGACGCTGGATGTGGAAGCCCGTCCTCGCAGTCGTCATTCTGCTTGTCGTCCGTACCCTCCCCATCTGGCATTCCAGTGTTGAGTCCCTGAATTCCGGAGATCTCAGCGCGAGCCTTAACCAAATCCTGCGCCACACAGAAATCTGCATGCATCCGCTGCTTCCCAGCTCCTGGGTGGCGGAAACGATTCAGGCCGCCGGACGCGGCACTTTTGAGCGCACCCTGTTTTTCAATCTGGTGCTCCTGGCCAATGCCCTGATGAGCATCCTGGTCACAAACCGGATCGCGAGCGCCTTCTATTATCCCGCCTGGAACCGCATCATGAGTGCGGCGCCCGGTGGTGGCGGCAAGGTCAAAGCCCCCGTCTCACGCACGAAGCCCGGCCGCCTGAGCCATGGGCTGCGCCGCATTCTGGCCTTGGATCGCGCCTCCTATGCGCTGCTTGTGAAGGAAGTCCGTACCTTTCTGCGCGAACCCGTCCAATGGGGCCAGTCGGCGATCATCTTCGGCCTGCTCCTGATCTATTCCATGAATCTGCGCAAGCTGGGCTACGATTTGCAGAGCCCTTTTTGGATCACCGTGGTGAGCCATTTGAATCTCCTCGTCTGCTGTCTGGCCCTCTCCACGCTCACGACCCGCTTCATCTACCCGCAGTTCAGCCTGGAGGGCCAGCGCCTGTGGATTTTGGGGCTTTCTCCGCTGCCGCTGCACCGGGTGCTGGCCTTGAAACTGCGCCTCAGCGCCAGTGTGCTGGCCCTCGTCATGGTCACATTGGTCGTGGTTTCGGGGGTCTCTCTCGGCCTGCCGGGGCAGCGCATTCTGTTTTTCAGCGCGTCGATTTTAATGCTGAGCTATGGGCTCACCTCGCTGGCCCTGTCCCTCGGTGCGCTGGTGCCCAACTTCCGGGAGTCCAACCCGGCACGCATCGTCTCTGGCTTTGGCGGCACCGTCTGCCTGATCGCCAGTTTCGTTTACATCGTAGGCGGCATGGTCCTTCTCCTGATCCCATCCTGGCAGAATCTCAGGCAGGATGCCGTGGCCATGGTCAATTATGATGGCAGGGTCGAACTCGCGGTCCTGGCTGGACTGACTGTGTTAACCGTGGTTTTTGGAGGCATTCCCTATTTTTTTGCCAAACGTCAGACGAAAAATCTGGAATACTTAAGATATCTGTAGTATCAGCGTGCTGGAAATAATTTCCAGCACTCCCATGATCACTCGTAAAGCGCCCGCTCTCGCCACTGCCAACGGCCACAATGAGGACAATCTCCTTGTTTTTGAAGATGCTCCCGAATTCATGGATGGCCACGCCGTCGCTTCCTCGCTGGAAAATGTGGATTCCAAAGTGAAGGCCGCCCAGGAGCAGCTGCAGGAACTCCGCCGGCAGCAGGAGGAAATCGAACGCCAAAAGCAGCATCTCGAAGCCCTGCGCATCAAGCAGGAGCGGTTCGTCGCCGGAAAGCGTGATCTCGTCGAAAAAATCACCCGCTCCGCCAGTCTGGTCGAGCGTGAACTCTACGACGCCCAGAAGCGCGTCGAAGACCTGGCCTCCATTCACGATGAGTTCCGCCGCCATCAGGAAATCCTGAAGTCTCTACAGCCAGAAAAATGGCACCGCTCCCAGGTGAGTGAAGAGCTGGACAACGCTCTGGCCGCCATTGACGATGCCGAAGGCGACTACGCCAAAGGCATCCGTCGTCTGCATGCCATGGGGCCTCAGGAAGGCGTCACCGCCGGCGGACCCGTCAATCTTGACGATGCCAATGCACCCGTGATGCCCGCTTTCACTTCCCACGCCGACGATCTCCAGACCTGGCTCCGCCGGGGCTTTGCCTTCACCCTTCCTTTGATGGGAACGGTGATCGTCGCCATCGTGCTGATCCGTCTGATGTTCTGATTTGGCGAACCCTTTATCTCTCATCCTTATGGCTCTGTTTTCTGGCAATCGCAAAGTCCGCTCTCGTCGCCCGAAGCCCGTCCAGGCTTTGGCTGAAGAGGCATCGCCTCAGCGCAAATCACGCCACCTGACAAAACGTTCGGATGAATTGAACAGTCAGATTCACCGCCTGGAATGCTTCATCACGGCCGCGCCGCGCATTGAACGCCAGCGCCGGCTGGCAAACGTGAACATGGTCCCTCCCATGGAGCTTTCATCCCCTGCCCCGCGCCAGCGCCGCCTTCCCATCGCCAAACAACGTGCGCGCCGCAGCGAGCGCCTGCGCCTTCTGACCGAAGGCTTGCTTGTCCTCGGTTCCATCGCCGCAGTTGTGGGGTGGCTCAATCAGTGGTTCCATTTCTGGAGCTGAAAAAGCCTCTTTCTCACCAGCAAGGCCGACAGGCTGTGGAGTCCCACCGCTGACCACTTCGGCTGGCCATGGAATATGGTCACATGCCGGCTCCTCGCAGTGCTTCAAGGTGCGCTGACGATGCCTGCTCCGCCAAGCTGGGGACAGGCCCATTTTGGATACACGCGAGGCAGGGTTTTCCAACGAAGAAGGGATGTTATGAAATCACATCCAATCATTGAAGCTATTGCTGTGTTCGTATCATTGGCCGCCTCTGCCTGCATCTCGATCGATGACCATGATGACAAGCCTAAAACGACCACCATCACAAAAGAGACGGTGACGTCTCATCCGCTGACCAATCCCACCGTCACCACAACAGAGACCACCACCACTCGCTCACGCTAAGGGGGGCCTCTGAAGTTCCGTCACTGGCAGTTGATGCCTTTGATATTCTTGCCTCGGCTTACGCCTTGCCCCAGCGCTTCAGCAGCGTGGTGGCCATATCGGCGGGAGAATCGGAAACGGCGATGCCGCATTCAGCGAGGATCTTCTTCTTGGCGGCTGCAGTGTCATCAGCCCCGCCGATGATCGCACCCGCGTGACCCATGCGGCGCCCTGGAGGAGCGGTGGCTCCGGCAATAAAGGCGGCGATTGGCTTTTTGCAGTTGTCCTTGGCCCAGAGACCCGCTTCAACTTCGGCATTGCCACCGATTTCACCGATCATGATGATCGCTTCAGTCTCAGGATCATCGTTGAACATCTTCAGCACGTCGAGGTGGTTGGTGCCGTTGACCGGATCACCACCAATGCCGACGCAGGTGCTTTGACCATAGCCGCGCGTCGTGAGCTGCCACACCGCTTCATAGGTGAGCGTTCCGGAACGACTGACGACGCCGACGTTGCCACGCTTGTGGATGTAGCCTGGAGCGATGCCGATACGGCAGCCACCATGCGATTTGTCACCAAGGCCCGGAGTCACAAGACCGGGGCAGTTCGGGCCGATGAGGCGTGTCTTGCTGCCTTTCATCGCAGCCTTGACCCTGATCATGTCATTGACCGGAATGCCTTCTGTGATGGCCACCACAAGATCGAGACCTGCGTCCACGCCTTCCAGAATCGCATCGGCGGCAAACGGTGGCGGCACAAAGATCACGCTCACAGTCGCACCGGTTTCACGGGCGGCTTCGGAAACAGTGTCAAACACGGGCACTTTCTTGCCGCTATGCTCAAAGACCTGCCCGCCTTTGCCAGGGGTCACGCCGGCCACCAGCTGCGTACCATAGTCGATGGAAGCCTTGGCATGTCGCGAGCCGAAATCTCCGGTGATACCTTGAACAAGAATACGGGTGTCAGTTTCAACGAGAATGGCCATCGGAATGAGTCAGTAGGGGGTTTGGGGGCGTAAAAGCCTCGCATCATAGAAGTCTGCTTCGCTGCGTCAAGGCGTCGGCGGAATATTCTCAAATCAGGCGCCACAGTTTCGGCCCAAACACGATCAGCCCAATGCCTAGCGCCCCCAATGCCGCCATCAGCACCGCCGCTGCCGCTGCATCCTTCACCCGGCGGATCGGCTCCTCTCGCTCCTTGCTCACCCGGTCCGCCAGCGCTTCGATCGCCGTGTTCAGCAGTTCGGCCACCCAAACCAGCCCGCAGGCCAGCAGGACCGCACACCACTCCCAGTCCGCAATCTCCAGCCAGACTCCCAGCCCCACCGCCAGCACTGTGGTGAGGGCATGCACCTGCAAATTGCGCTCCCTCCTTAGCGCCCACATCAGCCCGGCCCACGCAGGGCCAAAACTGCGGAGCACCGAGGCAATCCAGCGCGTCATGAGGAAAACAGGCGGCTATTGCGCGCCAGCAGGTTTTTCCACTGGAGTGGTTTCTTCACTGGGTTCTGAAACGCTTTTGACAAGATCACGAAACTCCTTCAGCCAGGACATGGCATCCGGATGGCTGGGGTAGGTCTGAATAAGTTTCAGCATGTCTGCGAGAGCGTTGACCGGCGTCACATTGTTTTCCACCAGGTAATTGTTCTTTTCCCAGGTCATGCGCGGGCCCGCGTCTTTGAAGTACTCATTGAACTCGGTTTCACTCTTGATGGCCTTTTGCATGGCCACCTCCGCGGTGATGCGGGAATCCCACTGAGCAGGCAGCTCGGTCGGCTTTTCTGCCAGAAAGTACGGAAAAATAATATTGGAATAGATTCCCCTGACATTCAGCGGCTGGTACTCCCATTTATCCCGCTTCAAGAAGTCTCCCAGCGAATAGGCCTTTGCAAATTCAGAGTTCGCCACGGACTGCCTCAGAGTGCCCAGAATGTCTCCCGCAGGCACGTTGTTTCCTCCACCGCCACCGCCTCGGCGCCCACCACCGCCTCCAGCCCCTCCTTTGTTGGCGTCTCTGTCAGCCACTGCCCCGGAGGCCGAATGAGTGGTCGCCCCTTGGACGGCCGTGATTGCCTTGCCCAAAAAGGTCTGCACCGAAGCCACGATCGGCGCCATTTTTCTAGGCTCATCAATCTCCTGCGCCTGAATCGTGAGCACAAGGTATTCAAGCTGCAGCGACAGCGCCCGCTTGAAATCCTCATCCTTCAGATTTGCCTCATTCTTGTTCCGCCAGTCCATGAAATCCGTCTGTTTCAGGTTTTTGCGGTCAAAATGCTCCAGCTTGTAGCAGTCGAGATACAGCGCCAGAGCTGCCGCAGGGCTGGCCATGCCTTCACGGAATTTCGCCAGCGCCGCACCAAAAACGGAACCCCTGCCCTTCCCGATCTGCGCCTCCACTTTTTCCAGTTCTTTAAGGATGTGCTCCGTCTGGGCGGGTGTGAGAATCACCTTGCTTTCAGCTTTCTCAGGTTCAGCCGCAGGAGTCTGGGCACCAGCAGTGGAGGTCAGCGCTACGGCCAGCAGGGGCAGAATTTGGGTCAATTTCATGGTCGGAAAAATAAACACGGCAAAATGCGAATGGGTGCAGGAAAAATCTTTATACGCTAAAAATCTTCCACTCAACGTTCCAAGCCCGCACAAACTTGGACTTGGATGCACAAAGTCATCGTATAATCTGTTGTCCCCCTCCGCTTATGACACGCTCCGCCTTCATTTTTACTTTCCTTGCCCTCTTTACCCTCCCAGCCATGGCTGGTGACACTCCTGTCAACTACATCGCCGAGATGACCGGCATGGTCTGCGCCGGCTGCAAAGACCACGTCACCGCCTCCTTCACCAAGCTTGAGGGCGTTTCCAAGGTCCTGATCGTTCCTGGAGACAAACCCGGCACCCAAAAAGTCACCGTCACTTCCACATCCCCTTCTTTGACGAAGGAGCAGGCCGTCTCCGCGTTAGGCACCTCTGCCTCCACCTACATCGTGCATGCATGGAACAAGTCGGAGCAGCCAGCCAATTAAAGAAAGCCAAAATCAGCAGGCAAAATCGCTTGCCTGTCTCTCCGACTGCGCCACACTCCGCGCTCTCCTTTTACCGGAGCAAGAAATTGGACAGGTGTCAGAGTGGTCTAACGAGCACGCCTGGAAAGCGTGTGTACCTTAATCGGTACCGAGGGTTCGAATCCCTCCCTGTCCGCCATTCTTCGTCAACTCAATAGACGAAGAATGCCTACTCAGAGCGAAGGACAGTCAGTCCCGCTGGACTCTGCCACGCAAGGAAGGTCAAAATCTCATCGACTCCACCGCTCAAAAATTGAGCGAAATGAGACGTTTCATGAGGATGGTGGCTAAAAGCCCCCTCACCCGCACTCGTTTCTTGAATTCCGGTGCTCCCAGCAGTTGCGCTTTCCTGCTGCAAGCACGGCAACATGTCGCGCTTCAGACTCGTTTGGCTCTCCGATGAAACCAACCGCTTTCTCTCCGTCCCGTCGTCAATTCCTTGCCACTGCTGGCGCCGCCTCACTGTCATTCCTCTCCTCATCTCACGCGGCGACGTTTAAAACGACGCTCCAGAAGGCCAAGATCATCGGCAAGCCGGAGGAAAAAGCGCTGCGTGAGCTCAAAGAGGCCGGATTCGACGGCGTGGAGGTTTCGCATCTGTTTGATGACGAAACGGAGGCCAAAAAGGCGCGCGAGCTTGTCGAAGACACCGGTTTAAAGGTGCATTCCGTGCTGCGCGGGTGGGCGGAGTTCAACAGCGATGATCCGGGGCAGGTCGCTGCAAGCTACGAGGTGACTGAGAAAGCCCTGCGCACGGCCAGCTGGCTCGGAGCCGAGACGATCCTGCTCGTCCCCTGCCGCGTTGGCGGGCCGACCGTGAAGATGCCGCAGCCCTGGGAATTCGACATCGAGTTCGACGAGAAGACCGGCCACGTCACCCGGGTCGTGAAGGGCGACAACTCGCCGTTCGCACGCTACATCGCACTGCAAAACAAATCGACCGACGGATCGAAGGAGCAGGTGACGAAGCTCATCCCGCTGGCCGAGAAGCTCAACGTCATCATCGGCCTCGAGAACGTCTGGAACAACCTCTGGGTGCGTCCGGACCTGTACAAAAACTTCGTCTCATCCTTCAACCACCCGTTTGTGAAGGCCTACTACGACGTGGGCAACCACGTGAAGTATCTCGTGCCCGTGCACGACTGGATCCACACGCTGGGCGGCCTCATCAAGAAAATCCACATCAAGGACTACGCGCTCGCGCCGGACAACCACAGCGGCAAGTTCGTGCATCCGCGGGATGGCAGCATCGACTGGCCTAAAATGCGTCAGGCGCTCGACGATGTCGGCTACAACGGCTGGATCACACTTGAAGACGGCGGCCTGCCACTGCCCGAATTCAACGAGCGCCTCAACAAGATCATCGCCGGAGTCTAAATCATGAAACACGCCCTGCTTTTCCTCGCGCTCGCCACCCTCACCACCGCCGCCGCTGACCGCGTCGTGCCTCGCGAAGGGACCGAGTGGTGCAATATCTGGATGCCCAGCGCCAACAAGCACGACCTGCCGCGCGTCCTCCTCATCGGCGACTCCGTGACTCAGGGCTACGGCCCCGACGTGGAGAAACTGCTCACCGGCAAGGCCTACGTCGCGCGCCTCGCCACTTCGCGCTGTGTTGGAGATCCAGTCCTGCATGCCGAGATTGCCGCCGTGCTCGGCGCGGAGACCTTTGACGTGATCCACTTCAACAACGGCCTCCACGGCATCGGCGCAGTCAGTGAGGAGGAGTATGCCGAATTTCTGCCCCAGATGCTCGCCCTCCTTCGCAAGCTCGCGCCCAAGGCGAAGCTCATTTGGGCCAGCAGCACGCCGTCGCATGTGAATGGCAAATTTGAGCAACTGGACGCACGCAACGAAAATGTGAAGGAGCGGAACCGGATCGCCGCGGAACTGATGGCAAAGGAAGGCATCCCCGTGGACGATCTTTACACGCTCATGCTGCCGCACCCCGAGTGCTGCTCCGACGGGCTGCACTACAAGCCGGAAGGCAGGGCCATGCAGGGTGCGCAAGTCGCCGCCGCGGTCCTCAAGCTGCTGCCGTCGAAAGCGAAATGAAACACCTCCTGGCACTCATCGCCCTCTATCTCGCCGCTCTTGGGGGAGCTGCCCCTGTGCTTGCGGAAGAACTTCCCAAAACGGCGCTGCGTGTCGAAAAACTCAACGAACTGGATGCCACCATCCAGCAGGCCGTGAATGCTACAATGATCCTCGGCGCCTCCCTGTGGGTGGAGCACCATGGGGTGGCCTATCACAAAGCCTATGGCCAGCGCGCGCCCAAACCCATGTCCGAGGCGATGTCCGAAGACACCCTCTTTGATGTGGCCTCCATCACCAAAGTCATGGCTGCCGCCAGCTCGGCGATGCTCTGCATCGAGCGCAACTTCTTCAAGCTGGACGACCCCGTGTCGCTGCACCTACCGGAGTTCACCGGCGCAGGGCGTGAGAAAGTCACCTTCCGCCACCTGCTGCTGCACACCTCGGGCCTGCCCATCAATCTGAATCCCAAAACACAGCCCTTCTCCACGCACAGCGAAGCCATCGCTCAAATCTGCCAGACGAAGCTGCTCTTTGAGCCCGGCTCCCAGTTTGCCTATAGCAGCGTGGGCACCATGCTTCTTGGTGGCGTGATCGAACGCGTGACAGGCAGGAAGTTTGACGAATTCTGCACCGCAGAAATCTTCCGCCCCCTGCGCATGAACGACACCGTCTTTCGTCCCAGCGGCGAGCAGTTGAAACGTGTCTCCCCCTCCAGCGCGCCGGAGCGCGGGCTGGTGGATGACACCGTGGCCCGGCTCGCCGGGGGCGTCTCGGCACATGCCTCCCTCTTCACGACCACGGCCGACATGGCCCGCTTTGCCCGCATGATGCTGAACCTTGGCGACCTCGATGGCGTACGCGTCCTCAAACCCGAAACCGTCAGGCTGATGACCAGCGTGCAAAGCCCCGCCGACCTGACCAGCCCCGATGCCAAAAACCTGCCCGTGCGCCGCGCCCTCGGCTGGGACATCGACACCCCCTACCGCACCCCGGCGCACGACTACTCTCTGTCACGCGGCGCCCTCTTCCCCATCGGCGGCTACGGTCACACTGGCTGGACTGGGCAGATGCTGTGGATCGATCCTTTCTCCCAGACCTTCGTGATCTTCCTCTGCAACCGCTACGTGGACGCCTCCAAAGACACCCGCCCTTCCGTCTATCAGCTCCACCACCGCATTTCCACCCTCGCAGCCGAAGCCGTCCCGAACTTTGATTTCAAAAACGTCCCCGGAGCGCTGCCGGGACATGCCAGTGCCTTGAAGGTAAAACCTTTCCTCAACAGCCTTGGCATGAAATTTGTCCCCCTGCCCGGCACGCACATCCTCATGTGCATGCATGAGACGCGCAGAGCTGACTACTCCAGCTATGTGGATGCCCATCCCGAAGCCGACGCCTCATGGAAAGATACGAAACTCGACAGCCTTTCCGCCACCGTCGCCCCCGACCATCCGGTGGTGAATGTAAGCTGGGATGATGCCCAAGCTTTCTGCATATGGCTCAGCCAGAGGGAGGGCCGCACCTACCGGCTGCCAACCGATCGTGAGTGGAGTCTTGCCGTCGGCATCGGTGCCCAGGAAAAGGACGCCGAAGCCACGCCGGAAAGCCTGAGCGGCAAGATCAAAGGTGTCTATCCTTGGGGCAGCCAGTGGCCGCCAACCCAAAACGCCGGCAATTACGCCGACATGGAATGCCAAAAACAAATCCCTGCGGAAAAAATCATCCCCGGCTACGCAGACGGGTTTCCGTTGACCTCCCCCGTCATGAGCTTCCCACCCAATGAACTGGGTATTTACGACCTCGGCGGAAACGTGTGGGAGTGGTGTGAGGACTGGTCCAATGCCTCCAAAAAAGACCATGTCCTGCGCGGTGCCTCCTGGGGCAGCAGCGCACCACAGCCACTGCTCTCCTCTTTTCGCGGCAACCAGCCCTCCACGCGCCGCTGGCGCTGCGATGGCTTTCGCTGCGTCTTGGAATCGGCAGACGGCTCAGTCAGATGAATGCGGTTCAAACCCGCATCTCAGATCATCCCCAGCTTCATCTTCCCCTCGACGCTGATCATCCCCTGGTTCCAAGCAGGATCCCACACCAGTTCGACGGCGGCATCATCCATGTCCTCGATGGTCATGATTCGGCTCTGAGCATCGGCCGCAATCGTCGGGCCCATGCCGCAGCCGGGCGCCGTGAGAGTCATCTTCACAATGGCCTTGTTTTTGCCTTCGGCATCGGCTTCCACCTTGCAGTCATAAACCAATCCGAGATCGACGATGTTGACCGGAATCTCCGGGTCATAGACGTTTTTGAGCTGGTTCCACACCTGCCCTTCAAGATCGCTGACATCGGCAGGAATGTTCGACGAGCTGCTGTCCTGCTCCTTCTTGCTGGCTTCAGGATCAATGCCCAGAGCATCCACATCTCCCGCCTGAATGCGGGCAAGGCCGAAGTCCGTGGCCACCGTGTAAGTGCCGCCAAGTGACTGCGTGATGATGACCTTCATGCCGAGCGGCAGTTTGATCAGATCACCACTGGGGATCTGGACAGCGTCAACTTCACGTTTGAGTTCAAGGGAGGAATGCATGGGAAAATGAGTATTGAAAAGTGTGGAGACTAGCTCGTGAGAACGATTTTGATTTTGCCCTGCGTCTTGCCAGCCGCGGTCAGGGCGTCAGCGAGGGTGCCGCTTTGATCAGAAACGATGGGCGCAGCAGAAGTCGCCGCAGGCTTGCTTTCAGCCTCCAGCGCCGCACGCAGCGCGCCTTCCACCATCTGTCCGCAGTGGATCTTCATGGGCGGCAGCGGACCGAGCGGCTTGCTGAGTTCCTCGGCGGACATGGACAGCGCCTCCTCCTTCGTTTTACCACGAATCAGTTCGGTGGCGATGCTGGCCACGGCGATCGCCGTCTGGCAGCCGAAGCTTTGGAAGCTAGCCTTGTCGATGACCTTTTTGCCGTCCTTCTCCTTATATTTGATCCACAGCCTGACCATGTCACCGCAGTCCGGGCTTCCCACCGTGCCCACGGCATCAGCGTCGGGCATTTCACCCAGGTTCTGGGTGTCCGTCAGGGCTTGCTGGAGTGCGGCTTCGTCCATGGTCGTGATTCAATCTTCAATTTCGATACGATAGCGCGGCAGGCTTGGATCAACCTGACTGCTGTAGGCATCGATCCCCCCGGTGAGGCATTTCGTTTCGCCAAACCCATGCCCGATGAAATAAGCAGCCGCATCCAGCGAACGCGAGCCGGTGTGGTCATAGAGCACCACCGTCTGCGCCTTGTCACCGCTGGTGAAAATTTCCTGCACCAGCTCCTGCGTCAGCAGCCGCGCGCCGGGCAGCTTCACCGCCTCATGCTCTTCCCGCGTGCGGACATCCAGCAGGATGAGGTCAGGCTTGTTGCGCAGCAGCACTTCCAATTCCTGAGGGGAGATTTGCAGCGAGGCATCGCCCTGATGGCTCTCCTGAATATGTGCCACGGCTTCGGCCACCGGGATGTTCTCATTCCGTTCGCACACCTGCGCCAGCGTCTCCCCCGGCTGAAAGCCGCAGCTCCGGCAGCCGCCGATGTGGTAGCGCGCAAACAATGCCCTCTGCGCCCCAGGGTAGGCCTGGAGCACCTGGCTCATGGTCATGTCGCCGGTCAGCGGCGGAAGTTCAGCGGTGGGCATGGTTGGAAATCATGCCATAACGGCAAAACCACTCAATGCAAGCAGAGGCCCGTGTGCACCCCCAACGGAAGGACAATAGAACCACAATGACTCACCTGTCCGATAGCTTTTTGCATGCCTGTCCCAGCATGGTCAAACCTCAAGGACTGACTCCTCAGTCTCTCGCTGTCATTCTCTCGGCTCGACATTCCTCATTCTGCATTCACCTTGCCCGCCATGTCTCCAGAACACGAGCCACGCATCCCGGTCCTGCCCACATTGATGACGGCAGGAAACATTCTCTGCGGTTTCGTCGCCATTCTGGAGATCTTTGACGGCCGCCATCTGGCCATGACCACGGCGGTGGATCTCAACAATTACCAGCACTACCACTACGCCATCGTTTTCATCCTCCTCGCCTGTCTGTTCGACGCTCTGGACGGCCGCGTCGCGCGCATGGGCGGCACGGAGAGCCCCTTCGGGAGGGAGCTCGATTCCCTCGCGGACATTGTCTCCTTCGGCGTCGCACCCGCACTTCTGGTGCACGACATTGTGTTGAAGGAGATCGACACTCCCAAGGGCCTTGGGTGGCTGATTTCATGCGTTTATCTCGTCTGTGGAGCCATGCGGCTGGCACGGTTCAACTGCCTCGCTGCGGCGGATGTCAAAAGCAGCATGAAGGGCTTCCGCGGCTGCCCCATCCCGGCGGCAGCTGGCGTCATTTCCTCGCTGACACTGCTTATTATCTGGCTGGACAGCACTGAGCGTGAGATCGGCAACTGGAAGTATGCGCTTGCAGGACTGATGGCTCTCCTCTCCTACCTGATGGTCAGCAATCTGGAGTACCCCAGCTTCAAGGCCGTGAACTGGCGCACCAAGCGCTCCTTTCACTGGGTGCTCGTCTCCATCTTCGTCATCGCCTTCACCGTCATGAACTGGCACTGGATGCCCGCCGTGCTTTTCGTGAGCTACCTCATGTATGGCCTCGTACGCCCTTGGGTGTCGCGCAAATGGCGCCAGGAAATCGAGATCGAGGCCGAAACGGTTGAGATCGACCCCGAGATGGAAACACTCGCCCTCAATGGCCTTGAGGACGAAGAGCCCCGGAATCAGCAGCAGTCACCGCCACAATCGGTTGGCGACACCTCGCCGCAGATTTGAACATTTTTGTTTCACGCCGCGCCGTGCCTGTGTAATTGAGGGTTCCCCCAACCTCCATGGCAGATTTCTATCAGCACGCGCGCGTGCCCACCCTCCACCATCTGGCCCATGCGGACAGTTCCGCACGGGAATCCGAGATGCAGGATTGGGCGCGTGACAAACCCGTCGCCCTCCTGCTGCCCGCTCTGTACGCCGAGTGCGAACGCCCTGCCCTGCCTCGCATCCTTGAGGAAGTGTCCCAGGCTGGACATATCTCCGAGGTGGTTCTCAGCATGAACGGCATGGACGCCGCCGAGCACGAGCGCGCCCTCATGCTGATCCGGAAAAATCTGCGCGGCAAAACCGCCCACGTGCTCTGGAATGACGGCCCCCAGCTCACCCAGGCCTATCACCGCATGGACCAGGCCGGACTCGCCGGACCGCACGCAGGAAAAGGCTCAAACATCTGGATGGGCATCGCCTATCTGCACGCTCGCGGTTTTAACGGCGTCATCGTCAGCCATGACACGGACATCCTGAACTACAGCCGCGATCTTCTGTGGCGGCTCTGCTACCCGCTCCTCCACCCTCGCATGGGCTATCGTTTCGCCAAAGGCTACTACAGCCGTGTGTCGGACCGCCTGTATGGCCGGGTGACCCGCCTGCTGATCTTCCCCCTGATTCAGGCCTGCCGGGACGTGCTGGGTTCGAAGCCGCTTCTCGAACATCTCGACAGCTTCCGTTACCCCCTTTCAGGTGAATTTGCCGCCGACATGCAGGCGCTGGAAAACTTCAGCCTTCCCGGTGGCTGGGGCTTGGAAATTGCCATTCTCAGTGAAGCCTTTCGCCATCTGCCGGGTGAGCATCTGTGCCAGGTGGATCTCGGTTTTCATTTTGAGCACCGCCATCGCAGTCTTTCCCATGACCAGATCGGCGTGAATGAGCCCGGCCTGATCACCGCTGCGGCGGATGTCGCACGCTGCCTTATGTTTCAGGTTCTTCGCGAAGCCGAACCCCGCTCCGCTGAGAGCCTCATGCGGCTCATCATTGAGCGCTACCGTCCCCGCGCCGGTGAATGGCTGCAGCGCTATGAGCACGTGGCGCTGCTCAACGGGCTTCGCCATGACGCCGAGGAGGAGAGCGCCGCCGTCAGTGCATTTGGTCAGGCCCTTGATCGCCTGCTTCACAGCCTGGGCGAAAACAACCTGCACGTCCCGGCCCTCCGCGACACTCCCGCCAGGACGCTCGCGAAGATTCCAGGTCTCGCGGCGGAGATCGCCGCCAGCGTCGTCGTGGTTTGAGCCGCCTTCCATCCTGCTTGCTTAGCTCCTGCGTCTTGGATAAGGTCTGGCTTTCCAGAACCGGCGACTGCTTCTTTTTGCATGAAGAAATCTCCCAAGACAGCGGCCAGACGCAAAGCCAGGGCGGCTTCCCCACCACTCCCACAGGCTGGTGAATCCGCCCCACCCCCCGCGCAACTCGCCCAGTTTTACAACCACGTCGATGCCGCCCTTTTCAGTCTCGCCGTGGGTCCGGGACACCAGCTCACCTTCCACTTTGCCAACCACCGGTTTCTCGCCGCCGCAGGGCTGCGTTCACCGCAGATTCTCGGCAGACGGATTGAACAAGTCATTCCGCCGCCGTCTTGCACGCGTGTGTTGAAGCATTGTCGTGCGGCGATCCGTAGCCGTCAGACGGTCCGTTGGGACGAATCCTACGCCCATTCATCCGGCATCAAATACGGTAAGATTTCCGTGACTCCTATCATCGGTGCCTCCGGCCGAGTGACTCACCTTTCCGGCAGCATCCAGGACATCACCAAACGCCGGAATTCGGAAATGGCCCTGCATGAAAGCGAGGAGCTCTACCGCCGCATCGTGCAAACCGCCGAAGAAGGCATCTGGACCATCGATGCCCGTTCGCTCACCGACTACGTCAATCCCAAGATGGCGAAGATGATGGGCTACAAGGCCGAGGAAATGATCGGACGCCCCATCAGCGACTTCCTGGACGACGAAGGAAAGTCACTTCTGGCCACCCATATCAAGAACCGGAAGAAAGGAATCTCCGCGCAGTTTGAATTCAAATACATGCGCAAAGACGGCACGCCCCTCTGGGCGTTTGTCTCCACCAATCCCATTACCAACAACAAGGGTGTCTATGTGGGAGCCATGGCGCTGCTGACTGACACCTCCGCACGACGGGCCGCCGAGGCCGCCATGCAGGAGAGCAATGCGCAGTTCCGTGCCATCTTTGAGCAGGCCGCCGTCGGTGTCGCATTGATCGACAGCAACACCTGCCGTTTCCTCAATGTCAATCAACGGGCCTGTGACATCGCCCGGCTGACACGCAGGCAGATGATGGCCACCACCTTCATGCACATCGCCCATCCGGACGATGCTCAGGCAAACCAGGAACAGATGGAAAAGCTGAAGGCCGGAAAGATTCAGACCTTCACAATGGAGAAACGCCACCTTCATGCGGATGGCAGCATTACTTGGATCGACCTCACGGTCTCCCCCATGTGGAAAAAAGGCGCGCCCCCATCGCGGCACATCGCCATCATGCAGGACATTACGGAACGCAAACTGGTGGAGCAGTCCCTGGCCCGGACGACCCAGATGCTGGAGCGAACCGGACAAATGGCCAAAATCGGCGGCTGGGAGCTGGATATTGCTTCAAAGAAGCTGTTCTGGTCGCTCGAAACCTGTCGGCTGTTTGAGATCGAATCCAAAACAGCGCCCTCACTGAAACAAGCCATCCAGTTCTACGCCACGAAGGAGCGGCCGGTCATCCGCGCGGCCGTACAAGCCGCCATCGAGCACGGCACGGCCTACGATCTGGAACTCCCGGTCCTCACCTCCAAAGGCCGTCGCTTCTGGGCGCGCACACAGGGCTTCGCCATTCGAAAAAACGGCAAAACCGTCCAGCTCATCGGCACCTTTCAGGACATCACCGAGCACAAGCAGGCCGAGCAGGCCTTGATCGAAAGCGAGGTGCGCTTCCGCACTGTCTTCGAGCAGGCCGTCGTGGGCGTTGGCCTGGTGGATTTCACCACAGGCCGCTTCGTGGATGTAAACCGGCGCTTTTGCACCATCACCGGCAGATCCCGCAAAGAGATGTTGAAGATTGCCTTTGATGCAATCGCGCACCCAGAGGACCGCACCAAGTACCACCATCTGCATAAGCAGCTCAAAGCTGCCAAGTCCTCCGAATTCCAGGTGGAACAGCGCTATGTACGTCCGGATGGCACCGAGGTCTGGGTGAATCTCAACGCCTCCCTCCTCAGCACCATGAGCGGCCGCCCCAACCAGTTGCTCGTCATGGTTGAGGACATCACCAGCCGCAAACTGGCGGAGGCAAACTACCGCCGGGAGCTCGGCTTCAATGAAATCCTGGCCAGCCACACCTCGGCCATCATCATCATGCTGGACCGGCACGGCCACCTCATCCACGCCAACGAGGCCACCCTCCAAATGCTCGGTTACAAACGGAAGGATCTCATCGGCAAACCTCCGCCTTGGAAGTCTGACTTCATGGACCCCGCAGAAAAGCTTCGCTCACAGAAGCGCTTCAAGGAAATGCTGGCCGGCAAAAACATCGCATCGCATGAGGTCACCCTCATCGGCAAGGATCGCAAGCGCCACCTCGTCGCGCTTTCCAGCATCATCACCCGCACCCCCGAAGGCGCGGTGGACCGCATCATCGTCACTGGCACTGACCTGACAGAGCGCAACCGGCTCCAAAAGGAAATCCTCAAAATTTCCGAGCAGGAGCAGGCGCGTATCGGTCACAACCTGCATGATGGCGTCGGCCAGACAATGACGGGGGTTGCCAGCTTGATCGAAGCGCTGGAATGCGAGCTCAGCGGAGATCAGAAGAAGAGTGCCGCGCGCATCCACCACCTCATGCAGGACGCCATTCAGGAAGTGCGTCACATGTCCCACAGCATGTCACCCGCGTCCGTGAAAAATCGCGGTCTCGGCGGCGCGCTCCATCTCCTGGCCGAAACCATCCGCACCAATCACCGCACCACCTGCACCTGCGAAGTCAATCCTGACATCAAAATCGACGATCAGGAAAAGGAGACTCACATTTACCGCATCGCCCAGGAGGCGGCTAACAACGCCCTGCGTCACGGCCACCCCTCCAGCGTCCATCTCTCCCTCCAGCGCATGGGAAAACACGAAGCCGTCCTCAAGATTGACGACAACGGCTCGGGCCTCGGCAAACGCACACCCGAGCACACCGGCATTGGCCTCCGTGTCATGGACTACCGCGCCAACCTCATTGATGGCAGTCTCACCATCAAAACCCGCCCCCGTGGCGGCGTCAGCGTCATCTGCCGCTTTCCTTGCAAGAACGGCGGCAAGGATTGAGGAGAAGAGCCGGTGTTCAATTTAGTCCGTGAGGTCACGCCTGCTGGATCCGTAGAGGAGAAATGGTCATCACCTCCCTCGACTTCGGCAAACCGGGCAGACAGCAGGGCTTCCTGCATGTCCCCTACTCCCACAATCTCGGCGGCTGGGCCAATGTGATGATCCCCATCACTATCGTCGCCCGTGGCAAAGGGCCGACCGTTCTCGTGCTCGGCGGCAATCATGGTGACGAATACCAGGGCCAGATCGCCGCCATGAAACTCGCGCGCGAGCTGACACCGGAAAAAGTCACAGGCCGCATCATCCTCATCCCTTCGCTGAACCTGCCCGCAGCCCGCGCAGCGACGCGCCTCTCCCCGCTCGATGGCATGAACATGAACCGCGCCTTTCCCGGCGATGCCGAGGGGCCCGTCACCAGCCAGATCGCGCATTACCTGCGCACCGTGCTGTTTCCGCTCAGCGATGTCGTCATCGACATGCACTCCGGCGGGCGCAGCATGGAGTTCGTCCCCTGCTCGCACATGCACCTCGTGCCAGACCGTGAGCAGCGCGCCCGGATGTTTGCCGCCATGCTCGCCTGGGGCACGGACTTCTGCTTCATCTACGCAGATATCGCGGGCACGGGTCTGCTGCCTGTGGAGGCGGAGAACCAGGGCAAGCTCGTCATCACCACCGAACTCGGCGGCGGCGAGTGCATTCCCGCCAGCGTGCACCGCATCACCCAATGCGGCTTGAAGAACGTGCTCATCCACGTCGGCGCGCTCAAAGGGCGTGAGCAGCCCCGCACAGCACCCGCCATCATCACGCAGGCCACCAATCGTGAGGACTACATTCTCGCGCCTGAATCGGGCATCTTTGAGATCACCGCCGATCTCGGCGCAAAGATCAAAAAAGGCCAGACCGTCGGCCACATCCATCATCTGGAGCGGCCGGACCGCGCGCCGGAACCAATCATCGCGCAAAGCGCGGGTTATCTCATCACCATGCGCGCGCCCTGCCTCACCCAGCAGGGTGACTGCGTTGCGGTGATCGCCCGGCAGGTCAGTGAACGTGAAGTGCTGCGCGCATGAACTCCGCACCTGTTCCGCCGAAAGCAGCGACAACCGCCATGGCGCTCGTCGCCTTCATGTGGTTCGCGTATTTCCTGAACTACTGCGACCGCCAGGCCGTGTTCGCGATGTTTCCTTCCCTGAAGACCGGCCTGAGCATGAGCGACCAGCAACTCGGCCTGGTCGGCACCGTGTTTCTGTGGGTCTATGCCATCGGCTGCCCCATCTCCGGCTACCTTGGTGATCGCTTCTCCAAACGCCTGCTCGTCGTGCTCAGCCTCGTCGTGTGGAGTCTCATCACCATCGGCACCGGCCTCGTCGCCTCCGGTGCTGCGCTGCTCGCCATGCGCGCGGCCATGGGCGTCTCTGAGTCGCTCTACATGTCGAGCGCGGTCGCGCTTACGGCGGGCGCGTATCCCGCCGCACGGCGCTCACGCGCAGTCTCGGTGCTTATGACGGGACAGATCGCCGGCACCGTGGCAGGGAGCTGGTTCGGCGGCTGGATGGCGGATCGCAGCCAGTGGCGCGGGGCCTTCTTCGCCCTCGGTGCGGTGGGAGTACTCTATGCGATTCCCTACTTCGCTTTCTTGCGTCGTGTCGAGGAACCTCAAGCGGATCAAAACACGACCACGGCGGGCAGCACCTTCAGCGCTCTAGCGCGCTCACGCACTTTCCTGCTTCTCTGCCTGGTGTTCCCCGTATTCGTCTTTGGCCTCTGGCTGCTCTACGGCTGGCTCCCAGCCTTCCTGCACGACAAATTCCACCTCAATCAGGCCGACGCCGCCTTCAACGCCACCGTCTTCCTGCAGATCGCCACCCTTGCCGGAGTGCTCGGCGGCGGCATGCTCGCCGATGCGCTCTACCACCGCATCAAAACCGCGCGCTTCTGGCTCATGGTCTGCGGTCTCGTGCTTGCAGCGCCCTGCATTCACGCCCTTGGAAATAGCGACACGCTGCTCGTCACCCGCATCGCCGCCACGGGCTTCGGTTTGTTCAGCGGGCTCTTCATCGCCAACATCTTCCCCGCCACCTTCGATGTCGTTTCCACCACTGCCCGCGCCACCGCTGTGGGCATGCTCAATTTCTTCGGCGCCCTCACCTCCGGCTTCGCCACGCTCTTTGGCGGCATGTGGAAACAGACGCTCGGCATCGACCGCCTGCTCTCCATCACCGCCCTTGCCTACCTCATGGCCGGCATCGCCTTGATCCTCGGCATCAAGTTCCTGTTTCCGCGCGACATCGCTCCCAATCCGACTTGAGCCCAGCCAATCACCTCATGAACGAACCCGTCGTCTATCTGAACACCGGCTTTCTGCCAGCCTCACAGGCCAAGCTGAACATCTATGATCTCGGCATCGTGCTCGGCGCGACGCTCACGGAGATGACCCGCACCTTCCGGCATCAGCCCTATCGCGCCATGGATCATGTCGCGCGGCTCTACCGCTCGTTGAAGTATGCAGGCATCGCGCTGCCCCTGTCCCCGGAGGAGATGCTGGCAAAAACGAACAAGCTGGCCGAAACAAACTGCAAGCTGCTGCGGCCTGACGAGGATCTTGGCATCGTCCATTTCGTCACGCCTGGAGAGAACGCGCTCTACGCTGGCAGCGCAGGCGCTGCGGGTCCCATGACGCCGACGATCTGCATTCACTCCTTCCCGCTGCGCTTCAGCATGTGGCGGCATCTGTTTGTCGAGGGCGCACACGTCGTCACGCCCTCCATCCGCCATATCCCGCCGCAATGCGTCGAGCCCAAGATGAAGAACCGCAGCCGCCTGCACTGGTTCCTCGCCGACAAGCAGTCCCAGGCCGTCGATCCACGCGCCATCACGCTGCTGCTCGATCTGGATGGCAACGTCACCGAATGCGCCGGATCCAACTTCGTCATCATCAAAGACAGCACCATCATCACCCCCACCACGCGGAACATCCTCTGGGGCGTCAGCCTGCAAACCGTGAAGGAACTCGCGGCAGGCATCGGCATGCAGTTCATCGAAAAAGACTTCCAGCCCTACGATGTGATCAACGCCGATGAAGCCTGGCTCACCACCACGCCCTACTGCCTCGCCCCCTGCACCAAGATCAACAACATCCCCATTGGTACTGGCAAGCCCGGCCTCTGGTTCAATACCATGCAGTCGGCCTGGAGTGAGCGCGTCGGCATGGACATCGAAACACAGCTCATGCGTTCCGCTCTTTGAACCACATGAAGCCTCTCATCATCTTCACCCTCACGCTGCTGTCGGCTATCGCCGCGCTGCATGCGGAACCGCAGGACATCGCTTTCAAATCCACGCTCGATGGCACCGAGCAGAACTACGTGGAGCTGCTGCCAGAATCCTTCGAGCCCATGATGGCGCGTGATGTACTGATCGCCTTTCACGGTCACGGTTCCGACCGCTGGCAGTTCATCAAAGACCCGCGCGGCGAATGCAAAGGACTGCGCGATGTGGCCGAGAATTACGGTCTGATCTTCGTCTCGCCCGACTACCGAGCCAGAACCTCCTGGATGGGCCCCGCAGCGGAGGCCGACGTGGTGCAGATCATTACCGAGTTAAAGCAGCGCCATCATGTGAACCGCGTCTTCATCGCCGGTGGCTCCATGGGCGGCACGGCGGCCCTGACCTTTGCCGCCCTGCATCCGGATCTCGTGGCCGGTGTATGCAGCCTCAACGGCATCGCGAATCTGCTGGAGTATGACAAGTTTCAGAACGCACGCACCGCTTCGTATCGCGGCTCAAAGACAGAGAGGCCCGATGAATACAAAAAACGCAGCGCCGAGCTCTGGCCAGAAAGATTCACCATGCCGGTGGCCTTCACCACCGGCGGCAGAGATGATGTGGTACCACCGGCAAGCGTGCTCCAGTTCGCCGAGACTCTGAAGCAATCCAACCGCAAGGTGCTGAGCATCCACCGCGAATCAGGCGGACACTCGACCACTTACGAAGACACCGTCGCGGCGATGAAGTTCGTGCTCCGTGAGGCAGGCTCATTAACGTTTGAGCAAAAAGCTTCGTTGGTGGCGCAATTATCCACCTCTCCGGTGATCAAACGGTCCAACGATGAACGAGAACGACTGAACGCAGACATGGGCCTTTTCTCCGCAGGCGTGGGCAACGCGCTGTCCTTTGACACTGCATTTTCACCGGCCGATATCCGGCTCATCGAACGAGCCGTCCAGCGGAACACAGAACGTGCCGTTTCTGCGACGGCTCCGTGGACCACCAAGCGCGGCAAAGTCATTCGCGGCTTCGTCTCCGCCATCGATGGCTCCACCCAGCCCTACGGCGTGATCATTCCAAAAAGATACGATGGGTCCAAACCCATGAGACTCGATGTCGTGCTGCACGGCAGTTCCAAACCCGTCGGCATGAGCGAGCTGAAATTCATCAGCCGTTTCGATGAAGGCGACGAAGAAAAAGGCAGTGCACCCGACGTGGACTACATCGAGTTGCATCCGCTCGGCCGCGTGGAGAACTGCTACCGTTGGGCCGGCGAGACGGATGTGTTTGAAGCCATCGAGGCCGTCTGCCGAAACTACAAGATCGACCGCGATCGCATCGTGCTGCGCGGCATGTCGATGGGCGCTTCCGGAACCTGGCACCTCGGCTTGAAGCACCCGGACCGCTTCGTCGCCATCGGTCCCTATTGCGGTTACGTGGACACGCATCGCTTTTCCGAGACGCCCATCCCCGGCTTCATCAAGGTCGGCACGCTGCCGCCACATCAGGAGCTCGGCCTGCACATGCTCGACTCCGTGGATTACGCCGCAAACGCCACCATGGTGCCGGAGATCGCCTGCATCGGCGACAAAGACACCTTCTTTCAGGCACACGTCATCATGGGCCAGGCCTTCGCCAAAGAAGGCGTTCCATTCACGAATCTCATCTCACAGGACACCGGCCATGTCATCGATCCCAAGACCCACGCCGAGCAGATGCGCCGCATCGCCGAGTTCGCAGCGAAGGGCCTCGATCACGATCCGCAGCAACTTCGCTTCGTCACCTGGACGCTTAAATACAACCGCTGCCACTGGCTCGAACTCCTGAGCCTCGGCAGACACTACGAGCGCGCCGAGTTCCGCGCCAGCCTCACCGCCGATGCCATCGACATCAACGCAGTCCTCAACATCACCCGCTTCGCCATCCATCGCCCCATCAACAAACTCCGCATCGCCGGTGCCGACATCCCACTGCCGCCGCACCAAACCGATGACGCTCTCGTGTTCACCAAGACTGGCGACTCTTGGCGCTGCGATGGGCCGCGCGCTCAGATCACTCTCACCGGCAAACAGCCCGGCCTGCAAGGCCCCATCGACGACGCCTTCGCCACGCCCTTCCTCTGCGTGCGCGGCACCGGCAAGCCCTGGAACCCCGCAGTCAACACATGGGCCGCCACCGAGCTGAAGCGCTTCGAATACGAATGGGCCCGCTACATGCGCGGCCCACTTCCCGTGAAGGACGACACCCAGGTCACCGAGGACGATCTGCGCGACAAGCACCTCATCCTGTTCGGTGATCCCGGCAGCAATTCATGGATCGCCAAAGCACTGCCGCAGCTTCCGCTCACATGGACACGCGAAGAGCTTCGGCTTGGCGCAGAAGCACAGTCCGCCAAAGATCACTCACCGGCCTTCATCACCGCCAGCCCGCTGGCACCAAACCGCTACCTCGTCATCAACAGCGGCCACACCTTTCACGAGAAGGAGTTCGCCGCCTTCAACTACCTGCTCTTCCCTCGTCTCGGCGACTGGGCCGTGATCAAAGTCAGCGCAGAGGAGAAAATCATCCGCGCCGGATACTTTGACGAGGAATGGCGGAAGGCTGGCGTTGTGGCACCGTAGATTAGCTTTCTCATGCCCCGAATCCTCCTCGCTGAATGCAAACAGGAAGTCTCCACCTTCAATCCCTTCTTGAGCGGATACGATGACTTCACGCTCCGTCACGGCCAGTCCATTCTCGACTACCATCGTCAAGTCCGCAGTGAAGTCGGCGGAGCCTTGAGCGTGTTCGATGCCACGCCCGACGTGGAGCTCGTCCCCACCTGCAGCGCCCATTTCATTACCTCCGGTGGCACGCTGTCGGATGCGGCCTTTGAGCGCATCGCGGACGAACTCCTCTCCAGCATCAAAGCCTCACCGCCCGTGGACGGAATATACTTTTCCCTCCATGGCGCGATGGCGACGCAGACCATGGATGATCCCGAAGGCTGGCTTCTGCAGCAGACGCGCAAGATCGTCGGAGAGCAGGTGCCCATCGTCATCTCCCTCGATCTCCATGGCATCCTCACCGACCTCATGCTCGAGCAAAGCGATGCCGCCGTGGCTTTTCACACCTACCCGCATGTCGATTTCTTCAGCACGGGCGAGCGCTCCGCACGCCTGCTGCTGCGCATCCTTGCGGGTGAAGTAAAACCCGTCACGGCCAAGGTGCGTGTACCCGCCCTCGTTCGTGGCGATGAACTCATCACCGCATCCGGATCCATTCGCCATGCGGTGAATGCCGCGATGCAGATCGAGCAAAGCCCAGGCGGCCTATCGGCAGCAATGATGTGGGGCAATCCCTTCACCGACGTTCCCGCACTCGCTTCAAACAGCTTCGTCGTGACCAACAACGATCCCGCACTCGCCGAAAGCGAAGCCCTGCGCATCGCCGGTTTGTTCTGGGATCATCACGAAAAGATGCAGGTCCCCCTCACCAGTCTCGCGGATGCCGCGCGTCAGACCATCGAGAACTCCTCCGGCACCGTCGTCCTCGTCGATGCCGCAGACGCCACGAGCTCCGGCGCTTCCGGCGACAGCAATGCAATCCTCCGATCCCTGCTCGGTGCGGGCTATGCAGGCACCGCGCTGATCCCCATCGTCGATCCCGCGGCGGTGGATGCCGCCTTCCGTGCCGGCGTCGGCCATGATGTCAAAACCACCGTCGGCGGCGCTCTGGATCCCGGCCGCTTCACGCCACTGCCCATTGAGGGACACGTGCGCATGCTCTCAGACGGCTGGTTTCACAGCGAGACCACCCGCGAGCTCTGGCAGGCCGGCCCCACCGCCGTGATTCAGACCGGCAACATCACGCTCATCGTCACCACTCGCGCAGTCAGCCTCTACGACCGCGCCCTCTTCCTCGCGCACGGCTGCGATCCCCGGCACTTCGGTGCAGTCGTGGTGAAGTCCCCGCAATGCGAGCGCCACATGTTCAAAGACTGGGCCGTGCTCTACATCGATGTGGACGCGCCCGGCTCCACCAGCGCCAATCTTCGCAGCCTCGGCCACACCCGCTGCGCCCGCCCCATCTTCCCGCTCGATACTGAAGTCACCTTTCAACCCCAAGTTCAGCTCTTCCAACGTCACCCATGAAAATCCGAGAAATCCGCTGCGCAGGTTTGCGCGGAGCCACCCCCGAAGGCGGCTGGAGCAACGAACTCCGCCCTGAAGACTGTGTCCACACGCTCATCGCCGTTCACACCGACGAAGGCGCCGTCGGCCTCGGCAGCGTCTTCACCAACGATGCCCTCGTCCGTTCCGCTCTAGCCGTACTGGAGCCCCTCTATCGTGGCGAGAACGCCCTGGAGCCCGAGCGCGTCAGCGAGAAGCTGCATCAAAACATGTTCTGGCTCGGTCGCGGCGGCTCCATCACCCACACCATCAGCGGCATCGACATTGCTCTGTGGGATCTCCTCGGCAAAGCCACCGGCCAGCCCGTCGGCCGCCTGCTCGGCGGCCGTTATCGCGAGCGCGTGCAGCCCTATGCCTCGCTCCTCATGGACGAGCCCGAGAAACTCCGCGACCATCTTCTCCAAGTGAAAGCCCAGGGCTTCCGCGCCTTCAAAATCGGCTGGGGTCCCTTTGGCCGGCGCAATGCCGCCACAGACGAAGCCATCGTCCACGCCGCCCGCGAAGCCGTGGGCCCGGACAGCAAGCTCATGGTCGATGCCGGTGGCAGCGATGCGCATTGGACCAACGGCTACAAGTGGGCCCTCAACACCGCCAAAATGCTCGCCGATTACGACGTGCACTGGTTTGAAGAAGCGCTCACGCCCGACTCGCTCGAAGACTTCTCCAAACTCCGCGAACACTCCCCAGTGCAGATCAGCGGCGGCGAAGTCCTCACCCGCCGCCAGGCCTTTCAGCCCTTCCTCGAAGCCCGCGCCTTCGACATCATCCAGCCCGATGTCACCAAAGTCGGCGGCATCAGCGAAGAGCGCCGCATCGCCTGGATGGCGCAGGAGCACGGCGTGCAGTTCATCCCCCACGGCTGGAACACCGCCGTCGGCCTCGCCGCAGATCTCCACCTCGCCTCCGCCTTCCCCGCCACCGATCTCGTCGAATACCTCACCGGCTCCCCCTTCATTGATGAAATCACCCTCGGCGGCTGGAAACTCGATGCCGACGGCATGCTCGCCATCCCCACCACCCCCGGCCTCGGCCTCAAACTAGATCCTGATGCCGTGAAAAAATACACCGGCAGAGAGAAACTGCTGGATTGATCGCACCTTGGAATAAAGCGCCTGAAATGCCTGATCATTTCAGGCTGCCACCTCTCTAAACAAGAGGTGGCTCGGGACGGAATCGAACCGCCGACACGGGGATTTTCAATCCCCTGCTCTACCGACTGAGCTACCGAGCCTCTGTTTGAAGGGCCGGTATAGGAGCAAGCTCCCAGCACGGCGCAACGTGTTTTTCACGTGTCGCGCAGATTACTCATCACTTATTTTCCTTTCGCAGACATCGCGATCAAAAGCCAGGCGGCCATGAAGCTCAATCCACCCAGTGGAGTGACGGCTCCCAGCCATTTCGTACCGGTGTAGGCAAGCACATAAAGCGAGCCGCTGAAGAGCAGAATGCCCACGAAAAAAAGACGCCAGGCCCAAGCCATTATCGGCTTGCTGGTGGCCAGCAGTGTCAAAAGCAGCAGCACAACGGCATGCGGCAGATGGTACTGCACCGCAGTCTCCCAATGGGCGAGTTCGCCAGCAGCCAGGAGTTTGTCATGCACGGGCCCGTGGGCGCCCGAAGCCCCCAGTGCGATGGCGAGGAAGCCCATGAGGGCGGAAAGGCGAAGGCGGAAAGGATCGGGCTGCATAAAGTGGGAATGACGTTTGCAGCATGACGAATGACGAGGGCTGCACAAGCGCTCTGTTTCACCCCCGGCACATGACCTTCAGGTCTTATCCCTCTTCCACTTGCGGGACCTCTTGGCTGCTTCCCGCCGCCCATCCATCACGCGCTTCCGCAATAAACCGCGCCACCATCAGCAGATCCTTGCTGCCCGGCAGCGACTCCACGCCGCTGGCCACATCCACAGCCAGCGGCAGCGTTTGCTCCACCGCCTGACGCACGTTGTCAGGGGTCAGCCCCCCGGAGAGCAGGAACTGCTTGGCTGGAAACATTTCCTTCGCACGCACCGCCAGCTCCCAGGGAAAGGCATGCCCGCCACCGCCGTAGGTGCCGGGATTGTACGCATCGAGCAAGATCGCTTCGCACGGAAACTCGCCGATCTGCGCCAGCGACGCCGCATCGCGCACCTGCAGCGCCTTGATCACGTTCACACCGCGCTTCATCAGCCGCTCCACATCCGCCGGCGTTTCGTCACCATGAAGCTGCAGCGCTTGAAACAACTGGCTCGAAATCGCCGCCTCCAGCAGGGCCTCATCCGGATTCACCAGCACGGCCACCAGGGCATTCTTGGCCGCCACATCCTGCAAGGAATTCACCGCAACCTCCAGCGGCATGTGCCTTTTCGACTTCGGCCATAGATTGATGCCCACGGCATCCGCACCCAGCGCAAAGATCACCGCCGCCTGCTGGGGGTGGGTGATGCCACAAATTTTGACACTGCGACGCTGGAGATCAGGAAACATGAGGTGGAGAAAAAGGTGGAAAGGCCAGCCCCTGGCGCTCTGGCAGCAGCGTTGCCGTCACGGACAAAAGCACATCCAGCTTCGGAGGCAATGGCATGCTGCCGCGCACCCTCACATCCCGCTGCAGTTCCTGAAACCGCAGCGCATCCCCGGGCTGAATCAGAAAAATCACCGGCGGCGCGGCATGCACGCCGGAATGCACCATGGGATAGGCCTTGCTCAGCAGGCGGTCCAACATGTCGCCCGTCATGTCAGGCAGCGGCAGTGAAAATAAAAAAAGCGAGTACTCACGCTGCAGCGCCAGTTCAAAGGCACGCTCTCCGCTGGGTGCATCATCCACCTCGCAGATGCGGAAGGCCATCAGCGCCTCGCGAATCACCCGCCGGTAGGGCAGGCTCGCCTCGGCCAGCAGGACGCGTGGAACGGCTGGAGCACCCGGGGCAGCTATCATGAAAAGCGTGTTCAGCTTTCCGGATACACCGCCACGGCCATCACGCCTTCGCTTGGCAGCCAGCCGACCACTTCCACCCGCTGCAACGGCTTGGCGGACGATCCCATGCCTTTGCGCACCGTATCCAAAACTTTCTTCTGCGTGTCTTCAGTCACCGTCGAGCCAAACAACCCGGCAAGATCCGACAGCATCGGCGCAGGCGCATTCACCCCCCCAGCCGTGGTCACCGGCGTGCGGGTCTGGCCGCAGGCGAGAATAGTTTCACGGATGGCTTCTGGCGTCATCGCCCCCGAAACCACTACCAGCCTGCGCAGCCGGGTCTCCGCTGTGGGCGACTGCACGACTGCAGGCGCAGAGACCGCCACACCGGCGCTAACCGGTGGCTTGATCGACTTGGATGGCTTCAAAAAGCCACGTGGCCCGTCTGCATGAAACGACGGACCGGCACCCAGGGCCTGCGGCAGCATGGGCTCTTCCGCGCTCAGAGCAGCGGCAGAAACTAGAAAAAAAGCAACCTGACAAAAGACGGAAAATTTCACGAAGGCGGCGTTTTTATCATGCCGCCTTCCAAGTGACAATGATAAAAGTGAGAATGTCCCATAGAAAGATGTCGAAGGCACTTCCTCAGCCAGTCGCTTTACCGGGCCAGCATCGCCACCCAGCGCCGTAGCTTGATCACCATTTCTCCAAAAAATTCTGCTCAGCCCCCATGAACCGCCGCCGCCTGATCCAATCCGCCGCAGCAGCCGCCGCGCTCCCTGCCTCCTGTGGGAAAAAGCACCTGCCTCCCCCGCCCCATACCACTCTGGAAGACCTCGATGCGATGCTGGAGGCGGAGCAAACGACTCCATTGCTCCTCGTGGAGCATTTTTTAAAGCGCATCACTCAAATTGATCGCTCCGGTCCCATGCTGAATTCCGTCATTGAGATTAACCCCGAGGCTCTGGAACTCGCCCGTGATTACAGTTACGATATTCAAAACGGCAAACCACGTCGCAGTTCTCTGCACGGCCTGCCCGTCCTCATCAAAGACAACATCGAAACCGCAGATGCCATGCACACCACCGCAGGCTCGCTGGCGCTGCACGATGCCCCGCCCAAGGAGGACGCCCCGCTCGTCACCCGCCTGCGCTCAGCAGGAGCTCTCATCCTTGGCAAGACCAACCTCAGCGAATGGGCCAACATTCGCTCCCCCAATTCCACCAGCGGTTGGAGTGCGCGCGGCGGTCTCACCCGCAATCCCCACAAGCTCACCCACAGCGCCAGCGGTTCCAGTTCCGGCTCCGCCGCCGCCGTCGCCGCTGGTTTGGCTCCCGCCGCCATTGGCACCGAGACCAACGGCTCCATCGTCAGCCCCGCCAGCGCCTGCGGCATCGTTGGCTTCAAGCCCACCGTCGGCCTCATCAGCGGCAGCGGCATCATCCCCATCACCCACTGGCAGGACACCGCAGGGCCCATGACCCTCACCGTCAAAGATGCCGTCCTTCTCATGCAGGTGCTCGCTGCAGGCTTCACCGTCGATTTAAAACCAGACGCACTCAAAGGCGCACGCCTCGGCGTGGTGCGCAGTCAATGCGGCAAAAATACGCAAGTGCTCGCCCTGTTTGAAATCGCGCTCCAAAAATTGCGCGAAGCCGGAGCCATAATCATCGATCCGGTGCGCCTGCCCAACACGGGCGCCGCAGGTGGATTCTCCTGGCAGGCCATGCTCATCGAGCTGCGCACGGATTTAAACGCCTATCTCGAACGGCGCGGTGGCGATGTGCGATCCCTTGCCGAACTCATCGCTTTCAACGAAAAACACCGCGAAGCAGAAATGCCCCACTTCGCCCAGGAGTTCTTCGAGCAGTCAGAAAAACTCAGCACCCCGGAGATCATCGCCAAAGGGGCCGAGTTGAGAGAAAAAGCCCGCCGCCTCGCCGGACCCGAAGGTATCGACGCCGCTCTACAATCCCACCAGCTCGACGCCCTCATCTGCCCCACCAACGATCCCGTCGGCCGCATCGACCTCGCCCATGGCGACACTAACGAACGCGTCGCCAGCACCCCCGCCGCCGTTGCCGGTTATCCTCACCTCACCATCCCCCTCGGTTTCGTAAACACCCTCCCCATCGGCTTCTCCTTCATGGGTACCGCAAACGCCGATGCCCGCATCCTCGCGCTGGGGCATGCGTTTGAGCAGATCACGCAAGCCAGACGCTCCCCCGAGTTCCGGGAAAAGTAGTCCAGAGCTTCAGCTCGATCTGGCCAGCGCCCACACCGCAGCCAACGCTTACTCGCACTCATTCTGTTTTCATTTTTCCTCAGCTTTTTGTGCCTCTTTGCGGCCATCCCTCCGTCCTCACCATCTCTTCGTACCCTTCGGTGCCCGCTGCTCCCGATACTGCGCCGGAGTCAGCCCCATGATGCGCCTGAAGCACCGCGTGAAATGCGCGTGGTCAAAGAACCCAAGCTCCACAGCCAGCGCGGCCACAGTCTCCTCGGTCTCAGCCAGCCTGCGGCACGCCGCCTCCACGCGCACCCTTAGTAGATACTGACGCGCCGAGGAGCCGAAGACACGCCGGAAACTCCGGTCAAACTGGCTCTGCGAAAGCCCGCACAGGCGCGCCATCTCGGCGCTGCTCATCGCGGCATCCGGGTGCTGGTGCATGTGCTCGATCACCTTGGCAAACCGGGCCTCGCCGGAGCTGCGGCTGCGAACCTGCTCCACCTGGCGAGAAAACCCCGCGATGCCGATGATCTTTCCCTCCGCATCACGCAGCGGGATCTTGCTGGACATCACCAGCCGCGGCGAGCCCTCCGCCTCCGGCGCACTCTCCAAGCGGTTTACAATCGGCGTCCCCGTACTCATCACGAGCTCATCGTCCGCTTGGTACTCAGCAGCGCGACTGCGCGGGAAAAAGTCCGCATCCGTTTTGCCAATGGCATCCTTTTCATTCTTCACTCCGCAGTAGTCACAGCCACGCCGGTTCAGCGCCATGAAGCGCCCCTTTCGATCCTTGATGAAAAAGGAAAGGTCCGGCAGCAGGTCAAACAGCCGCGCCAGCTCCGCGCCGCGTACCCGCCGTAAAAACGCCTGTGGTGAAATCGAAGCCATGATGCGTGTATTTTACACAAGGATGCCACCGCCGTGCAAGACGGCATTGCAGCTCATCGCGTATTCTATGTCATGAGAATTCCCCTGCCCTCCCTGCTCCAGCGCCGCGAGCAGCTCCGGCGCATCGCCGCCAGCCTGCATCGCGGCCACACACGCGATCTCCACCGCCTCGATGCCCTGCTCGGCGATCTGGAAGTCGTCCGCTCCTACAATGATGCGGAGTTGAAGAACCTCATTCTCATCGTCAAGCATCACCGGCCAGATCTTGCCCTCATCCTTCTGACCCACGTGCGCACTCCAAAAGAACGTCAGAGCCTGGGCACCTGCCTCGCCGCCATCTGGAGCCGCATTGACATCAATGCCGCCTGGCATGCCATCACCGCCAGCAGCCTTCCTGAATGTGAGCGCCTCGCCCTGCGCAGCGCCATGGTCTGATGACAATCTGAGGCCAAATTTCAGCCAGATCGGCGCAAAATAACGCGCCGATCCTCCGTAAGCATATTCATACCAGTCCGAGACATTTTCATACCAACCTTCTGCACCGCATGCGATTCAACCCCACCCTGCTCTTCACGCTCCTCGCCTCCTCAGCAGTGGCGGCGCAGCCCATCGGCTTCAACAAGGACATCCGGCCCATCCTCGCCGACGCCTGCTTCCACTGCCACGGCCCCGATCCGGGCACGCGCAAAGCCGGACTGCGCCTCGACACCGAGGCAGGCTTCTTCACCGCCAAGGAAGGCGAGAAACCCACGGTCATCAAAAACCAGCCCGAGATCAGCAGCCTCTTTCAGCGTCTCATCACCAAGGATGAAGACGATCTCATGCCGCCGCCGGAATCTCACAAGACCCTGAAGCCGGAGCAGATCGCGCTGGTGAAGGAATGGATCGCCCAAGGTGCCTCATGGCAGCCGCATTGGTCGCTCATCCCCCCGCAGCGTTCGGCAGAGCCGCAGGTCAAAGACAACGCCTGGGTCAAAAACCCGGTGGATCGCTTCATCCTCGCCAAGCTCGAAGCAGCCGGCCTCAAGCCCGCCGCTCAGGCCGACGCTCATGCACTCATCCGCCGCGTGTCGCTGGACATCACCGGCCTGCCACCTTCCCCGGAACTCGTGGCCCGCTACGTCCCGAAGGACGGCTCTCCTATTTCAGACGCCTCCTACTCTGCACTCGTCGATGAACTTCTCAAATCTCCCGCCTATGGCGAGCACCGCGCCCGCTACTGGCTGGATGCCGCACGCTATGCCGACACCCACGGCCTCCACTTCGACAAAGAGCGCGAGATCTGGCCGTACCGCGACTGGGTCGTCAAAGCCTTCAATCGCAACGAACCCTTCGATCAGTTCACCATCGAACAGATCGCCGGAGACCTCCTGCCCAAGCCCACCGAAGACCAGCTCATCGCCACCGGCCTGCAGCGCTGCAACATCACCACAAACGAAGGCGGCACCATCGATGACGAAAACCTGGCCAACTACGCCAGCGACCGCGTGCAGACCCTCGGCTGGGTTTACATGGGCCTCACCACCAACTGCGCCCAGTGTCACGATCACAAGTTCGATCCCATCACCCAGCGCGACTATTATTCTCTCGCCGCCTTCTTCCGCAACACCACCCAGAAGCCCAAGGACGGCAACGTGAAGGACGGCCTCGGCCCTGTCCTGGTGCTCCCCACCGACAAAGACCGCCCACGCTGGACCGCCCTGCCCGCCGAAATCGCCGCAGCGAAAACAAAGCAGGACTCTTCCCGCAAAGCCGCCAAGCCGCTCTTCGACCTCTGGCTCACCAGCGCCAAGCCCGAAGACCTCGACAAAGACGTGCCCAGCAAGGGCATGACCGCCCATGTGCCCCTCAATGAAGGCGCAGGCAGCGAAGTCACCGGTACCTGCGGCACCGCCAAAACCTTCAAGGCCGTCGGCGAAGTCACCTGGAAGCCCGATGGCAAGCTCGGCCCCGCCCCTGTCATGAAACCGAACGGCACCTTCGAGATCGGCGACGTGGGCGACTTCGAAAAAGATCACGCCTTCAGCTACGGTGCCTGGGTGCGCGCAGATCGCGCCGGCGTCTCCGGCAGCATCCTCGCCCGCATGGATGAAAAGAACGGCTATCGCGGCTGGGACCTCTTCCAGAGCGATACCCGCCTCTCCGTCCACATCGTCAGCAAATGGCCGGATGATGCAGTCAAAGTCTCCACCGCCAAACCCGCCCTGCGCCCCGGCGTCTGGCAGCACGTGTTCGTCACCTACGATGGCAAAGGCAAAGCCGGCAGCGTGCGCATTTTCGTGGATGGCGTCGAAGCTCCCATCAAGCCCGACACCAACGCCCTTAAAGGCAGCATCAAGACCACCACCCCCACCCGCATCGGCCAGCGCAGCAATGGCGCCTTCTTCAGCGATGGCGGCGTGCAGGACGTGCGCATCTACGACCGCCAGCTCTCTCCCGTCGAAGTGCAAACCCTTTCCAAGGTCGGCCCTCTGCGCACCATGCTCGCTGCGAAAAAACGCGGCCCCAAGCAGCAGGAGGCGCTCTTTGAGCATTTCCTCGTCACTCGAGACGCCGCCTATCAGTCAGCGCTCGCCAGCAGCACCAAGCTCACCGCCGAGCAGGACGCCATCAAGGCTCGCAGCCCCCTCACGCACATTCAGGAGGAGCGCATGGACACCAAACCCATGGCCAACATCCTCATGCGCGGCCAGTATGACAAAGTGGGCGAGGCCGTCGAAGCCGCCGTGCCTGCCGCCCTCGGCAAACTGCCTTCCGACGCACCGAAAAACCGCCTTGGCCTCGCCAAATGGCTCGTCAGTCCGGAAAACTCCCTCACCTCACGGGTGACGGTCAATCGCTTCTGGCAGGAGCTCTTCGGCACCGGCTTGGTGAAGACCAGCGAAGACTTCGGCATCATGGGCGACGCGCCCACCCATCCCGAACTGCTCGACTGGCTCGCCGTCGAGTTCCGCGAAAGCGGCTGGGACGTTAAGCGCCTCTTCAAGCTCCTCGTCACCTCCGCCTCCTATCGTCAGGCTGCCATCCTCACCCCGGAGAAGATCGAAAAAGACCGCGACAACGCCCTCCTCTCCCGCGGCCCTCGCTTCCGCATGGATGCCGAGATGATTCGCGACTACGCCCTCGCCGTCAGCGGCACACTTTCCCCTCGCATGGGCGGCCCCGGCACCATGCCCTACCAGCCGGAAAACGTCTGGGAAGTCGTCGGCATGGGCACCGAAAAGTACAAGCAGGACAACGGCGAAAACCTCTACCGCCGCACCCTCTACAACTTCTGGAAGCGCACTGCCCCCTCCCCCAACATGGAGGTCTTCAACGCCCCCACCCGCGAAGTGAGCTGCGTCCGCCGCGACCGCACCAACACACCGCTGCAGGCCCTCGTCACCATGAACGACCCCCAGTTCATCGAAGCCGCCCGCAACCTCGCCCAGCACACCCTCGAAAACGTCAAAGGCGACGACATCGCCAAGTTCACCGCCATCGCCGAACGCGTCCTCTGCCGTCCGCTTAAAGCTCAGGAAACACCCATCCTCACCGCCAGCCTCGCCGACCTCCGCAAATTCTACGGCAGCAATCCTACCGACGCCGAAGCCCTCCTCAAAGTCGGCGAATCCAAAACGGACAGCACCCTTCCCAAACCCGAACTCGCCGCCTGGACCATGCTCTGCAACGAGCTCATGAATCTGGACGAAGTCCTCAACAAGTAATCACACCGCCATGAATATTCTCGAAGAATGGAACACCTATCAGACGCGGCGCCAAATGTTTGCCCGCGGCAAAAATGTGCTCGGTGGCGCTGCCCTCGCATCCCTCCTCGGGGAATCATTTGCCAATGCCTCAAACAACGCCGCCATGGGGCCGCAGTTTGCGCCAAAGGCCAAGCGTGTCATCTACCTGCACATGGTCGGCGGTCCCGCGCAGATGGACCTCTTCGACTACAAGCCTGAGATGCAGAAGTGGTATGACAAAGACCTGCCTCCAAGCATCCGCAATGGCCAGCGTCTCACCACCATGACCAGCGGCCAGGCGCGCTTCCCCATCGCGCCCTCGAAGTTCAACTTCGCCCAGCGCGGTCAGTGCGGCATGTGGATGAACTCCGATCTCCTGCCCAACCTCGCCAAAAACGCCGACGACATCTGCTGGATGCGTTCGCTGCATACCGAGGCCATCAATCACGAGCCCGCCATCTGCGCCATGCAGACCGGCAATCAGATCACCGGTCGTCCCTGCCTTGGCTCTTGGGCTTCGTATGGCCTGGGTTCCATGAATGAGAACCTGCCCACCTTCGTCGTCCTCATCGCTACGCCGACGAACCGCGAGCAGGAGCAGGCCATCTCCTCGCGCCTCTGGTCCAATGGCTACCTGCCCGGCGAGCACGCAGGCGTTTCCTTTCGCAGCAAAGGCGACCCCATCCTCTTCATCAACAACCCTCCCGGCGTCCCCGACAGCGTGCGCAAGCGCACCATTGAAGGTCTCAACGCCCTCAACGAGATCAACTACAAGCAGGTCGGCGATCCCGAAACGCACACGCGCATCCAGCAGTACGAAATGGCCTTCCGCATGCAGGCCAGCGTACCCGAGCTCACCGACATCAACAGCGAACCCGAGCACATCTTCAAGCTCTACGGCGAAGAAGCCCGGAAGCCCGGCACCTTTGCCAACAGCGTCCTCATGGCCCGCCGCCTCGCCGAGCGCGGCGTGCGCTTCACCCAGATCTACCTCAACAATTGGGACCATCATAGCAACGTCGGCGGCCGCATGCCCAGCCAGTGCAAAGACATCGACCAGCCCTGCCACGCCCTCATTGAAGACCTCAAGCAGCGCGGCATGTTTGACGACACCCTCATCATCTGGGGCGGCGAATTCGGCCGCACCATTTACAGCCAGGGCGGCCTCACCAAGGAGAACTACGGCCGCGACCACCACCCCCGCTGCTTCACCATGTGGATGGCCGGCGGCGGCTCCAAAGGTGGCGCCATCTACGGCGAGACCGACGACTTCAGCTACAACATCGTCAAAGACCCGCTCCACATCAGCGACTTCCACGCCACCGTCTTGCAGCTCCTCGGCTTCCACGCCGACCGCTTCAGCTACAAGTTCCAGGGCCTCGACGCCAAGCTCATCGGCGTCAATCCCGCGAAGCCCGTAAAGGCGCTGATGGCCTGATCACTTACGGTTCAATCCCCTGTACTTCCCCGGTGCCATTCCCGCATACCGGCTGAAGTGCCGCGTAAACGCGCTCTGGTCACACCACCCCGTTTCAATCGCAATATCTGCCAGCGAGCGCTCCGTCTCCCGCAGCAGGCGCGTCGCTTCATCCAGCCGCAGCTTGTGCAGCAACTGCAGCGGGCTCATTTGAAACAGCCGATGCATCCGCTGCTCAAACTGGTAAACACTCAGCCCCGCCTTCTTGGCAATATCCTCGATCCGCAGGCTCTCGGCAAAGTGCCGCTGCATGTGCTTCAGCGCCGCCGCCAGCTCCACGAAACCACCCGCCTTGTCGCTCGGCGCATTCAGATCTCGCGAAATCCCCGTCACGCCGATAACGCGCCCCTTCGCATCGCGCAGCGCATGCTTCGTCGTCAGACACCAGCCCGCTTTGTGCCCGGGGTAGATGTGCAGCTCCAGCTGATGCTCCACCGGCTTCCCCGTCTTCAGCACCGCCTCATCCTGCCGCGCATAGCTCGCCGCCAACGCCGCCGGAAACACCTCCGCAGGCCGTTTGCCGATGAGCTTCGCCTTGTCTCCTCCCGCACAGCGGTCCGCCAGCGTCTGATTCACCCGCGCATACCGCCCCGCGGCATCCTTGATGAAAAACACCACATCCGGCAGCGCATCAAAAAGAGCCTCCGTCGTCGCGTGCTCGGAGAATGGGCCGGGAGATTCCATGTTTTTGACTGAATTGGCAGTCGCTCAGCCAAAAAGCAATCAAGACCCTTCAGCCATCCCGAATCATCCTCCGCCATGTCTCTACCCAAATGGTCCGGCGTTTTTCCGGCAGTCGTCACTCAGCTCCACGAAGATCAGTCTCTCGATCTCCCTGCCTCCGCACGCCACTTCGAAGCCCTCATCGACTCCGGCATCTCCGGCCTCATCGTCTGCGGTTCCCTCGGTGAAAACCAATGCCTGCAGCCCGATGAAAAACGCGCCGTGCTCAAGTGCGCCATCGAAACCGCCCAAGGCCGCATCCCCGTCGTCAGCGGCGTCGCCGAGATGAGCACGCGTGCCGCCATTCAATACATGCAGGATGGCGAGCAACTCGGCGCTGCCGGTTTCATGGTCATGCCCCCCATGGTTTACAAAAGCGACCCACGCGAAACCGAGCACTGGTTCCGCACCCTCGCCAAAGCCACGCCCCTCCCCTGGATGCTCTACAACAACCCCGTCGGCTATCACACCGATGTCACGCCAGAGATGTTCGCCCAGATCGCCGACATCGAAAACCTCACCTCCATCAAGGAAAGCAGCGCCAACCCACGTCGCATCACTGAACTGCGAAACCTCGTCGGAGATCGCTACCAGCTCTTCACCGGCGTGGATGATCTCATCCTCGAATGCAGCATCCTCGGCATCGACGGCTGGGTGGCCGGCAGCGGCATCGCCTTCCCCCAGGAAAACCAACAACTCTGGGACCTCACCCGCGCCGGAAAGTGGGACGAAGCCCGCACCCTCTACCGCTGGATGCAGCCCCTCATGAAGCTCGATACCCACATCCACTTCGTCCAATACATCAAGCTCCTCTGCCAGGAGACCGGCCTCGGCAAAGAATGGTGCCGCGAGCCGCGTCTCCCGCTCTCCGGCCCCGAGCGTAACCAGGTCCTCAAAACCATCCGCGACTCCCTCGCCAAGCGCCCGCTATGAACTGATCCTTTGGTCAGAACATAACACTCAAATAGGAGAATGGATAGCTGCCCCCCACTCTCGATGCATCCCCCCAACGCCATGATCTTAGCGACCATGATAGCGCCATCTATCAACATCCCGCTACGCCCCGCACCAGCCCCAACGGGGCTGCGTAATATAGCCCAGGGTTGCCGAGCCTTGGCGAGGCTACCCTGGGTTTCAGCCATGGAAGCCGGGAAGCAAACCCATCGCATCGCCACACCCAAAGTCCACAAGCAGCGTCTGCCACCTGCCCCGCCACCCGCTTGCGCCACAACGTGCACCACCACTCATCACGTGTTCGAACCCCACCTGATCCACCCCCGAAAGGGTGCTGAATAGATGGCATCCCTCCGAATCCCACGCCAATCCGCTTGAACGTGCTTCGCATCCCCATCATCGACTCCCACACCGGCGGCGAGCCCACCCGCGTCGTCCTCGGTGGCGTCAGCGCAGACACCCTCGAAACCTACCGCCGTGCCATCCTCTGCGAGCCCCGCGGCCACGAGGTCATTGTCGGCGCACTCCTCGTCCCACCTCAAGACCCCACCTGCGCTGCCGGAGTCATCTTCTTCAACAACGTCGGCCTCCTCGGCATGTGCGGCCACGGTATGATCGGTCTCATCATCACCCTGCGCCACCTCGAACGCATCACCCCAGGCGGGCACCGCATCGAAACCCCCGTTGGCATCGTTACCGCCACACTCCACGAAGACGGCCGCGTCAGCATCCAAAACGTCCCTTCCTATCGCAAAGCCACTGCCATCCACGCAGGCGGTGTCATTGGCGACGTCGCTTATGGTGGCAACTGGTTCTTTCTGGTATCCGACCACGGCCTCGCCCTCACCCAGGCCAACATCCCGCGCCTCACCCAGGCCGCTCTGGAAATACGCGCCGCACTCCATGCCGTCGGCCACCCGGAGGTCGATCACATCGAACTCTTCGCCCCGCCCCACGATCCAGCCAACCACGGCCGCAATTTCGTCCTCTGCCCCGGCGGCGAATACGACCGCTCCCCCTGCGGCACCGGCACCAGCGCCAAGCTCGCCTGCCTCGCTGCTGATGGCAAACTGCCCCCCGGACAAGTCTGGCGTCAGGAAAGCATCATCGGCAGCGTCTTCGAGGCCAGCTACACCGCTGCAGACACCGGCATCATCCCCACCATCACCGGCACCGCATACCTGACCGCTGAGACCACCCTGATCCTTGATCCCGCCGATCCTTTTCAATTTGGCATCTCATGAGATTTTTCCTTTTCCTCCTCCTCACTTCCACAGCCCCAGCCGTGGACTTCGACCACGCCCTCTCCCTCCCCAAACGCACCGAAAATCTCGTCTTCCGTGATCGCCTGAAACCCAACTGGCTGCCGGATGGCAAATCCTTCTGGTACCGCGTCCAGACCGGTCCCAAGGTCCACGAATTCGTCCTCATCCAGGCAGAAACCGGAGCCCGCAAAACCGCACAGTCACTCAAAGAGCTCGGCCTGCCTGACAAGGAGGCCCTCAAATCCTCCACCTCCAAAATCGAGCTCCGCCGCACCACCCGCACCGGCGAGGAGTCCGGCCTCAAGTTCATCAATCAACTCGACTCCGACCTCGATCTCTTCTGGATCAATCAGCAGGGCGAGCACATCCGCTACGGCGGTATCCGCGCCGGAGCCGAGCGCGAGCAGCACACCTTTGACGGCCACGTCTGGCTCATCACCAGCCGCACCGGCGAACACCTCGCCATCATCGAGGCCGGACCACAGATTCAAACGCTGATCATCGACGGCAAAGGCCTCACTCCCGCCAAAGAAGAGCGGCCGAAAAAAGAAACCGGAGACCGCGCCCCGGACGGCAGTTGCACCGTCACATGCCAGTCAGACAAACTGCCAAAGCGTCAGGTCACCCTCGTAGACTCTTCCCCCACAGGCCAGATCCAGCCCAAGCTCAAAATCCTCGACTACATCAAGCCCGGCGATCCCCTTCCCAAGCCGCAAATCGTCATCACCCACACAGACGGCCGCACCCTCCGCGCCTCTCAGGACCTATATTCAAACCCCTTCACCGAATCCGGCAGACTGCCCGTCACATGGTCCCCCGACAGCCACGAGTTCTACTTCGACTACAACCAGCGCGGCCACCAGCTCTACCGCATCCTCGCCACCGATCCCAAAACCGGCGCAGTGCGCATCATCGTCGAGGAAACCTCCAAAACCTTCATCGACTACACCCACAAAACCTGGCGTCACTGGCTCCATAAAACCGGCGAACTCCTCTGGATGAGCGAGCGCGACGGCTGGTGCCAGCTCTACCTCTACGACACCCAAACCGGCAAGGTGAAGAACCAGGTCACCCACGGCGCATGGCCCGTCCGCGAAGTCCTGCATGTCGATGACTCCAAGCGCCAGGTCTGGTTCCTCGCCAGCGGCCTGCGCAAAGAAGAAGACCCCTACCACCTCCACCTCTGCCGCGTGAACTTCGACGGCACCGGCTTCCATCAGCTCACGCAGGGAGACGGCAACCACCACATCGAGTTCTCCCCCACTCGCGAGAACTTCATCGACACCTACTCCCGCGCCGATCTCCCACCCATCCACGAGCTCCGCCGCAGCACCGACGGCTCCCTCGTCTGCACACTTGAAACAGCCGACGCCACCCAACTCCTCGCCGCAGGCTGGACCATGCCTGAGCGCTTCGTCGCCAAAGGCCGCGATGGCACCACCGACATCCACGGCATCCTCATCAAGCCCTCTCACTTCGATCCCGTCAGGAAATACCCCGTCATCGAAGACATCTATGCCGGTCCTCACAGCGCCTTCGCCCCCAAGGACTTCGGCCGCCTGCTCAATCAACACCTCCTCGCCGAGCTCGGCTTCATCATCGTCAAACTCGACGGCATGGGCACCAATCATCGCGGCAAAGCCTTCCACGATGTCTGCTGGAAAAACCTCAAAGACGCCGGCTTCCCCGACCGCAAGCTCTGGATCAAAGCCGCCGCCAAAACCCGCCCCTGGATGGACCTCACCCGTGTCGGCATCTACGGCGGCAGTGCAGGCGGCCAGAACGCCATGCGTGCCCTGCTGGATCATCACGACTTCTACAAAGTCGCCGTCGCCGACTGCGGCTGCCACGACAACCGCATGGACAAAATCTGGTGGAACGAGCAGTGGATGGGCTGGCCCGTCGATGAAAGCTACGCCCGCAGTTCCAACAAAGACGACGCCCACAAACTCCAAGGCCATCTCCTCCTCATCGTCGGCGAACTCGACACCAACGTCGATCCCGCCAGCACCACCCAGGTCGTCGGCGCTCTGCAAAACGCCGGCAAGACCTTCGACTTCATGCCCATCATCGGCACCGGCCACGGCGCCGCCGAAACACCCTACGGCTCCCGCCTCCGCATGGAGTTCCTCGTAAAACATCTGCGCCCGTAAAGCAGCCTTGCTCCTGCGGAACAATGAACCGCCCCGCCACACTCACATCCCCGATAGTTCCTCAGCCCCTAAGTGATGCGGGCACTCCTGCCCGCAGTCCTGCAACTCCGCCACAACCACATCCCCGGTAGTTCCTCACCCCCTATGTCTTTCGCCTCAGCTCCGCCGCTCCTGCGCGCCAGCGTCCCCGGACAGCAGCGCTTCAGCGGAGCTTTCGAGCATCCACAGCTCCCTCCCACAAGCTGCACAGCCTTGACTAGCCTTTGTAGAAGCACTCAGTAGTGAAATCCTATTTTCATCACCGTGTCACTGAGAGCCGACATCAACGAAGCCATCAAAGGACAGGAAAACCTGATTTTTGATTTTGTAAGTCCGCATCGCTTCGAGGATATCCTTGATCAAGTAGCAGAACGCTTTCTCAAACGAGGAAAAAGGAATCTAAACCAAATCTGGCTTTGGAATGAATTCCGAAATGAAACCAAAAGCATTCAGTCCGCAGATGTCATTCTTGAACTAACCTCAAGGCTTGAGCCGCAAGACTCTTATTGGTTCATTGCGAGTGACGAAAACGGCAAACACTGGGTGGCTGCATCAAACGGAAGCAGCATCATTACCGTATTGATAGAGATGTATGCCTTTGAGTATTATATCCTCGACAGAAAGATGACCTGGATTCTCTGCGAGAATCATCATGGCATGCTCATAGAGGCAAAGTCGGTTATTTAAAGCATGCGCTTGAATCCATGGACTGCGGAAGACCTTCTCGGACTTGGAAAAACTTTTACCGCACCGCAGTTCGCGGCGTTTTGATCCGGGCCAGAGCGGTTCTAGCATCTTCACCGCCGGCCTCTGTCCACAGTTTGCCTTCCATTCGAGGTTGAAACCATACCGTCATCACCCCAACCAGCATTCCCTTCTCATCCACAATCGGCGCACCACTGAATCCTGTGATATCGACATGCGGAGTGATAGTATAGCGAAATCGGTCACCATACCCTCTTGCCGTCACCACACCTGAGTACACTTTTTGCGCTACACTGGGCTCTGCATAGGAAACCCCGACGAGAAACACCTTCTCACCCAGCTTCACCGGCTCTGGTCTGATCTTTAAAGGAGTCGCCACAGCAGCCCAGCCTTCAGCCAAATTCAACAGGACCCAGTCATCGTATTCGCGTCCCTCAGGGCGGGTCGCCGATCCTGTAATCTGCACACGTTGATTCGGCTTGGTACGCGGATACATGAACCACCGGCCCAGACTTGCATCCAGATCGACCAGAGACACCTCCGGCTCCACTCCCCCGTTTTCTCCCAGCAGGTGTCGAGCAGTCGCCGCCAGAACCGCACCCGAATCCGTTTTTAGCAAGAAGCTGCTGGCTCCGTCTAGAGTCGTATGCCCCTTAAACTCAGCATGGTTGGTCAGCACTATTTGCGGCCACTTTTCATGTGGGCTCGAAACCCACGCTTCTGCCACAACCTCCGGCACGCTCTGCTTTTCCACAACCTTCCCTCGATCACATCCAGTCATAATCACCGCCAGCCATATAAGGAAAAAAACTTTGTTCATGGATCGGCCATATATTCACACAAATCATGGCCCGTCTTTGTCCTTTTGGCTAAAATCTCAGTCGCGCCACCCGCTTCCAATCAAGACCCCGCAACAGCCCCCTTCATTTTCACTTAATGTCCACCCACGTCACCATCCTCGGCGCAGGCGTCATCGGCCTCAGCACGGCGCTCTACTGCGCCCGCCGCGGCATGCAGGTCACCATCATAGATCGCAGCCCTGCACAGCGCGACGGCTGCTCCTTCGGCAATGCCGGCATGATCGTCCCCAGCCACTTCATCCCCCTCGCCGCGCCCGGCATGGTCAGTCTCGGCCTCAAATGGATGTGGAATCCCGAATCCCCCTTCTACATCAAGCCCCGCCTTGATGCAGACCTCCTCACCTGGGGCCTGCACTTCTGGAAAGCCGCAACCAAAGATCGCGTCGCCGCCGCAGCCCCGATCCTCCGCGACCTCAGCCTCCTCAGCCGCCAGTGCTTTGAAGACATCGGCCTCGATTTCGGCCTCGTCAAAAACGGCCTCCTCATGCTCTGCAAGCAGCAGCACACACTCGACGAAGAAGCCCGCATGGCCGTTCAGGCCAGCACCCTCGGCATCCCCGCCCAAGTCCTCGACGCCAAATCCACCGCCGCCCTCGACCCCGGCGTCACCATGGACGTCTGCGGCAGTGTCTATTACCCTAAAGACTGCCACCTCTCCCCCGCCCGCTTCATCGCCGCTCTGGAGGCAGAGCTGCAATGCCTCGGCGTCCAGTTCCTTTGGAGCACTGAGATCACCGGTTTCAAAACCGAAGGCAGCTCCCTGAATGCCGTCGAGACCTCAAAAGGTCAGGTGGAAGGCCATGAAGTGGTATTATGCAGTGGTGTATGGTCTTCAGTCCTGTCACAGGATCTTGGGCTCAAACTGCCAGTTCAGGCAGGCAAAGGCTACAGCCTCACACTTCCCAATCCCCGTCAGCTCCCCGAACTCTGCACCATCTGCACCGAGGCACGTCTCGCCGTCACGCCCATGGATGGCGCACTGCGCGTGGGCGGCACCATGGAAATGGCAGGCATCAATGAATCCATCACCCACCGCCGCGTACGCGGCATCACGCGTGCCTTTCCCCAGTACTTCCCCGCCTTCGAGGAAAACGACTTCGCCGAGGTAGAACCCTGGAGCGGCTTGCGCCCCGTCTCCCCCGACGGCATGCCCTACATCGGCCGCACCCGGCACTGGAAAAACCTCACCATCGCCACCGGCCACGCCATGATGGGCCTCAGCCTCGCTCCCGCCACCGGAAAGATCGTATGCGATCTGCTCGTGGGAGAGAAACCGCCCGTGCCTCTCGATTTGATGTCGCCCGACCGCTTTGCATGAAAACATTCCTCATTGCACTCACCTTCATCGCCACAACTGCACTGGCGCAGGAACGCCCAAAGCTGCACATCACCAATGCCTCGCCAAAGGAGGTGGAGGTATTCTGGCTCAGGCCGGAGGGAGGGCGCATCCCCAATGGCCGGATCACTCCCGGTGGGAGCACCACCATCAGTACCACGCTGGGGCATCGCTTTGTTATTGTGGATGCCTCCAAGGAGACTCCCGTGGTGAGCACCGGCGCCGTGCAGGAGTTTCGCTACGGCGCCGCAGCCCTGAAAAAGGCGGACAGCCCGGTCTATGAGCAGCGCCAGATCTCCGGATGGACGCTGCATGTGAATGAGAAGCTGATCCAGCAGGACACCGCACCGCTGGATAAAGCCCTGAAGCTCCTGCGCGCGCAACTCGATGAAATCGTGCGCGTCGTCCCCGCCAAGGCGGTGGCGGAGCTTCGCAAGGTGCCGCTGTATTTCAATCCCCCTCATGCCAATGGGCGCGAGCACGCCGCCTACCATCCCAGCGCCGACTGGCTGCGCGAGCACGACCATGATCCGGCCATGGCCAAGGGCGTGGAATTCACCAATGTCCGCATCTTCGAGGCGGAGACACGCCGCATGCCCAACTTTGCCCTGCACGAGCTGGCCCATGCCTACCACGACTGCGTGCTCGGCTTTGACAATCCCGAGATCGAGGCCGCCTTTCAGCATGCCCAAGCCGCCGGCAAATACGACAAGGTCCAGCGCCAGGACTCCGAAGGCCGCAAGCGCCTGGCCAAAGCCTACGCCATGACCAATGCAAAGGAATACTTCGCCGAATGCAGCGAGGCCTTTTTCAGCCGCAACGACTTCTATCCCTTCAACCGCGAGGAATTGAAGCAACATGACCCGGAAATGGACGCCTTGCTGGAAAAGCTGTGGGACATAAGATAACACCATAGGCAGATGCCTGTTTACAAATCAGCACCCCTGTGATGTCATGGCGCTGATATTTTGATGCGCATCGACCCCCGCCACTATCAGATCGCCGTGCTCAGCACCCTCCTGGTGTATGGCATGACGGTGCTGCATTTTGAAGTCACCCTGGCAAAAGCATCGATGATCTTGGGCACCGCGACAGCCTGCCAGTGGCTGTTTTCGAAGGCTGCGCGGATTCGCTTTGAGTGGCGCAGCGCACTCATCTCCGGGCTCTCCATGTGTTTGCTGTGCCGCTGCAGCACTTGGTGGCTGGCGGTGCTGGCGGCAGCCGTCGCCATCGGGTCCAAGTTTGCCCTGCGCTGGCGCGGCAAACACCTCTTCAATCCCACCAACTTCGCCCTCGTGTTCCTCATGCTCGTCAGCGACGGCCGCGTGTGGGTCAGCCCCGGCCAGTGGGGAAATGTGGCCTTCTTCGCCTTCCTCATGGCCTGCCTCGGCGGCCTGGTGGTCATGCGCGCCGGACGCGCGGATGTCGCGCTGACGTTTCTCCTCTCCTGGGTCGCCCTGCTTGTCGGCCGTTCCCTCTGGCTGCATGAGCCGATGACGATTCCCCTGCACCGCCTGCAAAACGGCGCGCTGCTGCTATTCACCTTTTTCATGATCTCAGACCCGCGCACCACGCCGGACTCCCGAGCAGGTCGCGTGGTGTTTGCCATTCTCGTGGCCCTCGGCGGCTGGTGGTGGCAGTTCCAGATGTTCGAGACCAATGGCCCCTTGTGGTCGCTGGCAGTGTGCTCGCTGCTCACACCGCTGCTCGATTTCCTGCTGCCCGCTCAGCGCCACTCCTGGTCCGGCCCTTCCACTCCCCCGCTTCAGCTCAACCTCGCCCCTTCATGAAACCCACCGTCCTGCTCCTGCTGGCCGCCGCCGTGCTGCCCCTCTCCGCCTCTGCCTTTTGCGGCTTCTATGTCGCCCGCGCGGACAGCAAGCTCTACAACAAATCCTCCCAGGTCGCGCTCGTGCGCGATGGCAGGTACACCTCCATCACCATGGCCAGCGACTACCAGGGCGACCCCAAGGAATTCGCCCTCGTCATCCCGGTGCCGACCGTGATCGACAAGGAGGACGTCAAGGTCGTCGAAAAGTCGGTGCTCGACCACCTCGATGCCTACACCGCTCCGCGCCTGGTGGAATACTGGGACCGCGATCCAGATGAATCCTACTATGCGAAGAATCCTGCACCACCTGTGATGGCCATGGAAGACTCTCGTGTTAAACGCAAGTTCTCCGACGGCGCACGCGCACGCGGTGTCACCATCGAGAAGCAGTTCACCGCAGGCGAGTACGACATCCTCGTTCTCTCCGCCAAGCAGAGCGACGGGCTGGTGCTCTGGCTCAATGAAAACAGCTACAAGATGCCAGACGGCGCGGAGCCCGTGCTCGACAGCTACATCCGCCAGAACATGAAATTCTTCGTGGCCAAGGTGAATCTGGAGCGGCAGGCCCAGGAAGGCCGCACCTGGCTGCGCCCCATCCGCGTCAGCTTCAAAAGCCGCAAGTTCATGCTCCCTGTCCGCCTCGGCACCGTGAACGCCAAGGGTCCGCAGGACATGATCGTCTATGTGCTCAACCGCAACGGCCGCGTTGAGTCCACCAACTACCGCACCATCCAGATGCACACCAACAAGAACGTGCCCGAATTCATCAAGAGCGACTTCACCGACTTTTACCGCGACATGTTCGACCGCGTCGTCACCCAGGAAAAAATGAGCTCCATCATCACTGAATACTACTGGGACATGGGCTGGTGCGACCCCTGCAGCAGCGACCCCGTGCCCATGAAGGAACTTCGCGAACTGGGCTGCACCTGGCTCACCGGCGAGGACAATGCGCGCCCCGAGCAGGGCAGCACCTTCATCACCCGCCTGCATGTCCGTTATGACAGCGAGCACTTCCCTGAGGACATCGTCTTCCAGGAAACAGGAGACCTGCAGTTCATACAGGGCCGCTACATCATCCAGCACCCTTGGCGCGGTAAATCGAAAACCGAGGCAGCCAAAGCCTACTTCAAAGAACTGCGCGAACGCCTCGAAGAAGAGGCCACCACCACCGCCAGCCTCACCGGCTGGCCCATCGAGCGCATCCGGGCCAAACAGGCCTCCTACAAAGACACCTCCAAGGAGCCCGGGGAATAGCAACCCGTTGAAAGAGGGTTGCGGTGAGGGGATTATTCTCTTAGCCAAGTTTCACCCCCTTTCATGGCTCAAACATCCCCCCATTCTCGCTACACCTGGCTCGCGCTCTGGCTGCTCAGCGCGTGCGCCTCTGCAGCCGAACATCCCGGCGCGCTCATTTACAAAAAGCTCTGCCAGGACTGCCATGGCACCAAAGGCCAGGGCGTGAAGGACAAGTTTGACGACCCGCTCATCGGCGATCTCACCGTGGACGCACTCGCCCGCAAGATCGACCGCACCATGCCGGAAGACCATGAGGACCAATGCGTGGGGGAGGACGCCAAGCAGGTGGCCGCCTACATCTACGATGCCTTTTACTCCGCCGCAGCCCAGGCGCGCACCCATCCGCCAGACCAAGACCTCAGCCGTCTCACCATCGCTCAGTATCGCACCTCCGTGATGGACCTCATCGGGCGCTTTCGCATGGGCCCCGGCTTTGACCGCCCCATCGGCGCTGAGTCCGGCCTCAAGGCCACCTATCGCGGCGTGGAGCTTCCCAAACCCGGCGAAAAGGCCGTGGACACCACGCCAAAAAATGGCATCAAAGCCAAGCGCCCCAACTTCAAGCTGGAGCGTGTCGATCCCCAGGTCGCATTCCACTTCGGCGCAGACAGCCCCGACAAGGAAAAGATGGAAGCCGAGCAGTTTCAGGACTCCTGGACCGGCAGCGTCGTCGCTGAAGACACCGGCGTGTATGAGTTCATCCTCAAGACCGAAAATGGCGCACGCCTCTGGATCAATGACACCAGCGAAACCGGCGTCCTCATCGATGCCTGGGTCAGCGCCGGCCCCACCGTGCGCGAGGAAAAAAAGAGCCTCTTCCTCGTCGGCGGCCGCGCCTACGCACTGCGGCTGGATCATTTTAAATTCAAGGAGCAGTCCGCCTCCATCGAGCTCTGGTGGAAGCCCCCCCACGGGGTCGCAGAGATCATCCCCCAGCACGCTCTGCGCACCGACCGCCCGCGCGAGCTCATGATCGTCAGCACCAGCTTCCCGGCGGACGACCGCAGCGTCGGCTACGAGCGCGGCACCTCCATTTCCAAAGGCTGGGACCAGGCCACCACGGACGCCGCCATCACCACCGCCGAGCACGTGGAGGAAAAGCTCAACGAACTCGCCGGCACCAAGGACGGCGCGCCCGACCGCCTCGAAAAGCTCCGCAAATTCGCCTTCACCTTCGTCGAAGCCGCCTTCTGCCGCCCGCTCACCGACGAGCAAAAGCAGCTCTACGTCGAATCCATCTTCAAGTCCGCCAAAAGCCCCGAGCAGGCCGTCAAGCGCATCGTCCTCTTCACCCTCAAATCCCCGCAGTTTCTCTACCCCGAACTGCGCGAACTCGAAAAGCCCGACGACTTCGCCTTTGCCTCACGCCTCGCCCTCACCCTCTGGGATTCAATTCCCGACAAAAAACTCATGCAGGCCGCCGCCTCCGGCAAGCTGCGCACCGAGGCGCAGATCCGCGCCGAGGCCCAGCGCATGCTCTCAGACACTCGCACCAAGGCGAAGATGCACGGCTTCTTCCACCACTGGCTTGAGCTCGAACGCGCCGAAGGCAACTCCAAGGATCTCAAGCTCTTCCCCGGTTTTGACGAAAGCGTCCTCGCAGACCTCCGCGAATCCCTCTTCGAATTCCTCGATCAGGTCGTCTGGAGTCCCGAGTCCGACTACCGCCAGCTCCTCCAGGCCGACTACCTCCTGCTCAATGACCGCCTCGGCAAATTCTACGGCAAGCCCGTGCAAGGCGGCGACTTCCAGCGCGTCTCTTTCGATCCCCGACAGCGCGCAGGCGTGGTCACCCATCCCTATCTCCTCGCCTCGCTCGCCTCCAGCCGCGCCACCTCCCCCATCCATCGCGGCGTCTTCCTCACCCGCAACATCGTCGGCCTCTCCCTCCGTCCCCCGCCCATGGCCGTTACCTTTGACGAGAGCCACTTCAATCCCAAGCTCACCATGCGCGAAAAGATCACCGAGCTCACGCGCAACAACACCTGCATGTCCTGCCATTCCACCATCAATCCGCTGGGCTTCAGCCTCGAAAACTTCGACGCCATCGGTCGCTGGCGCACCCAGGACAACAACAAGCCCGTGAACCCCCAGGGCGACTTCTCCGATGACGAAGGCCGCAAAGTCCACCTCACCGGGCCGCGTGACATCGTCAACTACGTCGCCACCAGCCCCTACGGCCACCGCGCCTTCATCCGCCAGCTCTTCAATCACTTCGTCAAGCAGCAGCCCCTCGCCTACGGCCCTCAGACCCTCGAAAATCTCCAGCACACCTTCGCCGCCTCCAACTTCAACGTCCAAAAACTCCTCGTCGATATTGCGCTGGAGTCGGTGTTGCATGGCAAGGATATGGGCGTGGCCTCGCAGCAAGGAGCCAAGTAACCAAAGCCTCCCTTCATCCTACTCGTCCTCCTACTCCTACTCGTCCTCGATCATAGCGCGAGCGCTGGGTAAAAGGGGATCGAGCCCCTAAAAGTTGAAGTTGCCTGAGGCTTGGAATATCGCGAATACGCTGGCCTCACCCAAACATCGGCAGCAACACACCCACGACCAAAACAATCAGCAGCACCAGAGCCACCCACCACCAGAGGTTCATCCTCAGCGGCTGCTTGGAAGTCTTCCCGCCAAACTCTCGCGCCACAAAGTCGTCGTAGTCAAACTCATCATCCGGCAGATCCAGTCCATCCTCATGCGTATCGCCGCTCCAGCCGGATTTGGCACACGCACCGCAGTCATCACACGCGACGGCTCCTCGGGGCACCCATTCACCACACACCGGGCACTGCCCCGGAGGTTTAAACCGGCCGCTCATGGCACCGGAATGGAAGAAGGTTGGCGAAAGAGAGGTTGATCACTCGCGGCAAAATGGGCATCAGACGTATGCAGACGGCGGAAGGAATCGCTGTCGGCCATCCCTCCCAGATTGAGCAGCGGCGTCCAGCCCGCCTGCCGCGATTGAATTTCTATTGCTCCACGGCGCAGCGGCGTGAGCATGATCAGCACCACTGCCAAGGTCACGGTGGCTGCAAGCGTCTGACTAAGAGTTCTGGCACGCTGCCGGGTCATGTTAAATGCTGATTATTAACATAGACGAAATATTGTCAACCCACGAGTTTGACCACCCTTTTTTGCTTGTTTTCACCCGTTTCTCAGCCAGCGATGCACAGTGATTTTGATCCTAACCGCAGGTTTCGGCGATGGGCACAACACCGCCGCGCGCTCTGTGGCGGAGGCTTTGACACGCCTGTGCCCCGAAGAAAAAATCGAGACCAGCGACCTCATCAGCGAGGCCCTGCCCCTTATCTCCGATGTCTGCAAAAGCCTCTATCAGTTCGCCATCACCCACTGGCCCGCCGCCTGGCGCATGACCTATGACCTCATGGGCCGGCCCTCCGTCACTGGTCCGGATGCCCTCTGGCAGACCGCCATGGTGAACGCCCTCAAAGAGCGCATCAAGCAGGAGCAGCCACGCCTCATCATCAGCACCTATCCGCTGTATGCCATCCTGCTTGAGACCCTTTCAAAACAGCAGTCCGTCCCGCCCCTGTGCACGGTGATCACGGACTCCGTCAGCGTGAACCGCGTCTGGGTCATGTCTGGCAGCAGCCTGTTTTGCGTGGCCGATGACGAGACCAAAAAAGTGGTCATCGACTTTGGTGTGCCCGAATCAAAAATCCGCGTCACCGGCTTTCCTGTGGATCTCGCCTTCACCGAGCCGCTGCCTGACTTGCCGCCCGTCTCCCAGCCTCGCATCCTCTACCTTCCTTCCACCACCGGACGGCGTGTCGCTCAAACCCTGGAAGCCCTCAAGCCACTCTTCCGCACCGGCGTCAAAATGACTCTGCCCGTGGGCAAGCACGACAAGCGCCTCTACCACGTCCTCCGGCGTTTCATGGACTCCATGCCGCCTGACACCATCGAGATCATCGGCTGGACCAAGCGCATCCCGGAATTCCTGCGCACGCATGATGTCGTCATCTGCAAGGCCGGCGGAGCCATCCTGCACGAAGTGATGGCCGCCAAAATCCCCGCCGTCATCGACTACGTGGTTCCCGGCCAGGAAGAGGGCAATGCCGAAATGCTCACCAAACACGATGGCGGCATCGTCACCACGAGCGCCAAAGAAACAGCCGCTGCAGTCGAAAGCATTCTCACCAACAACAGCGCCGTGGGTCGCCGCATGCGTGCCAGCATGGCCAAAATCAGCATGCCAGATGCCGCCGTGCGCACCGCCAAAGCCGCGCTCACCATCGCGACCGCCTGAGAGACTCTCATGGAATCTCCTCCGCCCGTGCCCGTCGTCTGCGCCATCATCAGGCGCAACGCACACATCCTGCTCGCCCAACGACCGCCCGGCAAAAAACTCGGCGGTCACTGGGAATTTCCCGGAGGCAAAGTCGAGCCCGGAGAATCCGCCGAAGCCGCCCTTCACCGCGAACTTCAGGAAGAACTCGGCTGCACCGTGCGCATCACCCAGGCACTCGCCCCCTTCGTACACGCCTACGACTGGGGCGGCATCAAACTGATCCCCTTCATCTGCGAACTCGAAGCCTCAAGCCCCGAACCACATCCCCACGAACACACCGCCCTCGCATGGGTGGAACCCGCCCAGTTGCAAAACTACGATCTCGCCCCCGCTGACGTGCCGGTGTTGGGGATGCTCGTGTAGGTGCGCCTCGGCGAACCAGCCCCGAATCATGCCAGCCCATTTGGAGTGCGGCTGCGTAGCGAGGAGCGAGTGAAGCTGCCGCTTTCGTGAGTCTCATGTCGTTCGCATGCCCAGCCTGCCAACGAAAGCCCAGCAGCCCCCGCTGTCGGAACACATAAGCTTTCCACACGCCGTCCCGCACGGCGGAAAGCGGTGGCCGCGCCCATTCTTCCCTCCTCAACCGCACCCCAAGCCACTATTCCACCGGCCTCGGCCTCCCCCACGCCCCGCGATGCGCCGCACGCGCCTCATGCTCCAGCCCACGCAAATGGCTCTCAAAATCATACTCACGCCGTCCGTCCGGCATCCATGTCCCCTTAGTATGAATCCGGCACAGGCCCGCCTTCACCAGTTTCTCTGAAAGCTCCTCCCCATCATCAAAAAACACCAGCGCATACGAGCGGGCGCTGTCATACACACGCTCCCAGCGTGTTTGGATCGTGAAGCGCCGCCCATGCAGCAGTTGCTCGGTGAAGTCCTTCGCCTCCAGTCCCAGTCTCTCCGTCTGCTCAATGCTCAGCCCGCCAAAGTAGGACGCCTGATCCTTCAGCCGGTTTTTCACCAGCGGATAGAGCCGCTTCTCCGGGCAATCGACAAAATACAACCGCAGCACATTCACTCCGCCTTCATGTGCGATCTTGAAGCTGTCCCCGTCATTGCTGGCATCCTCAACAAGCCGGGCATCGACCAGCGTCACAAAGCGCTCCTCCGCTGCCGGTGGCACCGTGGCCACCATCGGCTTGTCACGATAGTGCTGCCATGCCTGCAGCAGCCCGACCATCAGCCAGAACAGCCACCACAAGGAACGCGACCCGCCTGTGCGCCGTTTCCGTTTCATGTCCCGCGCTTGTTGCCAAAAAGATCAATGTGCAGGCGTGGCGAATACCGCCAGCCCGTCCGCTTGCACACCTCCACCAGCCACGCCTGCCGCGCCCGCAGTGCCTCCTGCGTGATGCCCTCCGGCATCAGCAACACCTTCTCAGGCGGCACAGTCACGCCGACGGAGTCCACCACCGCCCGCACCTCTTCCACATCCGCCTCGGTCGCCACGACAAACTTGAGCTGATAATCATAGTTCTCGCACCATGCCCGCAGCACCTCCGGCTGCAGCCGCAGACGCTCATGCTTCTCCGCCCACGCCTTTCCGGCCTTCGCCTCGCTCGGCGTAGAATGCGCCAGCTTCGGGCTGATCGAAGCCAGATCACAGGCCACGCCCTGCGGCGCGATCGTCCCCGCAGTTTCAATCGTGATATGCTTCCCCGCCTCACGCAGCCGCGCCAGCAGCTCCGGCATTCCCTTCGCCACCATCGGCTCCCCCCCAGTCACCACGACAAACCGCGTCGGCTCCCGCTGCACCACCGCAACGATTTCCTCCACACTCATCTCCGTACCTTCCGGCTGCCAGGAGGCATACGGCGTGTCACACCACGTGCACCTCAAATTGCAGCCCGACGTCCGCACAAACACAGAAGGCACGCCCACAAGGGAGCCCTCGCCCTGCACGGAGTAAAAGGTCTCAGAAATCAGCATGGCACCAGGATACTTCTCGGTTTGAAAGGATGGTACACTGCCAGGAGGCACACCACAACAGAGCCGGAAAAATAACCCAGCAGAAGCTCATGCGAATGCGGATTCCGCACCGCTCCGCGTGCCATCAACCAGTCCAGGTAACCCATGCGAATGCCTGCCAGGTAAACAAACCATCCCAGCCCAAAACAGCACAACGCCGAGGCCAGCGCGAAGCGATGAAAACGGTGCTTCACGAGTGGCTGACGCAGAGCAATCCAAACAGCCGGCGCAAACACCAGGGATGCTGTTTGCGGCTCGATTTCACCATGCATGCAGTCCTCCCAGGAATAACAGATGCCCAAAAGAATCCCCAAACAGGAAACCATCGCGATCAGGATGGATGCAGTCGAAATCTTCAACTCATCTCGATTGGCCGTATCGCTCTGATCATCTCTCATATCACGGAGCTTTCCACTCCGCCGCATGCCGCGCAAAGGCAGGCGCCGCACGTTGCAAAGCCTCATCAATGTCCGCCTGCGTATGCGCGAGGCTGATAAACCAAAGCCCGCGCTCGATCGCACGCACACCCTCCTCCAGCAAACACCTCCTCAGGTGCGCCCAGCGCGGCGCATCCTGCCGCATCGCGTAGTCGCGATAGTTCGTGATCGGCCCTTCCGGCGCACCCGGCTTCAGCATCGTCGCATGAAAGACCAGCCCCGCCCCTTGCGGGCGCAGCGGAATATTGTTCTGCTCCGCCAGCTTGCTCAGTCCTTCCATCAATTGCTCACCGAGCGCGATCATCCCAGCAGGATGCTTGTCCCCAAGCGCGATGACTTCATCCAGACACCACTTCGCAGCGGCAAGGCAGAGCGGATTCGCATTCAAAGTCCCCGCATGCACCACCTCACCGCTCATGATCTTCTCAAACATCTTCTCCTTGCCCACCAGCGCCGCAAACGGCACGCCGCCGCCGATGGCCTTGCCAAGAATCGTCAGATCAGGCGTGAAACCATAGTATTTCTGCGCACAGCCCGCACCAAAGCGGAACCCCGTGATCGTCTCATCCGCAATCATAACGATCCCATTCTCATCGCACAGCTCTCGAATTGTCTCGATCATCCCCGGCACCGCAGGCATGCATCCCGTGTTGCACAGCACCGGCTCAAAAATGATCGCCGCGATCTGGTCGTGATGCTCCGCCACCCGCTGGCGCAGATGCGCAGGATCATTCCAGCGCGCCACCACAAACGTGCTCAGCACCTCGGGGATCACTCCCTTGCTGGGATGGATCCGTGAAGGATCATCCTCCGTGCCCCACCGGTCTGGCGGTGGCGCGTATCCCACGAGTCCTTCATCCCCCCACCCGTGGTAGTGCCCTTCAAACTTCAAAATCATCGACCTGCCCGTGTGCGCACGCGCCAGTCTCAGCGCCGAGAGCACCACCTCCGTGGCGCTGTTGTTAAACCGCACACGCTCCGCGCCCGGAATCATCTTCTGCAGCCGCTCCGCCACATCGATCTCCAGCTCGCTCTGCGCCGCCCAGTGCGTCCCTTTGTGCGCCTGCTTGCCGATGGCGTCCGCCATTCCTTCCGGCGCATGCCCGTACAAGATAGCCCCCTGCCCGATCTGAAAATCAATGTACTCATTGCCATCCACATCAAACAGGCGCGAGCCCTTGCCGTGGTCAAAATAGAGCGGCACCGGCACCTCCATCTTGCGGATGCCACTGTTGACACCCCCGGCGATGCTGTGTTGCGCACGTGCGAAAAGTTCGGCGGATTTCGGAAAAGTATAGGACATGGCCGTGAAGTAAAAAATCAGTGCTCTCTCGACATCAATGCAACGGCGAACTGTCGTAGATCACCACCCGCTCCCAGAACGTTTTGCACGCCGCCACAAAGCGCAGGTGCTTCGGGCACTCCTTCTGGTAAAACTCATGATCCTTCAAGTCCTTGAAATGCAGCGTCAGCGAATAGCTGAACGAATGATCCGTCACCGGCCGCTTCTCCGTATCCGCCGGCTTCCCCACAAAAGCATGTACGAGGTAATCAATCTCAAGCAGATGCATCAGCTCCGTCTCGAAAGTGGCGCGTTGTTCCGCAGAAAGGTCAGTCTTAAGCCAGAAATAAACGTTGTGAATCATGGTGAACCCATTGGTACGCGGAGAGGGTGCCTGTGCAATCAGCAAAGTCTGGTATGAGGAGGGAACCAGCGAGGAATCTCAGATGCAGACCGGTCTCAGCAGGCGGCCGCCGGCTCAGGCCGCAGGCACATTCCGGACGATGCCCCGCTCGATCAGTGACGCGGGAATGCGTGAGACCTGGGCGCTGGAGCAATACAGGTGCGTCAGCGATCCAAGCTGCGACAGCGGCTCAAAGTCGCTGATTTCGGTGTTGGACAGGTTCAGCGTGGTCAATTTGGACAAGTGGACCACCGCCGTGAGATCTTTGAGACCGGAGTGGGAGCAGTCCAGCGCAGTCAGGCCAGGGAGGCGCGGCACGAAGGAGAGGTCCGTGATCAGCGCAGCAGAGCAATAGAGCTCGGTCAGATGGATCAGCCCCCCAAGCGCATGCCAGCCATGCATCAGATCATTGTCGCTCATGGCGCGGTCTTCGAGAACCTCCACGTGATTCGCCGATCTGCGCCATGCTTTGCTCAGGGAATCAAAATACCAGCTTCCGAGATTCAGCACCCGCAAGTGCGTCAGTTCCAGCAGTTCCAGCGGCGCATCCTGCAGGCCCAGCCTGCCCAGATCCAGAAAGCCAGTCTGCTCCTTCGCCTCCTTCTCGATCAATCGGCGGGCCATGTCCAGACCTTCGATCGGAGAAGACTCCCGCAGGCGCAGCGCTCCCGCCCGCACCCGGTCAATGAGCCACTGGGGAAAACTGGCCACGCAGGCACGTTCGCAATCAAGAGTGGCCAGTGCGGCGAGGTGCTTGAGCGGCTGCAGAGAGCTGACCAGTGTGCGGTAGCAGTTCAGTTCCGTCAGCGCAGTGAGCCCAAAGAGAGGGCGCAAATCGCTCACATGGGTGCCGGCGCAGTTGAGCGTGGTCAGAGCGGTGAGGCGTGCCAATGGCCGGAGATCACTCACCTCAGAGCCGGAGCAGTCCAGCGTCTTCAATGCGCGGAGCCGCGCCAGAGGCTGCAGATCCTTGACGTTGTGGCCCGCGCAGCCCAGCGTGGTCAGCGCATGCAGCCCGGAGAGCGGCCGCAAGTGGCGGACATGGGTGCGGTTCAAATTCAGCACTGTCAATTTGGAGAGCTGCGCCAGCGGTCCGAGATCAATGACGTTCGTCGAAGCCAGGTTCAGGCTGGTCAGCTCCTTCAACTTTGCCAGCGGCCGAATATCGCTGACCGCGCCAGGCGAGCAGGTGAATTCCTTCAGCGCCGCAAGCCGCGCCAGCGGCTGCAAATCGGTGATCGAGGTATAGGACAGCTTGAGCGACGTCAAATTTCTGAGCACTTCCAGAGGCTGCAGGCTTTCCACTTTCGTTCGTGAGATGTCCAGCGCGCCCAGCACATGGAGCTGCGCGACCGGGCTCAGATCGGAGATGTTTGTCTCGGAGCAGTCCAGCATCTTCAGCACGGAGAGCCGCGCCAAAGGCTGCAAGTCGCTGACCGGTGTGAAGGAGATGCGTAGCGTCTCCAGCGCACAGAGCTTTGAAAGCGGCCGGAGATCCCTCACATGAGTGAGCGAGCAGTCAAGCAGGCTCAGCGCCTGCAGATTCCTCAGCGGCTGGAGATCATTGAGACGGATCCTGCTGCAATCCAGCGTCGTGAGTGAAGTGAGCTTTGCCAGTGGCCCCAGCTCGCTGATTTTCGTACGCGAGCAGTTGAGAATCCTCAGGGCGCTGAGCTGCGCGAGTGGTTCCAGACTTTCGACCTGGGTGGCTGAGCAATCCAGCGCGGTCAACGCACGAAGCTGGGAGAGCCCCTGCAGATCGCTGACCAGGGTGCTGTTGCAGTCCAGCGACTCCAGTCCGAAGAGCTGTGCCAGCGGGCGAAGATCCGCCACCGACGTCAGCGCCACATTCAGCGTGATGAGTGCTTTGAGCTGCGCCAGCGGCTGCAAATTGCTGATCCAGCTCCGGGAGCAGTTCAAAGCGGTCAGCGCCGTCAGGTTTGCCAGCGGCTGCAGATCGTTGACACGAGTGCGGGAAAATTTCAGCCAGCTCAGTGCGCGGAGCTGCGCCAGTGGCTGCAGATCGCTGATTTCCGTTTCGGAGCAGTCCAGCCAGGTCAGGGTGCTTAACCGCCCCAGCGGCTGCAAATCCGCGACTTGCGTGCCGGAGCAGTCCAGCGTCTTCAGCGCCGCGAGCCGTGCCAGCGGGCGGAGATCGCTGACGGATGTCGTGGTCACCCTCAACGTGGTCAAAGCCGGGAGATGTGACAGAGGCTCCAAATCGCTGACGGCAGTGCAAGAGCAGTCCAAATGCGCCAGCGCCTTCATTTCCGCCAGCGGATCGAGGTTGCTCACAGCGGTGCAAGAGCAGTCCAGATGCGCCAGCGCCGTGAGCTGAGTGAGCGGCTGCAGGTCGCTGATTTTGGTGTTGGAACAGCGCAGACGTGTAAGTGCGTGGAGCCGGGCCAGCAGCGTCAGATCAGAGAATTCGGTGCCGCAGCATTGGACCTCGGTCAGGTGCGTCAGCACCGCGAGATCTTCCCACCCGCGCCTCAAATCATTCTTTCCACACGCATGCGTCTCCGAGGCATATTGCTTTTTTTGCGGATCATAAGCACCGCGGCCTAAAACAAGCACGCGCAGGTGCGTGAGATTCTGCAGTTGCTCCGGAGCGGCGACAAGGCCGAGCCCGCTCAGATCCAGTGTACCAGTGCGCCGGATTGCTTCGTCCTCGATGCATTGGACGGCGAGGTCGTAACCTCGAGGTGAGGAAAGCGGAGTGGCCTTCAGCTTTTCATTCTCCATCCGTTCCGCAATCAAGGGCGGGTAATGGGTGACCAATGTATGGCGGCAATCCAGTTCATTGAGCAAGGGAAGATCCTCCAGCGGATGCAGGTCACTGACCTGGGTGGAGGAGCAGTCAAGACAGGTGAGTGCCGTGAGATTTTGCAGGGGCTCCAGAGACGTGATGGAGGTCCCTGAGCACCCCAGACGTCCCAGCGCGGTGTGTCGGGCCAGTGGGTCAAGGGAGCTGACCTGTGTTTTGTCGCAAAAGAGGCCGGTCAGTGCGGTGAGTTGCGCGAGGGGCTGCAGATCGCGGATCGGCAGGCCGCTGATGTCCAGCCAGGTGAGCGCGGTCAGGCGGGCGATGGGCGAGATGTCGCTGACGGCAGTGTCACCGCACCTGAGCATCGTGAGCGCCGTGAGCTCTGAAATTGGCTCCAGAGACTTGACCTGGGAGTCGTTGACGTCCAGCTCCGTCATTGCCGTGTGTCCTGCCAGAGGCGTCAGGTCGGAGATGAGCGTGAGCCAGGCGGTGATCTGAGTCAGCTTTGTGAGATTTTTCAGCGGCCTCAGATCGCTGACCGGCGTGGAGTAGCATTTCAGTGTGGTCAGGCCGTGGTGCCGGGCCAGGGGCCCAAGATCGCGGATGCCCGTGCAGGAGATGTCCAGCTCGGTCAGCGTGTTGAGATTGGCAAGCGGCTGCAAGGAACTGACCTGCGTGCTTGCGCACATGAGCTTGGCCAGTGAAGTGAACTTTTCGAGCGGCTCCAGATCGCTGACCTGGGTGTGCCAGAATTCCAGATGGGTCAGTGTGGTGAGAGCGGCAAAAGGCTCCAGGGAGTGGAGCGTGGCACACGGGCAGTAAAGCTCACGGAGATTGACAAGCGCACCGAGGCTGGACCAGCCCACATTAAGATCATTTTTCCCCAGATCATGCGCCGCCTTGCGCCACTCATCACATGTGGAGTCATACCAATGGGTGCCTAAATTCAACACGCGCAAGTGCGTGAGCTGCCGCAGGGCAAGCGGCGCGGCCTGCAAGGCCAGCCCGCCCAGATCAAGAATGCCCGTACGCGCCTCGGCCTCCTGGGCGATCAACTGGTTGGCAATGGCGAAGCCTTCGGGGCTGGTTGTGGACGACATGAGGTGAGGGCATCTGGAGGAACACGAGACCCGAAGGATGGTCAAGCAGCATCCCTGGAACCATGAGGCCAGCGCGGCAGCAAACGGTTTCGATCTTCATCGGAGCCCCCCCCCATGGCATGCGCCCATGCCCGCGGAGAAATCACACAAATGACGGACTTTTTTGCTAACCTCCAGCCAAATGCGGCGTTAAATACCCAGGAAGACATCACCACGGCATCCCTGCCCGGTCGTCTTCACCCCGCGCAAAGGACAATGGCCCCACTGGGAACGACTTCAAAGTCCGCGTTGCACGTCACCACGAACAATGCAAACCTAGTACCATCATGAACCCCACATCCATCCTTGCAATCGGTCCTCTCGGCACGCCTGAGATGATCATCATCGGCATCCTCATTCTCGTCCTCTTCGGCGCCAAAAAGCTCCCAACCTTCGCCCGCAGCCTGGGCAAGAGCATGGGCGAGTTCAAAAAGGCCCGCACCGAGTTCGAGCAGGAGCTCCAGAACGCTCAGGAAGAAGTCGAGCGCCCGAAAATCACCCCTCCTCAGGAAAAGCGCCAGCCCGTCGCCAACGTCGAAGATTCCTAGTCGGATCCATCCGCTGGCATGCAGCCACTCCTTCAATTCACGCGGCGGGTCGTTGGACCCGCCGTTTTTTTTGCCCTTGCGGCTCTGCTCTCCGCCGCCGAGTCGGAGCGCCTCACCTTCTGCTCCTACAATCTGAAAAACTGGCTGACCATGGAGCGCGCCCCCGGCCAGCCCCCCGCCGCCAAGCCCGAAAAGGAGCGCGCCCAGGCCGTCAAAATCCTGACCGACATCCATCCCGACATCCTCGGCGTGTGTGAAATCGGCACCGCCGAAGATCTCGCGGAATTGCAGCAGCGCCTGCAAACAGCCGGCCTGGATCTCCCCTACACCGAACTCGCGCACGGGGGCGATGAGACACGCCGCCTCGCCCTCCTCTCGCGGCTTCCCATCAAGGCCCGCAACTCCCAGACCACCCTCACCTATCAAATCGGCGCACAGACCCTGCCCTTTCAGCGCGGCATCCTCGATGTCACCATTGCCATCACGCCCACCTTTGATCTCCACCTGCTGGGCGTGCATCTGAAGTCCATGCGCACCGTCTCAGAGGCAGATCAGGCCGAGATGCGCCGCAACGAAGCACGCCTCCTCCGCCTTCACATCGACTCCATCTTCGCCAAAGAACCCGCCGCCTGCATCCTCGCCTATGGCGACTTCAATGCTCAGCGCAACGATCCCGCCGTCGCGGAAATCGTCGGCAGTCCGCGCAGTGGCGACACCGCCATGCAAGACCTCCTCCTGCGCGATGAAAACGGCGAGGTCTGGACCCATTTCTGGGACGCCGCAGACATCTATTCACGCCTCGACTACTGCTTCACCAGCCGCCTTCTCCGCCCTCACCTCGACATCCGCAGTTCCGGCATCCACACCGACCGCGATTTCTACAAAGCCAGCGATCACCGCCCCCTGGTCATCAAGATCAGCCCGGAGCCCATCACAAAAACGCGGAGATGACTGGCAGCACAGCCACTCCGAAAACTTGAAACTTTAAACTCGCAACTTTAAACTTGTCCTCCTACTGCCTCACGATCTTCAACACCCGGTTGTTGTAGCTGTCCGTGATGTAAAGCTCCCCCGTGTCCGGCTTGATGGTCACGCCGTGCGGCCGTGAGAGCTGACACTGCCGCGGATCACCGCCCACCCCAGCACTGCCCTGCTTGCCAGTCCCGGCAATGCGCTCAATCATTCCGGTCTTTGGCACATAGCGCCGCACCAGATGCGCCTCCGCATCCGCAATGATCACGCTGTCATCTTTGTCCACGCACAGGTGCTTCGGCCCGTTCATCGTCGCCGCCAGCGCCGGGCCGCCGTCCCCTTCTCCACCCTTGGCGCCGCTCGCGTTCACCACCGTGCGGATGTGGCCGGTCTTGTCCACCACACGCAGCGCATTGCCACCACGCTCAAGGATATAAACATTCCCCTGCCGGTCGGGCGCCACCGCACGCGGATCAGAAAGCGGCGCATCCACCGCCACCGCGCCATCCTCCGGCCGGCCCTTCTTCCCATTGCCTGCAATCACCCGGCTCTGGTGCGTGACGAGATCCAGCTCATGCACCTGCCGCAGATCCGCGATGTACAGCTTCGTGCCTTCAAAGTTCAGCGTGATGCAGTACGGCCCGTTCCCCTTCTCCTTCCCCGCCGGTGCCCGCCAGCCCTCAAGCGGCGCCACGATGCGCGCCTTCACATCCACCACCCTCACCCGGCCATTCCACGTGTCGGCGATCAGTACATTGTCATTCGGCAGGATCGCCAGATTGTGCGGCCCGTTGAACTGCGCACGGATCGCCTGCCCTCCATCGCCACTGTCTCCGGGCTTCAATTGCCCGGCCACATGCTGGATCGTCCCGCCGCCATCCACCTGCAGAAGCCGGTTGCCAGACACCATTTCGACGATCCACATATGCCCGCCGGAGTCGAACGCAGTGCCAAACGGCTCCTTCAACTCCGCATCCGTCGCCGCGATGTTATTTGCATCCTGCGTCCCCCCGCCGGCGACGAGCACGATTTGATCCGCGTGAGCGATGAAAGGCAGAAACAGGGCAAGAAGGTAGGAGCGGTGTGAGATCATGGTGGTGAGAGTGATACTTGATGAAACGCCGCATTTATCCAAAGGAAATTCGCGCAGTCACCACAGCCTTTTTCAGAATTTTACCCATTAGGCACGCTCCATGCTTGGAGCATTGGGATGCTCTCTCCCATCCAAGAGTACGTCGAACAATTGCATTCCCGCTACGCGTCCAGCATGGACGGTCACGTGGCGGATTATATCCCCGAGCTCTCCAAGGCCGACCCTCGCTGGTTCGGCATCTGCATCGCCACCCGCGACGGCCATGTCTATGAAGTGGGCGACACCCGCCAGCCCTTCACCATCCAGTCCATTTCCAAGGCCCTGGTTTACGGACTTGCCTTGGAAGATCGCGGTGAGGAGCACGTCCTGTCACGCATCGGCGTGGAGCCCTCGGGCGAAGCCTTCAATGCTATCAGTCTCAAGGAAGGCAGCGGCGCTCCGTTCAATCCCATGATCAATGCCGGTGCCATCGCCACCGCCGGTCAAATCTTGAAGAAGGATGGCAAAAGCCGCATTGATCGTGTCTTGGAATACCTCAGCGGCTTTGCCGGGCGGGATCTGGACATCAACCAGTCCGTCTATCAAAGTGAAAGCGACACCGGTCACCGCAACCGCGCCATCGGCTGGCTGCTGCGCAATTTTGGCATCCTGGATGAGGACCCAAATGAGACCTTGGAAACCTACTTCCAGCAATGCTCCGTGGAGGTCACCTGCCGGGATCTCGCCTTGATGGGCGCGACCCTCGCCAATCAGGGCGTTCAGCCCCTCACACGCAAGCGCGCCATCGCCGCAGATTACGTGGACAATGTCCTCGGCGTCATGGCCACCTGCGGCATGTATGACTGGTCCGGCGAATGGATCTACCGCGTCGGCCTCCCCGCCAAGAGCGGCGTGGGCGGCGGCATCCTCGCCGTGCTGCCCGGTCAGCTCGGCATCGGCATTTTCTCCCCTCCGTTGGACAAGCAGGGCAACAGCGATCGCGGCATCAAAGTCTGCATGGATCTCTCTCGTGAACTCGCCCTTCACATGATGAATCCCACCGCCACTCCACGCTCTGCCATCCGCCTGAAATACCATGGAGGTGAGGTCGTGTCCCGCCGGCGGCTGCCTCCTCAGGCCCGTGAGCTGCTGCGTGCAAACGGCTCCATGATTCAGATCATGGAACTTCAGGGCGGCCTCATCTTCACCACCATTGAGCCCGTGATCCGTCTCGCCACCTCTCTGGGGGCGGAATGCAGGCACATCATCTTTGACCTCCGCGCAGTCGTCAGTGCCAATTCAGTGAGCCTCATCCTGCTCGCCAATCTCGGCCCCCGACTGGCATCCCTGGGTGTACGCGTGATCTTCTGCCAGCCCGCCAAGTTCATGACGGCACTGCGCGCCGTCGGCATCGCCGAGGCCGACATCTTCACCACCATGGATGCCGCACTGGAGCATTGTGAGGATTCACTCCTGCTGGAGGTGACTGGCGTCTCCTGGCGTCCGCACATGCCCTTGAGCCTCAAATCCTGCACCCTGTTTCGCCAGTGTTCGTCGGAAGACATCGCCTTTCTCGAACAGGAGCTCCCCCGGCGTCATTACTCCGCCGATCAATCCATCATCAACTGCGGAGACCTCGCCGCTGAAATGTTCGTCATCGTCAGTGGCACGGTGGAGGTGCAGATCCGCACGGAGGATGAAACCCGCAAACGCATTGACGTCCTCACCGCCGGAATGACCGTGGGCGAGATGGCGTTTCTGGACGGCTCGGCACGCTCAGCCGATGTCGTCGCCCTGGAGCCCGTCGAATGCGTCGTCATTTCCAAAGCCTGGTTCGATGCTTTGAATAATCGCAATCCAGCGCTGAAAATCACGATGCTGCAGGAAATGACGCATGAGATCGCCGCCCGCCTGAGGCAGGCAAATCTTTCGATCTCCGCGTTCCATCGTTCCTAGCACCGCTACTTCCGCTTCAGCAGCCGCACCCGGTGCGCCTCGCTGTCGCCAATGTACACCGTCCCGTCTGCATCGCAGAAAATGCCATGCAGCCGCGCCATCTTGCATTGCAGCGGATCTCCGTCCGGCCCGTCCCCCTTCTCACCCGTTCCCGCGATGAGTTCCAGATTGCCCGTCTTCGCATCAATCATCCGCACGCTGTGACTTTCGGTGTCCGCCAGCCAGGCATTGCCATCCGCATCGATCGAGACCCCTTTCGGCCCGCTCAGCGTCGCCAGCTTCGCCGGACCTCCATTGCCCGTAAATCCCTTCGCCCCTGTGCCAGCCACGTGATGAATCTTCCCTGCCTTGAGGTCAAACTTGAAGACCTGGTTCCCTTCCCGCGTCACCAGCCACAGATTCCCCGCCTTGTCGAAATCCAGCGAACGCGGCCCCTTCAGCGGCGTCCCTTCAATCGGCGCCCCATCCGGCGTCGCACCGGGCTTCCCCGTACCCGCAAACGTGCTGATCTTCCCGCTCTGCATGTCGATCTTCCGAATGACGTTGTTGCCGATGTCGCAGACATAGAGGCTTCCATCCGGACCAAACTGAATGCTGTGCGGCTGCTTAAACTGCGCCTGCGCCGCCGGCCCGCCATCGCCGCTGTAGCCTGCCACGCCCGTGCCCGCGAACGTCGTGATGATCTTCGTTTTCATGTCCACCTTGCGCACCACATGGTTCGTCATGTCCACGATGTACAGATCACCCTTCGCATCAAACCGCAGCTCATGCGGCAGATTGAAGGTCGCCTCCAGCGCCGGACCACCATCCCCGCTGTACCCCTTCTTTCCCGTACCCGCGATTGTGCTGATCGTCCCATCCGGCGCCACGCGGCGGATGCGCTGCCCCGTGTATTCGCAGAACCAGATCGCTCCATCCGGTCCCCGCGTCACGCCGAACGGATTGTCAATCTGCGCGACAGTGGCCGGGCCGCCATCTCCGCCCCCACCTTTGACACCGTTCCCGGCAAACGTAGAAATGGTCCACTCGGCAGCAGTGGCGGTTTGAACAAACAGGGCGAGAGTGAGAAGAAGGCGCATGATGGAATTTGAAACGATGAAGGACGGCACGGCGAAAGCCAAGCAGGAAATGAGTACGCAACACCTCGCCCCGTTTCATTGGCGTATTTCAGCAAGCCTGCCAGAATCCGCGCACCACCATGAAGCCCTTGATTCTCTGCGCCTTCCTCGCTGCATCCGCCGCCACCCAAGCGGCAGTCCAGCTTCCTTCCATCTTTTCCGACCACATGGTGCTCCAGCGCGAACTGCCATTGCCCGTTTGGGGCAAGGCTGCCCCGGGGGAGGCCGTGACGGTCGAGTTCGCCGGACAGCAAAAAAACGCCAAGGCCGATGCCTCTGGCAGATGGATGGTGAAACTCGACCCGCTGACTGCCAGCGCCGAACCCCAAATCCTCAAAGCTGGCAACGTCACGATTCAGGACGTGCTGGTCGGCGAGGTTTGGCTCGCCTCCGGTCAGTCCAACATGGAATGGGAAATGCAGATGAAACCGGACAGCGCTGCGGACATCCCGCACGCCACACATCCAAACCTGCGTCTCATTGAAGTGCCCAAGACTTTCGCCCTGACTCCGCAGGATGAAGTCAAAATCGCCTGGGCACGCAGCACCCCGGAAAGCGCCGCTTCCTTCTCCGCCATCGGCTACTACTTCGGCCTGCGTTTGCAGGAAGAGCTGAAAGTCCCCGTCGGCATCATCCTCAGCGCCTGGGGCGGCACCCGCATCGAGCCTTGGACAAGCCCGGAAGGCTTCGAATCCGTTCCCGCCTTGAAAGACTTCGCCGCCGACCTCCGCGCCAAGCTTCCCGGCAGTGAAACCTACCGCGCTGCAAACGAGGCTTACATCACATCCGTCGAAACCTGGGCTCAATCCGCTCACGTCGCACTGGGCCGGAATCAGGCGCTCCCTGCCATGCCCGCGCAGCCCGCTTCTCTGCCTCTCAATCAGGGCACCCCGGCCTCGCTTTACAATGCCATGATCCATCCCCTGGTACCCTTCGCCTTTCGTGGTGCCATCTGGTATCAGGGGGAGTCGAATCACAACGAAAGTTTTGCCTACACGGACAAGACCAAAGCCCTCCTCGCTTCCTGGCGCAGCGTTTTCCAGCAGCCGGACCTCCCGTTCTACTTCGTTCAGATCGCCCCTTATCAATACGGTGCCGAAGACCTCGAAATCCTCCCGCAGTTCTGGCAGGCCCAGCGCGAGTGCCTGAAGATTCCCCACACCGGCATGGCCGTCATCTCAGACATCGGCGAAGTCCCGGACATCCACCCCGCTCATAAAAAAGAAGTCGCCCGCCGGCTCTCTCTTTGGGCACTGTCCAAAAACTACGGCCGCAGCGAGATCGACCCCAATGGCCCGCTCTACGCCAGCCATGCCACCGAAGGCGGTGCCATCCGCGTGACGTTTGACCACGCAGGCGGCGGCCTCGCTTCACGCGATGGCAGACCCCTCACCCATTTCGAGCTTGCCGGAAAAGACGGCATCTTCCATCCCGCTCAGGCCACCATTGACGGCACCAGCCTCCTCCTAACCTCCACCACCGTGCCTGAGCCACGCCGCGCGCGCTTCGCCTGGAGCAAGCTCGCCATCCCCAACCTCATGAACAAAGAAGGACTGCCAGCCACCGCCTTCCACACCCACTGGCCTGTCGATCCCGACATGGGCGACAATCTCGCCCGTGGCTGCACTTGGGAAAGCAGCGACAAAAACAATTACGGGTGGGACACCGGCCTCACCGACGGCTCTCTGCTCGAATACCCGCCAAATTGCTACGCCACCAGCAATACCGACACTTTTCCCAAGCACGTCACCATTGATCTGAAACTGCCCAAAACCATCAACCTTGTCCGGGTCAGTGTCCCCTCCGTGGGCTCCACCAAAAACGTCACCGTCTCCCTCAGCACAGATGGCAAAACCTTCCGCGAGGTAGGAAAACACGCCTTCTCACTCTCCAAGGCTGAAACCGCCGGCCTGTCCTTCCCCGATTCCGAAGCGCGCTACATCCGCGTCACATACCTCGATCATCACGACAAGCTCTCCGGCGATTTCCCAAACACCTTTGCCTTCACCACCGAAGTGGCGGCATACCGCATGAAGTAAGTTGACCGGTTGCGCCGCAACCGGTCCGCCCCTTCGTTCCATTCATAGAGTCCGAACAATAAAAAGATGGCTTTGCAATGGCGTGCCAGATTAACTTCGCTGTGTTGTCTTCACCCCGCCGACTTCGTTGATTCAACGTCGCTTCGGGCGCCCAAAAAAATTTCCATCCATGAAACTGACCTTCTGCGGTGCCGCCGGCACCACCACCGGCTCCAAGCATCTCATCACCGTCAATGGACAGCGCATCCTGCTCGACTGCGGCCTCTACCAAGGCAGGCGCCATGAAGCCTTCGAGCGCAATCGCGATTTCCCCTTCGATCCCAAGGAGATCAACGTCGTGGTCCTCTCCCATGCGCACATTGATCACAGCGGCAATCTCCCGCATCTCTGCAAGCGCGGCTTCAACGGCAACATCTTTGCCACCCCCGCCACCCGCGATCTCTGCAGCATCATGCTGCCGGACGCCGCTCACATTCATGAGAGCGACATCAACTGGCTCAATCGCCACCGCAAGACCGACAACCTTCCCCTCCTGGAAACCAGCTACACCATGGTGGATGCGGAGCGCTGCATGCGGCAGTTTGTCTCCGTCGGCTACCACCGCCCCATGTTCATCGCCGATGGCGTGCAGATGACCTTCATCGATGCCGGCCACGTCCTCGGCTCCGCGCAGGTCATTCTCGACATCGACGACCGCGAGACCGGAAAAAAATCACGCCTCCTCTTCTCCGGAGACATCGGACGCCCCAACAACGACCTCCTCGCTGACCCCGAGCCCTGCGAGAACGTCGATCACATCATCATGGAAAGCACCTACGGCGGGCGGCACCACGAGCTCGCCACGGATTCCAACGCCCACATCTGCAACATCATCCGCCGCGTCCTGCAGCAAAGGGGCAAGCTCATCATCCCCGCATTCGCCGTCGAGCGCACCCAGCAGCTTCTCTACACTCTGGATCAATTGCGCCATGAAAACTGCTTTCCGCTGATCCCCACCTTTGTGGACAGCCCGCTGGCCGTGAAGGCCACCGAAATCTTCCGCCTCCACGTCGATGAGCTCAAACCCTCCGTGCACGAAGCCGCCTTCATGCGCAACGACCCCTTCGGCTTCGAAGGCCTCCAGCTCGTACGCGACGTCAATGAATCCAAGAACCTCAACAAGCTCAAAGGCCCTGCCATCATCATCTCCGCCTCCGGCATGGCCGAATCCGGCCGCATCCTCCACCACCTCCGCAACAACGTCGGCAACAACCACAACATCATCCTCTTCGTCGGTTACTGCGCGGAAAACACCCTCGGCTGGAAGCTCCGCGAAGGGCACCAGCACGTGAACATCCTCGGAGACGAATTCGAAGTCCGCGCCGGCATCGAAATCCTCGACTCCTTCTCCGGCCACGCCGACCACGACGAGCTCCTCGGCTGGTTCCACCACGTCCAAGGCCCCAAGAAAAACATCTTCCTCGTCCACGGCGAACCCGACCGCGCCACCGCCCTCAAAGCCGCCCTCGATGCCAAACACACCGAAGGCAAAGTCCAGATCGCCGTCATGAATCAGGCCGTGGAGCTTTGAACAAAGTACTCATGAGCTTCAGCTCATTCAGGACCCGCTTGTAGTGCGACGCTCCACGATTGGAGTTCGCAAAATAGCGTGACCTGTCACATCCCTGCGCGTGTTGTCCTGTCCACTTTTGTGCTGTCCACATGAGCGCATGTCACCCGCTCCCGGCAGGGAGCTGAGATATTAGCCGGTGGTGGAGCAAGGCTTGCCGAGCGGGAACCACCGGATCACGCAAAGGAAAATCCAAGCTCAAGGTCGCATGCCGGAGGTATGCGAGAGCCGTGCGTGGACTCCTCGTATACGCTGGCTGGCCGAAGGGCCCGCCTTCGATTTGCGAATGCCACCCCGTCACACATCAGCCATGACGGGGATGTGTAATGTGGCCCAGGATTATCGACCCTCGACGAGCCTGCGCTCCGAAGTTCGCAGAGCGAAAGATGGGTGTCCCCTTGGTAATAGCGTTTTGCGAAACTGATTCCCAAAATGCCCCAGTCCTGCCGCGCTGCGCCAGCACTGGTAGGGACGCGTTGTGCGCGTCCCACTTTTCGGGTCTATCGCACCCGGAGGCCATCCAAAAGGTGCGCCGTCCTCGCCGCCTTCACGATGCCGTGAGATGGAAAACGACGCCACGCGGTACGGAGCAGAGCGTCCATGAAGGCCTCGGAAAATTTCAACCCCAGCCCGAGGCATCCATGTTAATCCGTGGTCAATTCCCGCTCTTAAACAGCCGCTTGAAGAAATGCCCCACTTCGAGGCCGGTATCTCCCGTCCATTCCCACGCATGGCGCGCAGCACGCTTGACGTCATCGGCGGCTTTCTCACCTTTGGAAGCAGGAGGAGAGACGGGCTCAGGACCGTAGCTGGCCAGACCATTGTTCCACTGCTGATGAATGACCGCACCAGTCTCGGCGGAAATCACAATGAAACCGACTTCATTGCCATCCGTGCCGTTGAGGGCCAGTCCCCACTGGGGCGCCCCGCTGGCGGCATCCGCAGCCAGTTGATAGGAGGCTGTGACGAAATTGGTTTTGGCCAGCATCGCATTCCGCTGTGCGATTTTGAGCACATCCGAAGAACGGAGCTTGATGCGGTTGAAAGCGATCGGCAGCGGCGGCACCCGGCCCAGCAGCTTGGGCCCTGCACCCGTCGCCTTGGGAGCCCAGGCGCCATTGACAAAAGTCAGCGAGGCACGCACAAGCTCACCCGGACGAAAGGGATCACGCGCAAAAACGGACCATTGCACCGGTTCAGCGGCGCTGGCCGTAGATTGCAGCAGCAGCACTCCCTCCGCAGTGGCGGCGCCATACTCCTGGTCAATGATCGTGACCAGTTCGGGATTCGCCTGGCTCAGTGTGGCGCTGGCCAGCAGCAGGCTGAACAAAAGGGTGGTTTTCATGGAGGGGAATGGGTTGGAGTTTGCCAAAAACAGACCGTTCAATCGCGGCTGCGCAGTTTGCTCAGCAGGCGCAAAATTTCAAGATACAGCCACACCAGGGTCACCAGCAAACCGAAGGCCGCATACCATTCCATGTGCTTCGGCGCCCCCACCGCACAACCATTCTCGATGAAGTCGAAATCGAGCACCAGGTTCAGCGCTGCAAGGATGACCACGAAAGCAGAAAAGGCGATTCCCACCCAGCCGTTGCCAAACAAACCGGGAATGTGAATGCCGAACATGCCGAGCACCCAGGTGGCCAGGTAAAAGATCGCGATACCGCCAGTCGCGGCGAAGACTCCCAATTTGAAATTCTCAGTCGGCTTAATCATCCCGGTCGAATAGGCCGCGAGCAGCGCAAACAGAATGCCGCAGGTCAGCATGACCGCCGTGAGGACGATTCCGCCAAACGCCTTCTCATACAGCGCGGAGATGATTCCCACAATCACACCATTGCTCAGCGCATACACCGGCGCGAGAGCAGGCGCTGTCGTCGGCTTGAAGGAAATAATCAATGCCAGCGCGAGCGGGACGATCCATCCATAAGTCAGCGCAGACCCAAACCAGGCCGGGGCGCTGCCTCCCATGAGAATTTTCCAGCTCCAGCTCGCCGAAGTGACCAGCAGCAAGGTCAGAATCGCGGTTTTAAGCACGGTGCCGTTCAGGGTCATCACGCCTTCAGCCGGATTGCCGGAACGTGAACGTTCAAAGACGTGGTCGTTAAGGGTGGGATTGGAGGAGCGCATGTTAGGTAAGGGGAGATCAACCAACCTACAAGACATCCTGCGGGTTGGTCAATCGACCTCTTTGATTCAAATTTGCCAACTTCCCGCCCCCCTCTAGCACGCCGGGTCCGCCGCCGCATGATGCTGCATCGCGGCTTTGACGAATCCAAAGAACAGCGGATGCGGATTGTTCGGCTTGGAAAGAAATTCCGGATGGAACTGGCAGCCAACAAAGTAAGGATGCGATGGCAGTTCGATGATTTCCGCCAGATCGCCCTTCGGCGAAGTCCCGGAAATCAGCAACCCCTTCTGCTCCATGACTTCCTTGTAGTCAGAGTTAAACTCAAACCGGTGCCGGTGGCGCTCGGTGATCGTCGCGCTGTGGTACAGCTCGAAGGCTTTGCTGCCGGGAACAAGATCCGTCACCCAGGAGCCAAGGCGCATCGTCCCGCCAAGCTGCTTCACCTTCTTCTGCTCTTCCATGAGGCTGATCACCGGATGCGGCGTCGTCTTGTCAAACTCGGTGCTCGTGGCTCCCGTCAGTCCGCAGACATTGCGGGCAAACTCGATGACCGCGATCTGCATGCCGAGGCAGATGCCAAAGAACGGGATGCCCTTCTCACGCGCATACCGCGCCGCAGTCACCTTCCCTTCCGTTCCACGGTCGCCAAAGCCACCCGGAATCAGGATGCCCTGCAACCCCGTCAGATAAAGCTCCGGCCCTGCCTTCTCGATGCTTTCCGCATCCACCCGGATGATGTCCACCTTGCAGTCGTGCGATGCTCCCGCATGCGTGAGCGACTCATAGATGCTCTTGTACGCGTCCTGCAGTTCGATGTATTTGCCCACCACGCCAATCCGCACGTGGTGCGTCGGGTGTATGACGCGCTGCACAAAGTTGCGCCAGCGGCTGAGGTCCGGCTGCGGGGTCGTCAGATTGAGCAGGCGGCAGACATTGTCATCCAGCCTTTCTTCATGCAGCTTCAAAGGCACCTCATAAATCGTGTGCTTCACGTCCCTCACTTCGACGACGGAATCAATCGGCACGTTGCCAAACAGGGAGATCTTCTCACGCACATCCAGGTCCAGCGGATGCTCCGTACGGCAGAGAATGATGTGCGGGGCGATGCCGATCTCGCGCAGTTTCGCGATGCTCTGCTGCGTGGGCTTGGTCTTCAGTTCCTGCGCCGCCTTGATGTACGGCACCAGCGTGGCGTGAATGAACAGCACATTGCCCACCCCTACCTCATGGCCAAACTGACGGATGGCTTCCAGGAATGGCAGACCTTCGATGTCACCCACCGTCCCGCCGATTTCCGTGATGATCACGTCGCCGCCCATCTTCTCCGCCACCTCGTGCATGCGGGCCTTGATCTCGTTGGTCACGTGCGGGATCACCTGCACCGTGCGGCCTTGATATTTACCCGCGCGTTCTTTGTCCAGAACGTTCTGGTACACCTGCCCGGAGGTGATGTTGTTCAGCCGGGAGAGATTCGTATGCGTAAAGCGCTCGTAGTGCCCCAGGTCCAGGTCCGTTTCCGCTCCGTCATCCAGCACGTACACCTCGCCATGCTCGTACGGGTTCATCGTACCGGGGTCGATGTTCAGGTACGGGTCAAATTTCTGCATGATGACCCGCAGCCCGCGGAGTTCGAGCAGTGTGCCCAGTGAGGAGGCGGCAAGCCCCTTGCCAAGTGAACTGACAACGCCGCCTGTGACAAAAATGTATTTCATGGATGCTTCTCGGTTGGAGGGTGTCGGGGTGCAGTTCAAGAAGATTGTTTTTGAAGATGCTTTTCTATCGCGTCCGCCTGCTCCGGCGTGTCCACCCCCGGCGAGAGCTCGTCCGTCAACACCACCCGAATCCGCGATCCGTTTTCCAGGGCGCGGAGCTGCTCCAGAGACTCGGTCATCTCCAGCCGCGATGGTGGCCAGGCCACAAACTGGAACAAAAAGCTGCGCTGAAAGCCGTAGATCCCCAGATGCCGGTAGCTCCGCGGCCAGGCCTCCGGATTGCGCAGGTACGGCAGCGGCGAACGCGAAAAATACAGCGCATCGCCATGCGTGTCGAAGATCACCTTCACCACATTCGGGTCGCTGATCTGCGCCTCGTCCTGAATCGGTGCCGCCGCGGTGATCATCCGCACACTCAGGTCATTCCGCAGCGTGCGCGCCAGCTCGTCGATCAAAGCCGGTGAGATCAGCGGCTCATCCCCTTGCACATTGATGATCACCCGGTGGTCCGGGAACGAATTCGCCGCCTCGGCGATCCGATCCGTGCCGCTGGGATGCTCAGGCGCCGTCAGGACAAATTGAGCCCCAAAACCAGCCGCAGCCTCCGCAATCCGCTCGTCATCCGTGGCGATGATCACGTCGTCGATCTGCTTGCACTCCTGACAGCGCTCCCACACGTGCTGCACCAGCGGTTTTCCGGCGATGAGGTGGAGCGGTTTGCCTGGGAAGCGGGTGGAACCCCAGCGGGCAGGAATGGCTACGAGGGTGCGTGAAGAGTCGGTGGTTGCCAAGGTGGTGGGTAACGAGCAGGTTCCCCTGAGATGACTCGGAAGACCCGCCGATGCAAGGGAGATTTGATTCAACCATGACCAGCCGAAAAGAGGGTTCACCATAGCTCTCAGTCAGCCCC